>Ga0182015_10002272_pt1 | contig 23627 bp, 22 predicted proteins | sample 712P3MmetaG_FD_120478 | JGI IMG/M metagenome (GOLD analysis project Ga0182015, IMG submission 120478) | Permafrost microbial communities from Stordalen Mire, Sweden - 712P3M metaG | ecosystem: Environmental > Terrestrial > Soil > Wetlands > Permafrost | place: Sweden: Stordalen | collected...
AATCTTGCTCTGGCAGGTAGGTACGATAGGTTTTTCCCATGCTCTGAAACTTGGCATATCTGCCCTGTGAGTTTCAATCGAAATCAGTGGTTCACGGTTGAATACTCGGACAAACTCCTAGTACGTTTTCGATCATTGGCATAGCGTTCTCCTTTAGCAATTAGAATACGGAGACGCCGAGATTGGCACACTAAACCCGCCGAAAACGGCAAAACCAAAGTAACCGGGCTGAAGAGTTATTTTTTGCTCTTTCGGCTCTTGCGTTGCCGGGAAGTCTAGGCGGGGGCTTCGTCGGGCATGTGGAATATCTGGCGTGCTCGTACTTGAAGCTAACTCTCAATGACCAGAAACCCGTGCTGGACGAGTCCCAAAAGTGCGGCGGAATGTCGTCGTTCGCAGGCGGGGATCGTACCCTACCTGTATCCTAAGATGGTCCGTTGTGCCTCACGGGCAACTGAATGAGGCAGCACAAAGGTGGGGGTTGGCAGCGATAAATCCCTTGAAACCAACGATGGCATTTGATATCGCCCTTCGTTTGTGGTTTGGCCGACCACTGCGCTGAATCTTACGTAGGTGAAATTAGCGAGTCAATGAAGCGAGAGGCCGGAAGCGAGAGGCTCGGCACAGTGAAAACAGGGCTGACAATTATTTTTTCTAGTCTGCCGGCATAGGCGCGGGACGCACCACAGCGGGACGCACTTTCGCCGGAACTTTCGCCGGGACGACTGCTACAGCCGGCGTTTCCAACCACTTGCGCACTTCGGGCAGAGCTTTCCGCATGGCAACGCCTCCGGCTTTGATCAGTTCATCGGCGCGCTTGAAGTCGTCGTAGCCGAAGCCCGCCACATCGGGCTCGATGATTAGGTCGGCTGCGCCTCGCCACAGGCTGGACATCGCGTCCTGGGCGATGGCGAACGATTGTCCGATCACGTCAAAGAGATGGCGGGGCACTCCTCCCTTCGTCCACGTGCCTTTCAGATGCACGGCCAGTACTCGCTCCGCGCCCATCTCGCGCAACGGTCGCGTGGGCACCGGATGCGAGAGCATGCCGTCGACCAGGAAACGGCCGCGAAGCTCGACCGGCAGAAACATTCCTGGATAGGCGCAACTGGCACGCACGGGATCGATGATCGAGCCAGAATGAAAGACCACGCCTTCGCCGCTGTTAAAGTCGGTGGCGGTTACACCCAGAGGAATGCGCAACTCTTCGAAGGTCTTTACCTTCAGCGTGCGGTTCAGAAACGACACCATCCGGTCGGTGGAGGCAAAGCCGTAACGCGAGACCGTCCAACGGGCGAAGGTGGTGAAGCGGCATGAGTGCGCCACTTTTTCGAGTTCTTCGATGGAAAGACCGCTGCAGTAAGCCGCACCGATCAGCGCGCCCACACTGGTTCCGGTGACGATGCGGACTGGAATTCCTTCTTCTTCGAGGACCTTCAGGACTCCGATGTGAGCCATACCGCGGGCAAAACCGCCGCCCAGCGCCACCCCGATCGAAGGTAGACGTGGCACAGCCGCAACGCCCTTGCGCGGGAGTTCGCGTCCCAGAAGCACGGACCGAATGATCTTGCCAAGACTCTTCACCGGAACCCCACGTCCCCAGCTTGCCGGGAACCCAGTCTAGCCTTACCTGTTAGGATGCCACGATCTCGGGGAACGCTGCAGGGCACATTCGTGCTATGGGGGGGTACGAGTGAACCAAATAAACATTACCGGGGTGTACATCCTGCGGAGAAAGGATGACTAACTCCCGCAACCCTGCTAACTTGCCGACTATATGGTGCGAGAGATCTCTGCCGGTGGAGTGGTGATTCGGAAGCGGGATGGAGAGTGGTGGATGGCCGCCATTGAGCCACCCACGGAAGCCGCCCGCGCCCGGGTGCGACGATCCAAGTCTTTAGGGTCCGGGGAGGGGCTCTCCAGACACACCAGTGGAGGGCGAAGTCGAGTGCTGGCTCTGCCCAAGGGCCTGGTCGATGCGGGCGAGAAGCCACTCGAAACCGCGCTTCGGGAAGTTTATGAGGAGACTGGAGTGACGGCCGATTTAGTCACCATACTCGGCGACAGCAAGTACGTCTATACGCGCACCTGGGGCGACGGGCTTCGGGTCTTCAAAATTGTCAGTTTCTACCTGATGCGCTACCGCTCCGGCCGCATCAACGCTATCGCTCCCGAAATGCGAATTGAGGTCGCGCGTGCCCGCTGGGTGCGGCTCGAAGATGCTCCGAGGCTGCTCGCCTACTCAGGCGAGAAGCAAATGGCCCGACGCGCCCTGCAATATGTGAGAGCACGTACCCAACTCTAGGCTGGTAGCACTCCCGCATTCGTTCCAACCGCTTCTTCCCGCATAATGCTTCCATGCCTGTTCGCGAAGCCTTGCATCGCGTAGCTGTGTCACTCGTCCGGTTCCTGTCCCTGTCCTTGTCCTTGCTGCCATCCCCTTTGGCAGCCAAGACTCGGCCTACTCCAGCTCTCGAGCCGGGCTACGTCGCGGCGCTGGCCGCGGCGGATCACTTCCTGCAAGCCTGGCAGTCTGGCGATGTGGAAAACGGGATGGTGCTGCTCAGCAGTCCTGCCAAGGAAACAGCCACGACCGATGCGGTCGAGAAATTTTTCTCCAACCCTGGTCCTTCCGCCTATGAAATCGGCCGGGGCAAGCTGCGGAAGCGCGGGCGATACGAGTTTCCCGTCGTCCTCATCGGCAATTCGACGAATCACGCGCGCCGCCGATTCTGCAGCATTGTTATGGTGGACACTGGCAAGAACGAGTGGGCGGTGGATAAACTGCCATAGTGGATTACTGGTGGTGAATGGCCGCAACAAAACCTTAACCACAGAGGACACAGGGAGCAGAGGGGCTATCCCATGCCACTCGAGGATCGATCATGAAGCGCATTAATAAAGTCGCCATCCTTGGCGCTGGAACCATGGGCGCCCGCATCGCCGCACACTTTGCCAACGCCGGCGTCCCCGGCTACCTGCTCGATATCGTGCCCGAAGATGTTGCGCCCGGCGCGAATGCTGCTGCCCGAAACAAGATCGCGGCCGCTGGTCTCGAGGCAGCGAAAAAATCCAAGCCGGCCGCCTTCATGGATCCCTCGCTTGCCCGTTTCGTCACCGTCGGCAATTTTGATGATGATTTGAAGAAGCTGGCTGAAGTCGACTGGATCATTGAAGCTGTCGTGGAGAATCTGGACATCAAGCGGACGCTGCTTCGCAAAGTCGAAGCCATTCGCAAGCCCGGTACCATGGTCACGACCAATACCAGCGGCCTGCCCGTGGGGAAAATCTCCGAGGGGTTCTCCGATGATTTCCGCCGGGCTTGGTTTGGAACCCACTTCTTCAATCCGCCGCGCTACATGCGCCTGCTCGAACTCATTCCCACCCCGGAAGCCGACCGTGCTGCCATCGACACGGTCTCGCACTTCTGCGACGTGCGCCTGGGCAAGGGCGTCGTCATTGCCAAGGACACGCCCAACTTCATCGGCAACCGCATTGGCACATTTTCGGTGTTGAATGTGATGCGGCTTATGCAGGAAATTGACCTTACCATCGAAGAAGTGGACGCGCTGACGGGACAGGCGGTCGGGTGGCCAAAGTCAGCAACGTTCCGCACGATTGATTTAGTTGGGCTGGACATACTGGGGCATGTGGTTGGCAATATGACGGCAAATGTCCACGACGAGCGCAGCGAGCTTCGCCTGCCCGACTTCTTTAATCAAATGCTGCAGCGAAAATGGCTGGGTGACAAAACCAAGGGCGGCTTTTACAAGAAAGGGAAAGGCGGAGCCGGCCAAGACGAGCGTTTAGCTCTCGACTGGAAGACGATTGAATACCATCCCCAACAGAAAGCGAAGTTCGCCGCGCTCGACATGGCGAAGAACGTCGAGGACACCGGCGTGCGTCTGCGTATGTTGCTCGGCCTTGAAGGCAGTGGTCCGCAGAAGGGCGACAAGGCAGGAGCGTTCCTATGGTCGGCCTTGTCAGATTTGTGGACCTACTCGGCCAACCGCGTGCCTGAGATCTCTGACTCGATCGTTGAAATCGACCGCGCCATGCGCCTCGGTTTCAATTGGGAACTGGGCCCTTTTGAACTCTGGGACGCTGCCGGCGTGGAAGCCACCGTGGTCCGTATGAAGAAAGAAGGCAAGCCGGTGGCGGCGAATGTGGAGAAGTTGCTCGCCGCAGGCCAGAAATCCTGGTACAGCGATGACCCCAAGACGGCTTCGGGGCGCAAGTACTGGGAACTCGAAACTGGAAGCTGGAAACCGGTCGAGGTTCCCGCCGGTGTGTGGTCGGTCACGGTGGCCAAGAAGTCCAACGGCGTGGTGAAGAAAAATTCCGGCGCGTCGTTGATCGATCTGGGAGACGGCGTGGGCTGCATCGAGTTCCACAGCAAGATGAACTCTCTGGGGGCCGACATCATCAGCTTGATTCTGCAAACCCTCAAGCCCGGCGGCCCCGGCGAAAACTTCGACGCTTTTGTCATCACCAACGACGCGATCAACTTTTCCGTCGGCGCCAACCTCATGCTGCTGCTCATGAGCGTACAGGAAGAAGAGTGGGATGACGTGGACCTTGGCATTCGCCAGTTCCAGGGCATGACTCAGGCCATCAAGTTTTCGCCAAAGCCGGTGGTGGTCTCGGCTTTTGGATTGTGCCTGGGCGGAGGCACGGAAATCTCGCTGCACGCCGCGTCCCGCCAGCCTCACGCCGAGCTCTATACGGGACTGGTTGAAGTCGGTGTTGGCTTGCTGCCCGGCGGCGGGGGCTGCAAAGAGATGTTGCTGCGGACGGTCGACGGCGCGGCTGCCGCGCGCGGTGGAACGATTTCCGGCGACGCCCTCGTCGGATCCGTCGAGATGCTGGAAGGCATGAAACGCGCGTTTCAGACGATTGCCACTGCCAGGGTCGCCACGTCCGCGCACGAAGCCCGCGCCCTCGGCTTCCTCAGCGACAGCGATCGCATCACCATGAACGGCGAGCGCGTGCTCTCCGACGCCAAGGTCCGCGCCCTTGACCTCGTCCGCGCCGGCTATGAGCCCCCGGTGCCTCGCACCGACATCCCCGCCCCCGGCGAAAACCTTCTCGCCACACTCAAGATGGGGGTTCACATAATGCGCCAAGGCGACTACGTCACCGACTACGAAGTGAAACTGGGAGCAAAGATCGCCGAAGTGCTCTGCGGCGGCAACGTTACCCCGGGTACACCCGTGAGCGAGCAATACATCCTCGATCTCGAGCGGGAGGGTTTCAAATCCTTGTGCGGCGAAAAGAAGACACAGGAGAGGATCCAGTACACGCTCAAGACGGGCAAGACGCTGAGGAACTGAGGATCGGTGTGGCCCGAGCAGCCTTGGAAGCAGCCGGCAGACCTATGGGCGCATACGACTCCCGGATCGCGGGTCAGGCCTTGGCGCATCAATTCAAGCTGAGGAAAGCCAACCTCTCCGCCCCCTCTCGGGTGAGAGGACTTTCGTGGCCGGACAGGGCGAAGCCGTAGAATGGCTGGGCAAGACCTCTGTGGCTCTTCTTCGTGTAAGCTCGGCATGGCGTTGAGCACAAAGTCCGCATCCGAAAGGAACTGATGAACTCTGCAAGATTGCGCCTGCCCCTGCTGATCCTTCTGACCTTGACTCGGGCTCATGCTGAAGACGCTCGGAGTGGCGAAAACGTCTTGCAAGCCATGCATGACCGCTATGCGAAGTCGTGGTATGAGACCTTGACCTTCACCCAGAAGAGCACGACCTACAATCCTGACGGCACCAGCAAGGCCGAAACTTGGCATGAAGCCGCGGCGCTTCCGGGGAAATTGCGCATCGATGTTGGAGCTCCAAGCGATGGCAACGGATACCTGATGGTGGATGGGACGCTCACGGTATTGCGGGAAGGCAAAGAGGCGGGAACTCGTCCCCGGATGAACATGCTTCTGGTATTGGGGTTTGATGTGTATCGCCAGGCCCCGGACGCCACCATCAGGATCGTGAAGGCCGAAGGCTACGACCTTTCAAAGTTTCACGAGGAGACCTGGGAGGGACAGCCGGTTTACGTTGTGGGTGCAGAAAAGGGCGATCTGAAGTCGAAGCAGTTCTGGGTGGATAAGAATCGACTGTTGTTTGTGCGGCTGTTTGAACCGACGCAGGCTGATCCGAACAAGTTTCAGGACATCCGCTTTGAAGACTACAGGCAGATGGCGGGCGGCTGGGTGGCTGCGCGCGTCGAGCTCTACGTGGACGACAAGAAAACATTCAGTGAGGAGTATTCCGATATCCTGTGCAATGCGAAGCTCGACCCGGGCACGTTTGATCCCAAGCAGTTCAACTCAACCCATTGGGAGAAGCCTTAAGCTGGCAGGATTCTTGCCTGCTACAATCGCCTCATGCACAGACTTCTGCTAGCGGCTGCCGCGGTCGTCGGGCTGGTCGTCGGGGTTGCGGGAATTTCACTGGCAAAAGCCCAAGCCAAAGATGCCCCGCTGAAAGAGGTTCCGCCGGACGCGCCCGACTCGATCCAGGCGCCCGCCGGCGAAGAAGTTGTTTTGTACGCCCATGCTCTTGGATCCCAGATCTATACCTGCCAAGCGTCAGCAGATGGCCGGTTCAGTTGGACTCTCAAAGCGCCCGAGGCGGAGCTTCACGACCGGAAGGATAAGGTCATTGGCCAGCATTCTGCCGGACCCTCGTGGAAGTTAAAGGATGGCAGCGAGGTCACCGGGAAAGCAGTGGCTCACGTGGATGCCCTTGATCCGGGTTCAATTCCCTGGCTGCTGGTGAATGTGGTGAGTCACGCGGGAAACGGTTTGCTGACGAACGTGACCACCATTCAGCGAGTTCACACGCACGGCGGCCAACCTCCCGCCGAGGGGTGTGACGCGGCGCATCGCGATGCCGAGACAAAGAGCAGCTACACCGCGGACTATTACTTCTACGTTCCAGCCAAGTGAAGCTCGGGCGCTTGCCGAGCATCTAATGTGGTGGTTCTCGGACCGAGAACTGAATCGAGAACTTTCATGCGAGAAGTCGTCATTGTCTCTTCCGTTCGTACGCCCGTGGGACGCGCCTACAAGGGCACGCTCCGCGCCACCCGTCCTGATGAACTGGCGGCCATCGCTATAAAAGGTGCACTGGAGCGCGTGCCGCAGCTCGATCCCAAAGAAATCGAAGATGTCATCTTGGGCTGCGCCACGCCCGAGGCCGAGCAGGGGATGAACGTGGCCCGCATCGCCTCGCTGCGCGCAGGGCTGCCGGTCGAAGTCTCGGCACTCACTATCAACCGCTTCTGCTCCTCGGGCCTGCAGGCAATTGCCATGGCGGCCGAACGAATTATGAGCGGCGGCGCGGAGGCGATTGTTGCCGGGGGTACGGAGTCGATGACCATGATCCCAATGGGTGGGCACAAGGTTTCGCCCAACCCCTGGCTCGTCGACCACTACCCAGACGCTTATCTCAACATGGGCCTCACCGCCGAGCGGGTTGGGCAGCGCTTGGGCATCACGCGCCAGGCGGCGGACGAATTCTCTTTGCGCAGCCACCAGAAGGCGCTGGCCGCAATTCAGGCCGGCAGATTCGACGAGGAAATCGTGGCCGTGCCGGTAAGCTTTACCGCTCCGAATGGCTCGAAGCCCAAGCGGCAGGAAATTGTTTTCAAAATGGACGAAGGCCCGCGCGCCGGCACTTCGCTCGAAGCTCTGCTGGCGCTGAAGCCCGCATTTCACGTGAAGGGCACAGTGACCGCCGGAAATTCTTCGCAAATGTCCGACGGCGCGGCGGCTGCCGTGGTGATGTCTGCGGAGCGGGCGAAGGCCGTCGGCGTCAAGCCGCTGGCGCGTTACGTTTCATTCGCCACGGCGGGATATAAGCCCGAAGAAATGGGGCTTGGCCCCGTGTTCGCCATCCCGAAAGCTTTGAAGATGGCTGGGCTCAAGCTCTCCGACATCGATGTGATTGAGTTGAACGAAGCCTTCGCCGCGCAATCTCTGGCGGTGATGCAAGAAGCGGGGCTCGATGCTACGAAGGTGAATCCCAACGGAGGCGCGATCGCTCTGGGACATCCTCTGGGCTGCACCGGAGCTAAATTGACGGCAACGATCCTGGGCGAACTCAAGCGCCGCAACGGACGCTACGGGATGGTGACCATGTGTGTGGGCGGAGGGATGGGCGCGGCGGGGATTTTCGAGAACCTGAATTAGCTACGAACGACCATGGCGCAGCAAAACCCCCGGGCGGTTCTTGACCGGGCCTTTTTATTAACCCCAAAAATTCGACGGGCGGAGCTATAATCTGGCACAGGGAGGAAGCCCATGTTGATCTCCCGGCTTTTACCCGTTTCCTTACTGCTCGCAGTGAGTGCTGCGTCAGTGGCAGCGCAGTCCTCGCCAGAGAAGAATCCTGGCGTGGTTCCGTCGACCGACATCGGACAGCAGAATTCTTCGGCAGACCTTGCCTCCCCGAGTCAAACCCCTGAGCTGAATCCGCCGAGATCGCTGGATGGCGTTGGCATCGAGGAGTACCGTCCGCGGTTGAACCAGTTTGGGTCGTCTTGGGCGCCTCCTCCGGCCGCAAAAAACCCGGCGAAGGGACTCCGCGAATCGCAGCCACCTACCCTTGCTCTTGGCCCGGATGGGCTGCAGCCGGAGGATACTCTCTGCCTTAAGATGCGGACCTACAAGGTTCGCCGCGACGATCCGCATTCGGATTCAACGCACGCCGCCGGGTATTCGACTTGCCAGCCTGCGGCGCGTTTTCACGTGCGCACGGCCGAGGAGCGGGTGCTTCCGGCGAAGCCTTGAGGCCGACATTTCTTTACGGACTCGTGACCTTCTTTTACCCGGTTCCGCGCTAGCGTTTGAGTGACAGCTGCGTCTATGACGCAGCAAGGCAATGTCGCCCACGGTTGGTAGAAGGTGCTTTATGCGGCTCTCCGGCCTGGTAGTTGCAGCAGTAATGCTATTCTCGTCTGCAGTTTTCGCACAACATTCTTCAACAACTCCCAGCAGCCCACCGCCTAGCGCAGCCCCCAGCACTCCGCCACCTGCCCCTGCTCCCGGCCCTGGGCCGAGCATTTCGTTAAGCACTTCGAGCGCTTCCTCGGTTCCGGGCGCGTCGCATAGCAGCGCCCCGAGCAGTCCCAGTCTAGTGAGTATTCCCGAGAGCCATGCCGCACCGATGCCAAGTTCGTCGGATAGCCACGTCTCGGGCAATGAGGGCAAGATCGTTGCGTCTCCGCGGATCGGGGAAGCTCCGTCAACGAAGGAAACGAAGGAGAAAGACAGCAAGACGAGTGAGGCGGATCTGCGGCGCCGAATCTGCCCCGACGGCCCTTGCCAGGAGCCGGAACGGAAGCCAGCAGAGTCCGACTTGCGGCGGCCGATCTGCAAAGATCGAGATTGCGCGAAGTGTCCGGCGGGAGAGTCAGCGGGGAAAAACGGAGCGTGTGTAAGCACGACTGCGGCGGCGACAAACACGCTTGTCAACCCGACGGTCTCCCACGACTGCCCGACAAGGGAAACCTGGAACGGCGCTGCCTGCGTCGTATCTGCTCGTCAATGTCGGCCGAACGAACACTGGAATGGCACATCCTGTGTTGCCTCCTCAGCCGAGTGTGTGAGCATCGATTCGCGAGCAGCCGCCCTGGCAGAAGAAATACGCGGGGACAGAGCACAGATGCAAACCACCTGCTCGGAGGATCCCTACGGACAAGAGTGCAACCGCCTTACCCAGAGCTACGATGGAGCTGTGCAGCGCTACCGCATGCTCATCGGCGAGGCACCCATAAGCTGCCGACCGACGCTTGCCGATCCTCTTTCGCTTTAAAGGCAGGGTTGACTTCGGGATGAGCCGGGCGGTTGCCGATGCCCGGGCCCGTGTCTGCACCAACGTTCATGCCGAGACAGCATCGGAGATCGAAGCTGGCACCGCCTTCCGTCTCTATCATTTCAACTCCGCCCGAACTAGAATAGTCTGTACCCCCCGAACTCTCCCGCACATTCTGCGGTTCTCATTTAGAGGAGTAAGACATGGCTACTACTGCAGTTCCGAAGACCAGAATCTCCGGCGGCAGTTTTCTGCTTGAAACCCGCCGGCCTGACGAAGTCTTCACGCCAGAAGATTTCACCGAGCAGCAGCAACTGATTGGGCAGACGGCGGAGGAATTCACGGTCAACGAAATTCTTCCGAACATAGAGAAGATGGAGCACAAGGACTTCTCCATTTCGCGCAACCTGTTGAAAAAAGCCGGCGAGCTGGGCCTGAGCGGGGTTGAAATCCCTGAAGCTTACGGCGGCCTCGAAATGGACAAGGTGACCGCCGCGATCATCGCCGACCACATTGCCCAATACGCTGGCTTCGGCACTACTTGGGGCGCGCACAGCGGCATTGGCCTGCTGCCACTGGTTTACTTCGGCACCGAAGAGCAAAAAAAGAAATATCTGCCGCGCCTGGCTACCGGCGAAATTGTTGGTGCCTACGCCTTGTCGGAGGCATCGTCCGGCTCCGATGCTTTGAACTGCCGCGCCCGCGCGCAGCTTTCCTCCGATGGCCGGCACTACATTCTCAACGGCGAGAAGATGTGGATTACCAACGCCGGCTTCGCCGACCTGTTCACCATTTTTGCCAAAATCGACGGAGAAAAGTTCACCGCGTTTCTGGTCGAAAAAGGTTTTCCTGGGCTCTCCATCGGTGGGGAAGAGCACAAGTTGGGCATTCGCGGCTCCTCCACCTGTCCCGTCATCCTGAATGATTGCAAGGTCCCGGCGGAAAACCTGCTCGGCGATATCGGCAAAGGCCATATCATCGCCTTCAACATTCTGAACATCGGCCGCTTCAAGCTGGGCGCGATGTGCGTGGGCGGAGGCCGGGTCTCCCTCGAACACGCCATCACCTATGCCAAGCAACGCAAGGCTTTTAACAAAGTCATTGCCGACTTCGGTCTGGTGCGGGAAAAGATCGCCAACATGGCGACGCTGCTCTACGTTGGCGAATCGCTCGTCTATCGCACGGTCGGCATGATGGACGGTGCGCTCATCGAAGTCGACAAATCCAGTCGGGACGCGATGAAGGAAACTCGCAAGGCCATCGAGGAATACGCGGTGGAGTGCTCCATCATCAAGGTCTGGGCTTCGGAGATGGTCGACTACGTCGTCGATGAGACGATGCAAATCTTTGGCGGCTACGGCTTTGTCGAGGAGTATCCCGCCGAGCGCGCCTACCGCGACGCGCGCATCAATCGCATCTTCGAAGGCACCAACGAAATCAACCGCCTCATCATCACGGGATTCCTGCTGAAGCGCGCGATGAGCGGACAGTTGCCGCTGATGCCCGCCATCAAGAAGCTGATGGAGGAAGTGCTTTCCGGACCTTCGATGAGCGAGGAACTTGAGGGTCCGCTCGCCGAAGAGCGTAAACTGGTGGGACAAGCCAAGAAGCTTGGCCTGTTCGCCGCCGGAGCCGCAACGCAGAAGTATATGCAGGCAATCCAGGACCAACAGGAGATCATGGGCGCGATCGCCGACATGACGATTGAAACTTACGCGATGGAATCAGCCGTGCTGCGCGCGCAAAAGATTGCGGAGACAAAAGGCGAGGTTGCCGCCGCTCTCCCTATCGCGATGGCCCGCGTCTATCTCACGCAGGCAATGGAAAAGGTCGAGTCTGCAGCCAAGAAAGTGATCGCGGCGGTGGCCGACGGCGACATGCTGCGCACTCAACTTGCAATTCTTCGCCGGCTCGCCAAGTACGAGCCATTCAACACCATCGAGTTGCGACAGCAGATCGCGCAGAAGGTGATCGAGCACGGGAAGTACACGCTGGCGTAAAGTCCTTACTCTGGTACAAATGTTCTAATGAAAACCCGAGTGTTGTGCTTCCTCGCTACCTTCGCGCTCGTCCAGCCTTTGGTTGGCCAATCGGATCCCGCAGCACAGCAGGACTCCGCAACGTTTGATCCCGACGGAACGGCTCACATCACCCGTGTCGTTCCCATGCCGTCCACGATCAGCCCCGAGACGCAGAAATGGCTGTCGTCGCTGACGCGAAAGAAATCCGGACCGGAGACGCTGGCCGAGCGGCGCACGCGCACGGATATCTGGCGGGCGCAAGACTCTGCCGAGGCACGAAAGATTTATCCCGTCAACGTTGAGGAAACTAGCATCGCCGGCGTGCGCACCGATATCATTACTCCGATTACCTCCCCGGAGACGAACCACAGTCGCGTTCTGATCAATCTGCACGGCGGAGGATTTAACTCCGACTCCGGATCGCTGATCGAAGGCGTCCCGATTGCGAATTTGGCAAAGATTAAGGTCGTCTCGGTCTACTATCGTCTGGCTCCGGAGAATCCGTTTCCCGCTGCGGTCGATGATGTCATCGCCGTGTATAAAGAGCTTCTAAAAACCTACAAGCCGCAGAGCATCGGAATCTTCGGCACTTCAGCGGGAGCCATCCTGACTTGCGAGGTTACTGTCCGGCTTAAGCAGTTAGGATTGCCTCTCCCGGCGGCGCTCGGCTTTTTCTCCGGGCTGGCGGACTTCAGCCGGCCCGGCGACTCCCGGCAACTATTTACTCTCGATGGATTTCCAGGAATGATGCAACCGGTCGATCCGAATCATCTTCCGGATGATCAATATGCCGGCAAGACGGATCGCCACGATCCAGTCCTGTCGCCGCTGTTCGCCGACCTGCGCGGCATGCCGCCTACTCTGCTGGTGACTAGCACGCGCGATATGTTGCTCAGTGACACTGCGATCTTCCAGCGCGCTCTGCTTCGCGCCGGAAACGACGCACAACTCGTCGTCTTCGAGGCGCTGCCGCACGCTTTCTGGTATAACTTCCAGCTTCCTGAAACCAAAGAAGCGCTCGAACTGATGGCGAAGTTCTTCCACGAAAGGGTTGGACGCCAGCCTTAGTTTCTTCTGGTGAACGCTTAGATCAAAACGATCCAGCGAGTATGGATAACCATCCTTGGCGTTGTGCTTTGGTTCAACGGTCTGCTTGCGCAGGATAATAGGCCGTCCAGTAACCTGGCTCTCACGCCGTCCATGGGCTGGAATTCCCGGAACAAGTTCGCCTGCAACGTCAGTGAAGAAATGATCCGGAGTATGGCCGATGCGATGGTCAAATCCGGCATGAAGGACGCAGGATATGAATACGTGAACATCGACGACTGTTGGCAGGTGAGCCGTGACGCGCAGGGCATCGTCGCCGACCCGCAGCGCTTCCCGCACGGCATGAAGGCGCTCGGCGATTACATTCACTCGCTTGGGCTGAAATTCGGCGTTTATTCTGACGCCGGCTCGAAGACCTGCGCTGGCCGGCCGGGCGGTCTGGGCCATGAATATCAGGACGCGATCCTGTACGCGGCATAGGGCGTCGACTATCTGAAGTATGACTGGTGCAACACTACGACGCAAGACGCGAGGGCTTCGTGCGCGAACATTCGAGCCGCGCTCGACGCTTCCGGCCGTGCCATCGTGTTGAGCATTTGCGAACAGGGCACGGCCAAACCCTGGCTTTTGGGGAAAAGAAGTTGGTGGTAATTCGTGGCGGACCACCGGTGACATCAACGACCGCTGGGGCGGCTCGCAGAAATGGCCGGATGGCAGTTGTTGCTCCAATGGAATGCTGGCAATTCTCGATCAGCAGGTGGGATTGGCGTCCTACGCCGGGCCAGGCCATTGGAACGACCCTGACATGCTCGAAGTCGGAAACGGCGGCATGACCGATGCCGAGTACCGCGCGCACTTCAGCTTGTGGGCAATCCTCACCGCGCCTCTGATCGCAGGCAACGATCTGCGCGACATGCGGACCGAGATTCACGACATTCTCACCAACAACGAAGTGATTGCCGTGGATCAGGACCCGCTGGGCCGGGAAGGCGATCGGGTGTGGAAGAACGGTGATTTAGAAGTCTGGGCGAAGCAACTCAAAGACGGCAGCCGGGCTGTAGTTCTGTTGAATCGCGGGAGCGCGGAGGAAGAAATCGCCGCGACCTGGCAGGATCTCGGTTATCCCGATCACTTGAGCGCTTCCGTACGCGACTTGTGGCAGCACAGAGATATGGGAAAGTTCACAGGAAAGTTTTCCGCGAGGGTTGCTTCACATAGCGTCGCGATGGTGACGGTGAAACCGTAATCGCAGGCGGTTAGGTGGCCTTCTTCAGCTCTTCCATCACGCTCTGGATCAGTTCCTTCGCGTCGGTCAGACTCTTCATAATGATTTGGATGTCCATCACCGGCTTGCCCGGCCAGCGTTGGCTTTGACAATAGACGCCGTGCTGGCCGACTAGAGCCATGGCGTCGGTAATGCTATCCATGGTTACGGCCAGACGCCCGCGCGGCACGCCCATCATGGTCTCGTAGTGTTCCAGTTCTTCCTGCTTTTCGTCGAATACCGGCATCTGGAGATTGTAACGTGCGGGTACGGGAGAGCATAATTGCTATCGACGGCTTGGTTTGCACGTCCAATCAGCACTTGGCAGTTAGCCGACCCCGGCCGAATGGGAATCCTGAGGACTGCCGAATGGCCGAATGCTAGCTGATAAATGCTTCTTCCTGGAGAATCCATGCAAAAACGAATTGCTCTTCCCACGCTTCTTATCCTGTTCGCCACCGCCGCGTTCGCTCAGATGGGCGAAAGCAGGCCCAGTCCCGCTGCCTCGACCACGTGCGATCTCGGCGGTGGCAAAACCATCAAAACCAATTACTCCAGTCCGCGCATGAAAGGCCGCAAGATCTACGGCGGACTCGTGCCTTTCGGCGAAGTCTGGCGTACCGGGGCCAATGAAGCTACGACCTTTGTCACGAGTGCCGATGTGAGAGTGGGCGGCAAGACCGTACCCGCAGGCAGCTATACGATCTTCACCGTGCCCACTGCCGACAAGTGGACTCTGATCATCAACAAGACGACTGGTGAGTGGGGCATTCCTTACAAATACGAGAGCGCCGAGCTGGCGCGCGTGGACATGAAGGTTTCAAAGCTGCCCGCGCCGCTCGAGAACTTCACCATCAGCTACGACAAATCCCCGGACGGTTGCACGCTGCGCGTGGATTGGGAGACGACGCGTGCTTCCGTGGAAATCTCGGCGAAGTAACGCGCTTCGTAGCGCCGGGGTCTGGCCGGCTGTGGGGGCGGGACGCCCCCGGGACGTCGGCGCTACAATTACACTGCTGGCTTCCACCGCAGCACGGGCTTCCTGGCTGCGGCGGTTTCGTCGAGCCGCGAAACCCGCGTGGAGTGCGGGGCATCGAGTACCGTCTGCGGATCCTCTTCCACCTCTTCCGCGATCGACTTCATGGCCTCGATGAACAAATCCAGCTCTTCCTTCGACTCGCTCTCGGTCGGCTCGATCATCAGCGCGCCCGGTACGATGAGTGGAAACGCCGTAGTATAAGGATGGAAGCCGTAGTCGATCAGACGCTTGGCGAGGTCCATGGTGCGTACGCCTTTTTTGGCCTGCAGCTTGTCACTGAAAACGACTTCGTGCATGGTCGGCGTGGAATAGGGCAGATCGTATGTGCCCTCGAGCCCCTTGCGAATGTAGTTGGCGTTCAGCACCGCGTCTTCTGTGGTTTGCCGCAGACCATCCGGTCCATTCGCCTGGATGTAAGCCAGGGCGCGGACAAACATCCCAAAGTTGCCATAGAACGCGCGCACCCGCCCCACTGACTGCGGACGGTTGTATTCAAAACCCAGCGTGCCATCGGACGTGGTAACCAGAACCGGCGTGGGCAGGAAAGGCTCAAGGATTTTCTTAATCGCCACTGGCCCCGATCCGGGCCCACCGCCACCGTGCGGCGTGGAAAATGTTTTATGCAAGTTCAAGTGCATCACGTCGACGCCAAAGTCGCCCGGGCGCACCTTTCCGACCAAGGCATTCATGTTCGCGCCGTCCATGTAGAGCAGACCGCCCTTGGCGTGCAGAATGTCGGCAATCTTGTGGATATCCTGCTCGAAAACTCCCAGCGTGTTGGGATTGGTGAGCATGAGCGCAGCGACATCCTCGTTCATTTGCGCTTCCAGCGCGGCGATATCTACCATGCCTCGCGAATCCGACTTCAGGTTTTCGACGGCATAGTCGACCATCGCCGCCGTGGCGGGATTCGTGCCGTGGGCTGAGTCGGGAATCAGAATCTTTTTCCGCGGGCGCCCCTGAGCATGATGATGAGCCCGCACCATGAGCAGACCCGTCATCTCGCCATGCGCTCCAGCGGCGGGCTGCAGCGTAATTGCATCCATGCCGGTGATGTCGATCAGGCACTCGCTCAGGATCTTTAGAATCTGCAGCGCGCCTTGCGAAATCTCCTCCGGCTGGTAGGGATGCCCGTTCGCAATACCTTCCACCCGCGCCACGGCTTCGTTCACTCTTGGGTTGTACTTCATGGTGCACGAGCCCAGGGGATACATGCCCAGATCAATCGCATAATTCCACGTTGACATTCGCGTGAAGTGGCGGATGATCTCGATCTCACTCACTTCGGGCATGTTTCCCAGCTCTTTTCTTTCCGCGGCGCCGAGCAACGCAGACGCATCCACTTCCGGCACATCGAGCGGCGGCAGTTTCCAGGCCGCTTTGCCGGCCGACGACTTCTCGAAGATCAGACCTTCGTTCTGATTAACGTGGCGCGTCGCCTTGCGTATCCTGGACTTCATCGCGCCACCTCTTCAATCGGTTCTTCTTTGGCGGATCGCGCGGATGGCCCGCTCTCGGCCACAAGCGTCACGGTCGCGTCGATCGCGCTCCGCGTAGTCAGCTCCGTACAGCACCACAACGCCGCGTTCCCGAGTTCAGGATAAAACTTCTTGAGTGGCAGGCCTCCAACCACTTTGTGACCCAGCAACCGGCGGTTGATGGCATACGGATCTTCGCTGGTCTCGAGCACAAACTCGTTGAACCGTGGCGCGGCGGCAAATAGTATCTTGCCGTGCTTCGCGAATTGCGCCGCCGCATATGCCGTCTTTGCCAGATTCTGCTTGGCCAACTCCTTCAATCCAACTTTGCCGTACACCATCATGAAGATGTTGACCATCAGCGCGACCAGCGCCTGGTTGGTACAGATGTTCGACGTCGCTTTTTCGCGCCGGATGTGCTGCTCGCGCGTGGCCAGCGTGAGCACGAATCCGCGCTTGCCCTGTTTGTCGACGGTTTGGCCGACCAACCGACCAGGCATTTGCCGCACAAACTTTTCTCGCGTGGCAATCACGCCGCAATACGGACCGCCGAATCCCAGGGGCACGCCAAACGATTGCGCTTCCATCGCGATGATGTCGGCCTCACGGGGTGGTTCCACGATTCCCAGCGACACCACTTCGGCAATCGAAACCACCAGCATCGCTCCGTGCCGGTGCGCGATCTCGGCAATGGCCGCTACGTCTTCAATGGTGCCAAGAAAATTCGGCGATTGGACCAGCACGCAGGCCGTTTCCGGCGTAATCGACTTCTCCAATTGCTTCAGATTCAGCCGCCCATCCTCGCCGAAACCCGCCACCGACAGCGGCATTCCCTGATGCGTCGCGTAAGTCGCCAGGACCTCGCGGTATTCCGGATGCAAAGTCCGCGCCACCACCACCGACCGCCGTCCGGTAAGCCGCACCGCCATCATCGCGGCCTCAGCCGCCGCGGTTGAGCCGTCATACATGGAAGCATTGGCCACTTCCATGCCCGTCAGCTCGCAGATCATCGTCTGAAACTCAAAAATGGATTGCAGCGTGCCCTGCGAGATCTCAGCCTGGTAGGGCGTATACGCCGTGAGGAATTCTCCGCGCGAGATCAACGAATCGATAATGACGGGCCGGTAATGGGAGTAAGCGCCCGCACCCAGAAAACTGGTATAGCCTTCACCGTTTTCCCGCGAGCGCTGGCGGAAATAGTCCACGATTTCCGATTCCGCCATCTGGCGCGGGACTTTGAGGTCGCGGCTGAGCCGGTATTCCGCCGGAATCGGCGCGAACAGTTCGTCGACCGAGCGCAGGCCAATCGCCTTCAGCATGGCTTCGCGGTCGGCAGCAGATTTCGGTAGATAGCGCATAGGAAGTAGTTTAGATGTAACTCGAGGCCAGTTCGATTATGACAGTCGCCCGCTGGCTCGCGCCAGGTTCACCATCCCATGACTTTCAGTGTCCCGCTTCTTCTGCCACGAACTTTTCGTAGTCAGTGGCGGAAAGCAGTCCGTCCAACTCGGCTGCATTTTTCAGCGTGATCTTCACCATCCACGAACCGTGCGGATCTTTATTCACCTTCTCAGGCGACGTGGCCAGATCGGGGTTCGTCTCGGTCACCGTGCCGGAGGCTGGAGCAAACAAGTCTGAGACCGCCTTCACCGACTCGACCGTGCCAAACGTCTTGCCCGCCGCTAGTTCAGCGCCCACCTTGGGCAACTCCACGAATACGATGTCGCCCAACGACTCCTGCGCATGGTCGGTGATGCCGATTGTGGCCTTCGTCCCGCTTGGCTGAATCCATTCGTGCTCTTTGGTGTACTTGCGATCTGTTGGATAGGCCATGATTTCTTCTAGCTCCTAAGCTTCCGGCGATTGGCTTCCACCGAATTCCCCTGGGTTAACAGGTGGGTGTCCTCTGTGGTTAAGCTGTTTTCTTTGCTCTCTTATAAAAGGGAGTTGGCACCACCTGAGCTCCCACACCCTGCCCGCGAATCTCTACTTGCACCGCCGTGCCGATTGCCGCGAACTCCGGTGGCACATAGGCTAGCGCGATATTCTTCTTCAAGAACGGAGCGGGTGAACCACTGGTAACGTATCCAATCTCACGTCCGCCGCCGTCGAACACCTTATATCCGTCACGCGCGATTCCGCGACCAACCATCTCCAAGCCGACCAGAGTCCGCGTCACACCTTCTGCCTTCGCCTTTTGCAGCGCGTCGCGGCCGACGAACTCCGCCTTCTCCATCTTACAGAAGCGAGCAAGCCCGGCTTCCCAGACATTGACCGTATCGGAAATCTCATGCCCGTAGAGGGCCAGCTTTCCCTCGAGACGCAAAGTGTTGCGCGCACCCAAACCGCAGGGCACGATGCCGAATTCCTTGCCTGCCTTCAGAATTTCATTCCAAACCCGCGCGCTGGTGGCCTCCTCTGCCGAAACATAAATCTCAAAACCGTCTTCCGCCGTGTACCCTGTGCGCGCAATCAAAATATTCCCCAGCCCGCAGACGGACCCGCGCGTCACCCAATAAACTTTCACCGCGTTCAAATCGGCATCCGTCAGCTTTTGAAGCACGGCCACCCCCTTTGGCCCCTGGATCGCAATCTGGGTGAAGTCGTCTGACAGATTTTCCGCCGCACAATCAAACTGCCGCGTGTTATCACGCACCCAGTTGAAGTCTTTCTCGCGCGTGCCGGCATTGATCACCAGCAGGTATTCATTCTCGTCCAGTCGATGGACGATCACATCATCCACAAACGTTCCCTGGGGATAGAGCAGCGCTGAATACTGGGCCTGCCCCACCTCCAGCCGCGAAGCGTCGTTCATCGAGATGTGCTGCACCGCGGCTAGCGCCTGCGGCCCGGCGAGCCGGATGTCACCCATGTGACTGACGTCGAAAATGCCCACGCCGGTGCGCACCGCCAGGTGTTCATTGATGATGCCGCCGCCGATCGACGCGGAATACTCTACCGGCATATCCCAGCCGTTGAAGTCGACCATCTTCGCCCCCATCTGGCGATGGACGGCGTTCAGCGCGGTTTTGCGGACGGCAGTCGTGCTGCCGGCGGGCGTCGCCTCAACAGAAGACAAAGTCCAAACCTCAATCAGAGAGCAGGGGCTGGTCTGCCAAGATGGTGTGATTGTTTACCCTATCACGGGCTTTTTCGGGCGGTCAAACCAGAGGACGGCAAGGCAGAGGGCTGAGTTCCCAAGAGGAAAACATTGCGGGGCCCGCGGAATCCCTGTGCGACCCCCGTGTCCGCTGGAGGTTTTTCTTAAAGAAAAGCTACCGTCCGAACTGAACCGTAACGTGCGCTCCTGCGGCAACGTGCGTGCCGGCTGGCGGAGACTGCAGCCGCGCCAAGCCGCTGCCTACGGCTTCCAGCTCCAGCCCGGCATCTTGAGCAGTTTCCACCGCGCCGCGCACGGTCTTACCGACAAATGACGGCATTTCGATTCCGCCCTGTTCGACCTCTAGAACCACGGTTCCACTCGTGGGTAGCTTAGCTTGCGCTGCGGCGGCTGCGTCGGCCGGGTTCGGCGCCATCGGTTGCGGTGGACTCTGACCCGCCGAACTTCCAACTTGCGTACTCGATAACGGTTCGCTCACCCGCGTCGCCGCCTGCACAACGTTTCCTTCGGCTCGGGCGGTCGCGGGCGAGAGCCTGCCCTGAGCCTGCCGAAGGGGCGCCTGGGCCACCAGGTTCTTCCCCACCGCGGGTTGCGTCGAATCCCCGTTCACCTCCGCTGTTTCCAGCGGCTCGCCGGGATGATCCGGCGTGCCCTCTTCGAAGTCCTTATCCTTCATCTCCGCTTGAGCCAGCAGCAACTGATGATTGGGCGACAGCGGCAGATCGTGCGGTGCGTGCAGGTACTCCAGCACCTGCTGCGCCACGCGGCGAAATACGGGGGCCGATACTTGCCCGCCCTGGTGCAGTCCCACGGCCGAATCCAGAATCACACCCACCACAATCTGGGGATTGTTCAGGGGCGCGAATCCCGCGAACGATGCGACGTATTTCGTCTTCGAATACGCGCCGGTCGCCGGATCGACCTTCTGTCCCGTCCCCGTCTTCCCTGCCGACGTGTAGCCTTCCAGAATCGCTTTGCGTCCCGTGCCTTCGAGCACCACTTTCTGCATCATGGCCCGCATCTGGGCAGCCGTATAACTTGAGACGACCCTCCGCGACGCTCCCGGATGAAACGCCACGGACTTCATCCCGGGCTGCGGGGCGTCCCCTGGGTCAACCTTCCCTGCCACAATACGCGGCGCCACCCACACGCCATCGTTGGCAAATGTGGAGACCAGTCCCGCCAGCTGAATCGGCGAAATCCCAATTTCCTGGCCCATGGAAATCGCGGCAATCGAAACCTTCGACCAGCGGCTCACCGGCTTGGTCAGCCCGCGTGTCTCGCCCGGCAACTCGATTCCAGTTTGCTGTCCGAATCCAAACGCGCGAATGTATTTGTAGAAGCGGCCTTCGCCCAACCGCAGCGCAATCTTGATCGCACCCACGTCACTTGACTCCGCCAGCACGCCCCACACCGGTAACAAGCCATGCGGCTTCGAGTCGCGAATGCGCATGCCGTTGTAGACGATCGCTCCCATCTGGCAGTCGAACACTTCATCGGGATTCGTCAGCTTCTCTTCAAGCGCTGCTGAAATGGTCACCAGCTTGAAGGTCGATCCGGGCTCGTACACATAGCTCACGGCGCGATTGGTCAGCGCGGCGGGCGTGATCTGCTTGCGCAGGTTTGGATTGAAGGTGGGACGATTGGCCAGCGCCAGAATTTCCCCCGTATGCGGATCCTCGACGATCACCGTGCCCGCGATTGCCTGCGTCTCGTGAATCGCCTGCTCCAGTTCCTTCTCGGCGATGTACTGAATATTCTTGTCGATGGTCAGGACCAAGCTCTCGCCTGGCTCTGGCTGCTTCTCCACATCAGAAAACCACTGCCGGTGGGCATCCACCGAGATGAACATCTTCCCTGCGCGCCCGCGTAGTTCATCGTCGAACCCGTGCTCGATCCCGCTCTGCCCGGAGTCTTCCATGCCCACGGTTCCAACGACCTGGGCCGCCAGATCGCGCGCGGGGTAAAAACGTTTTGGCTCCTTTTGAAAATGAATGCCCTGCAGGTTTAGCGACTTGATGCGTTCGATCGTCTCGTCATCTGCCTTGCGCGCCACCCAGCAGAACGTCTTGTGGTTGCGGCAGTCGGCCAGCACCACATTGTGATCCTCGCCGGTGATGCGGGTAATCAGGGAAACCGCCGTGGGCAGATCTTTTACTTCGGTGGGCACGGCGAAAGCCGAATCCACCAGCACGGACATGGCCAGCTCTTTTCCTGCGCGGTCAAAAATCACGCCACGCTTGGCGGAGAGCGGAATCTCGCGCTGCTGCTGGTGCTCCGCCTGCTTCACAAAGCTGCCATAGCGGAAGATTTGCAGATAAACCAGCCGTCCGCAAATCGCTAGGCACCAGAACAGGAGCATCGCTCCCAGAAGGTAAAGCCGGGAGTTCTTGCCGAGCTTTGGCCGAGTCATCATGGAAACCCGTGGTTAGTTCGTCGTGGGCTCGTTTAGACAAACATGGCGGCCCGCATACAGACAGGCCGCCGAAACTGAGCCGAGCTCTCGCTCGCCGACCGGATCGAAGAGCCGGTCCCCCTAAACCGCTACTGCCCCGCCAGCCCCATTGCGGGCTCCGCGCTAGCCATCACCGGCGCGTTCGAATCTGCCGACGCGCTATCCATGCGGATCACCTGCCCTGGTTCCGGTGGCACCAGTCCCATCCGCCGCGCCATCACATCAATTCGTTCCGGATCGCGTAACGACGCATCCTCCAATCGCAGCGCACGGTTCATCTCCGTCAGGTTATTGAGTTCGCGCTTCGCCGACTCGATGTGGTAACCATATTCAATCGCCCGGAAGTGCTGCCAGGCATAAGTAAACACCAGCAGAAACAGGCAAGCCAGCGCGGTGCCAAACTGTTTCATCTCGCGATTGCGTCCACGATCTTCCACCTTCACCAACCGCGAATTATCGATCGCTTTGGCGAAGTAGATTTCCGGAGTTCCGCTGAAAAGCGTATTCCGACGCGCCGCTGGGATTGCACTTCGGATTGCAGCTGCTGCCGCCCCCATTTATGCCGCTCCTAGAAGAACCGGTTCACTCTGCATCTGCGGAGCCCGCAACTCAAATAGCCGATGCAGCTCCGTCGTATCGGCGATCCGTTTGTGTTGAGCGCCCCGTTCGGCCCGCTCCACCATCGCACTCAGATCCTTAATCAATGTGCCCGTGTACATTTTTCACCCTCAATTTGGATTCCTACCACGGAACCCCAGAACCCGGCCTCCGGTGACCGGCTGGCGGCCTCCGGAGTTTTCTGCTGGCGGATCTTCGTCCGCCTTTCCGAACCTGAACTCCCGGCACGCCATGACAGCTGTGCCGGGGACCCCGGCAGGTTTTCCGGAATCAAACTTTTGAAATCGTCTTCCGTTTACGAGCGACCGTTTCGACTTTCCGTCCGGAAGCCTGAAGCCGGGCGTCCGCGTTAAATTCTTTCCGCCGCCCGCAACTTCGCGCTGCGTGCCCGCGGATTGCGATCACTCTCTTCTTCTGTCGCGGTGAGCGGTTTTTTCGTAAGCAAACTCATAGAACCCTGCTTCGCTGCCTCGCGGAAGGCATCTTTCACGATGCGATCCTCCAGCGAGTGAAAACTAATCACCACCACCCGCCCTCCTGGCTTCATCACCCGGGGCGCCGCGTCCAGCAGCGCCCGCAGATCGTCCAGTTCGCGGTTTACGAAGATTCGGAGCGCCTGAAAAGTTCGGGTCGCCGGATGAATTCGCCGTTGTTCAGAATTCATTGGCCGGGCCGCGGCTGATATGACATCCGCAAGATGTGCGGTAGATCGTATCGGCCGCGACCGGACAATGGCTCTGGCGATTCTCCGCGACCTCCTTTCCTCTCCGAA
>Ga0182015_10002273_pt1 | contig 23627 bp, 25 predicted proteins | sample 712P3MmetaG_FD_120478 | JGI IMG/M metagenome (GOLD analysis project Ga0182015, IMG submission 120478) | Permafrost microbial communities from Stordalen Mire, Sweden - 712P3M metaG | ecosystem: Environmental > Terrestrial > Soil > Wetlands > Permafrost | place: Sweden: Stordalen | collected...
CGATCACCGAGATGTCGCGCAGCCCCGCCAGCGACATCTGCAGGGTGCGCGGGATCGGCGTCGCGGACATCGCGATCACGTCCACCTTCAGCTTCAGCTGGCGCAACAGCTCCTTCTGCTTGACGCCGAAGCGCTGCTCCTCGTCGACGATCAGCAGGCCGAGGTCCTTCGCGCGCACGTCGCGCGAGAGCACGCGGTGGGTGCCGATGAGGATGTCCACGCGGCCGTCCGCGAAGCCCTTGATCGCCTCTTTCTGCTCCGCCGGGGTCCGGAATCTGGAGATGTGCTCGAGCGTGAACGGGTAGTCGGCCAGGCGCTCGGCGAAGGTGCCGTAGTGCTGCTGCGCGAGGATCGTCGTCGGCACCAGCATCAGCACCTGCTTGCCCTCCGCCGCCGACTTGAACGCCGCGCGCAGCGCCACCTCGGTCTTGCCGTAGCCGACGTCGCCGCAGATCAGCCTGTCCATCGGCCGCGGCGCTTCCATGTCCGCCTTCACCAGCTCGATCGCGTCGCGCTGGTCGGGCGTCTCCGTGAAAGGGAAGCGCTCCTCGAACTCGCGCTGCCAGTCGGAGTCCGGGCCGAACTCGTGGCCGCTGCGCCGTCTGCGCTCCGCGTACAGGCTCAGCAGCTCGCCCGCGAGCTCCTGCGCCGCGCGGCGCGCGCGCGCCTTCATCGTCTCCCAGCGTGTGCCGCCGAGCTTCGAAAGCGGCGGGTGCGCACCGCCCGCGCCGACGTATCTGGAGATCTTCGCGAGCTGGTCCGTCGGCACGAACACGCGGTCGTCGCCCTGGTATTCCAGGTACAGGTAGTCGCGCGTCACGTCGGCCACCGTGCGCGTCTCGAAGCCGGCGAAGCGTGCGACGCCGTGGTCCTCGTGCACGACGATGTCGCCTGTGCGCAGTTCCGTGAACGAGCGCAGGGCGCCTCGGCGTGCTCCGCCGGCGCCGCCGTGGCGTCCCGCGCCGGGCTCGGCGGAGGAGCCGCGGCCCGCGCGTCGGCGCAGCAGCCGGTGCTCGGGGAACACGGCGAGCTTCAGTTGCGGCGCGACGAAGCCCTCGCGCAGCGACGCCGCCGCGAAGCGCAGCGACGGCTCCAGTGGCTGGAAGCGGATCGCCGAGGCGCCGCCGTTCGCGGCGGCACCACCGGCGGCGCCCTCGCCGAGCCACGTCGCTTTCAGGCGCCCCAGGTTGTACGCGGCGCGCTCGCCCTCACCGCGACGCGGAAACGCCACGACCGTGCGGTAGCCCGAGCGCACGAGCTTCTCGAGCTCCGGCTCGGCTTCGGCCAGCGAGCGCGCGGCGCTGTCGGCCGACTGCGCGCGCAGCTCGATCTCCTGTCCGCTCGACAGCCCCGACAGCCAGATGCGCGCGCGCTCGGCGAGCGTCGCGTGGATGCTCTGCGGGCTCACGTACAGGTGGTGCGCGTCCTCGTCGCCGAACGCCGCGCACACGTCGCTCCACAGGTCGTCGAGGACCGGCTGCAGGTCCTCCTCCGCGGCGACGAGGATCTCCGTGTCCGCGCCCACCAGGTCCAGCAGCGCGCCGAAGCGATCCACCGGCAGCAGCTCCGCGATGTCCGGGCGCTCCGCGTCCTCGCCGTCCGGGAGCTGCTCCGCCGCCAGCTCCGCGAGCTCGCGGTGCTCCAGCGCGAGCTCCGCCGCAGGCGCTATCTCGACTTCCTCGGCGTCGCCGAGCGAGCGCTGCGTGAACGTCGAGAACCACCGCAGCGACTCGATCTCCACGTCGAACATGTCGACCCGCACGGCCCGCTCCTCGGTTGCCGGGAACACGTCCAACAGGCCGCCGCGCAGCGCGAACTGCCCGCGCTCCTCGACCTGGTCGACGCGCTCGTAGCCGGCGCTCACGAGCTCCTCCGCGCACTCGTCCAGGTCCAGCAGCTCGCCCACCCGCAGCGTGAACGAATGCGGGCGCAGCTGCGGGTCCGGCACCTTCTCCGACAGCGCGACCGCGCTGACGACGACCACCGGCGGCTCCACGTCGCCCGCGCCGCCGCGCGAGCCGAGCAGCGCGTCGAGCGCTGCCACGCGCAGCCCCACGAGGTGCGCGGGCGGCGCCAGGTGGGACTCGTACGCGACGCCCCGCGACGGGTAGTAGCGCACGCGTCGCGGCGCGAGCCAGGCGCCGAGGTCGCCCGCGAGGTCGCGCGCGGCGCGGTCGTCGCCGACGACCACGAGCGTCGGGCGCGCGCGCGCCTCGTCGCCTGCCTGCCTGTCCTCCCGGAGGGAGGGTCCTCCTTGGAGGGCGCCCTCCCGGGCGTCAATCTCCGCGAGCGCCGCGATCACGTACGCGCGCAGCGACGCGGACACGAACGCGCGGCCGCCGTCGCGCGCGAGACGCAGCGTCGACTCGTCTTCCTGCGCGAGCCCCAGCAGCGTGCGCAGTGCCCCGGCGGCGGCAGTCGCCATCACGACCCCGCTCCCGGCGCCGCGGCGCCGCCACCCGCGGCGCCCCCGGGCGAGGCGTCGTCGAGCACCACGCGCTCGACGTGCTCGACCGCGCGCGCGACGAGCTCGGCCACCTGCGCGGGGCTCTCGCGGAAGCGTCCGAGCACGTGCGCGGAGACGATCTCGGGGTCGGTCGAGTCGGGGCGCCCGACGCCGACGCGCACGCGCATGAAGTCCGCGCCGCCGAGCTCGCGCTTGAGCGACTTCAGCCCGTTGTGTCCCGCGAGGCCGCCGCCGAGGCGCGTGCGCACGTCGCCGAACGGCAGGTCGATCTCGTCGTGCACCACCAAGACGCGCTCGAGCGCCAGCTTGAACGCGCCGCGCGCGGGGCCGACGGAGCGGCCCGCGTCGTTCATGTACGTCTGCGGGCACAGCACCGCCACGCGCGGCGCCGGCGCAGTCGACGCCCCCCGCGCGCCCGCGCGCACGCGGCCTTCGGCGAGGCGGCCGCGAAAGCGATCCTTGGCGCGTCCGAGCCCCCAGCGCTCGACGAGCGCGTCAGCCACCGCGAAGCCGATGTTGTGGGGCGTGCCGGCGTACTCGCGGCCGGGGTTGCCCAAGCCGACGATCAGCCAGTCGATCGCGCCACCGCTGCCGCCACCGCCGAACGGGCGTCGCAGCGCTGGTTACTCCTCGCCCGAGGAGCCCTCGTCGGCGCCTTGCGCGCTGTCCTCGCCCACGACCTCTGTCTCGGCCTCGATCTCGTCGGCGGTGTCGCTCTGCAGTCGCGGCGGCGACAGCGTCGCGATCACGGTCTCCTCGGGGTCGTCGAGCAGCGTCACGCCCTCGGGCACGCCGAGCGCGCTCAGCAGGGTCGTCTCGCCGATCTCCATCTCACTGACGTCGTGGGCGATCGACTCGGGGATCGCGGTCGGCAGCGCTTCGACGTTCAGCTCGCGCGTGATCTGCTCGAGCACGCCGCCCTGCTTGACGCCCGGCGAGTCCTCGACACCGGTCAATTCCAGGGGCACGACCGCGCCGATCGCCTCGTTGAGGTTGACGCGCAGCAGGTCCACGTGGATCGTCTCTCCCCGCACCGGGTGGCGCTGCGCTTCCTTCAGGACGACGGGTGTCGCTTGGTCGCCATCCACGCTCAGGTCGAGCACCGCGCCCGCGCCCGCGAGCGCGTGGCGCAGCTCGCGCTCGTCGGCGTCGAAGCCGACCGGCTCGCCGCCGCCGCCGTACAGGACACCGGGCACGCGGCCGCTGCGGCGCAGGCGGCGCACGGCGCGCGAGCCGGCGGCGTCGCGGCTGTTGACGTTCAGCTTGGTGGTCGTGTCGGCCATGGGCGACTGCAGACTGTAGCAATCGCGGTTCGTCGTTCTAAGCCTCGGCCGCCGGCGCGCACCGCCCGGCCGGCGGCGCGCATCGCCCGGGCTGCGGCTCACTGCTGCGCCGCCCTGTCTTCCTGTTCTTCTTCGCGTTCGATCTTCGATGCCTTCGTGCATCTGCCTTCGCCGGCGATCGGCGCGCTGATCGCGAGCAGGTGCACATCGATGCCCGCGAGAAAGCTGCCGGTGCGGCGCACGTCGACGCACTGGACCACCGGCAGCGTGCCGATCACCGTCCACGCCACGCGAGTGCGCCCGCTTGCGCCCGACAACGAGTACGCGGTCGGCGATTCGAGCTGCAGGATCTTGATCGCTCCGACGCGGCGCAGGCGCGGGCTGCTCGCGTCGGCCCGCGCGGCGGCCGCGCACGAGGGGCTCTCGCGGCAGCCGTCGAGCGCCGCGAGCATCCCCGCGAGATCGCCCTTGGCCTCCGCCTGCAGCAGCGTCACCACGTCGCTACGTTCTGCGTTCTCGACGCTGAGAAAGCGTGCAAGCAGCGCGCCGACGGCGAGCACGACGATCGCGCAGACGCCGAGCAGCGCTCGCAGCGCGCGTCGCTGACGCGGCGCGAGGCCCTGCCACCACACGCGCGGGCCGCGCGCGGGAGCGGCCGCGGGCATCTAGAACAGCTGGTTCTCCCCGCCGAAGACCTCGCTGACGGAGTCGTCGACGAAGATGCGGCGGATCGAGTCGGCGAGCAGCTCGGCGCATGGCAGCACGCGCACGTTGTCGGGGCGGTCGGCGGCGACCGGGATCGTGTCCGTGACGACGATCTGCTCGAGGCCGGACTCTTCGAGGTTCTTGAACGCGTCGCCGGAGAACACCGCGTGCGTCGCCGCCGCGTACACGCGCGCGGCGCCTTCCTCCATGACCGTTTTCGCGGCCGCCTTGAGCGTGCCGGCGGTGTCGATCATGTCGTCCACGATCACGGCGGTCTTGCCCTTGACGTCGCCGATCACGTACCCGATCTCGGCGACCTGCTGCGCGGGGCGCTCCTTGTCGAGGATCGCGAGCTCCGCGCCGATCTTCGACGCGAAGTTCTTGTTGAGCTTCACCCTGCCGGCGTCCGGCGCGACGACCACGAGATCGGGCAGCTTGAGATCGGCGAAGTATTGGGTGAGCATGAACAGCGCCGTCATGTGGTCGACCGGGATCTGGAAGAAGCCCTGGATCTGGCCGGCGTGGAGATCCATCGTCAGCACGCGGTCCGCGCCCGCCGCCTCGAGCATGCGCGCCACCAGGCGCGCCGAGATCGGCTCGCGTGGCGCGGACTTCTTGTCCTGGCGCGAGTAGCCGAACCACGGCGTCACGGCGATCACCCGGTGCGCGGACGCGCCGACGGCCGCGTCGATCATGAACAGCAGCTCCATCAGCGAGTCGTTCGCGGTCACGCCCGTGTGCGGGTTGCCGCTCGTCGGCTGCACGATGAACACGTCAGCGCCGCGGATCGAGTCTTCGTAGCGGCAGTACACCTCGCCGCCGGAGAACGTCTTCAGCTCGACCGGTCCGAGGTCGACGCCGAGCTTCTCCGCGATGTCGATCGCCAGCTGCTGGTTCGCGCGCCCGCTGAACAGCATCAGCCGCTTGTTGTAGTCGATCGGCAGGCTCGCCCGCGAGTACTCCGTGCGCGTGTCGATCGCACTCATCTCGCCACGAAGTGTAAACGTCTCGTTGCGATCAGTCATGCTCGCGCTCGGCGTAGCCCTCCACGTTCGCCTGGCGCGCCCGCGCAATGCCCAGCGCGCCGGCCGGCACGTCCTCGGTGATCACCGACCCGGCGCCCGTAACCGCGTCGTCGCCGACGCTCACCGGCGCGACCAGCGTCGTGTCCACGCCCGTGCGCACGCGCGCGCCCACCGTCGTTCGGTGCTTCGCGCGGCCGTCGTAATTGGCGGTGATCGTCGCCGCGCCCAGGTTCGTGCGCTCGCCCACGTCCGCGTCGCCGATGTAGGACAGATGTGGCACGCGCGCGCCGGCGCCGATGTCGGAGTTCTTCACCTCCACGAACGTGCCCACCTTGCTGCCGTCGCGCAGCACAGCGCCCGGGCGCAGGTAGGAGAACGGCCCCACCGTGACGCCGTCCTCGAGCACGCAGTCCACCAGGTATGAGTGGCGCACCGTGCACCCGCGCCCGATGCGCGTCGCGCCCTTGATCGTCGTGAACGGCTCGATCACCGTGTCCTGCCCGATCTCCACGTCCACGTCGATCACCGTCGCCGCCGGGTCCACGATGCCCACGCCCGCGCGCATGTGCCGCTCGTGGATCGCCGCCTGCGCCAGCGCGCGCACGCGCGCCAGCGCCTCGCGGTCGTTGACGCCGAGCACCAGCCGAACGTCTGCCACCACATGCGCCGCCACCGTCTCGCCGTCCGCCCGCAGCTCCTCGAGCACCTGCGGCAGATACAGCTCGCGCTGCGCGTTGTCCGTGCCCAGTCGCTGCACCGTGTCCGCCAGCGCGCGCGCCGCGAACGCGAAGATGCCCGTGTTCACCTCGCGGATCTCGCGCTCCGCCTGCGTCGAGTCGCCACGCTCCTTCGTCTCCACCACGCGCAGCACCGCGCCGTCCGCGTCGCGCACCACGCGCCCGTAGCCCGTCGGATCGTCCAGCACAGTCGTCACCATCGTCGCCGCCGCGCCGCTCGCGCGATGCGCCTCCACCAGCTCGCCGATCGCCCCCGCGCCCACCAGCGGCACGTCGCCGCTCAGCACCACCACCGGCGCCGCCTGATCGAGCGCCGGCCCGTCTCCCGAGGCGAGCATCGCCATCGCCGCGCGCACCGCGCCGCCCGTGCCGTCCGGCTGCTCCTGCACCGCCAGCTCCACGCCCTCCGGCAGCAGCGCCTGCAGCGCTCGCGCCGGCGAGTCCACCACCACCACCCGCCCCGCGCCCGCCTCCATGGCCGCACGCACCGGCCACAGCACCATCGCCAGCCCACACAGCTCGTGCATCACCTTCGGCGTGGCCGAGCGCATGCGCGTTCCCTGCCCCGCAGCAAGGATCACAACCGTGGGCGCGCTCACATCGGCAATGCTATTCCAGTGGGCACGGGTCGCCCCGGCGCCTGGCCGTGCGTCGACCCGGTGCCGACCGGACGCAGCATCCACGGGCCTCACTGGGGAGCCTGGGCTCGAACCAGGACTTGAAGAGCCAAAGTCTTCCGGGCTGCCTATTACCCCACTCCCCAACGCGCACATCCTCGCAGGCGATCGCGATCCACGCCGCGTTAACAATGCAACAACACGCCCATCCGTCAGTGCTGCAAGTATTCCTGCACTTGCCAGGGGCGACGACAGCACGCGGGAGCAGAGCGTCGATGGCGGCGCTCTTGGCGTGCGCCGCGATTCTGGGGGCGGCTGCGCTCGCCTCCGCGGCGACGCTCGCGGCGAGCGGCGGCCATGAGGCGACCGCTGCGAGCGCGAAGCGGACCGCGGCTCACGCCTCCTGCCGCGGCGCGCACCTGCGTCCGAACGCGCGCAACGCTCGCGCTGTCGACGCGGCGACGCTGTGCCTGATCAACCGGCTGCGGCGCCGGCACGGCCTGCGCGCGTTGCGCGCCAACCGCGCATTGAGCGTCGTCGCGGCGAGCCAGGCGAAGAGCATGGTGCGGGGGGACTACTTCGCCGACGACCGCCCGTCGGGGCGCACGCCCATGTCACTGGTCGCGGTGACCCACTATCGGCCGAGCACCGCGCGCATCGCCGTCGGCGAGAACATCGCGTGGGGCACCGGCATCGACACGACGCCGGCACGCATCGTGGCCGCCTGGCTCACCTCGCCACCGCACCGCGAAGTGATGCTCGACGCCGAATACCGCGACGCTGGCATCTCGGCGACTCCGATGGTTCCGGCGGTCGTTCGTCCTCAAGGCCGCGGCGCCACGTACGTGATCGAGCTGGGCACGCACCTCGCACGCCTGGCGCCGGATCCCCGCAAACGCGCCGGCAGCCGAGCCCGCGCGGATCGCTAGGCGCGTCTGCTCGAGCGCCGCGGCACGCGCCCTGCTTCGGCGCCGGCCTCCGAAGCGGGCCCGCCGGCCGAGGCGATGCCGAGCACGCGCATCGACTTCAGGCCAAGGCTCAGCTTCTCGCGGCCGTCGCTGGAGCTGACGTCGAGGCCGGAGAGCTCGCGCACGCGCTCGAGGCGATAGTAGATCGTGTGCCGGTGCGTGAACAGGCGCTGCGCGGTGCCCGCGACGTTGCCGTCGGCCTCGAGGAACGTCTCGAGCGTGCGCACCAGCTCGGTCTCGTACTGCTCGTCGTAGGCGACGAGCGGCTCCACGGTCTCGGCGTAGAAGCGCTGCAGCTCGCTGGGGTTCTCGCTCATCGCGGACAGCAGCAGCCGGTAGGCGCCGGTCTGGTCAAACGCCAGCGCGGCGCCGTCGGAGGAGCCCTGCGCGACGTTCGCCGCGAGCAGCGCCTCGCTGGCGGCGCGCGTCAGCTCCGCTGGCTGCTGCGTCACGCGGCTGCGCCCGAGCGCGAACGTGTAGCCCGCGAGGCTCGCTTCCATCTCGTGCAGGACCGCTTCGGCGGCGCGCGCCGCCGTCGCCTCGTCGCCTCCCGGCACGAGCACCAGCACCTCCGCGCCGACGATGCCGTCGCGTTCGGAGAGCGCCGCGATCGAGCGGCTCGCGACCGCGCGCGCGCCCCGCTCGGCGACCGCGCGCACGCGACCGCGCCAGCCCTCGTCGGTGGGCGACTGCGGATGCGCGCGCGCGACGAGCATGCTCGCGCCGTCCTCGATCGCCAACGACAGATCCTTGGCGCGCTCCAGTACCGCGGCGCCGTCGGTCAGCTCGCGGCTCAGGATCGCGCGCAGGAAATCCGCGGACGCTGTTTCCGAGACGCGCTCGGGCGCGCGCACACGCTCCACCTCCGAGGCGATCATCGTCAGCAGCAGCCGGCGCATCGAGTCGCTCGGCGCGGTCTTGACGCGCATGTGCAGCGTGCCGACGACCGTGTCGGCGACCCGCAACGGCGCGCTGATCACGCCCTCGCCCTGCGAGAGCAGGGCGCGCTCCTCCGCCGGCGAGCGCGCGGCGACGGCCAAAGTCGCACCCCAAGCGTCGATCACGGCAAGGCTCGCGTCGAGTGCCTTCGCGGCCGCGCGCACCACTTCGGGCAGGCCGGCACCCGACTCGACCGCCTCCGTAATCGCGTCAAGCGCCTCCAGATCTGACACGCCGGTCAGCCCCAGAAGTAGACGGCAGCGAGCGCGCCGACCACTCCGGCACCGACGAGCACCGCCAGCACGTACAACGAAAGCACGGTCGCGGCCAGGCGCTGCCAGACACGCGAGTAGGAAGACCACACCGGCACGAGCACCAGCCCGGTGAACAGCCCAAGGCTGACCAACCCGGCGCCCGCCGCCACAAGCTCGTTGATTTGCGCCCTCGTCATGGGATCCTGGGGGGGATTGTTACGCACGCAGGCGTCGTCTGCTCGTGTCGCTCACGCGCGCACGGATCGGCCGCCCGCGTCGGCGCTCGGGCCGAGCGTGACAGCACGCGCGAACGCGCCCTCCACGGGCGCCGCGTAGATCGGCGCGGGAGCGCGCTCCGCGAGGCTCGCCGCCGCCGCGCGCGCGAGCATCAGGCCGCTGTCGGCGGAGCCTCCCGCGCCGCCGGGCGCGAACACGGTGGGTCCGAACAGGGCGGGTGGGAATCGGGCGGGCGGGAATATTCCCAACACCGTGGGGCCCGAGCCGCTGACCAGCGCCGGCTCAGCGCCAGCGTCGCGTGCCTGCGTGAGCGCGCCGACGATCTCCGGACACAGCGACACGGCCGCGCGCTGCAGGTCGTTGTGGAGCAGCTCCGTGGCGGCCGGCAGCGCGGCGCCGTGCGCGAGCGCGTCCTGCAGCTGCCCGCGCAGCTCCTCGAGCGCCCTGCGCGAGCGCGCCAGCTCCAAGCGCTCGGCCTCCGCGTACACGGCAGCCGTCGACAGCGCCGCCGACAGCGGCAGCACGAGCACACCGAAGCGCGAGCGCGCCGGCGCGAGCTCCAGCAGCTGCTCGCCGGCGCCCGACGCGAGCCAGCGCCCCGGCGCTATCTGCGCGGGCACGTCCGCGCCGAGCCGAGCGCCGAGCGTGCGCAGCAGCTCCTCGTCGCCCAGCCCCGACGCGTGCCTCGCCAGGCGCAGCGTCGCCGCGGCGTCCGCCGAGCCGCCGCCGAGGCCCGCGGCGACGGGGATCCGCTTGACGATGCTCAGCCGCAGCGGCGGCGCCCGCCAGCCCGTGCTGTCGCGAAACGCGTGCAGCGCCGCCGCAGCGAGGTTCTCGCCGTCGGCCTCCGACACGCCCGGGCAGATCACCTGATCGCGGTCGCTGCCCGCAGGCGCTGCTTCGAGCGTCAACTCGTCGGCCAACGAGATCGACTGCATGACGCTCACCAGCTCGTGCTTGCCGTCGCTGTCGCGGATCGGGCCGAGGAACAGCCCCAGGTTGATCTTCGCCGGCGCCAACACGCGGTGCACCCCCGGTGCGAACGTGGCTCGGGTACCACCCGAGCGAGTGCCGCCGGCGCTCATAGCTCCAGTAGCAGCGCAAGCGCGCGGAAGTCCTCGGGCGAAAGGCGCTCTGCGCGCACGTCCGCAGGATGACCCAGCTGCGTCAGCGCGGCGCGCACCTGCTCGCGCGAGCGTGGCGGCAGCGAGCTCGACCCAGCGGCCAGGCCGAGCGAGCCCGACAGCGTCTTGCGCCGGTGCGCGAACGCCGCCGCAACCAGCGCGCGCAGCGCCGGTGCCACAGCCTCCGGCGCCGCGCCGTCGCCGTCGCCGTCGCCGTCGAGGCTCCGTTGCATGCCAACGAGCACCGAGTCGACGTTGGGCACCGGGAAGAAGACGGTGCGCGGGATCGCGCGCAGCACCTCGACGTTGCATACCAGCTGCGCGAGCACCGAGGGCACGCCGTAGGCGCTCTTGTTGGGTCCCGTGCCTGCGGCCCCCACCGGGCGCGCCGCCAGCCGCTCGCCCACCTCGCGCTGCACCATCGCCACCCATGTGTGCACATCCGGTAGCTCCTCGATGGTGCGCAGCAGCACGCTTGCGGCGACGCCATACGGCAGGTTCGCGACGACCTTGTTGGGCGTGGGTTCGAGCGCAGCGAGGTCGATCGCGATCGCGTCAGCCCAGTGCACGGTGACGTTCGCGTGCGGGCCGGTTGCGTCGCCCAGCGCATCGCGCAGGCGCTCGTCGATCTCGACCACATGCACGTGCGCGACGTGCTGCGCCAGGTACTCCGACAGCACCCCCAGGCCACCGCCAATCTCGAGCACGACATCGTCGTGCTCGAGCCGGGCCGCGCGGCCGATCACGCCGAGGATGTTCGAGTCGATCAGGAAGTTCTGTCCGAGATCGCGGTCGGGGCGCACGCCGAAGCGACGCATCCGCCTCAGGCTCGGCTGCACCGGCCCCTCAGGCTGCGCGCTCGGCTCGACCGGGCCCTCGGCCACGGCGTTCATGCCCAGCCGAACAGGCGCGCTGCGTTGCGCGTCACCGCTGCGCCCAGCTGCTCGACGCTGACACCTCGCAGCTCGGCCACGAAGGCGGCGGTGTGCATCACGAACGCGGGCTGGTTGCGTTCCTTGCGCACCAGCTGAGGCGTCAGATACGGGGCGTCGGTCTCCAGCAGCAGGCTCTCCTCGGGGACGCGCCGCGCCGCATCCGCGAGCTCTGCGGCGCTCTTGTATGTGACGTTGCCCGCAAACGAGATCGCATAGCCGCGGCTGACGCATTCCTCCAGTTGAGCTGGCATCGAGAAGCAGTGGATCACGACGCTCACCCCGTCGGCTTCGGCGGCCAGCTGCGCGAGCGTCTCCTCGTCAGCAGCCCGCGAATGGATAACCAGCGGCTTGCTGGTCTCGCGCGCAAGACCGATCTGTGCAGCGAACGCGCGTTGCTGGTCCGCGCGCGGGGCGGTGTCGCGGTAGAAGTCGAGCCCGCTCTCGCCGATCGCCACGCAGCGCTCGTGCGCTGCCAGCGCGCGCAGCTCGGCGAGGTCGGCGTCGTCGAAGCCCTTGGCCGAGTTCGGGTGGCGGCCGACCGCTGCGTAGACCTGAGGGAAGTCCTCTGCTGCTGCGAGCGCCTCCCGGTTCGAGCGCCCGTCGATGCCGACCGTCAGCATGCGCGTCACGCCGACCGCCTCGGCCGCTGCGACCAGCTCGGAGTTGGGCTGTTCGCAGAGGTGAAGATGGGTATGCGAGTCGATCACCTTCGGGGCTCCTCGGTCATGCGGACTTCGGGAACAGCGACTCGAGCGTGCCGATTGGCTCGCCGAGGGTCTGCATCGGCTCCCAGCGCGCGCCTGCCAGCGAGCGGTCCTCGCTGCCGAGCGCGTTCAGCAGCTTGTCGGTGCTCGACGGCATGTACGGATGCAGCAGCACGCCGAGCACGCGCAGGCCCACGACCAGCGTACCGAGGACGCTGTCGAGCTCCTGCGCGCGAGCGTCGTCCTTGGCCAGCTGCCAGGGTGCTTGCTCCTCGACGTAGCGGTTCAGCCGTCGCACGCGCTGCCAGATCTCGTCGAGCGCAGTGGTCAGCTCCGCGCGGTCGATCAGCGCTTCGACCGCGCCCGCGAGCCCCGCGAACTCGCCGTCGAGCTCCGGGTCGGGCGTGACCGCCGGCGCGACGCCGTCTCGGTAGCGATGGACCATCGCGATCGTGCGGCTCGCGAGGTTGCCGAGCTCGTTCGCCAGCTCGCTCTCGTAGCGCAGCTCGAACGCGGCCGTCGACACCGACCCGTCCTGGCCGAACGGCACGTCGCGCAGCAGGTAGAAGCGCAGCGCGTCCGGGCCGTAGCGCTCGATCACCGCGAACGGGTCGAGCACGTTGCCCAGCGACTTGCTCATCTTCTCGCCGTCCATCAGCAGGAAGCCGTGCACGAACACGTGATCGGGCAGCTCCAGCTCGGCCGCCATCAGCAGCGCCGGCCAGTACACCGCGTGAAAGCGCAGGATGTCCTTGCCGATCAGGTGGTAGCTCGCCGGCCAGAAGCGCTCGGTCAGGCTCGCCCCGAGCGACCTCCCGGCGCCCGCCAGCGACGATGGCGCCGGCTCGCCCGCCGGCTCCGGCGCGTAGGACAGCGCGGAGTAGTAGTTGAGCAGCGCGTCGAACCACACATAGAAGACGTGCTCGTGGTCCCACGGCACCTGCACCCCCCACCTCAGCTTGTGGCGCGTCAGCGGCACGTCGCGCAGGCCGGAGCGGATGAACGACAGCGCCTCGTTGTAGCGCGTGCGCGGCGCGACGAAGCCCTCGCGCTCGGCGTACAGCGCCTCGAGTCGCTCCTGGAAGGCGGACAGCTTGAAGAAATAGTTGTCCTCCTGCTCGCGCGTCAGCTCGATGTGGTGAATCGGGCAGCGGCGGTCCTCGTCGATTTCGCTCTCCGCCTTGAAGTCCGCGCAGCGCGGGCAGTACCAGCCCTCGTAGGTGCCCTTGTACACGTAGCCGTTCTCGCGCACCCGCGAGAGCACGTCCTGGACGACCGCTTCGTGCTGCGGGTCGGTGGTGCGGATGAAGAAGTCGTTGCTCGCGTGCAGCTGCGGCGCGAGTGCCTTGAAGCGCTCGGCGTTGCGGTCCGCCAGCTCCTGCGGCTCGATGCCGAGCGCGTGCGCCGCGTCCGCCACCGGCTCGCCGTGCTCGTCCGTGCCCGTCAGGAAGAACACGTCCTCGCCGCGCTGGCGGTGGTGGCGCGCCATCACGTCGGCGGCGATCGTCGTGTATGCGTGGCCCAGGTGCGGCGCGGCGTTGACGTAGTAGATGGGGGTGGTTACGTAGAAGGACATGGCTGCTCCCACGCTACCTGGGGGCGATCAGATTCGTCACCGACGCGGATGAGCGCGCGTCCTGGATGGTGAGAATGGAAACGAGCTCCCTCTCGTCGTCGTAGACGTACACGATCAGCAGCCATCGCCAAGGACCGAGGATGAAGCGCAGCTGCTGCCAGCGCCCTGCAACCTTTCGCCCGATCTTCGGGAATCGCTCCAGCAGGCTCAGCGAGCGATACACACGCGCGTAAGTATCGGCGGGCAGGCTGTGTGTGACGATGAGGCGATCGAGCCCCTCGATCGCCCGGACGGTCAGCTCGACTTGCGCCACTCAGGCGATTCCGACAAGAGCGCGTCGAGCGGGACGGTCTTGCCTTCCCTGACCTGCTGCAAGCCGAGCTGCGCGTCCTCGTATGCACCCGGGATGCCGTCGAGCAGAGCGGTGATCATGCGTGGGTCCGGATCGGCCTCGTCGAGCGCACTCGAGAGCAACGACCGCGCCAGGGTTCCCTCTTGGACGTGTATCCGCTCGGCCAGCATGGAGAGCTTGGCCGCGTGCTCTGCATCCAGGGTGACGTTCAATCTCGCGCTCGCCTGCTCCATTCCACCATTCTACACGATTTAGCACTGATCGTGTAGAGCGTGCCACGCGAGGCGGCGGCGCGCGCCGGTCACCGTTTCGACGCCGTCAGCTCCCGGTACAGCTCATTGGCACTGACACCGCTCAGCTTGCCGACAACCGCCGCGGCGGTCCGCGCACGCACACCGGCGTCGATCAGCTCGCGCACCGCGGAGAGCGCCTCGGGCCGTATACCGCCGCCCCGCGCCGCCGCGCCGACGACAATCACCACCTCGCCGCGCGCCGCATTCTCACGATAGTGCTCGGCGAGCTCCGCGGCCGACCCGCGGCGCACTTCCTCGTGGATCTTGGTCAGCTCCCTGCAAACCGCCAGCGGACGCTCCGGATCGAGCGCGGCCAGCTGCGCGAGCGTGGCCGCCAGTCGCCGCGGCGACTCGAACGCGACGAGCGTCTCCTCGGCGCGCTCCAGCAGCCGCTCGCGCTCGCCGCCCTTGCGCGGCAGGAACCCGACGAAGCGCCAGCGCTCCGGCGGCAGGCCCGAGGCGACGAGCGCGGTCAGCGCGGCGCTCGGGCCCGGCAGCACCTCGAGCGCGACGCCGGCGGCGATGGACTCGCGCACGAGCGCGAAGCCGGGGTCGGACACGAGCGGCGTGCCCGCGTCGGACACGAGCGCGACGAGCGCGCCGTCGCGGATGCGCGCCACGAGCTCGCTCGCGCGCTCGCGTTCGTTGTGCTCGTGCAGGCTCACGAGCCGCGCGGAGATGCCATGGCGGTCGAGCAGCACGCGCGTGTGGCGCGTGTCCTCGCACGCCACCACGTCCGCATCGCGCAGCGCCTCGAGCACGCGCAGCGTGACGTCCTCGAGGTTGCCGATCGGCGTCGGGCAAATGACCAGCCGCCCGACCGGCGCCTCAGTGGTGGTCATCTCGCAAATATAGGGTGCTCCAGATGGCCGACGACCGCGACGAGCCCCCGCGCTACACCCGCTACCGTGCCCGCCCGCGTCTGCCGACGCGGCGCGATGACGAGCAGCAGCCCGCGGGCGGCGCGGCGCGCTGGCGGCGCTGGGCGACACGCAAACGCATCGCGCTCAGCCTCGTCGGCCTCGTGCTCGGCTGGATCGCGCTGTCGCTCGTGCTGTTCCTCGTCAGCTCGCACTTCGAGCGCACGTCGCTGCCGTCGAACGTGGCGAGCGTGCTCGACCCCGCCGGCTTCCCGCTGACGTCCGCCACCAACATCCTCGTGCTCGGCTCCGACAGGCGCCAGAAGGACAGCAAGGAACCGGGAGCGGAAACCACCGGCTTCGGACGCTCGGACACGATCATGCTGATCCGCACCGGCGGCGGGCATGCGGCGCGGCTGTCGATCCCGCGCGACACCGTTGTCGAAATACCCGGCCACGGCCTGCAGAAGATCAACGCCGCGCACGAGTACGGCGGGCCGGCGGAGTCGGTGTCGGTGATCGAGCACTGGCTCGAGGTCCCGATCAACCACGTCGTCGAAGTCAACTTCGAAGACTTCCCGCAGCTGATCGACGCGATGGGAGGCGTCACATATACGGGCGGCTGCATCGTCTCCAAGCTCGACGGCGGCTCCGCGGACGGCGGCTACACGCTGAGGCTGAGCGCCGGCAGCCACCACATCGACGGCAAGCAGGCGCTCGCGCTGGCGCGCACGCGCGAGAACCTGTGCGCGCCCAACGAGTCCGACATCCAGCGCGAGGAACACCAGCAGGCGCTGTTCACCGATATGAAGAGCCGGCTGCTGTCGCCGTCGAGCTTCCTGCGCCTGCCGTGGATCGCCTGGCATGCGCCACCGGCGATCATCTCTGACATGAGCGGCGTGGAGCTGATGGGGATGTTCACGGCGCTCGCGATAACTGGCACGCCGGCGACGCACGTGCTGAAGCCAACCGGACAGATAACGCTGCCGAGCGGCGAAGAAGGGCTGACGATCTCAGAAGAAGCGCGCCGCGCGGACGTCGCGCGCTTCATGAGCGGCTGAGCTCGGCGCCTCGCGCGCCTCGGCGCCTCGCGCTCAGCTCTTGGCGGCGACGGGCTTGGAGTCGCCCGACTTCGCCGCGCCTTTGCCGCTCTTGCCATCCGAGGAGGAGGACGAGGACGCGGACGACCCGTCCGAGGAGGACTTCTCACCGGAGGACTTCTCCCCCGAGGACTTCTCCCCCGACGATTTCTCCCCCGAGGACTTCTCCGCGGCGGCGGCGGTCTCGCGCTGCCGGTTGCGCGTGCCGTAGTCGGTGTTGTAGAAGCCTTTGCCCTTGAAGTGAACCGCGGGCGCGTGCAGCACGCGCTCGACGGGCACGCCCGTGTCGGGGTCGACGGCGAGCGCGTCTTCGCTGAAGGACTGCTGTAGCTCGAACGTGGTGCCGTCCGGTCGCCTGTATTCGTAAATCGGCATGAGATCGCCGATTATAGGAGCGTCAAGCGCAGCCGCATTCGGTGCGCGCGTGTGGGGCGGGACGCCGTCAATCGGTCAACAGCGCACGCGCGCATGCGATGCCCGCGTGGATCGTGTCGCTGAAATCGCGCTCGGGCTCGGTCAACAGGCGCAGCGCGAGGCCATCCCCGAGCGAGAACAGGATCTCGGCGACGGCTTCCGGCGAGGCGTGCAGCCGCAGCACGCCCTCGCGCTGCGCCGCACCCAGCATCACCGCGACGTGCTCGCGCGTGCTGCGCATCAACGCGGCGTACTCCGCCGCGATGTCGTCGTTGCGACGCGAGAGGGTGAAGAGCTCGAACACGAGCGTGACGAAGTCGGGATCCTCGCGTACCGTCTCCTGCAGGTTCTCGGCCATCAGATCGATGAAGTCGTCGGCGCTCTTGGCGGTCGACAGCTGGCGCTCGAGACGCTCTAGGCGCAGCTCGCAGTCGCGTCTGACAGCCTCCGCGAGCAACTGCTCCTTGGTGCCGAAGTAGTAGTGCAAGAGGCCGCGCGACACGCCTGCCTCGCGCGAGACGTGGTCGAACGTCGACGCGGCGGTCCCCCGCCGCGCGACGCTGCGACGCATCGCGTCGATGATCCTGCGTGCCTTCTCGCCCGTCAACGAGCGCGACGGCATCTCGCTGACGCGGGTTCGCGAACCCGCGTCAGCGGCGGCGTCCCGCTCCTCGATGAGGGCAGCGTCAGTGCTCATCGGTGCGACGACGATCGGCCCCGGCTCAGCTGCCGGCGACGCCCGCCGGGGCGGGTGTCTCGGGAGCCGTGGTCGGGCTGTAGTCGAACTCCTCCTCGGCCCCGAACAGAAGGTCGAGCAGCTTCGAGCGTAGGCCCTCGCTGAGCGCGAGCGCGGCGACGGAGCCGACCGCGAGCGCCACCAGCGAGCGGCCGATCCGGCGTTTGCGCCGCGCCGGCGGCTTGGGGACCTCGCGTAGCGTGCTGCCCGCCTGGCGCAGCGCGTTGACCGCGTTGTTGAGCTCCTCCTGGAGCTTGCGATCCTCGAACAGCACCTCCGTCGCGGGCTTGCCGTCGCTGAGGCGCCCGTAGGCGCTGCGTGCGGCCGCGTACGCCGAGAGTAGGTTGGAGCGCAGTTCCTCGTCCTCGACCAAACGCTGGATGTACTGGGTCGGCTGCGCCGCGCGCGTGGCGTCACCCACCTTGTTGAGTCTGCTCTTTGCTGCCATTGTTGCCACCGCCCTCTGCCGAAAGCTTTCAGGTCTGCGCCCAATATACCCGGACACGCGCAGCAATATGCCTCGCTTGGCGGCCCGGCGGCCTCAGTCGGTTGACCCGATCGTCGCGACCGGGATAGCCCGGACGGCGCGGCGCGGCTACGCGTGCAGGGCGGCCTGCTCTTGAGCGGAGGGAAACGCCCACGCGGCACGCGTGCGACGCTCCTGGCGAAACACGAAGCGCAGCTGCTGCGGTGGTTTCAGCTGCGCGTCGTTCGGTCGGAACGTCGAGCACGGCTCCGAGAGCTCGAGCGCGCACAGGAGGTTGACGCGGAAGTAGCACTCAGCACAGCTGACCTTGTGCGCCGCTCGCTTCGGCGCTCGCTTCGACTGCATCGCCTGCACCGGCATATACCCCCAACGACAGATCGGTTTGAACGGGACGGCCGGGATCAAAGCAGCAAACGGCTGACCGCTCAAGGGACATACAGGCGCCACCCCGCAAATCGCAGACAAATCCGTCTACCCGTAAATAGCCCGCGATCAGTCACGTTCCTGTGACAATCCGTCGTAACACGCCGCACTTTCCGAGAGTTCGTAGCACCGCGCAGCCGGCGGCGTCATCATTTGCACAGATGCGCATCCTCGTCACCGGCGCCAGCGGGTTCGTCGGCTCGCTGCTGATTCCGAAGCTGCGCGCGCAGGGACACACGCTCCGCGCGGTCAGCCGCAACCCCGACCGCATGCGTGCGGCGCTCACCGCAGGCGTGGAGGTGCTCCGTGCGGACGTGAGCACCGGCGACGGGCTCGAGCGTGCGCTCGAGGGTGTCGAGCTCGCCTACTACCTGATCCACTCGATGGAGCGCGTGGAGGGCTCGCGTGTGGCGTTCCCCGAACGCGAGCGCGCGGCGGCAGAGACCTTTGCGGCCGCGGCCGCACGCGCGGGGGTTCTCAGGATCGTGTATCTCGGCGGCCTCACCCCGCATCCCCGCGTACCGGCGCAGCCACAGGGCCAGCACGAGGACACGCACACCCCGGGTGAACCTCACGTGTCGCGGCATCTGGCGAGTCGCGCGCAGGTGGAGCGCGTGCTGCTCGATGCGGTAGGAGATTCGGTCGCGCTGCGGGCATCGATCGTGATCGGCGCCGGCTCGCGCTCGTTTCGCCTGCTCGTCCACCTGATCGAGCGCATGCCGGTGCTCACACTGCCGGCGTGGCAGACGTTGCGCACACAGCCGATCGACGGGCGCGACGTGATCGAGATGCTCGCCGCATGCGCCACCGCGAAGCTGCCACGCCGTAGTCTCGACATAGGTGGACCCGACGTGCTCAGCTATGGCGAGATGCTCGAGTCGATCGCCGAGCTGATGCTCGTCAACCGCCCGACTGTCGCGCTGGGAGTGAATCTGACAGGCATCACGGCACGCGTGGCAGCGGCGATCGCCGGGGAGGACCCAGAGCTGGTGCTGCCGTTGATGGAAGGATTGCAGGAGGATCTGCTGCCGGCCGACGACCACGCTGCGGAGCTGCTGGGAGTGCGGCTGCACTCATTCGAGTCGGCCGTCGAGCACGCGCTCGCCGAATGGGAGCACTCCGAGCGGCTGGCCGCACGATGAGCCTCGTCACAGCCTCGATCCATATCGCCGCGCCGCCCGACGACATCTGGAAGATGATCATGGACCCCTCGCACCTGGGCGAGTGGGTCACGATTCACCGCAAGCTCGTGCACGCCGACGACGGCGCGCCCCGAGTCGGCTACATGATGGATCAGCAGATCCACCTGCGCGGGGTGAGCCTCGAGGTTCACTGGACGCTCACGGAGTGCCGTCCGTGCGAGCGCGCGGTGTGGGACGGCCGCGGCCCGGCGCGCTCACGTGCGCGCAGCGAGTACATCCTCAGCGCCGAGGACGCGGGCACCCGCTTTGACTACCGCAATGAATTCCGGCCACCGCTGGGACCGGTCGGAGCGCTGGCCAGCCGCGCGCTCGTCGGCGGCATGCCCGAGCGTGAGGCGAAGCGCACACTTGAACGTCTTCGTGCACACATCGAGCGGGTTACAAAGCAAAACTAGTGTAAGGTCAAGCGCATACGCGATGTGACTACCCACATCGACACTAGTGAAGAGGATTCAACACCGTGACCGACTTCCTTGATGAGAAGCGCCAAGAGATCACCAGCAGGCTGAAGGAGCTCAAGCCCCTGGTCGACGAGTTCAACCGCCTCGAGGCCGCCGCGACGGCCCTCGCCGGCGTGATCGGCTCGGCCGCATCCGGGGCCGCCGCGACCGCGACCGCGACCGTCACCCGCCGCCGCGGCCCCGGCCGTCCGCGCGGCTCGAGCAGCCGCAAAAAAGCCGCCAAAGCGAAAACCGCCGCGGCGCCCAAAGCAGCAGCGACCGCGACGGCGACGGCACCAAAAGCAGCCGCCAAAGCCGCTCCCGCCAAAAAAGGGCGCGCCGGGCGCCGCAAAGGCAGCGGCACCCGCGCCGCCGAGGCGCGCTCGTTCGTGCAGGGACAGCCGGGCATCACGATCCCCGAGCTGGCCGCCAAGATGGGCATCAAGCAGAACTACCTGTACCGCGTGCTGCCCGGGCTCGAGCAGGAAAACAAGGTAGAGAAGAAAGGCCGAGGCTGGTACCCGAAGGGCTAGTCTCGTCGTCCCTGGCGGCGTCCTCGGATGCTCGTGTGCAAAGCACACCACGCATCCTGCCTGTGCCCCGGAGGGGTGCGTCCTTGCCAGGAACGACGATCCGTCGCCCTTACCTCACCGAATCGGTGGACTCCTTCTCGTGTCCACCGTCTCTGAGTCGATTTGAGCGATTTGAGATGAGGGGGGGGCGTGGTCGGGATGACCACGCCCCCCTCGGTTCTTTCTGGAGTCGTCCGGAGTGCATGTCGCGCTGGTGATCAGACCCAGACGCTTGACCTCGTCGGCGGCCTTCACGTCAGCTCGAATAGAGCGGCTGCGAATCTTCTCCGCGAGGCGCATCGCCGCCTCGCGGGCAGCGTCTACACCTTCGGGTAGCACGGGCGATTTCACCACGCGAGCGTAGCATGATTTGTGCTACGCTCACTGTGTGAGTCGTTCTCTGCATGTGCGTTTGGATGACAGCTCGTCCGCTGCCCTGGATGTGATCCGCAACGAGGGATTGAGCGATTCGGAGGCGGTTCGGACCGCTCTGCGTGAGGCTGCTGCAAGGCGCCGAGCGCGTTCGTCGATCGCGGCCGAGGTAGCGCTGCTGGCGACTGACGAGGGCGATCGGGCAGAGATGCGGGCGATTCGCGAGCAGATGGCTGAGCTGGCGCCCGAATCCCTCAACTGACGTGGTGCGCGGCGAGATCTTCCACTTGCCCGCTCCACGGGGGGTTCGCGGCCACGAGCAGCGCGGCGCCCGCTATGCGGTGGTTGTTCAGGCGGACGAGTTCCTGGCGCTGAGCACTGTGCTCGTTTCACCGACGTCGACGGGGGCGCGACCGGCGAGCTTTCGACCGACGATCACGCTCGACGGGGTCACCACCCGAGTGCTCGTCGAGCAGAGCACGGTCGTCGACCCCCAGCGGCTCGGGCGTTCGGCGGGCCGTCTGGATGCAGAGGATCTGCGAGTGCTCGACGATGCCCTCGCCCTCATACTGGGCCTCTAGATAAGTGCCACCGCTCACAGCTTCGGCTTGCCGCCCGGCAGCGGCCTTGGCACACACGTGTGATAGACCCGGATTCCTGTGAGCGTGCGTCCGCTGGTGGTCGTCACGACGATCTTCCGGCGAGTCACCGTCGAAGACCATCGCCAGCCCGCCGCCGGGCGCGAAGAACGAGAACAGCTCCGTGCGCTCTTCCACCCGTTCGCCCTCGAACCAAACGTACCCATCGCCAGCGCCGATCGGTCCCGCGCCAGAGCCCTTCGGGCACTTGGTCGGCCCGTACTCTTCAAGCGTCGCCTCCGCGCAGGTCGGCAAGGGGCTTTGGCGCGCCAGCAACACCGTGCCGGCGGGCATGTGGAGCTCGACGCTGACCAGCGGCGGCGGGGAGCCCTGGTATTCGCTCCCCGCAACCAGGTATTCGATCTGGATGCCGGCGTCAGCCCCAAGGATGTTGCCGGTGCTCGGGAAGCCCGGGATGGGAATGAAGCTCGATTGGAGCTCGCCCTAAATCAGCCCCTGCCCGCTCACGGTGTCGCGCTCGGACACGAGCTCGGCGATCGACGCGTCGATCTTCTCGCGTGAGAACGCGTCGATGTCGAGGCCCTCGACGATCGTGTACTCGCCGTTCTCGCATGTGCACGGGAAGCCGCTGATGAGGCCCTCGGGGATGTCGTAGGAGCCGTCGGAGGCGATGCCCATGGACACCCAGCCGCCGTCCGTGCCGGCGACCCAGTCGTGCACGTGGTCGATCGCCGCGCTCGCGGCGCTCGCGGCGGAGGACGCGCCGCGCGCCTCGATGATCGCGGCGCCGCGTTTGCCGACGTTCGGCAGAAAGTCGTTCTCGATCCATTCCTGGTCGTCGACGACGCCGGCGGCGATCTTGCCTGCGACGTGGGCGTGGAACAGGTCGGGGTACATCGTCGGCGAGTGATTGCCCCACACGCCCATCTGCGTGATGTCCGTGACGGGCACCTCGAGCTTGTTCGCGAGCTGCGCGATCGCGCGGTTGTGATCGAGGCGCAGCATCGCGGTGAAGCGCTCGCGGGGGATGTCGGGCGCGTTGTTCATCGCGATCAGGCAGTTGGTGTTCGCTGGGTTGCCGACGACGAGCACTTTGATGTCCTCCGCCGCGTTGTCGTTGAGCGCCTTGCCCTGCACGGTGAAGATCTTGCCGTTCTCCGAGAGCAGCTCGGCGCGCTCCATGCCCTTCGTGCGCGGCCGCGAGCCCACGAGCAGCCCGATGTTGGCGCCGTCGAACGCTTCACCGGGCTGATCGTGCAGGTCGAGGCTCGCGAGCAGCGGGAACGCGCAGTCGACGAGCTCCATCGCGACGCCCTCGAGCGCGCCCATCGCCTGCGGGATCTCCAGCAGGCGCAGGTCCACGGGCTGATCGGCGCCCAGCAGCTGGCCGCTGGCGATGCGAAACACGAGGCTGTAGCCGATCTGGCCCGCTGCCCCGGTGACGGTAACTCGGACTGGTTTGCTCACGAACTCATCTCCTCATCTCAATAAATTTTTAGATAATTGTTCGGCGTTCGCGTGGCAGCTGACTCAGGCGGTCGCGACCTGCAGGCTCTCGTCTATCGAAGCGAGGAACTCCTGCGTGGTCTGCCACGGCTGCTGCGGCCCCACGATCACCGCGAGGTCCTTCGTCATCTTGCCGCTTTCGACCGTCTCGACGCACACGCGCTCGAGTGTCTCTGCGAAGGCGGTGACCTCGGGCGTGTCGTCCATGCGCCCGCGCGCGGACAGGCCGCGCGTCCAAGCGAAGATCGACGCGATCGGGTTGGTGGAGGTGGGCTTGCCCTGCTGGTGGGCGCGGTAGTGGCGCGTGACGGTGCCGTGCGCCGCCTCCGCCTCCACCGTCTTGCCGTCGGCTGTCATCAGCACGCTCGTCATCAGGCCCAGCGAGCCGAAGCCCTGCGCGACGGTGTCCGACTGCACGTCGCCGTCGTAGTTCTTGCACGCCCACACGTAGCCGCCCTCCCACTTCAGCGCGGAGGCCACCATGTCGTCGATCAGGCGGTGTTCGTAGGTGATGCCCGCGGCCTCGAAGTCGCTCACGAACTCATCGAGGTACACCTCTTCGAAGATGTCTTTGAAGCGCCCGTCGTAGCGTTTCATGATCGTGTTCTTCGTCGACAGGTACACCGGGTAGGTGCGCTCCAGGCCGTATCTGAGCGAGGCGCGCGCGAAGTCGCGGATCGAGTCGTCGAGGTTGTACATC
>Ga0182015_10002274_pt1 | contig 23625 bp, 19 predicted proteins | sample 712P3MmetaG_FD_120478 | JGI IMG/M metagenome (GOLD analysis project Ga0182015, IMG submission 120478) | Permafrost microbial communities from Stordalen Mire, Sweden - 712P3M metaG | ecosystem: Environmental > Terrestrial > Soil > Wetlands > Permafrost | place: Sweden: Stordalen | collected...
ACCCGGCGCTATACTAACCAAGTCCGTCCCAATAGCCGGGATGGCGGAACTGGCAGACGCAGCGGACTCAAAATCCGCCGATCGCAAGGTCGTGGGGGTTCGACCCCCCCTCCCGGCACCAATAAAATCAATGATGTACCAAATCAACGCATCTTCGGATGCGTTTTTCTGTGCCCAAACTGTGCCCAAAGTCCAGAGTGTGCTTTGGCTGCGCTAAGGCTTGAAAGTGGCGATCTTTCAAGCAGCAGTCCGCCTGACGCCCGTGGCGTCGGCTGAGCCGATCGCGTACCTGATCGTATGGAGACGTCCGTCTATAATTTGGAAATCTCAAAGGAACATATGATCGCTAAAGCACAACCTGAGTTCGAAGGGCTTAGCCGGATAGCTGGGCGGGAGGAGCGGCGATGATCTACCGAGCGGCGATTTTGGGCACCATCTTCATAGCGGCGTGGACGGGATTCACTCTCGCGGCATATGCCCAAGCGTGGACTATCAAGGGCACATGCAGTAAGGCCGCTATTGCGAAGAGTGACGGCGTACAAACAGGCGCAGCCAATGGTGTGAGTGGAGGTGATTCCCTCTCGCTGATGCAACGGGCGAAAGCCGCTCATCTAACGCTCGGGTCTGACGGATTCTTGTGGACGAATCAGATGGTCCAGTGTGACTCAGCCATTGTCTGGGTAAAGGCTAATTCGAAAGGCGACACGCTGGTCTCATTCTCAAATGGCGACCCAGCAAAGCCAGTCCTTGGCTTTGCTGGCGGCCCGATAGATGGTAACGGCCCCGTATTTTTTTCCAACTCCGTTTACCTGGGAGATGGAAAACCCGCAATGAAGCTCAATTCAACCGGCGATGGACAGTCGTGTCATTTCTCTTTCACGGATCATGGTACTTTCACTCAGGGTTGGGAAAACCGTCTAAGCACAATCGAATGCAACGCGAGAGTGAAAGCTGCTGATGGGTACCTTGTTTCTGTGGATTTGAAATTCGACGCGACTCAGGCCCCAAGGCCTGCAACGTCCTCTGACGAGATCTACCGGCCACACCCAGGGGAGGCATATGTGCCTGCGATATATTGCCAATGGAATCGCACTGGGCTGCCTTCTGCACAGCAAAAGATATGCCTTGATCGCGACATAAACAACCCGCCAAAGCTATACAAGGCTAAGCCCGGTGAGATGCTCGAAGTGCTACTCCCAAATTGTCAAATTGGTGGAGCGGAAAGCTGCAACGATGATTTCTTTCAGCCTGTCTGGAAGAGAATCGAGGCGGAGAACGGGCAAATTACCAGGATCGATATGAATTCGATTCAGCATCTCGGCGGGGGAGCGACTAACGTCACTGTGTACACAGGCGCTCCGCACTCTATGTTCGACTCGACCAGGCTAGAGATGCTGTGGTTCGACTGCCAGGGCCACTTTCGGTCGTTCGATGGAAACATGGGACAATCAGATGTCTTGGATGCTCCGCCGCGCTCTATTTCGGGTGAGATTGCTAATATCGTTTGCACGAAGTAAGGACTGCGAATCCACAGGAGCCGCCCGGACTAGCTAAAGTCATACGCAACTTTTATCCAAAGTTGCGCCCGATGCCAACAGCATATCCAAAGCGGGGTCTCGTCCCGGAAGGCCACTCTCGGCTTGGATTGGTTTGTGGTTCTGGCATACACGCCTATTGGGCGATCTCGGAGCGTCGTCCCCGTTTCAAACGAAGAATTTCGACTCTCAAGTAGCGAACTCCCATAGCTCACGCGGTCATTATCGGTAGGTTCGTTCGCATCCATCTGTGGAAGTGAAAGCAGTTTGCCAGTGCGCAGTATGTATCCATAGTCAGCGAGTCGTATCGGGTGATCGCATAGATTGACCACATGCAGGAATTCGCCAGGGCTAATCTGCGGATCGATCAACCCGCATACGACTCTGATTCTGTCCGACTTCTCGCGGTACTTCCACCACAGATTTAAGATGCCCGCGACGGCACCCACGACAGCGCCGCCGAGTGTGACCCACTTCTCGGTGCCGTCTAGGGTTAGCATACGTTCTTCCGATTCTTGAGGTGGCCAATACCGTTTCGGGCTCGGCATCTCAGTTCTTGGCCAACGGCCACATCCACTGGAGCCGGATGTCTAGCCATTTTGGGGCTGTTTGAGAGCATCAGCAATATCCGTGTGAAAGGTGATCGCATGACGCTACGCGCGCGCCAGCCGCCGACCTTCCTAATGACAGCTTCCGCGATTTGCTGCACGTCGCAGATTGCGGGCCGGAGGTCTCCCGACGTACGGAGGTGACATCCTGGTTTATCCTGATGGCGTGAACCCCATGAGCACAAAGACGATTATCAGAGCCGCCGCCGCCCTTTCCTCATTCGTTTTGTGCTCCTGCCTCGTGGCACAACAGCCCGAAAACCGACCTGCAGCACTTGGAGTCAAGGCACACGCTACCGACTGGACTCTCGCCGATTTTCGCCGGAGCTTCTTGAACCAGCGCATTGTGATTCTCAAAGGACACGAGGTGGGAGGTTCCTTGGGAGGCTGGCAACCTGTGGTGCTTGCGAAGAATGGCTCGTTCAAGGACGACTACAGCAAGGGCGCTTTCATCGCTTTCAAGTACAAGGACCAGACGCCTAAGATATTGCGATCCGAGAGAGTTCGGGCGGAGGAATGGAAGTTCCCAAGGAGTGATCGGCATTTTGTACAGAGCGATCTCTTATCAGGCTGACAATGCTCGTGTACTTTGCGAGTTGCCCATCGTCGAATTGCACAAAAACTACAACGCTTGGATTGACGATGGAATCGGCGCTCAAAGTCTCCCCCAGCGCTCGGAACTTTGTCGTGTAATTCGGATCGGACAATCCTGCGGCGATCTCGCCCTTATCGACTCGGAGCACGCCGCTGCTTTGATTAATCCATAGGGCGCCATCCGGCGCAAAAGCCAAACCGGTGACTCCCCGAAGAGGCTCGCCTCCTTCCAGCCGCAGCGGGAAGAACCGGTTGCGCCGGAGAACCTCCACGCCCGTTTCGCCGCCAATCCAAACATCGTCTCCCGCCACGGCAAAGACCTTTGCGGCTCCGACATCAAGACCCTCCGATTGTCCGAATTCCTGAAGACGGCCGTTATGGAGGCGGACAACGCGACCCTCAAGGTAACCGAACCACAGAGCACCAGACGGATCGCGTGCAGCGCAGAGGGCTGTCCCGCGTGGGAACTCTGGATGCCCGCCCTGACTGACCCAGTGTTCGCCATCAAGCCGGAACAGCCCATTTCCTTGCCCAACCGAGATCCAGAGCTTCTGACTGTCGTCTTCGATCACCGCGAGTACCGGCTGCTGGCTGCCCTTCAGGTTCGCGGGCAGCGACTGAGGGGAAAATCGGCCGCTCGCGTATGTCCACAAATGCCCGTTGCTTCCGATCCAGAGTGTTCCATCTTCGCTGCGATACAAGCTGCGGGTCCATTCGGGGATCCGCAACGAAAGAAAGTTGGGCAGACCCGTGGTTAAGTCCGCAACATGATCGCTGGCGACGATAAAGCGTGAATCCGATTTTCCCTGAGGCAGGACCACGGGAGCGCTCTCCCCCACATCGATCGCTCGGAACGGCGCCGGACGAAATTGATCCAGGCCATTTGCAGTCCCTACCCAAATACTTCCCTCACCATCCTCAATGACCTTGAACGCAAAAGCACCGGTGAGACGATCGCGGGTGGTAAATGATTCCAGTTGCGATGGATCGAATCCTTCAGTGGGCTGAGCCGCGGGATAGAAACGCAGGACGCCGCTGGATTTAGTACCGATCCAGACAGCTCCATCCCTGGCCTGCCTGACAGCCCACGCAGAAATGCGCGGGATCACGACCGTCTGCTGAATTTTGTTTCCGGACAAGCGAAAGCGCATGAGAGGTTCACTGTCGGTACACCATGACCAAACTCCTCCATCGCGGTTCGGCGAAATCCCGCATCGCTCGTGGGAGGATCGGGTCGCTGCCATTAGAAAGCGATTCGCTCCGCGGGGCAGGACCATGACCTGGTCCTGCTGGGCGGCCCAGAGGTTGCCTTCGCTATCCTTGGCGAGGTTAGAGACGAGGCCGGCAGGCATCCCGTAAGCCGCTCCTACCACGGCGACACTGGAATTTGTGATCTTCAGGAGGCCCGCGGAACCACCTGCCCAGAACGATCCATCCTCACGCTCGACCACGCTGATAATCTGGGCGCTCGGAAGTCCCACCCGTTCGGTGTAGTTCGTAATGTGCCGGTCTTTGATTCTGGCCAGCCCTTTTGTCAGGTAGGAAAGCCAGAGACTTCCATCGCGAGTCGCGTTAATCGCGGTGAAATTCTCAGACACCGGAGCAGAACCTTCGGGAGGCCTATAGCGCTCGAAGGCGACGCCGTCAAAACGGTAGAGCCCGTCATCGGTGGTCAGCCACAGAAAACCGTCGGTGCCCTGAACGATATCCTCGATATTGTTCGGAGCGCCTTCGCGCGGAGTCCACGATTTGTGGTCCATCTGCGCGATCGGGATCTGGGCGGCTAGATCAACTGCACTCCCAACGAAAACTCCCGACAAAAGCAGGCGCGCCAGAAATCGCGCGACCATGCGCCCGGCAGGGCAGCGACTCCCTGAGCGCTTTATCCGGCCCCCTGTGGCGAAACCGTCCACGCGGATCTGCCCTTTCGGAGATCTTTCTCCTGCTGGTTAGAGCTGTTGGGTAGCACCTGGCCGGGGAGGATTCCCTCGCCGACCTCACCGGGAGGCGAGTGGCCGTATTATACCCAGATTCTTTCAGATGCCGACGATTCGCGACGTCGCTGTTTGGCGCGAAGCCACGAAACCTGCAGGAGCTTATACCTAACGCCATTGGCGGTTGAATGTTCGATCTGGAAGCATTCCGGCGCCAGATCGGTCAACGGTAAAATCGCGAATTGCGCTGATCGAGAACTTTGGGACGGGAGATCTGCGGGTTCCGGGCGTATTACCGCCAATACGGAAACAACCCCCTCAGGGGCACGAAACTTCCGGTGGATCGTGTCCGGATACACGGGCCGATGAACTGGGGGATCGGTCATGTTGACCTCGGCTGAGCTGCATCCCTCCGAATAGTCCAGCGGCAGTGAGAGTTCTCCGATAATAGGGGCCAGCGAGGGCCCTGATGAGGAGGGCAGGATGAAGAAGAGCCGGTACACGGAAGCGCAGATCGTTGGGATTCTGAAGGAGTCGGAAGCGGGTGTGGAGAGCGGGGAGCTGTGCCGCAAACATGGCATCAGCCAGCAGACGTTCTATCGCTGGAAGGCGAAGTACGGCGGCCTGGAAGTGAGCGAGGCACAGCGGCTGCGGCATCTGGAGGAGGAGAACCGGAAGCTGAAGCAGCTGGTAGCCGAGCAGGCGCTGGACATCGTGGGCTTCAAGGCGTCGTCCGTGAAGCCGGCAAGCTGCGGGGTCACGCCAACCGACCGTGTGAACACTGCCATTGGCTCCCCCGCCGGCAGGGTCGCGACAAACTTCTTCATCTGCTGGAACAGATACATCTGATCGATGATCCCGATCGTCGTCGTGTCAAACAGGAGCACATTGACCTGCGCCAGCGGATGTCTCAGATAGTCGTTGCTGAAGCTCCCCGGCGGAGCGGCGGCGGGCGCATCGAGCGGCGACATCCGCTCCCGATGCTCCTCAAACGACGCCAGCGTTTGCGCCTTGCCATTGTCCAGAAGAGGAGTGCTCTCCCGTAGGCCGGGTTGAAACACTTGTCAATCATGCTCTTTCGAGACTTCAGTCAACAGTGTGTCGCTGGTGCGATGCGGAATCGAAGTTCGGCAACAAATTTGGAGAAATTTGGCGGAACATGGCAGAAGGAGACGGCCCAACGACGAGACCGGTCGTAGGATCGCTTCTCGGATTTTACTCCCTGGCTGCGGGCCGGGAAGTGCAGATCGGCACTGCAACTCGGGAGCTTCTATGAGCGTCTCACCCGGCTAATCTCTTTCGAGGGGTTCTCGAATGTCATGCGATGAGGGTAAGCGGCTGTCGGCTCAATTTCTTCAGGCAGCAATAGTAACGCGCGATCTGGTGGCCCAGGTCGCCCCTGACTCGGCAGAAGAAAGGCAAGCGAGAATGCAGGATATTGAGCGCGCCCAGAAATATCATCAGGACTGCAGTCGCGAAGTGACGGAACATGCTCGCTTGTGTCCAGCATGCGGGCCACATCGCAAATAATGGAGTAATGAACGCGCGTTTTCCCACAAGCCCGACCTGTATTTGCCGGGAATGAATGGCATCGATCTCGCTGTGCTCCTCAAGGCGCAGTATCCCAGTTGCCGGCTTTTTCCAGTCATTCCGGTCAGCTCTATCGTTGAACTGCCTCCATGGCCGCTGGTTCTTCATTGGCTGTGCGAGGCAGCAGCCGCCCGCGGCGGAGTTCTCGCCGTTTGATCAGCAGGAAGAACACCGGAACCAGAATCAGCACATGAATGGTTGAGGTGATCATGCCGCCGACGATTGGCGCGGCGATGGGTTTCATCACGTCGGAGCCGATGCCGGACTCCCACAGAATCGGCGCCAGGCTCAGGATCACAGCGCTTACCGTCATCAGCTTCGGACGCAGCCTATGCACCGCTCCGTCAATCGTGGCCTGCACCAGATCTTCTTCGCTCACCGCGCCGCCCTGCGCGATCCGCTGCTGCAGCGCCTCGTGCAGATACACCACCATCACCACGCCCGTTTCCACCGCGATGCCAAACAGCGCAATGTACCCCACCCACACCGCTACGCTGAAGTTGTAGCCGAGCAGCCACTGCAGCAAAAGCCCGCCGGACATCGCGTAGAACGTCGGGAAAATCAGCACTGCTGCTTCTTTCGCCGACTGAAAGACCAGATACAGCAGCACAAAAATCACGAAGAAAACAACCGGCACGATGATCTCGAGCCGCTGTTTCGCGCGCAGCTCGAATTCATACTCGCCCGACCAGTGCCACGTGTAACCTGCGGGCAGCGCAACCTTCTGCTGCAGCAGCCGCTGCGCGCGATCCACATAGCTGCCGTAGTCGCTGGTTTTCAGGTTAAGGTAAACGTATCCGGTCAGCGCGCCGTCTTCGTCACGGATCATCGCCGGCCCACGAGAATACGAGACGCGCGCGACTTCGCCGATCGGAATCTGCTCGCCCGACGGCGTCGGGATCAGCGCCTGCGACAGCGACTGCGACGTGCCTCGGAAATCGTGCTCATAACGCACTGCAATTGGGAAACGCTCTCGCCCCTCGATGTTCTCCGCCACATTCATCCCGCCGATCTCCGACGACAGCACCCGTTGCACATCCGCCGCTGTCAGCCCGTACCGCGCCGCCTGCGCTCGATTGACGTCGACATTCAGGTAGAAGCCCTGCGAAACGCGCTCCGCGAAGACCGAGCTCGTTTCCGGCATTCCGCTCAGCACCTGTTGCATCTGGGCGCCGATCTCCTGTATCCGGTTCAGGTCCGGCCCCTGAATCTTGATGCCGATCGCAGTCTTAATCCCCGTCAGCTCCATGTCCAGCCGGTTCTCCACCGGCATCGTCCACGTATTCGTCAGCCCAGGAAACTGCAGCTTCGCGTCCATCTGCTGGATCAGCTTCTCGTACGTCATCCCCGGCCGCCACTGCTCGCGCGGCTTCAGCATGATCGTCGTGTCGTACATGTCCAGCGGCGCGTTGTCAGTCGCGCTGTCCGACCGCCCCACCGTCCCGAACACCGTCGCTACCTCCGGGAACGACCGGATCGTACGGTCCTGCTGCTGCATCAGCGTGACCGCCTGCGTGATCGAAATCCCCGGCAGCGAAGTCGGCATGTACAGCGCCGAACCCTCATACAGCGCCGGCATGAACTGGCTCCCCAGCCGGAAAATCAGAGGAATCGTGCCGGCCAGGAACGCCAGGTTCAGCAGGACCACCAGCTTCCAGTGCCGCAGACTCCACCGCAGCACCGGCAGATACAGCGCCTGCGTGATGCGCGCCGCGGGGTTGCGCGACTCCGGCCGCATCCGCCCCCGCAGAAAGATCGGCATCAGCGCCGGCACAAGCGTGATCGACAGCAGCGACGAGAATATCAGCGCCAGCGTCTTGGTCCACGCCAGCGGCCGGAACATCCGGCCTTCCTGCGCTTCCAGCAAAAACACGGGCAGGAACGAAACAACAATAATGATGAGCGAATAGAACAGCGCCGGCCCTACCTGCTGCGCCGCACCGACGAGGATTTGCCTTCGCTCCCCGCCGCTCAGGGGCGGACCGCCGTCGCGCTCCGCCAGATGCCGGTAGCCGTTTTCCACCATCACAATGGCCGCGTCGATGAGCACGCCGATAGCCAGCGCCAGGCCGCCCAGCGACATGATGTTCGAACTCACCTGCAGGTAGTACATCGGGATGAACGCCGCCAGCACCGCGATGGGCAGAGTCAATATCGGCACCAGCGCCGAGCGGAAATGAAACAGGAAGACGATGCTCACGAAGCTGACGATGATGGCTTCGAGGATCAGATCGCGCTTGAGGGTGTGGATCGACTGGTTGATCAGCCACGAGCGGTCGTAGCCGGTGACAATTTCGACGCCGGGTGGAAGCGACGGAGCGATCTCGCGCAGCCGCGCCTTAACTCCCTCGATCACGTTCAGCGCGTTCATGCCGTAGCGCATCACCACGATGCCGCCAACGGTCTCGCCCTGCCCCTGCCAGTCCGCCGCGCCGCGCCGTACATCCGGCCCCAGCGTCACGCTCCCCAGATCGCGCACCAACACCGGCGTCCCGTTCTTCGTCGCCACAGGCACGTTCTCCAGATCGGTCACCGAGCGCAGATATCCGCGCCCGCGAATCATGTATTCCGCGCCGCTCATCTCGAGGACATCGCCGCCGACCTCGTTCGTGCTTTGCCGCACGCGATCGATCACGGTCGACGCAGAGATTCCGTACAGAAACAGCTTCCTGGGGTCGAGATTCACCTGGTACTGTTGAACGAACCCGCCAATGCTCGCCACTTCCGCCACGCCCGGCACCGTCTCCAGCTGATAGCGCAGATACCAGTCCTGGAGTGTGCGCAGGTCGGCCAGGCTGCGCCGATGCGTGCGATCCACAATCGCATACTCGTAGACCCAGCCCGCCCCCGTCGCGTCCGGCCCGATCGCCGGATGCACATCCGCAGGTAGCCGCCCGGAAATCTGCTGCAGATACTCATTCACGCGCGACCGCGCCCAGTAAATGTCGGTGCCGTCGTCGAAGACCACAAAGACACACGAGTCGCCAAACATGGTCTGCGCCCGTACACTCTTGACGCGCGGCGCGGAGAGCAGCGCCGATACTACCGGATACGTGAGTTGGTCCTCCACCACATCCGGCGGCTCTCCCGGCCACTCCGTGTGCACCACCACCTGCACGTCGCTGATGTCCGGCAGCGCGTCCAGCGGCACGCGCTGCAATGACCAGAGCCCCGCGACGGTCAACAGAATTGCGCCCGTGAAAACAATGAACGGATTGTGCGCGCACCAGGCAATAATCCGCGAAATCATTCCATCCCTCCCGTCGCGCTCACGCTCAGTTGCTTCGTTGCGATGGTCTGTCCGCCACGCTCGACCACCACCGTCACCTGCCAGGTCCCGCCTGAATCCAGTTGCAGCGGACCGCTGTAATTTCCGTCGCCCCGATCCTTCAGCGCCGCGCCCGAATGCATCGACGGCATGCCCATCACCGGCATCGCTGGCATAAAGAATGTGGCCGTCACCTGCGCACCGCTGACCGGCTTACCGTCCGCGCCCGTCACCTTCGCCGTCACCGTGTTCGCACCTTTGCGCGGAGGCGAAGGTTCCGTCGTCAGCTCGATCTGCATCGCCCCCGCCGCCCCAGCCCCGTTTCCAGCGCCACCCCCGCTCCCCGTCTGTGGCAACGGCGTGAACGACCCGAGCGCCGCCTGCAACTGCGCCTCGGAGTCCACCAGGAAATTCGCCGAGCTCACAATCCGATCACCCGCCGCGAGCCCCTTCAGGATCACAACCGAATCGTCAACCTGCGGACCCACCTCCACGTCGCGGGGTTCGAGCACGCCCTGCCCGCGATCAAGGAAGGCAATCGCCCGCGTCCCCGTCTGCAGCACGCCCGATGCCGGAATCATCAACTGCCGCCCCAGCGGCACGGCGATGTCGACATTCACGTACATCCCCGGCTTCAGCATGACGCCGGGATTGCGGAAGATCAGGCGAACGCGCACCGTCCGTGTGGTCACGTCAACTTCGGGGAGGATCTGATCGATGCGTCCGCTGAAGTGCCGCCCCGGATACGCATCGACGCTCACCTCCGCCGGATCGTCCGGCTTCAGCCGCCCCACGTCGCTCTGGAACACATTCGCGTATACCCACACCGTGGAGAGATCCGCGATGGTGTACAGCTTCGTGTCCGGCTGCACATACGCATTCGGCAGCGCATTGCGCTCTGTAATATAGCCCGACGACGGCGACTCCACCGCGATCTCCCGCTGTACCCTGCCCGTCTGCTCCAGGCTCGCAATCTCCGCAGCCGGCACGTCGAACTGCCGCAGCCGCTCCTCGGCCGCCTGCACCAGCCATCCGCGCTCCTGCATGCCCATGCCGTGCGCATCGCCCGCAAAGGACTTCTGGTTCTGCTTTGCCAGCAGATACTCCTGCTCCGTGCTGACCAGGTCCGGACTGTAAATTGTGAAGAGCTTTTGCCCCTTGCTCACGTACTGGTACGTCGCGTTCGCAAACACGTTCTGGATCCATCCGGGAAACCGCGTCTGCACATACGCCAGCCTTTGCTCGTCGATATCCACGTTGCCCGGAACGTGCAGCTCGTCGTTCACGTCCTTCATCTCGGCCACCGCCGTCGTCACGCCGATTTCCTGCAGCCGTGCCGGAGAGATCTGCGCCGGGCCGAGCGCAGGCTGCGCATTCGGCTCTGCAGCACCGGCTGCCGGGCTGGATGCGGATGAGGCTTCTGGTCCGCGCGCAACGACCGGATCGGTTGGATCCGCAGCTTGAGCCGCTGCTGCCGCCAGGGTCGTGAGCTTGCCCCGATGCAACGCCGCATACCCCAGCGCCGCCAACAGCACCGCGCAAAAAGCAACCGCTCCAAAAAACGCCCGCCGATAATTCATTGCTTCACCTCCGGCGCCGCAATCTGCGCCCCGATCTGCGCACCCGTTGGCAGCGCGCCCACCGCCATCTCCAGCTCCGCCATGCGCGAGCTGAAGTCTCCCATCGCCTGCCGCCACCCCAGATCCACATCGATCACTGTCATCTGGCTGTCCAGCAGGTCGAGCAACTCGGTCTGGTTGTTCTCGTACGCAATCACGGCGGCGTGCAGCGTCGCCTCCGACTGCGGCCGCAGCGAATCCTGATAGACCGCGGCCAGCCGCTGCGCCGCGCGCGCCTCGGCCAGCGCCTCCCCAATCTGCCCCCGCGCCTCATTGCGCATCGCCTCCAGCTCCGCCTCCTGCTCGGTCACCTTCGCCGCAGCTTCGGCAATCTCTCCATCGTGCCTGCGATGATCGAGCCACGGCAGCGTCATCGAGCCCTCGAACATGTAATCGTTGCGCGGGCTGGTTCCCGCCGGCATCAGCATGTATCCCCCGGAAACCGTGAAGTCCGGCGTGTACGCCTTCTTTGCCAGCGCCTGTTCTTTGTGGCTCTTTTCGGCGGCCGCCTGCGCGGCAAGCAAATCGGGGCGCGACTGGAAGGCCATCTGCACAAGACTCTGTTCTTCCGGCAGCGTCTGCTTCACCTCGTAATCGCCGTGCGCTTCGACGGGAGTCGCCGCCTCTCGCCCCAACAGGGTGTTCAGGCGCGCCCGGGCTACGGCCGCGTCGCGATCGAACCGGATCAGATGCTCCGCCAGCTGCGTCAGCGCCAGTTGCGCCTTCAGCAGGTCCTGCTGCGGCACCTTGCCCGCCGTGTAGCGAATGCGTGCCGCCTCAATCGCCTGCTTTGCAATATCCACGTGTTCGTCGTGGATCTGCAGCTCGTCCTGGGCCAGCAGCAGATCGTAGAAGGCCTTCCGCACCTCCACGCGCACCCGCAACCGCGCGTCCTCCAGATCGTCCTTCGCCTGCTGCACATCGGACTGCGCAATGCTGCTCTGGAGCCCGCGCTTGCCGGCACCGGGCAGCGCCTGCGAATACATGAACATGTTCTGCGCAGCGTTGTAGTCCCAGGGTTTGGTCAGAGGAACCTGCCATGCCCGGTACATGAACTGCGGATCGTCGAGCGCGCCCACCGCCGGCACATGTGCCTCGGCCATCACCACCCGCCGCGCGGCAACGTGGATCTCCGGGTTCTGCGCCATCGCAATCCGCTCGGCATCCTCCAGCGTCAGCATGGGAGCCGCGCCGTTCTTCGTCGAATGATCCGCGATCAGCGCAGCGGCGCTTGCCAGTGGGTCATTCTTATCCGGCTTATCCGAAGGTTGGGCATAGCCGGCCGCCGTCGCTGCCCCCAGCGCAGCTAGGCACAGTGCAAAAGCTGAAATCTTCATAACTTCCTCGAATCGAAAGAGCTGTCCCTGGCCTGCCGGGTACACGCAGGCCGGATAGGCGCAGACCCATGTCATACAGGCCGACGCAACGATCGAAGAAGTACTAGATCCGGAGGATAGAGTTACAACGAGAGGGCGACAGCGGAGGAGATGCATTTCCATCCGGAACCTGCGCGACGCTTAAAACCACAGTCACGCTCGGAACCGCGGCGTCAACCTGCGCCAGCCCGGGATCGATCGGCGAAGAGGACGCCATGCCCTGCGGCACAGCCGAGTCAGGCTGAGCAAGCTCGCAGCAGGAGCGGCCGGCCATCGCGGTCGATGTGCCGCACTCCTGCATCATCCCCCGGCAGCACGCATGAGGCAAGGTCGTGGACAGACACGCGGACAGCGGCATCGCGATCCACAGGACCGCAACCGCCACCATTAAGAACCCGCGCCTTCTCGCCATGCTCATAGTATAAGCCGGAAGCTCTGTCATCAGCATCGCCTCTCCAGCCCCGATGCACAGTGACCAGGATCACCTGCGTGCATTGCATTTGAAAACAGCCTCGGTGAGGGCATTGGCGACGAGGTGCTCATTGAGAGACAGCCGCCACGCATTCTCCTGAGCTGTGGCAGACCCGGGGTACCGCGAAGACGAACGCACACGATTTCAATGCTCACCGAGAAGCAATGACGCGAATGTGTTCCATCATGCCGCTGTCCTGATGCTCGCCGATGTGGCAGTGATACACGAAATCGCCTGGCTGGGAGAAAGGTATCCTCACCACAACGGTTGCAACCAGGCAGCGTCCGGCTCGCCACTTCGCCACGGTACCGTCGCAGGTAGCGCCTCCGTTGGGGAGCGCGACGTTATCCATCAACTCGCCTGCGTCGCCCGGCGGTGCATTCTGAGGCAGCACATAGAATTGGGTCTGGTGAATGTGGAAGTTGTGTGCCTCGGCGGACACGTTGACCAATTCCCATTCTTCGGTGACGGGTGACTTGTGGGGGCCGAGGGGCAGGCAAACGGTGGTCACGGACGGATCGAACGCCGCTATGTCACGGAATGTGCCGGGCACGGGTTGATCATTCTGATCGACCTCTTCATAACCGAGTCCGTAAGCATTCGGATTCGCCGAAGGAACGCCGAAGAAGATGCGACGGCGATGGCCATGCGGGAGGGCAGCGCACCCTGGTTCAGCTCTTAGTTCAGCGTGGACGGGAGCGCCCTGCCCGTTCGATTGCGGACGCAGGGCTGGCAACATCGCTTCCGCGACTGGCTGGACATCGGGGACCGGACGGACATTGAGCAGCAGCGACGGAGGGATAGCTGCTGGTTGGCCGGCAGCGATGTGGGCGAGGTTCGCCTGAGGCCAGCGGTCGCCTGCCGGGCCGGTATAGACCATCTCGGTTAAGAGGGTTGCGGAGTGGGGCTGCGGAGTGACCCAGACCTCGGCTCGCGCACCGGGAAACATGACCAGATGCGTGGCGCAGACCGGCGGGGTGGACCCGGTGGCGGGACCTTGGCATGGGACGGTGCCTCCCGCATTTGTTGGGGCGGCGCGCACCCCGACCGCTGTCGTTCCGGCGGGGGTGGTCAGCGAAGCACCGTTCAGCGAGACGATCTGAAAGGGGATGAGGGCGCTGGTCTGATCGTCGCGCAGCACGAGGTCGTAGGTGCGGCTTGCGCCGGCATTGAGGATGCGCCAAAGCTCGCCCGATCCTGAAGGCGCGGGGATCTGCGGATAGACCTGACCATTGACGGTGAAGAACCAGAGTCCGCCGGTATAGTCGGCGCCCGTGCTGCCGGGATGGTGAAGTCCGGGGCCGGGACGTGGGACGCCGAGGGCGCCGGGTGGGGGACGCAAATCACCGTCGCTGCCGGAGGTGTTTCGCCCCTGGCAGGAGCCATTCCGCTGGACCTGCACGTAGTCGAAGGGAGCACAAAACGTGGAGTCCTCCTGATCGATAACCTGGCCGTTGCCCATGACCTGCATGTCTTTCAGGACGAAGTAGCGTTGCGGTATGGCTGAGCCGCGGGGAGCGGAGACGTAGTCTGTGACCCGGCCGATGGTGATGATGCCGGAAAGTCCCTCGGAGAGCTGGTTAATGTTCAGCCCATGGACATGGGGATGGAACCAGTAGAAGCCCGACGGGTGACCTGGCGGTATGTAGATGTCGTATTGAATGGGCTGGTCGGTCGCGGTCTGGTCTGGAGACACCATATGCGGCAATTTTCCTGCTGGGTAACTCAGGGCGTAGATGTAGTCGCCCCAGGTTGGGTGGCTGGCGTCTGCCTTCCTCGGTTCAACGATCAGACCGTGGGTGTGGATGTTGACGGGATTCGCAGCAAGCATTTCGTTCATCATCGGATCGCTTCCGTGCGCATAGATGGCATCGGCGGGCGCGGGCGGCAAGCGATTGATCAGCCGTATGCGCAGATGGTCGCCCGGATAAAGTTGCAGCCGGATGCCGCCGTAGGGAGCGAATGTATGCGAGCCGGGTGGGCAGTTGTCGTTCTGCTCCTCTGCTTTCCTGCACATTGCGAAGACCCACGCGACAGGATGGCGGTCGGCGAGGGTGATGGTGGAAGGTTCAGCGATGGCCAGAAGGTCGAGCAGGTGGTTGGAACTGGTCAATACGGGAGGCTCGGCCGGGGCTGATCCGCTGGCTAGCCCGGTCGCAACCGTCTCTCCGAACCTACTGACCCTTCCGAGACTGCTGACCGGGATCAGACAACCCAGGCAAACGAGGGCAGCCAAGGCGACGATACGCTTCATGGGAGTACCGAGGCTCAGATGCAACTGTGGCGGGAGTAGTTGTATCTGCGCGCCAGATCGGCGATAGATCCGCGGGGAGGAAGCCTGTGGTAGACGCGCAAACCACGGACGAGGATCGCGCATCTAAGTTCGCGATCCTCCAACGAGAGGAACGGAGTTGACATGCAAACGGTTGCCCCTCCAAAGTATGCCCTCGCTTTTTGTTCTCTGACCTTTCTCACCTTGGTGCTTTGCGGTTGCGGGGCTTCGAACGGCTCGGGATCTGGCGGTTCCGGTTCTGGTGGTTCTGGTTCTGGTGGTTCTGGTGGTTCCGGTTCGGGAGGCTCAACGGCGAGCCTGTCATCCATCAACCACATTGTTTTTCTCTCGCAGGAGAATCGGTCGCTGGATCATTATTTTGGAGCGATGCGTCAATACTGGGCGCAGAACGGATTCCCGGACCAGTCATTCGATGGGCTGCCGCAGTTCAACCCCACCTCGGGGATATCACCGCTGGCCGGTCCCGCTCCGTCGATTCCGGGTTGCGATCCGAGCCAGCCTCCGCCGGCCGACTGCGCTGTCGATGCCAACAATCCTGTGACCTCGTACCACCTGCAGACGGTATGTATCGAAAACCCGAGTCCGTCGTGGAACGAAGGGCACGTCGACTGGGACTACAACGATCCCACCGGGCAAAGCGCTGCAACTCTGAACGGGTTTGTCTACACCGCTGGACATGACGCGCGGACGAACGATCCGCCGTTCTACGACACGGACGGCATCCGCGCGATGGGTTATTACGACGGGACCGATCTGAACTTCTATTACTACATGGCGTCGAACTTTGCGACATCCGATCGGTTCTTCAACCCTGCCATAACGCGCACGCATCCAAATCGCGAGTACCTGGTTGCCGCAACTTCGGGAGGGTACGTTTATCCGGAGGGAACCGACGCGCAGGATTCGTCGCAACTGACGCAGACCACGATCTTTCAGGAGCTGCAGGCTGCGGGAATCACGTGGAAGATTTACGTGGACCCGACCAACAGCGGCTGCTCCGGACCGCCGTATGCGGCTTCGTGCCTGATCGGGCTGAGCTACATTCAGAACTTCACTTTTGCGAATACTATCGTGTCGCAATATCCGCAGAACATCGCGCCGGTCTCGCAGTACTTCACCGATCTGCAGAATGGGACCCTGCCGCAGGTGGCGCAGTTCGAGCCGGCAACCGATGCCGGCTACGATGAGCACCCTTCGACCTCGGATGCGTCGCCGAACGACATTCAACTGGGAGCTGCCTACGTTGCAACGTTGATCAACGGGCTGATGCAGAGTTCGTACTGGAAGGACTCAGCGTTCATACTGACCTACGATGAGAACGGAGGACTATACGATCACGTTGCGCCACAGCCGGCGGTGAGTCCGGATGGGATCAAGCCGGTGGACCTGTTGCCGGGCGATATCTGCACGACGACAACGGGGCCGACGTGCGATTTTGTTTACACCGGATACCGTATTCCCCTGATTGTGGTGTCGCCGTACACGAAGAAGAACTACGTGTCGCACACGGTTGCGGATGCGACCGCGATCCTGAAACTCATCGAGACGCGGTTTAACGTGCCCGCGCTGACTAAGCGCGACGCAGCTCAACCGGACATGACCGAGTTCTTCGACTTCAGCAACCCGCCCTGGATGACTCCGCCGACGCCGCCCGCGCAGGCGACAAACGGAGCCTGTTACGTGGATCATCTGCCGTGACCGAGTTGAACTCCTTGTCTTTCTGAAGAGACACCGGGGCCAGTCCCGTTTGGCATGTTGTGCGATGCCATCGCAGTCGATTGTTTGGCGGACGGCCTCCAGCCCGAGGTGATTCCAGGTATCACGGGGAGGCCTATATCACCGCCGAATGCCGGCCGCTCCTCGAAAAGGGCGACCGTTTCGCATGGGGATTCAGGCACCGCCGGTACCGGCCGTGTTATGAGCGGCTACCCGGATGCGGTTGTTCCGGGTGCGAACGTCGCGAGCGCGAATGCTACCCTGTTGATAATGTTGACGTTCGATTTGGCGCCCTGCGGCCTGAGAGGCGCGCGGGATCGACCACCTCAAAAGGGATCAGAGTCGCAGGGGCACGACATAGCGATGTCGTGGAGGATTTGTTTTGTGTTACAACAATATCCGCGATTCATGGCGCAGGAACTGGGTGTGGACTGGCCGGGGAAACTGGCAGAAACCAGTGGCGCGGCGGCTAGGTTTGATCTGGGCATTGTTGCGTGGGCACTGAGGGTGACCAGGGGGTAAAGTATGCGTCCCGAACAATGGGAGATTTTTAAGCGTGCGGCGCGCCGCGAAAAAATGGACAGGATTCCAATGGCGCTGATCGTCGACAGCCCATGGATTCCGGGATATCTCGGGATCAAGCACCTGGATTATTTTCTCGATCCCGAACTGTGGTTTCAATCGAATCTGAAAATCATGCAGGAATTCCCGGACATCATCTTTATTCCGTCCTGGTGGATGGAATACGGGATGGCAGCGGAGCCGTCGGTGCTGGGGGCGAAGATCAAATTCTGGCAGGACAATACGCCCAGCGAATACCACACGCTCTATCGTCTGGAGGATATCGACAATTTTCCCGATTACGAAGTGGAGGCCGATGGCTTTGCCGGTCTGACGCTGCATCGCATCGGGATGGCTCGGCAGCGGATTCTGGATGCCGGCTACATCCTGCCCATGGTGACGTCGCGCGGACCGTTGTGTACGGCCGGTTTTGTGCGCGGGACGACGCATTTCATGATCGATCTGGTGGAAGATCCGAAGGGCGCGCACAGGCTCATCGATCTGTGCACGCGCGTGATCATCGACTGGCTGAAGGCGCAACAGAAAGTGATGGGCGATACGGTCGAGAGCATTTTCATCCTGGATGACATCGTTGGGTTCATCAACGAGGAGCATTATCTGGAGTTCGCCCATCCTTATCTGAAGCGGATTTGCGATGCGTTTCCGAAGGACTGGGTCAAGGTGTATCACAACGACGCGGAAGTGGACGCGTGCCTGGACCACCTGCCCGATACGGGATTCAACGTTCTCAACTGGGGCAAGCAGCGGCACATCACCGAAGTGAAGCGGCGCGTGGGCGACCGGATGTGCCTGATGGGGAATGTGAATCCTCTGGAGATTGGCGTGCGCGGGACACCGGAGGAAGTGAAGGACGAAACCCTCGAAGTGCTGGAGGGTTCCGGCGGCGAAGGGATCATTCTTTCGGTGGGTGGCGGGACCAGTCCGGGCATGCCGCGCGAGAATATCGTTGCCATGCTGGAGGCTCTTGAAGAATTCAACGGAAAGCGCGCCTCGAACGCGGTTGCAGGCGCTCGTTAAGGAACTGGATCTATGCCCGACTATGCCCTGATGAACCAGCACCTGTACGAGGGGAACGCCGACCAGGTGGAGCGGCTGACGAAGGAGGCGCTCGCCGAGGGGCGGTCGGCGCAGGAAGTGCTGAACGAGGGATTGATCGCAGGCATGAGCGTGGTCGGGGAGGACTTTAAGCACAACGTACTGTATGTGCCCGAGGTGCTGATTGCGGCGCGGGCGATGAAAGCGGGCATGGCGGTGCTGAAGCCGCTGCTGACTGCGAAGGACAGCATCACGAAACCGAAGGGCGTCTTGCTGATGGGGACGGTTCGCGGCGATCTCCACGACATCGGCAAGAACCTGGTGGGAATGATGGCGGAGGGCGCGGGTTTTGAGCTGCACGATATCGGCGTGGATCAGAGCGTGGATAAGTTCATGGCTGCGGCGGAGAAGTGCAAGCCAACCATCATCGGCATGAGCGCGCTGCTGACAACGACGATGATGTACATGAAGACGGTGATCGATGGATTTCACGCGGCCGGCTTAACGGACATCAAGATGGCGGTCGGCGGGGCTCCCATCAGCCAGATGTTTGCCGATGAGATCGGCGCCGATGGCTACGGAGCGAATGCTTCCGCCGCCGTGGATTTATTTTTGCGGCTGTCGTCGCAGGCGTAGCCGTGGCAAATTACAGGATCCTTTATTGGCAGGAAATCCCCACGCAGATCAAAGCGGAGGATGAGGCGGACGACGTGACGGTGATGCTGGATGGCAAATTCATGCAACAGGTGGATATTCTCGCCGCCAAACGGGGACTGCAGGCCGCCGACGACTACCTGGCTCAGTGGAAGTGGAGCGAGGAAGCGGAGCGCGAGGGTTCTGCGCGCGAAGTCGCAGAAGCTTTGAAAGCGGAACTCGAAGCGAAAGGCTGGTAGGGCTTCTCCGGCATGGCCGTCACCCTCACCATCAACGGACAATCGATCGAGGCAGTGGGCGGAGGATCGCTCTTCGATTACGCCGAGACACTGGGGATCGATGTGCCCACGTCCTGCCGCAAGCAAGGCAAGTGCAAAGAGTGCATGGTGGAAGTGGTGGAAGGGATGAACGCGCTGTCCGGGATGACCGAGGCGGAGCGACACCTGAAGGGGAAGTTTCGCCTGTCGTGCCAGACATGCATGACGGGTACGGAAGGCCACGTGCGGTGCCACACCATGCGGCGCGGGCAAATGCGCATCGAGCGCCATGCGTTGGGACTGCCGGTCAGCAATCGCCCTTTTGAAGTCGATGGGCTGGTCACGCGCGATGGAGACCGCATCCTGATCGACGGAATCGAAGTGGAACGGTCAACCGGGCCGATCTACGGCATCGCGATGGATCTGGGGACCACGACGGTCGTGCTGCGCCTGCTCGATTTAGAAAGCGGCGAGTTGATTGCGGATACTTCGTTTGAGAATCCACAGCGTTTTGGCGGGTCGGAGGTGATGTCGCGGATTGCGTATGACACCGAGCACTCCGACAAATTGCTGATGCGCACGCTGGCCGGCTATCTGACCCACGCAATCGAAAAGTTTCCTGTCGATCCGAAGACGATCTACGAGATGGTGGTGGTTGGCAACTCCACGATGCGGGATATTTTCTTTCGGCAGAATGTGTATTCGATTGGGCAGACGCCCTACCGGTCGCTGACGGAAATTGAGATGGCGGAAGGCAGGCGCACGACCACGAGCCTGGTGCAGAGCGGTCTGCGCAGCCTTTTGCCGATTCATCCCAGGGCTCGCGTGTATGGTGCTCCAATCATCAGCGGCCACGTGGGGGCGGATGCTGCCGCCGCCATGCTGGCGGTGGACCTGGCGCATGAAGAGCGGCTGATCGCGGTGATGGATATCGGGACGAACACCGAGTTGATCGTCGGCAACAGGCATCGCATCCTTGCGGCCTCTTGTCCGGCTGGCCCGGCTTTCGAGGGCGGAGCGATCGCCTGCGGCATGCCGGCCCTGGATGGGGCAATTGAGGAAGTCGCGATCGACGACGATGGAGTTTTCCGGCTTCGCGTGATTGGCGATGTGCCGCCAACGGGGATTTGCGGGTCGGGCCTGGTGGATGCACTGAGCGAGCTGCTGCGCACAGGACGCATGAACGATAAGGGGCGATTTGAGGATGATGTTCAGCAGGTTACGCTCTATCGCGGCCAAGGAAGCGATGCGGATGTTTTCCTGCTGGAGAGCGATGTGAGCGAGCTGGCTCAGGCCAAGGGTGCAAACGTTGCGGGATTGCACGTTGTGTTCTCAAGCTACGGGATCGACTTCGACGACATCGATGTTTTCTATCTGGCGGGAGGGTTCGGGCGGCACCTGAGCGTCGAGGCTTCGAAGCGCATCGGGCTGGTGCCGAGCCTGGATTCCGCGAAAATCGTGCAGGCAGGCAATACCGCTATAGAAGGTGCGACCATCGCGTTGCTCTCGAAGTCGAAGCGGCAGGAACTGGAGAACTTGGTCAGGAACGTGCAGCACTGCCGGCTCGAAACGCATCCGAGCTTCTTCGATTTCTTTGTGGAGGGATGCCAGTTCAAGCCAGTGGAGCCGATGCCGTGCGCGAAGTAGCAGAAAGCATCGAGTTGGCCGCCACACTTTCAGGCGTGAGCGTATTGCCGCAGGAGTATACGCGCCTGCTCGGCTATCCCCGCGGCTGGGTGATGGAAGGGCGAGCGCGAGAATTGGCGGATTGGGCACGCGAGTGGTACGCGACGAACGGGCGGCCATGGTTCTATGCGCGACAGGCGGAGAGCTTTGAAATTGCGGGCGATTCCATTTGCATCGATGGAACGCCGTTCTCGAGCGTCCGGCTCGGCAACACGCTCAGGCTGGCAGAAGCGCACAGTGCGATTCTGGTTGCTGTGGGCGCAGGCGCCGAGGCTGAGGACGAGGCCCGCAGGCGCTGGAAGGATGAAAAACCGGACGAATATTTCTTTCTGGAGATGTTTGCTTCGGCCGTGGTCGAGCATCTGACGACAGCGACCGGCGCTCGTTTGTGTGACTGGGCGGAACAGCACGAAATGGCGGTCTTGCCCCACTACAGCCCTGGGTATCCGGGTTGGGACATCGCGGAGCAGCCGCGGCTGCTGGAACTGATGAAGCGGACGCGAAAGGAGCGATTCCCCGCCGGCGTGGACGTACTTGACTCCGGGATGCTGGTCCCGAGGAAAACTTTGCTGGCGGTTTTTGGATTGACCCGCCAAACGGAAACATTACGTCGGCTCACCGAGCTTGTTCCGTGCGAGAACTGTTCGTTTGGCCCTTGCCAGTACCGGCGCGCGCCATACCGTCGGGCTCCACGCCCGTTTGGCGAGCAAGTCGCGGCGCGTGTCGCGGTGCTCGATCAGGACGCCGAGTACAGCGTGAATCGAAAGGCTCTGAAGCGATGGGCAAAGGAGCGTCTTTCGATGTGCAGGTGTGAGGATGGCTCGCTGGACGCCGTGTTCCGCTATGAAGGGACCACGTGCACGAACATGGGACGGCCGCTGGCGTTTGACTACAACGTAAAGCTGGGCCCGCGCGCTGAAGGATATCCGATTCGGGAACAGCGCTGCGTTCCGGCCGCGGGCGATACGGGTCACGCGTATATGTGCCAGTATATTGAGAATCCCGAGCGCCTGATAAAGGCCGTTGACAGCGAGAAACCGCTGGGCGGAGACCGCCTGAATGCTGTCCTGGCATGGCGGCGCGAGCCCAGCGCAGCAGGATGCTTTTGCGAGGCGGCCAGCCGCAATCACAAATGGGGTTTGGTTCTCGAAACGATTCACTACGCACTGGCACAGGAAGAACTGGAACAAGATACCGAGAGATTGCTATGAAGAAACTTCTGCAGGACGCCATCCGCGAGCGGCCTCTGCTCTGCGATGGCGCAATGGGCACGCAACTGATGATCGCCGGGCTTGAACAGGGCAATTGCGGCGAGGCATGGAATCTCAACCATCCGGAGCGAGTGCTCGCGATTCAGCGGCGTTACGTCGAAGCGGGTTCGGATTGCATCATCACCAACACATTTGGCGGATCGCGGATCATGCTCAACCGCCATTCCGAGGCGGACCACGTGGCTGAGGTCAACAAGGCGGGGGTCGAGATCGCGCGCCAGGCCTTTGGTAACAGTGACGGATATTTGATCGGGGACATAGGACCCTTCGGCGGCCTGCTTGAGCCTTTTGGGGACTTCACGGAGGCCCAGGTCCGCAGCGCCTTTGAGGAACAGGCGGCGGCCCTGGTTCAGGGCGGGGCGGACGCTGTCATTATCGAGACGCAGACTTCGCTCGAGGAACTGCTGATCGGCATCAGGGCTGCTCAGGCAGCCGGCGCAAACTGCATTATCGGATCGATGGCTTACGATGTAACTCTCGACGGCTCCACCTTTCGCACCATGATGGGGGTCGAACCCGAGAAAGCGGCTGCATTCATGGAGGAGCACGGGGCGCACATCGTCGCTCTGAACTGCGGCACCAGAATGGATATGGAGCGCGCACTTACGGCTGTCGAAAGGTACAAGAGCGCAACCAGTCTGCCGGTGATGGTGCAGCCGAATGCCGGACAGCCGAAGCTGGTGAACATGAAGGTTGTCTACGATGAAACCCCCGAGCAGATGGTAAAAGGGCTAATGCCGATTCTGGAGGCGGGGGCGAATATTGTGGGCGCCTGCTGCGGCAGCACACCTGAACATATACGCGCATTCAGGAAAGTCATGGATCAGTTTCTCGAGTCAAAGGGAATCGAACTTCAGCGGAGCCGAGCGTGAGAGCCAAACTTTGTGAGGTAAACGCGGATGCCATTCTCAAGCTTCCGCAGCTAACCGACGACAAGTCGGGCATTGGAGCGCACTACGTCGACGCGTGGATCAAGCCGATGAATACGAAGTTGGAAGATGGGACGCCCGTGAAGTGCAAGAGGCGCGGCCTGAAAATTGTTTTCACGGCTGGCGGGAAAAAAGGCGAGGGTCTGATGCGCCGGATCGATGTGAGCGCCGATCCGGTTGTCATGCTGGATGCGGCGCTGAAGGAA
>Ga0182015_10002275_pt1 | contig 23624 bp, 26 predicted proteins | sample 712P3MmetaG_FD_120478 | JGI IMG/M metagenome (GOLD analysis project Ga0182015, IMG submission 120478) | Permafrost microbial communities from Stordalen Mire, Sweden - 712P3M metaG | ecosystem: Environmental > Terrestrial > Soil > Wetlands > Permafrost | place: Sweden: Stordalen | collected...
GGGTTTGGCGTGGAGTCGACAGGCCTGGAAGTAGAAAATCCTAAGCGGATTCGATCCGCCAGTGCCTGCGAGCCGTTTCGTGAAGTCATCGAGTTAGGTCTGAGCCGCGGTCGCGATGCCACCGCAATCTGGCAAGACCTCATCGCCGAGAGTAGGTTCGACGGAGGCTATCAGACGGTCAAGCGCTACGTGCGCAAGTTGCGCGGAAACCAGCCACTGCAGCCACGCGCGGTGATTCTGACGGGACCAGGAGAAGAGTCCCAAGTGGACTATGGCACGGGCGCAATGGTCCGTGATCCGCAGACTAGAAAATATCGACGCACCCGACTGTTCGTGATGGTGCTCGGCTGTAGCCGCAAGGCGGCACGCTTTCTGACGTTCCGCTCCAGTTCGCGCATCTGGGCCGAGCTCCATGAGAAAGCATTCCGTCGACTGGGTGGCGCAACGAGAGTCGTCGTCCTGGATAATTTGCGCGAGGGCGTGCTCGTCCCTGACATCTACGATCCCACTCTGAATCCTCTCTATCGCGACGTCTTGGCGCACTACGGCGCTATCGCCCTGCCTTGTCGGATCAAGGATCCAGATCGAAAAGGAAAAGTTGAGTCGGGTGTCGGCCACGCCCAACGAGCGCTCCAGGGAAAACGCTTTGAGAGCCTGGAGGAGGCCCAGGCCTATCGGGATCGTTGGGAGACAAGCTGTGCCGATACCCGCATTCATGGCACCACGAAACGACAAGTCGCCGCCATGTTTGCCGAAGAAAAACCATCCTTGCTGCCGCTTCCTCTGGAACCGTTTCGTTACTACCAGCATGGCAAGCGGGGCGTGAATCTGGACGGTTGCGTTGAAGTCGATGCCGCCTACTACGGCCTACCGCCGGGTTGGATCGGACGCGAAGTGAATGTGCAGTGGGATGAGCTTTATGTTCGCATCCTCGATCCCAAAAACGGGCTGCTGCTGCTTGTCTTCCCTGCAGTATTGGTAAGTTAGTTGCCATTGTCATAATCCTCCTTCAATTTCTTTAAGCAAGGAGGGATGGATGCGAATCATAGCGTGACGCCGTTTATGCAAACGCACATTTTCTGGGGACCCCAAGTCCAGAAAGCCAGGCTTTCCTCTCCACTTCTCCAGCACTCGGGTGACTTTATCTTTGCATACAGCCCAGCGCTCAGCCAGTGTTGCCACTGTGTAGTATTGAATGAAATCATCCATACCTACCAACCTCCTTGTATAGATGAGCGGCGGAGGGGTTTTGTTAATTTCCACAGGGTGAACTGGAGCCTCAGAACTTTGGTAACATCACTGCACCGTAGGAGGAGGCAGGGGATTGCCATTCGCATCTAAGCCCATGCTCAGCCAAATTTGGGATTGCTTCTGGTCAATCCGGTCCTGACCCTCAGTGCTCCAGTGTCCATAAGTTTGCCTGAGCACCTGCGGACTTGTTCCAACCATCACGCTGATCTCATCAAAACTGAACCCTTGGCCCAATTTTTCGGTGACGAAATAGTCGATGACTTCCATTCCATTCGAGACCTAGCATTGAACCCCGCGCCAGATGAACTTTCTCCACGTCGCAATGCGAAATTCATGGCGGCGGTACATGCCCTTCGGTCAGCCTAAACAGAGCTTCCCGTCGAGGGCGAAGTTCGGGTTGCGGGCGGCGTACACTCAAGGCTCAGGGAGATGGACGTTTGGGGATCGCAGAAAAAGAGAAGCAGGTCCGGAATTATTACCACACTCTGTTTCAGGAGTGGGGACCGCAGAACTGGTGGCCGGCTCGGTCGCGATTTGAAGTGATCGTCGGCGCCTATCTCACGCAGAACACGGCGTGGACCAATGTGGAAAAGGCGATGGCGAATCTTCGGCGCGCCGGCTTACTCAGTGTGAAAGGCATCCGCAAAGTGCCATTCGAGGAGTTGGAGCGCCGGATTCGCCCCTCCGGATATTTTCGTCAGAAAGCAGCGCGGCTGAAGACTTTTGTCAATTTTCTGGATAAGCGGCATGGTGGCTCCCTGCAGCGGATGTTTTCGCGGCCTACAGCTGAGCTTCGGGAAGAACTCCTCCAACTGAATGGCATCGGTCCCGAGACCGCGGATTCCATCTTGCTCTATGCGGGAAACCATCCAGTATTCGTAGTGGACGCTTACACGCGACGGATTCTTGCGCGCCACGAGATTCTCTCCAAAGAGGCATCTTATGAAGATGTCCGAGAGTTGTTTGCAGCTGCTCTATCACCTGTGGCGGAGAACGCCGCCGACCCTGCAGCTCATAATCTCGCGAGCGGCCTTCCCGACGCCCCACACCCGCCGTCAGCGATGAGCGCGGCGAAGCGCACAGCCCTGGCGCAGGTCTATAACGAGATGCATGGGCTGATGGTTGGCGTAGGAAAAAACTACTGCAAAAAATCACAGCCCCTTTGTGACGGATGTCCTTTACAACCGTTTCTTGGAATCAAGTGATGAGAAATGAGAGTTCACTGGCTGGTAAACGCGATTCTGCTGGTCTGCCGTTTTACGCTCCTGCTGCGAGGCCAAACCCTGCGCCAGGCTGCCGATGAAGATGGATCGCTTCCGGCCACGGCGGTTCGCTCGGCGCAACTCTCGGAGCCGGCATATGCCTCTGCCCTAGCTCGCGAGTTCAACACGGTGGAAGCAGAGGGTGCGATGAAGTGGTGGGTACTGCGGCCCAATCAAGCCACCGATTGATTTTCGGCTGGCCGATGAAGGGGTTCGCTTCGCGCCGGCGCATCCGATGAAGGTCCGGGGACACGGCCTGGTCCGGGGACGCTGCAATCCGGATGGGCTGACGGAAGGTCACTTTGCAAACCGGCAACTGGCGGCGCTTCTTCAGGAGCACATGAATCCAGTGATGCGGCACTACGCCGGCAGGTCTTCGCGTGGGACGTCATCGACGGAGCTTTGGACGAGAACGGAAATGTGCGTGACTCTCTCTGGTAGAACCAGCCCGGCATTGGATTTTCCCGGCAAGGAACGAAGTACCTGGAGCAGGTGTTTGGCTGGGCACACAAGGCCGATCCAAAGGCTCTCCTGTTCTACCACGAAGCGGAGGGCGAAGGACTGAACCCGCGAGTCGAAGGCGATTTACCCCATGGTCAAGGATTTTCGGAGTCGAGGTGTGCTCATCGCGGGCGTGGAACTGCAGATGCACATACAGCTTCTCGACGCAGATCTCCCAGCGGTCGGCAGCGAACCTCGCTCGGCTCTCGGCGCTCGGGTTGCAAGTCCACATTACCGAACTTAACTTGATGTTTCCGTCCCCGTCGATTCCGGCGGCCACGCTCGCGCGGAAGAGCTTGGGCGCCCGGCCGATGTCGATCGCGGCATCGTAAGGGCGGGCTTGAACACCGCACGCTGCAGCGCCATCCACACCCGGGGCTTGACTGACAAATGCTCGTGGATCGGTTCTCATTCGCGCGGCGCGCGAGGGCAGGCACTGCTTCTTGATCGAGCTTATCTGCCGAAAGAAGCCTACTTCTCAGTGCCGGATGAGCTGGGCGCAGGGCGCGCGCCCACTCATTGACGCGCCTCGCCCCAGCGGCCGGATCAAGGCCAGCCCTCCCCCGCATTCCCCTAGCCTCTATAATGAGTTCGGTACATTCACGGTATGCAGTCGCATTTGAACTGCATCTCTGTACCTCCGGATTCGCGTGCCGCAGACGGTTCCAACCCGGCCTCTGAAGAATACTAACCGCAAGCGGCTCATCGTGCTGCTCGCAATCGTTGTATTTCTTTTGTTCGCCGTGCTGGTCTCACAAACGGCATTTAACCAAACCATCCTCCGTCCCGATACCAACCAGCAGGTGGTAGTTTTCTATGCCCTCTCGCTGCTTATTTCTCTTCTGTTTGTCGCGCTGAGCTTTGTATTGGCGCGCAATCTGCTTAAGCTGTTCGCCGAACGACGTTTGGGCGTGTTGGGGTCGAAGTTCCGAACGCGCATGGTGGTCGGAGCACTACTGCTGTCCTTCGTTCCCGTCATGGTGATGTATTGGTTCGCCTATGGCCTGATGAACCGCTCGATTGACAAATGGTTTTCCACTCCGGTGGAGGAGGTTCGCGCGGATACCGATGCCATGGCTTCACTGCTGGCCAACTACGCGGCACAGAATGCGCGCTCCGAAGCTCTCGCCATTGCGTCCGCACCGGAAACACAGCGTGCTTTCGAAGGCCATGGATTCGCTGCCACGGTCGAAGAATTTCGTCTCCACGAACCCACTTTGCAAGGCGGATTCAGTCTTGCGATTCAGAATGGCGTCGTCGAGGCCAGCCTTGGAGCGCCCGCTCCCTGGGCGGTTTTGAAGCAGAAGTTGCCGCTGGTCCAGGCGGCTGCGGGACAACCAGCGCAGTTTACCTGGGAGCAAACTGAGTACACACTAGGCAGCGCGCCCGTCGGCAAAGACGGCTCCATTCTGGTGGCGATGCCCTTGCCGCAGGAGTTCTCCCGGACGGTAAAGCAGATCGAAGCCAGCCAGCAACGTTATCTTCAGCTCAGCCGCGAGCGCAAGCATGTGCGCCAGACGTACATGAGCCTCCTTCTATTGCTGACCATGATGGTGCTGTTTGTAACCACTTGGCTGGCACTGTTTCTCTCGAAGTTGGTCACGCGTCCACTGGCCGCGCTCGCTGAGGCGACACAGGAAATTTCTCGCGGGAGGCTCGATTACCGCATCGACGTCAGTGCCGCCGACGAAATTGGAGACTTGGTTCGTTCTTTCAACCGCATGGCGGAGGAACTCGAAACCAGCCGTCGGCAGATTGAATCCTCCAGCCGCGATGTCAGCATGGCGAACGCCGAACTTGACCAGCGCCGTCGCCAGATGGAAACCATCCTCGAAAGTATTCCGACGGGTGTCCTGTCGCTCGATGCCGGCCGAAATGTGACGCACGCGAACCAGGCGTTGCAGCGCATGTTTCACCCCGAAGGTTATGCGGATGGGAAAAACATGCTGCGAGGAGCTCGTTTGGTGGACGTATTTCCTTCCGAAGTTCTGCGGGACCTAGAACCGCTTCTGCGCCGCGCCGACCGCATGGGAATGACGACCAGCCAAATGGAAATGCCGCTGCAACGTACGTCACTGAACGTCGCGGTAACCGTGGCAACCCTGCGCCGGGAGGAGGAGCAGTCAGGATACGTCATCGTATTCGAGGATCTTTCCGATCTTTTGAAGGCTCAGAAACAGGCGGCGTGGCGCGAGGTCGCGCGCCGGGTCGCACATGAGATCAAGAATCCTCTTACCCCGATCGCGCTCTCGGCGGAGCGTATCCAGCGACATTTGGAGCGCGCATCGGCTCCCGACAAGGCCTCGCTTGAGATCGTTCGGTCCTGCGCTGAAACCATTGCGGGCGCGGTCGAAACCGTGCGCCGCTTGGTGGATGAGTTCTCCAGCCTGGCTCGCTTCCCAGCATCCAATCCGCACCCAGCCGACATCAACGACGTGATCGACAGTGCGCTCTCGATGTTCAATGGAAGGATGGATGGCATCGATCTGCACAAATCGCTCGCTCCCGATCTGCCGAAAGTGATGGCGGACGCGGAGGCCATCAAGCGGGCGGTGGCGAACCTGGTGGACAACGCGGCTGAAGCGATGCAAGATTCCTTGGTGCGCGAGATACATATTTCGACTTCGTTGGTGGCCAGCCGCGACGCGGTCGAAATCGCTGTCGCAGACACCGGGCACGGCGTGAGTCGCGAGTTGCAGGAAAAACTTTTTCTTCCTTATTTTTCCACTAGAAAGCGCGGGACCGGCCTGGGACTGGCGATCGTAAGCCGGGTCATCGAAGAGCATCATGGATCGATTCGCGTCGAGCAAAATCAACCCGTCGGCACACGCTTCATCGTGGAGTTGCCTGTAGTTCCGGAGACCGCCCTCGCCGCTCCCACAGCCCAACATGCGTAAAATTCTCGTAGTGGATGACGAATCCGGCATTCGCGAATCCCTTGAGGGAGTTCTGGCCGACGAGGGCTATGACACTGCATCGGTCGAGAGCGGGGAGGAATGCCTCAGACTGCTGCGCCGGGCACATGCCTATGAAGTGGTGCTGCTCGACATTTGGTTACCCGGGATCGATGGTCTGGAGACACTGGAACGAATTCGCGAACTGGACAATGCGCCCGAAGTCATCATGATTTCCGGACACGGCACCATCGAAACCGCGGTGCGCGCCACTAAACTCGGCGCTTTTGACTTTCTTGAAAAACCCCTATCCATCGACAAGACGCTGATTCTGGTCAAGAACGCGATTGAATCCAAGAAACTGCGCCATGAGAATGTCGACCTCAAGAAACAGCTGCACGCCAAAAGTGTGATTGTCGGCAGCAGTATTCCGATGAAAGCATTGCGCCAGCAGATTGGGCTGATGGCCCCGACCAACGGTCGCGTCCTGATCTATGGTGAATCGGGTACCGGGAAGGAATTGGTGGCGCACGCGATCCACGCGCAAAGTTTGCGCAAGGATGAGACTTTCGTGGAGGTCAACTGTGCGGCCATCCCGGAAGACCTGATCGAGAGTGAGCTTTTCGGCCACTACAAGGGGTCGTTTCCTGGAGCAGCCGTCGACAAGGAAGGTAAGTTTCAGAAGGCGAACGGGGGAACGCTGTTTCTCGATGAAGTAGGCGACATGAGCCTGAAAACGCAATCCAAGGTGCTGCGCACGCTCGATGAACAGCGCGTTGCGCCTTTGGGCAGCGAAGAAACGATTACCGTGGATGCGCGCATTATCGCCTCCACAAACAAGGATCTGGAAGAAGAAATCTCCATTGGAAATTTTCGCGAGGATCTGTTTTACCGCTTGAATGTGATTCCTTTCTTCGTCCCTCCATTGCGCGACCGAAAGGAAGATATTCCGATGCTGGCACGGCAGTTTTTAAAAGATCTCGCAGCCACCTATGGGAGGCGGCCGCGCGAAATCACCGACGACGCCGTGGAAGGCCTGATGCGTTATTCATGGCCGGGCAACGTGCGCGAACTGCGCAACGTGATTGAGAGGATTGTGATCATGAATCCATTGATCACGCGCTTGGACCGGAAACATCTGCCTCCGCTGGTGTACCGCGATGGTCACCGGCGCGCGGCCCGAAGCGAGTTCTCTACCTTGCATCAGGCGCGCGACGCATACGAACGCGATTTCATTCTGAAGAAGCTCGACGAAAATCACGGGAACGTCACTCGCGCGGCCGAAGTGCTGGGGCTGGAGCGAAGTCATCTGTATCGCAAGATGAAAGCTCTCGGCATCGTGGTGAACGAGTAGACAGGGCGCACATTCGCTGCTATCGCTTCACCATGCGGATTTCGGTGCCGTTCTTTCTGAACTCGACCGTATCCATGAGCTGGTTGATGAGAAAAATTCCTCGCCCGTGGTCGGAATAGACGTTCTCCCCGACGGTGCAGCCTGGAAGGGCCCCGGGCGCAAAGCCAGCCCCCGAATCTCGCACCACGATCAGGATGCCCGCCTCGTCGTCGCTGCTGACCACGCACTCCACCGTTTGAGTGGGATCTTCTTTGGCACCGTGGATCACAGCATTGGCCAGAGCCTCCTGCAAGGCTAACTCAATCGCGTCTTCCTTGCCGTCCACTCCGTTCATCTGACGAACGATGGCCATTACCGCTTGTACGACTGGATCCACGGTTTTGCGCTCGGCAGAAAGCGTCACACGCAAAATCAAATTCAGCCGATCAGGATCAAACTCTTTTCCGGAACGCGGTTGCTCGGGAGAATCCTTCAATGACATGATTTGGGCTCGTTAGTCCTTTTTCGCTCTCTTGACTGCTTCCGTTGACGGTTTCGAGTTGGAGATTGATTCTTTCCTTGAAATTTTAGTCCGACAGTTTTTGGCTGCCGCGCGCTGCGTACGGGTTTGGCGCATCCATCCTATCGACTCTAACTCTTGGAAGCTTTCGGAAGTTCGAGTCTCCCGTCGGTTAGATGCTCCAATTGCCTTCTCCAGTCGAGTTCTTCCACAAAACCCCGTGATTCCCGCCAGTTGGGCTGCACTTTCACGTAAAGCTCGAGAAACACTTTTGTGCCCAGCATGCGCTCGATCTGCAAACGCGCTGAAGTCCCAATTCGCTTCAGCATCTCGCCCTTTTTTCCGATCAAAATGCCTTTCTGTCCTTCGCGTTCGCAGTAGATGGTCGCGGCAATGCGCGTCAGCTTTGCGCCTTCTTCGAAGTTCTCGACAATTACCGTGGTCGCGTAAGGAAGTTCTTCCTCGGTTTCGATCAGGACTCGCTCACGAACAATTTCTCCGGCCATGAATCGCGCAGGCTGATCGGTGACCTGGTCTTCCGGGAACAGTGGAGGACCGGCGGGCAGCGCTGCAATAACTTGCTGCAGCAGGATCTCAAGGCCGTCCCGCTTCAACGCGGAAATTGGAATGATGTCATGAAACGAATGCAGCTTCTTGTACTCCTCGATCAAGGGCAGCAGCTTGCTCTTGCCCCCACGCAACCGGTCAACTTTGTTAAGGATGAGAGAGACCTTCGTCGCCGAGTGCTTCAACATTTGGATCGCGAACTGGTCGCGCGGATCCAGCCTGCGTGTCGCGTCCATGATCAAGAGCACAACATCGCAGCCTTCGAGAGCCTCTCGGACCTCAACCATCATCTTGCGGCCGAGAGAACTGTCGGGCTTATGTACGCCCGGGGTATCGATCAAAACAATCTGCGCTCCGCTTTGGCCTTTACTCTTAGGCACGTTGACGATGCCTTGAATTCGATTGCGCGTGGTTTGCGGCTTGGGAGAAATGATGGCGAGTTTTTCGCCCACCAGCGCGTTAAGCAGCGTGGACTTGCCCGCGTTCGGGCGGCCGAGAATGCAAACAAATCCTGAGCGGAAAGGCATGATGGAATTGTTATCGGGTCTTAGGTCTCGGGTCTCGGGTCTCGGGTTCGCCGAACACCGAAGACCTGACACCTGTTATATCAGCTTCAACTGGCTTGGCTGTGCGGTAGTGATTCTTACGCGCTCCACTTTGCGGTCGGTCGACTCCAGAACCTCAAAGCGCAGTCCGTCTTCGTCTACGGACTCACCTTTCTGTGGAATGTGTCCTGCCAGTTCGCTGACCAGGCCCGCAATGGTTGCCGACTCCCTCCCCTCGGGTCGGGTCCCAAACAACTCCGCAAGCCGGTCGACATCCATGCCTCCGGAGACAATATACGATGCCGGATTTTCCTTAACGATCTCGGGCTTCTCATGCTCGTCCCGGATTTCACCCACGATCTCTTCGACCAGGTCTTCGATCGTGACCAGACCCGCGACGCCGCCATATTCATCGACCACAATCGCCATACGAATGTTGTTCTTTTGCATCTTGCGCAAAAGGTCGCTGCCGAGTTTGCTCTCGGGCACGAAATATACGTCCCGCCGCATGACGGTTTCGAGAGTTTTCGAAGCTTCGCTGTCCGGCACCTGCAACACATCCTGTGCGTAGACGATGCCCTTGATGTTGTGAATACTGTCGGCGTACACCGGAACCCGCGAATAGTGCTTGGTGCGCAGCATTTCGATGAAGCGTTCGACGGTGGTTTCCATCGGCACCGCGAACATTTCCGGCCGCGGCTTCATGGCTTCGCGGACGGTCTTGCCGCTGAACTCGACCACAGACTGGATCAGGTCGCGGTCTCCCTTTTGAATGATGCCTTCTTCCTGACCCGCTTCGATCAAGGCATCCACCGCCTCGGCAGCAGTCTCCGGCTCCTCACGTGTATTTTCGCGGGTGAGGGATACCACCGATTGCAGAAAACCAAGAACGATCGTGACCGGCAGCACCAGGTAAATCAGAATTCGCAAGAGGGGTACCCAGCGGATCAACCAAGCGCCGCTGGTGCGCGAGAAAAACAGAAATGGCAGAAACTGATTGAACACAATGATGATCACAATCAGGCTGATGGCCGACTGTGCGATTTCGTAGATGCTCCAGCGCTGATCCCCGAAGAGCGCGAAACCCACCAGCAAAGCAATGGTCGCGGTAGTCAATTGCTTTAATACCGCCATCGAGAGCGATGCGCGAGGCCTGCTCACCCGCAGGATGGGTTCGACCTCCTGCTCGAAGACATCGATGTTGTCCTGGAATTCGCGCGACAGAAATTTCCCGATCTCCTGGTAGACGCGGTCTACATAGGAAGCCAAGGCCAATAGCCCGAGCAAAGGAACGAGCGCAAGTGCAACTTCCCAATTCATGGGGTGTTCCGCTCTCCAGCGGAGCGGCGATTTCTGCGACCTTGACGGTTCACAGCATTCCCGTCGCTCGACTTCAACCTCTCGATCAGACCCACTTCCAACTTCAGTTGCCTTCGCAATCGCATCTCTTCGAGAGCCATCTCCCCCTGGTCCCGTTCATGATCGAAGCCCGCCAGATGCAGGACGGCGTGCAGCAGCAGGATTTTTATCTCTTCTGCCGCCGTGTGTCCCAGTCGCCTGGCGTTCTCGCGCGCAATGTCGGCGGAGATTGCAATGTCGCCCGCGGCTTGCTTCGCGCGATGGCTCGCCACCTGCGGCGCGGGGAACGACAATACGTCGGTGGCTTGGTCTTTGCCGCGAAACCGCCGGTTCAGCGAACGCAACTCCTGGTTGCTGGTCACCAACACGTTCACGGGGTGACGCAAACGGACCGCGCGCCTTGCCCGCAAAGCAAAACGTTCGAGGGTGGACGCGCTCAGTCCAGCAATTTTCTTTCGAAATATAACCACCGTTTCCCTGCACGCATTGATGCTCTCGCTACTCAGCGGGCCTTCAGATCCTTCGCATCGCCGTGGTTCGCGTCGGTGCCCCTCAAACTACCGCCCGCGCCTTCGGAGTTTTTCCCTCCGGCCAACAGCAGCATCTGCTGCTCGGCAATGTGAGTTTTGTGCTCGTCATAGGCGCGAATAATTCGCTGGACCAGGTGATGCCGCACCACGTCGGATTCGTCGAAGTGGACGAAGGTCAGGCCCTCGACTTTTTGCAAAATGTCCATCGCCTCCAGCAACCCGCTGCGGCGCGCGTTCGGCAAATCGATCTGCGTGACGTCTCCGGTAATGACGGCCTTCGAGTTGAATCCGAGACGCGTGACAAACATCTTCATCTGTTCCGACGTTGTGTTCTGCGCTTCATCGAGAATCACAAAGGAATCGTTTAACGTGCGACCTCGCATGAAGGCGATGGGCGCGATCTCGATCACATTCTTCTCCAGATAACGATCCACTTTTTCCGGATCGAGCATGTCGTACAGCGCGTCGTAAAGCGGTCGCAAGTAAGGATCAATCTTGTCCTGCAATGTGCCCGGCAAGAATCCCAGTCGCTCGCCAGCCTCGACTGCCGGACGAGCCAGAATGATTCGATTCACCCGCTTGGCAAGCAGCGCGGAGATCGCCATGGCCACGGCAAGATAAGTCTTCCCCGTGCCCGCCGGTCCAATGCCGAAAACCATGTCGTGCTTTTCGATCGCCTCGACATAGCGCCGCTGGTTCACGCTCTTGGGTTGAACCATGCGGCGTCCCAGCGAGCGCTGGCGACCGGCATCGGCCAGGGCGCGCAAGCGTGCGGTGGGATCCGCCACCAACACGCGCAACATGCTGTTCAGGTCGCCGTTATTGAAGCTGAACCCGGTGCGCTGCAGGATTTCATAGTCGGTGAACACCTGCTCGGCGCGCGCCACATCACGCGCCGCGCCCTCCAGTTCGATCGCATTCGATCGCAGGTCGATGGTTATGTTCAGGCCATCTTCGAGCACACGCATATTTTCGTCGCGCGTGCCGAATAGAGTCTCGATGTTGGGAGTTACCCCGATACTTTTCTTCATGCAATCTCTTTTGACGCACGATGTGGGGAAGGGATGAACGCAGAATCTGCAGACAAAACGGGATTATGCTTGGAGACGGGACCAGCCGGGATGCTCATGCCCAGAGGGCAAGTCACTACCATTGAATCAAGCGTACCCCGCGCCGGGATGAGAGTCAATGGCGAGGAATGGCGAGGGCAAACGTTTGACCCGGCGAGACTTAGTCTCGTAGAATGGTGCATTCGGTATTCACCGGAATATCTCGTAGCGACAAAGGTAACGAACCAGACATGGCAAATCATTTTTCGGCGCTCAAGCGCGCCCGTCAAACCACCAAGCGCACGGCCACCAATCGCGCCAACGCCTCGCGCCTGCGCACAGCATTGCGCACCCTGCGCGAAACCATCGAGAAGGGCGACAAGCCGGCGGCCGAGCAGACCTACCGCCAGACCGTGTCCGCGCTCGATAAGGCCATCCAGAAAGGCACGCTGCATGGCAATACAGCCGCGCGTTACAAGTCTCGCCTGGGCGCTCGCGTCAATGCGATGAAGTAGTTATTGGCGCCTGGCTGTAAGTGAGCTCTTAGCTGGGAACAGGCTGGCAGGCCCACGAGGGTCTGCCGTTTCTATTTATGCGCCGAGGATGCCGAACTGCTCCCTCAGGGCATCGATTCGCTGGTCGATTCGGAAAGTGCCGGCCGGGTCGGCCTGCGCAACATCCGTCTGGAGCCGCAGCGGCTCTAGAAACGATTCCCCGAAGCCTACGTCCGCCAGCCAGGGCTCGTCCCAATCGACCTGCAAGCACAGGTGGTCGAACTCCGGTCCCTCGCCGCCTTCGCCTCTGGCAATGCGAGCCGAAAGTAATGTGGCCGAAAAATCTAGCGAGCGCAGCAACGCGGCAAAAGCTCCGTTCAACTCGTAACAAAAGCCACCACGGCGCTCATGAACGATCTTGCGGATGAGAGACTCTGGATCGAGGACAATCTTGCGTCCGCGGGCGATGTCGAGATTTTCGAAGCGCACCGCCAGCAAGTGGGCGTGATGGATCGCGCGTAGAGTATCCAGGGTCGCAGCAGTCGAGTCGCCGTAGTTGATGCGCTCGAGATCGGCGTTTACGTCCAGCATGACGCAGATCAAAAGCGCGGAAGCAAGAACCCGGTGTGCCTTTGATGCTCCTGAAAATCTGCCCCGAATTGCGCGGTCAGCATTGCTTCTTCTCTTTGCGCTTTGATCCAGTAGCCCAGAACAATCAAGCCGACGCCCGCCACGCATCGCCACTGGTCAATCGCCAGGGCTGAGCCGAAGGCGGCCAAATCGAGCCCGGAATAGATGGGATGGCGAAGCCGGGCATACGGGCCGGTGCGGATCAGCTTGTGATCCTCCTTGATCGTGATCCGGGCACTCCAATACTGCCCCAGATGCCAGCGCGCCCACAGTGCCAGAGCGATGCCAGACCATGTGAGTACGACGCCGGTGACGGCAAGGCCGTACGTGCGCGGGACGACTCTGTGACCGAGTACGCCGATCTCCGCCTCGTCCAGGAAGAGCAGGGCGAAACCGGCAATTTCAAGCAGGAGAATTCCATAGCGTGAAGCAAACGACTCTTTCCGCTCGGTTCGTCGCGTCTTGAGCGCGCCTAGAGCCCAATAGGCGACAAAGACGATCCACGGTACCTCGATGAGATATTTCCAGGGCATTACGGGTCTCCAGAAGTCGAAAAGCGATCAGCCAGGAGCCAGAAGCTGACTTTCACACCGGCAGCTGGTCCTGCATCCATCCCGGAACTTCCAGCTTGGGCTCGGTGGCGAGATCCATGATCAGGCGTTCCAGCACCATGCGCTTGCTCACGGGATTGGAGCGCAAAGCGAGGTCAGCCTTCGCCACCAGCCGAATCGCGCGCGTCAACTCGCGGCGGGATTTGTAGCGGCGGGCCTGTTTGATGATGTCGTCGGCAGCGAATGGAGGCACGCGAAAACCTTGCCACAGTGCCGCCCAGAGCATTCGTTGATCACGCACGTTGCGTTCGAGAATCACCAGCATCTGGCGAAAGGTTTTCGCCAGCATGTAGATGTGCCCGATGGCTGCTTCTTCACCGTCTCCCGACGAAAGCATCGCATCCAGCACTTCCAGCGCGTGTACGCGATCCTTGGATGAAATAGCATCCGTCAACTCATACAGCGAGCGTTGCTTGGCCGCCAGCACCATGGTTTCCACATCGCCCAGCGTGATGCGATTTCGGGCGCCGACGTAGAGCATGAGCTTTTCCAGTTCGTTGGAGATCGTCATCATGTCGGCGCCGAGGGCATCGACCAACTCGCGGGCGCCATCGGGATCGATTTTCACAGGTTCGCTGCGGCTGGCGCCGTATTCGGAGATCCAGCGCACGGCTTCGCCTTCTTCCACACGTGCAAGCTCCACGATGCCGCAGTATGCGCGCATGGTTTCGCGGATGCGCTGGTAGCGTTCCTTGTCTTGCATCTCCATGCGGCGAACGTCGGCGGGAATGCTGATATGGTCGGCGACAAAAACGATCAGAGCGTCGGGATTCGGATTTTTGCAGTAACTTTCGATGGCCGCGAGCTTTTCCTCGTTCGAACCGCGGCCAAAAAGATTCTTCACCCCGCGCACGAAGAAGACCTGGAAAGGCGCCATCAGAGACGGCGTACGAGCGCGATCGAGAACCTCGGCGAGATCGTTTTCTGCGAGATCGAATTCGAACAGGCTGAAGTCGCGGAGATCCGCTGGAATGAGATGCTCGATGATCGCATCCCGGAAGCGCTTGCAAAAGAAAGCTTCGTCACCAACGAATACGTAGGCCGGACGCAGCTTTCGCGACTCGAGTTCGCCGACAAAACGATCGGCCTGAGCGAACGCCCGCATTAGAAGTTCTCCTCGGAGCAATGACTGATCGCGGCGCTCAGTCGCTGGTCGTTAGGTGCTGGCCATTGCCCAACGACGTACGACAAACGACGAATGGCCACTTCAAACTCTAGCACTAGAAGCCCTCCAGAAGGTTAGAGACCAGGGTTCGGGCGAAATCATCGGAGAGCCGGCGGAAGGCGGGTGAATCTTCCTCGAAAAAGCTGGCCAGATCCTGCGAGACTTCGTACTGCTCGCGAAACAGGTAGGAAGGATTCTGGTACAGCACTTTGCCCTGCCGGTCTGTGAGTGAAACTTTCATGCTCACGACGACGAGGACGCTAGCAGCCTGCCCGGTTGAAGAATTGTAGGTAAGCGGCGTCGAAGAGGTGGAGAGCACCGTGCCACGCAAGGTGGCGTCGGCAGCTTCACTGGGGTCGTTGAGAATGCGATAGTGCGTGCGGGTGGTGAATTCGCGCACCACTGAAGAGGTCAGCGTCTGTTCGATGTGATAGGTCGTTGTCGAGTTTGCAAAGGCGGGGACGGCAATGGTCTTGACATTTTCCGGAAGCTGCACGGCGTGTCCCGCGGTGTGGTATCCGCAACTGAGGCTCGCGATGAGCAGTCCCAGCCCAGCGGCGCGCCGCCACTTCATTGGATTTTTCCCACCGGGCGGGTTGGAATCATGCTCTCCGCACATTCCATGGCGGTGATGGCGGCGACCCGCAGGTTATCGAAGGCCGCCCACAACCAAATTCCATTGGAGCGCGCAGCTTCGGCCTTCAACGAAACCAGGACGTTCCCCTGACCTGAGGTGTTCACGTTGCTCGGCTGCGAATCCTCTTCCCTTCCGGCTACCGTCACGTGATCGCCGGTCAGTGCACGCGAGAGCCGTTCCCGGTCTACGGTCTGCTCCATCTCCAAAAAGATGGCAAGTCCGTGGCCGTGAAAAACCGGAGGCTGCACGACCATCAGAGCGGGCTGAGGTGCATCCGCTCCGGCGATTTTCTGGTAGTGGCGGCGCACCTTGGCTTCCAGCGAATCCAGCGAAAGCTTCGAGTTCTGGCCGTAGCGTGCCACCAGATTGAAGGCGACCTGCGTGTCGAATACGTCCTTGGGCAGCGTCTGGAAAGACAACAGATTGACGGTTTGCTGGTGCAACTCGTCCATTCCTTTTTGTCCCTGTTCTGAGGCGGGCTCAAAAACCGTCGCCACCGCACTGCGAATGGCTCCCGCCTTGCGCGCTCGGAGCAGGAGCAGGGCAAGAGCGACGGCTGCGGGATGGGCGACAATGCATGGCGCCGGCTCGAGATCAGGCTGCCAGATCTGCCCTCGCTCGCGTTCCACCCAGAGGGAGCGAACCCTGGCCCCCGGTTCTTCCTCCAAGGCTCCGGAAAGATCGATGATGGCGCTGCCGGCATCGTGGGCGCGCTTCCAGTTCTGCCGCGTGCAACCGGCATCGGCGGCGAAGAACGTGAAATCCGTTTTGATGAACTGCTCAGCCCGTACGCTCTGAATGAAATTGATCTCGTCCCCGGTCGCTTCCAGCTGTCCAATGGACTCGTCATCATCCAGCAGGCGCACATCGACCGCAGGAAAGTTGCGCTCATTGAGCACCTCGGCGACTTCCTTGCCCTTCAGCGTGGCTGCGCCCACAATCGCCGTGCGATAAAGCTGTCCGCGGATGGAAGGCGAAGCGGACGAACCTACGATTTTAGACGGACTACTCATGAGGTCAGCGAAGCCTCCTTGTAGCTCGGCGGAGGAGACTGGGTGCGGCGGCGGAAGATCCACTGCAATCGCCAGAACACACCGGAAAACGTGTAAAGCAAAGCGATGGCGAAAAGCATCGGGCGCGAGAATTGCCAGATCAGGGCAATCAGGAGCGCGATGAAAATGATCAGCCGGAAGGGACGGCGCGAACTGAAATCGATATCTTTGAAGCTGTAAAATCGCCAGGTGCTCACCATCAAATAACCCACGGCGGCAACCATCGCGAGCCAGGTGATCGCGGTGTACCAGGATTCGAGCGGAGCACCTCCCTGAAAATGAACCACGGCAGCAATCACGCCGGCCCCTGCTGGAATGGGCATTCCCACAAAGTACTTCTTCCCGGGGCGGCCAGGATTCGAAGGCTGGGGATTCGTTGTAATGTTGAACCTCGCCAGGCGGCTGGCTCCCGCCATCAGAAACAGGAAACTGGCAATTGCCCCCAACTGCGTGAGCTTAATATTCCAGTCCGTCAGTGCGACCGGTGACATCAGGTGAAATCCCCACGTCCATGCCAGCATGGACGGTGCCACCCCGAACGTGATCACGTCCGCCAGTGAATCGAATTCCTTACCGAACTCGCTGCTGGTTCCGGTCATGCGCGCCACGCGTCCGTCCAACCCGTCGAATAGAACCGCGAAGCCGATCGCCTTGGCAGCGTTGTCTAAATGCCAGGAGGCTACGGCGCTGGCGTGTACGACCTCCAGAATGGCGTAAAAGCCTGCCGCCATGTTGCCCGTCGTAAACAGCGAAGGAAGAATGTACATCCCTTTGCGCATGCGACGCCGAGGGCGCTGCGGGGGTGTTGGAACCGAGGAAACCATCAGCGCGCCCCTTCCGCCACAGAACTTTGGCCGGCGGTTGTGAGCTCGCCCTGAGGCTGAAGGTAAGCCAATACGCTGGCGCCGCCGCGGACCCGGTCGCCCACCTTAACCTGCAGGCTGACCGCAGAGCCTAGAATTACGTCTGTGCGCGAGCCAAACTTGATCAGTCCCACACGCTGCCCGCGCTGCAGGCGGTCGCCTACTTTAGGATGGAAAACGATTCTTCGCGCCAGCAATCCTGCGATCTGTTTAAAGACGACCACCTGCCCATCGCCTTCCACACGGACAATATTCTGCTCGTTTTCCTCGGCCGAAGCCTCATTCATCGCGTTCAAGAATTTTCCCCGCCGATAACGCACTTCGCGTACTACGCCCGCAATCGGGGATCGGTTCACGTGAACATCAAAAACGCTCAGGAAAATGCTAATGCGAGCTTGTTTCTCGCCGCCAATGGTGACCCAGGAAACATCTGTAACTTTTCCATCCGCAGGCGAGACGACGGCACCGGCAGAGTCGGGAATGACGCGCTCTGGATCGCGAAAGAACCACAAGAAAAATAGCGCGAGCAACATGGGGACAACGGCCCACGATGGCCGGGCAAACCACCCGATCAGGATCGCGGCCGCAATCCAACCCAGCGCGTAAAAATAACCATCGCGGACCATGAGATTCTAATTATAGAGCAGTCGCGAAGGGTGTCGCGAGTGGGGGCCCCAAGTTCAGACGCCGAGGAGCAGTCGCTAAGTTTAGACAAAGAAACGCGCTTAATCCGCGCCTGGGAGCAGAAACAAGATTCCTCAATCGGCGACGAAGGCCTCCTGGTCGCCAGAGTGATTATGCTACGTGGGTTCCGAACTGCTCCCGGTACTGCCGCTCGATCGACTGCATTTGATCTTTGAGCCGCAGCTTAAGCTTTTTCAGCCGGACTTCTTCCAGCTTTTCATCTTCGCTGAGGTAACGTTTCTGGGTGAGTGAATCTAGGCGTGTGGAATATTGCATATGCTCCTGTGCCAGCTTGCGAAATTCATCGTGGTTGGTCAACAGAGCGTCATTCGAAGTCAGCATTCAGCGGACCTCCAACGGGGATATTTATAGCTCAACGTATCACAGCCCCAAAATTGGTTCAATGCCATATTTCTGGTGCAGTCTCATGATGGAAACTCCCTAAGAAAGGCCCCGACCGTACAAGATTGCGTCTTCCGCAGGACAGGCGTAATAGCCTTTGCGAGTCCCTGTTTCGCGAAAACCGGCCTTGCGGTAAAGCGCGCGGGCGCTCTGATTCGACTCGCGGACCTCGAGGAATATCCGCTTGCCGTTCATAGATCGCGCGTGCGCGATCAACTCGTTCAGCAGTAGAGTTGCTAGACGGCGGCGACGGAATTTTTTTGCGACAACAATATACTGTAAATCCCAATCGCCGTCGACGCAGTTCGCGGCCACGTACGCAACCATTGGAGGAGTTGCAGCGGATGCAGCCACGCTTTTCGACTCGGATGGTTCTTCGACCCCAAGGACAAGATTCCTGGACAATTCGGGAGCGATAGCTCTAAAAAGACTCTCGTAGTGTGCGTGAGACCAATTCGCAGAAGTTGGACTTTCGCAATCGAGCTCCACCATAGCGGGAATATCGGTGCGAGTTGCTCGTCGTACACGCATGCTAGCAGCGAACTCTCTCCAGCATCTCGGCGTCGGTGCGGCGGATATAGTTTGCTTCCAGCTCCTCGGCCGTTACCGCCCTGCCGGATTGAATGCTTCGCCAGCCCACGCAAGCGACATCCGCAGCAGAAATCGGCTCCAGCCTTGAAACGGACAATCCGGCTTCACGCGCCGCCTGCGCGAGCGTGGAATCAGGAGTGACTACAGACCATCCTTGAGCCTGCGCCAGGAATTCGCGGCGCGTCGAGATGTATTCCCGAGGGGGCTGGTTCTCCGGCACTCCGTATTCCCCTACATACACATCGTTCCGGCCCGCATCGAGCGCGGACATCACCTTGCCCTGGGCTCCGCTGTTGACCACGCACAACTCCAGCAGTGAGACGGCTGCGATCGGCTTCTGCAATACCTCCACCAGGGCTTTCACTACCGCCAGGCCGATCCGCAGGCCAGTAAAGGATCCGGGGCCAGTGGCCACTGCCAAGGCTCCGATGTCGAGCTGAGTGAACCCGTGACTCGAAAGGAGTTCGGCCATCTGCGGAACCAGTTGCGCAGAAAAAGTCCCGCCCGTGAGCGGAACCGTCGCGATCAATTCGACATCCTCGGCAGATCGTTCTCCGGCTCGCGCCAGCGCGATGCTGCCATGTTTTCCGGACGTATCGATGGCGAGCAAAAGCATGAAGAAAATTACCTGAACGATCCTTGAAAATCCGCGCGGATTCGTGGCTGAGTATCTTTGACTAGCCCTCGACGACTAGCCCTCGACGAGCTCCAGCAGCACGCCGCCGGTGCTAGCCGGATGCACGAACACGTAGCGATGCCCGCCCGCACCCGTCTTGATTTCTTCCGAAACCAGGCGCACTCCCTCTTTCTTGAGTCGCTCGACGGCCGCCGGCAGATCCGGCATCCGCAGGCACACGTGATGCAATCCTTCCCCGCGCTTGGCGATAAACTTCGCGATCGTTGACGTTTCAGAAGTCGCTTCCAACAATTCCAGCCGGCTCTCGCCCACCGCGACCATCACCAGCCGCACCTGCTCCTGCTCGACCGTTTCTTCCAAAGATACGTCTAAGCCGAGCTTTTCGTAAATGGACTTCGCCGCCGCCAACGACTTCACCGCGATGCCAAGATGATCGATCTGCGCCATCAACTTTTCCCCACGTTCGCCGCAATCTCTTCCACCACCGTATATGGATCGCGCTTATGTTCCGCCACTTCAGCCGCATAGCGGCCCAGGCCGCCATCGGCCATATGCTGCCGAGCTTTTTCCAGCATGGTATCGCGCAACATCTCCACCAGCCGCTGCTGCCAATTCTCGACACTTTTATTCATCACCAGATTTTTTTTCTTCAGGTAGTCTTCGTAACTCGCAACGGCGTCGGCCAATTCCTCAATCCCGAGTGCCTGGCTCGCCACTGTCTTGATGATCGGAGGAGTCCATCCATCACTGCGCATGGCGAGCGATTGCAGTGTACGGATTTCGCGCTCCACGTGTTCAGCGCCGTCGCGGTCGCTTTTGTTGATCACAAAAATGTCTGCGATTTCCATGATGCCAGCTTTGATGATTTGAACATCATCGCCCATCCCCGGCACAAGGATCACAACCGTGACATCGGCCAGCCGCACGATATCCACTTCATCCTGACCCACCCCAACGGTCTCAATCATGATCAGGTCGCGCCCGGATGCATCGAGCACGGTGGCGGCGTCGGCTGTTGTGCGCGCCAGGCCGCCCAGCGATCCGCGCGTCGCCATGCTGCGAATATAAATGCCAGGATCGGAGAAATGATCCTGCATGCGGATGCGATCGCCGAGAATCGCTCCCCCCGTGTAGGGACTGGTAGGATCCACGGCGATGATGCCTACTGTATGGCTTTGTTTTCGATAAAAACGGGCAAGCTGATCGACCAGTGTGCTCTTCCCTGCCCCCGGTGGCCCCGTCAGCCCCAGCACGCGCGCCTTCCCGCTGTGCGGAAACAACGCTTTCAGCAGTTCGGACCACCCCGGCGCGCGATTCTCCACGGTAGAAATGGCGCGCGCCAAGGCGCGCACATCGCCCGCGCGGAGTTGCTCAATCCAAGTGTGGATGGGACCGTTCAATCGACCAGTGTAAAGCAGCGGGGAAGAAGAAGAAACAGGAGAGGCAGATCAATCCCTCAGCAACTGCCGCGCAATCACCAGCCGCTGAATCTCACTGGTGCCCTCGCCGATGGTGCACAACTTCACATCACGGTAATACTTTTCTGCCGGATAATCTTTGATGAAGCCGTACCCGCCGTGGATCTGCACACCTTCATTGGCGCATCGCACCGCGACTTCGCTGGCATAGAGTTTCGCCATCGAAGATTCCAAAGTCGTCTTCCTGCCCGCGTCTTTCATGGACGCTGCTCGCAGGGTAAGCAAACGGGCGGCGTCGATCTCGGTAGCCATATCCGCCAGCTTCCACTGGATCGCCTGAAACTCGCCGATCGACTTGCCGAATTGCCGGCGTTCCTTGGAATATTTCAGCGCCGCTTCGTAGGCGCCCTGCGCCATGCCTAGCGACAACGCCGCAATGGAAATGCGGCCTCCGTCGAGCACGCGCATCGCATCGATGAAGCCGTCCCCTTCCTTCCCGAGCAAATTCTCCGCCGGAATCACGCAATCTTCAAAAATCATCTCCGCCGTATCGCTCGCGCGCAAACCCAGCTTGTTTTCTTTCTTGCCGGGACGGAATCCCTTCGTGTCTTTGTCCACGATGAACGCCGAAAGGCCGTGAGTGTTGGCCGCCCGGTCCGTCACCGCGATCACCACAACCGCATCTGCGTAGTGTCCGTTCGTACAAAATGTCTTCGTGCCATTCAGCACCCAGTTCTGTCCTTTGCGCTTGGCGGTCATGCGAGCGCTGCCCGCGTCCGATCCGGACGATGGCTCGGTCAATCCCCAAGCGCCCAGAAATTCACCAGTCGCCAGCTTGCGCACGTACTTCTTCTTCTGCTCTTCAGTTCCGGCGAGAAAAATATGATTCGAACAGAGCGAAGTGTGGGCGGCAACGATGATGCCCACCGAGCCATCCACGCGCGACAGCTCCTCAACGGCCGTGGCATATTCCACGTAACCCATGCCCGCGCCGCCATACTCCGTAGGAAAAACGATTCCCAATAATCCCAACTTGCCCAGTTCTTTGATCGTGGCGAGAGGAAATTCGCAAGCCTCGTCCCACTTCATGACGTTGGGCGCGATCTCGCGTTCGGCGAATTCTCGAACGCTTCTCTTCAAATGCTGCTGTTCTTCGTTTAGTTGAAAATCCAAGGTTCCTCCCGCCGCCGTTAAACTTTGATTACACCATAGCCCGCAGACAGGGGAGAAGTTACCGCGGACACGTGCAGTGGAGAGAGCTGGCGACCGCATCAACACTGGAGACTGTCATCGCCATGGAGTTTGGGCCAACCGACCGGATGGTATGGCTGAGATTTACAATTTGTCGCCGAAACGTGAATCAGCGGACTGGTACTTCCGAAAAAATGAATCGCTCGAACACTTCATTCGACAACAACCGCCCGCGAGACGTTAGAAAGACCAGATCACCCCGCTGCTCCATGCATCCGTTTTCGAGAAGCTCGGCCATCGTGGCATGAGATCTGCCGACGGCGTCGTCGCCGAATTGCCTTTCGAGCTCGCGGACGTTCACACCTCGCGTCAGCCGAAGCCCAAGGAAAAAGCTTTCCTCAAGCGCCGCCTGCCACGAAACGGCGGTTCGCTGCATCGCGGCGCCGTTGACATACTTTTCCAAAGAATCGGTGGGAGCGAATCGCACGGCGTCCATCCCTGTCGTCGCAGAGAGCAGCATCGAGTGGGCGTCTAGGCCAAAGCCGAAGTAGGGCTGCCGCGTCCAATATTTCAAGTTGTGCTGCGAATCAAAACCAGCGCGCGCGAAGTTGGAAATTTCGTACTGTGCGATCCCAGCCGATTCGAGCCGTTCACAGGCCACGAGATAAAAATCCGCGATGGCTTCTTCCTCCGGCACGAAGTGCGCGCCATAGCGTGTACCTCCCGCCAAGAGCTCGCGTCCCAGACGCGAATCTCCGTCGACCTCGAGCATGTAAACGCTCACATGTGGGGCGCCCGTCGCGATGGTTTGGGCTAAAGAGCACTCCCAGCTTTCCAGGGTCTGGTGCGGCAATCCTGCGATTAAATCGACGTTGATATTCGTGATTCCCGCGGCTCGCAGTCGACCCAAGTCTTCGAGCACGTTCTCGCGCTTGTGCAGACGACCGACCGCCGACGCTTCCCGGTCCACGAATGACTGCACTCCGAGGCTGACGCGATTCACGCCGCAGCGCAACAAACTCTCCAGCATCGCGGGCGTCAGCGTACCGGGTGCGCACTCGACCGTGACTTCGGCCTCCGGCGCCACTTCGAACTGGCATCGCATCGTGGCAAAGATTCGTTCCAACTGGGCGGCGTCGAGTACCGTCGGAGTTCCTCCGCCGAGGTAGAGGGAATCCACAACTCGCTCCATCCGCCCACCCATTTCCTCAGCCACATTCGTAGCGTTTTCAATGTCGGCACAAACTCGATCCCCATAACGATCGAATACCGCCCGCGAAAACACGTCCGAGGCAAAGTTGCAGTAGCTGCACTTGGTGCGGCAAAAAGGAACGGAAATGTAAACACCGAGAGGCATTGGAAACATTATCCCATCTGCGGGCCTTAAACCTTTCCATCCCGCAGCCTGCGCCAGACATCTATTTGGGTTAACCTGTTA
>Ga0182015_10002277_pt1 | contig 23599 bp, 20 predicted proteins | sample 712P3MmetaG_FD_120478 | JGI IMG/M metagenome (GOLD analysis project Ga0182015, IMG submission 120478) | Permafrost microbial communities from Stordalen Mire, Sweden - 712P3M metaG | ecosystem: Environmental > Terrestrial > Soil > Wetlands > Permafrost | place: Sweden: Stordalen | collected...
AGCCCTCATATTTGGATGGAAGGCGGTAGCCTTCAAATTGGTGGCACGAGCCGGATGAGTCGAGAGGCTCACGTCCGGTCCTGTGAGCGGCTCTGGGTGCAACTCCCGGGGCCGACTCGACCGGGAACTCCGCCCATTTGGGCCAACCCATCATCCTTTGATATCGTGCCCCATGCCTCAGGCCCCTTCCGCCCCAGATCTTATTCGCGAACAAGGGCTCCACCATCAGCTCACCGCCGGCCAAATGACCATGGTCGCCGTCGGAGGCTCCGTCGGCACTGGGCTTCTTCTAGGTTCAGCCGCTGCCCTCGAAGTCGCCGGCCCCGGCGTGATCCTCAGCTACATCATCGCCGCCTTCATTGCCTACACGGTTGCGATGGCTCTGGGCGAGTTGGCCAGCATGCACCCCGCCGCCGGATCATTCGGCCTCTACGGCGAACTCTATCTCAATCAGTATCTGGGATTTCTCTGCCGCGCCGGATACTGGGCGACCATCGCCTTCTCCGTCGGAGCCGAACTCGTCGCCTCTGCCACTTACATGACCTACTGGCTCCCCGCCGTGCCCAGCGAAATCTGGGTTATCGTGTTTTCCGCTCTGCTCCTCCTCGTCAACCTGCGCAGCGTGAGTTCCTACGGACGCTTCGAGTTTTGGTTTTCCATGATTAAGTTAGCGACCATCGTGGCCTTCATCCTGGCTGGCGCGGCGCTGCTCGCGAGCGGCCGCGTAGCCCCGCAATATACTGCGCATGGCGGATTCCTGCCCAAAGGCCCAATCGCCCCTCTGCTCGCGGTGTTCTGGGCCATCTACGCTTTCGGCGGCGTCGAGATGCTCGCCGTCACCACCGGCGAATCGCGTTCCTCGAAGGACATCCCGCGCGCCGCTCGCCTCACCTTCTTCCTCCTAGCCGGCGTCTACCTCGGCGCCATCACCGTTCTGGTCGGCGTTATGCCCTGGAACCACGCCGGTGTCTCCGAAAGTCCATTCGTCAGCGTGCTCCGCCTGGCCAAAGTCCCAGCCGCCGCCTACTTCATGAATTTTGTAGTCCTCACCGCCGCGCTCTCCGGAGCCAATGCCAAACTCTACGTCGCCTCCCGCCTGCTGTTTTCCATGGGTCGTTCCGGATGGGCTCCCGCGCGACTCGGAAAACTGAACGCCGCCGGTTCGCCCCGCCTCGCCTTGCTGGTCTCGTCTTATGGAATCGTAAGCACCCTCATCATCAACACCTGGGCTCCGAAACAAGCATTCGTCTACATCATGGGAGCCGCATTCTCCGGCTTGATCTTCTCCTGGGCCATCTCCCTGGCAGCCCACGTAAGCTTCCGCCGACGCCTCACTCGCCAGCAACTCGCTCTCCTGCCCATGCGCTCTCCTCTGGGAATCTGGGGATCGATCCTAGGCTTCGTCCTGGCCTCCGCCGCAATTCTCCACACTCTGTTCTCAACCCGAGTCAACGCGCTCGCCGGACTCGTCTTTTTCGCAGTACTGACCCTCGCCTACGTATTGCTGAAACGCCGCCACCAAGCATCGTAAGAGTGCTGGTGTGGGGGACTGCCGCCGCTCGGCCGCAATTTCGATAGATTATCTTCATGCGCAGGACGGACAAGGGTTCTCGGTCCCCGGTCTAAAGATCAACGATGACTTCCGCTCAACGCGAATATCGATATAGCGGCGTATCAGCGGAGGTGCAGCGGCTCGGTCGTGCCGCCCGACCGGGTCGTGACTTCTCTCGGCGTCGCCGTCGCGCTGAGCCCTCAGTTGAAGGGCACTGCGCTAAGATCGCTCCGATCCCGAAAGAATCAAGTAAAGATTAAGCAAAGTTTCGGCTGAGCTCCTGCGACCGACGTTCTGTGAATCTGTGCCCTCTGAGGGAAATGATTTTTGCGGCCACCGATGAACCGCCAAGCTTGAGTCCCTACTCCATTACCAAGGTAAGCCCACGTCACCCTTTTCTGCTGCCAGCGCCCGACCCGCTCCGCTAGCCTCGATACAGGGCGCGCCCCGAATCCAGCCCCAACGGATCCGATTTGATTCCATCTACCCTGCTATTGCGTTCCTCGAGTCCAGCCGGCTTTACTGTTTATTGCGTCATCGGAATCTGCGCCGGAATCTATTTTTTCTTTCAAGGCTTCCGCCTGTTGCGGCGCCGTCACCTCGTCCTCGACACGCCGGTTTCGAAGATTCGCAGCGCTCCCCTCGGAATGGTCGAACTCTGCGGTCTGGCCGTCGGTCCCTACACCATGGTCGCCCCCATCACGTCCCGCCCCTGCTATTACCACCGTAGCCTCGTCTGGGAATGGAAGCGGGAGGGCAGAAGCAGTAAATGGGTCAAGGTGGCCGCCGAGTGCATGCATGTTCCTTTTTTTCTGGACGACAACACCGCAACGGTCATGGTCGACCCGCGCGGCGCCGACCTCGACCTGCATCGCGACTTCCATGAGGAATTCTGCGACTCCTTCTTCACCACAAAAGAAGAAGTGCCCGACAACGTCCGCAGTTTCCTTCTGCGCCACGGCGTAAACACCACCAACAAAATTAAAGTCGAGGAGTTCTGTATCAAGCCGAAGAACGCACTCTTCGTGCTCGGAACGCTCGAAGAGAATCCCGGCCTCGAACTGACTCCGCAGCCAATTCAAGACGACGAGGTAGTTTCGTTCGCCGCTGGAAGCCTTTCATTTCCTCTGCGAGGTGCTGCCCTCTCGTTCGCAACTGAAGGCAGCAACGCCTTCACCGGTCTTTTGACGGGTGGGCTTCAGCATGATCCAAAGTTCGACTCGACTTACGAAAAGGCAATCTCCACGACGTCGGCCCGGGTAATCCGGCTTTCGCCAGATTCAGGCCCCACCCAAACAGCGGACCTGACGCAGCAGCAGAAAATCGCCGCCGCGCTGATGAAAGCGGGCATCTCCAATCCCGCCGCCTGGACCGCCGCCCGAGTCACTCCGACGCCAGTGGCCAACCATGGTCCACATGGCTCTCCAGAGAGCTGCGCGCCCAACCTACCAGCCTCGCCGCCCGAGGGCTTCGACCCGCATCCCCCCGTAGTGTTGATGAAAGGCACGAACAATCCAACATTCCTGATCTCCTGGCGTAGCCAGCGCGACTTGGCCCGCTCACTCGGCTGGAAATGCACGCTCATGATCTGGGGCGGCCCGGCTCTAGCCCTGCTAAGCCTTTACGGTCTGCTGACACTCACCCATCTGATCTAAACCATATGGCAAGATGAAGTCCGTGGCGCAGTAATGCTAGATGGTGGGGAGCGGGCAGGACTGCCCGCAGCTTTTGACCTTGATCTTGCTTTTCGCTTAAGGGAGCGGTCCCCTGCAAGAGCAACCGTGGAGAGCGGCGCTTCAGCGGCCTGCCCGGAGCGATGCCGAAGGGCCTCGTCATCGAAAACTCCATCCCGAGCGAAGCGAGGCGTCTAGGTTTCTGCCGCCGTCACGACGCTCTCGGGCCGCACCACTCCTCTAACCGCGACTTTCCAGTTCCCCGCCGCACCCTCTAGTACAATGCTCGCGTGAGCCACGCCGTTCGCATCGGAATCCTCGGCGACTTCAATCCCAAATTCCCTTCTCACCACGCCACCAACGACGCCCTGCAGCACGGCGCCCGCCAACTGAACCTGAAAGTCGAATCGCAATGGATAGCGACGCCATCGCTCGCCGCCCCCACCGGGGAAAAGATTCTCGAAAGCTTTGACGGCCTCTTGGCGTCTCCCGGCAGCCCCTACAAGAGTTTCGACGGCATGCTCAATGGGATCGAATTCGCCCGCCGCCGCGACTGGCCCTTCCTCGGAACCTGTGGAGGCTTTCAGTACGCCCTCATCGAGTTCGCCCGCCACGTCCTTGGCATCGCGGACGCCGACAGCGCCGAAAACAATTCCGGCTCCAACAATATCGTGATCTATCCCGTAGCCTGCGCCGTGACCGGCCGCATGGGCGGCGCGCCCAGGTTATCCGGCAAGGTGCCCGAGATTCGCCTCTGTCCCGGCTCCCGCCTGCAATCGTTCTACGGCGAAGACAAAGAAATCGTCACCGAAGAATTCTTCTGCAACTTCGAGGTCAATCCGGAATACGAATATTGCGCCATGGAAGCCGGCTTCCCCGTAGTAGCGCGCGGCACGCAAGGCGAGATTCGCGCCCTCGAATCGCCCACGCACCGCTTCTTCATCGCCACGCTCTTCCAGCCACAACTATCTTCGACCGAAAAAAATCCCCATCCCGTAATCCTCGCCTTCGTCCAGGCCGCGGCCGACTGGGGACGCAAAAAGCTCGACGACAGCGTGCTGGAATAACGGCTCTTGCGTCCGCGGACCTGCCGAGGATATTCGTGGGGAAATCTGAAACCAATCCCAACCAGAAATCCGAAAACGCGGTTGCAGATGGCTTTCCAGTGGGAGTCGGCTCGCGAAAAACTGGCAGGCTGGAATTCCTGCATCCCGTCGTATCGTCGAGCTTGCGCCGTCGACACGCCACGCTAGGCCGCTTTCACGAAACGCAGCGACGCCGAATTCATGCAATACCGCAGCCCCGTCGGTTGCGGACCGTCGTCGAATACATGGCCGAGGTGCGCATCGCATTCCGTGCAGGAAACCGCAGTCCGCGCCATACCAAGCGACACATCGCGTATCTCCCGCACATTTTCCCGCGCCAGCGGCTCCCAAAAGCTGGGCCAGCCCGTCCCCGACTCAAATTTTGTCGCCGAGCTGAACAGCGCGTTGTCACAGCAGATGCAGCGGTAAATCCCCCTGTCGTGCAGGTTCCAATATTTCCCCGTGTACGCGATCTCAGTATCTGCGTGCCGCGTGATGTCGAATGCTCCCGGCGAAAGCTGCTTCCGCCATTCCTCGTCCGTCTTCACCACCCTGGCAATCTTCACCTTCGCCCCCCGCTTGCCCTCGTCCGAAAATTGCACAACCGTTACCTCTCCCGGCTCCGACTTCGCCGCCACGGCAATCACGCGCGGACTCCGCCACGACCACAACAACGTGCCCCCCAGCGCCGCTCCCACGCCCGCCAGAAACACACGCCGCGAAACATTGCTTTCTTCTTTACCGCGATCCAAGTCAAACATGGCTCCTCCATAGTTCCCAGTGCTCAGCCAAGACCTTTGCTCGAGGACTGAGTACTGAGAACTGCGTTTCTTTTTTCCTTATTTCCCCGTATACATCTCGGGAAACTCCTTCCGCAAATTAGCCACCTTCGGAGCGTCGTTATAAACGATGTAAGGATTATCGGGATGCATCGCCGCATAATTCTGGTGATAACCCTCGGCCGGATAAAAAGCCTGCAGCGCCATCACCTGCGTCACAATCTTACGGCGATAAACTTTGGCCTGGTCGAGCTGCCCAATGTAAGCCTCGGCAATCCGCTTCTGCTCCTCACTGCCATAGAAGATCACAGACCGGTACTGCGTCCCTTCATCCGGTCCCTGACGGTTCAGCTCGGTCGGATCGTGCGCCACCGAGAAGAACACTCGCAGCAACTCTCCATAAGTAACCTGCGACGGATCGTAAACAATCTCTACCGACTCGGCATGTCCGGTCCGCCCGCTGCTCACTGTCTCGTAATCGGGATTCTTCACCGATCCGCCCGAGTATCCCGAGGTCGCCGTGATCACGCCCTTCACATGCTGAAACACCGCCTGGATTCCCCAGAAGCATCCCCCCGCCATCACCGCCGTCTGCTTCCCCGGAGCTGCAGCCTTCGCCTCATCCACCGCCGGAACCGGTACCGCCGCACTTGTCCCACCCCCAGCCTGGCAAGCCACTGTCCCCGCCAGCACCGTCAAAATCATCGCCACCATCCGAACCGAAACTCTGGACATAAGTCCCTCCCCGCCGGATTCGCCGTCATCCTCGTCATTAGAGTTACGAATCCGAAGGAAGTTTCGGATGTCCCCGGGTATACAATGTGCCCTGTCTTTTCCAGGAATCAAACTCAGGAGCAAGCATGATGCGCAAGATCCTTGGCCTTATCGTGGTGGCAATCCTGGTAGTTCTCAGTCAGGCGTCACAAGTCGCGGCCCAGGAACCGGAGAAGTCAGAAAAAGACGCCAAGCCCGCCGAAGCCAAACCCGCCCCGGAGCCTGCCGCGCCCAAAGAAGAATCCTCCGTCACCGACCACACCATCAAAATCGGCGGCCAGACCATCGCTTACAAGGCCACCGCTTCCACCACGCTCATCAAAGATGAAAAGGGCGAACCCACCGCCAGCATTTTCACCATCGCCTACACCCGCAGCGACGTCAAGGACATGAGCCAGCGCCCCCTCTCCTTTGTCTACAACGGCGGTCCCGGATCTTCTTCCATCTGGCTCCACATGGGCGCCTTCGGTCCGCGCCGCGTAGTCACTACCGACGCCGGTCCAACTCCGCCGCCGCCCTTCAAGCTGGTCGACAATGCCGAATGCCTCCTCGACAAAACCGATCTCGTCTTCGTCGATCCCGTTGGCACCGGCTTCAGCCGCGCCGTGGGCAAGGCCAAAGACAAGGACTTCTGGGGCGTTGACCAGGATGTCAAATCCCTGGCCCAGTTCATCGCCACCTACGTCAGCCGCAACGGCCGTTGGAACTCCCCCAAATTTCTCATCGGCGAAAGCTACGGAACCTTCCGCTCCGCTGCGCTCGGCAATTATCTTCAGCAGCACAACGGAATGTATTTCAACGGCATCGACCTCATCTCTTCCGTTCTCGATCTCGGTACGATTTCGTTCCTGCCCGGCGACGACCTCTCCTACATCTTCTACGTTCCCAGCTACGCCGCCACCGCCTCCTACCATAAATTGTTGAAGGACCCGCCCGCCGACCTCAACGCCTTCCTTGTCGAAGCCCGCCAGTTCGCCGCCACCGAATATGCCGGAGCCTTGATGAAAGGCTCCAACCTCTCCGCCGCCGAAAAGGCAGACATCGCGAAAAAGCTCTCCCGCTTCACCGGGCTCAGTGAGGACTACCTCATCAAAGCCGATCTGCGCGTCAAACTTCCTCAGTTCATGGCCGAGCTGCAGCGCGCCCGCGGCCTCGCTACCGGCCGCCTGGACGCCCGCTTTTCCGGCCCGGAACCCGACCTGCTAGCCGAATATGCGTTCAATGATCCGCAAAGCGCCGCCGTCGAGGGAGCCTTCGTAGCCGCCTTCAACAGCTACGTCCGCGACGACCTGAAATTCGGCAAGGATCTCACCTACAACACCTCGGCCGATATCGATCAATGGGATTGGAAACGGACCGGGCAAGGCGCTCACCATGGCTTTCCCGGCTCCCCCAACGTCGAGCAGGATCTAGTCGAGGCCCTCGTGACCAATCCCCAACTGCACGTCGAGGTTGAGAACGGTCTCTATGACTTGGCCACACCTTTCTCGGCCACCGAATACACCATGACCCACTTGGGCTTGCCGGAAAACCTGCAGAAGAACATCCACCTGCAGTATTACGACGCCGGCCACATGATGTATCTCCACGAAGCAGACCTGTCGAAGCTCAAGGCCAACGTAGCCACCTTCCTCGACAACGCGACGAAGCAATAGCCGCTCCGCGCTCTCGAACTACAGGCGCCGTGGCCGCCCGGAACATGAAGCCGCCGACGTGCGCCAGCTACGACACTCCGCTGGTCTGCGCGTGCGCGACTGGACCGGCATCAAAAAGCTGAGCGAGAAACCAAGAGACGATCAACCGTGCGGTGAATGTGATCTTCACAAACAGCAAGATCAACAGAATCGTGCGAATCCGGTCGCTAGGATCAACTCCCGCACGAAAACGAAAACCTTCACCAGGATGATGAGGATGGTGACGAGGGGGATGCAGACCGGGGGTCGCGATGCGTCCCCCGGCGGGATCATTCCTCTCTCGTCCCGGTCAAGCGCAGGCCTCACCGGGCGCGTTTTTCCTGAAGCGTCGAGTCCATTCCGCGCCGCGCCGAGCCAGTCTTCGCCAGACGTTTCAGCCCCTAAGCCGCCAGCCGCGATATGTTGTCCGTGGTCTTGCGTACCGCGAACGACATCATCACCCGCGCAACCCCGCTGAAGATCAGGCTAATCCCCACCAGAGTCCCGATGGCCCATAATGAACTCGACGGCCACTGCATGTAGATCAGCAGCCCCAGCAGCAGGGTAACGATCCCGTCAATCAACACCCAGCTCGATCCTTGCGCCGGACGCATCTTCACGAACAGAACGATGTTGAGGACGCCTTCAATCAGAAACAGCAATGCCAGGGCCAGCGTAAGCGATGCCACACCGATCGCGGGATGCAGGATCAGGTATCCGCCGAAGCACAGATATGCGATCCCCACCAGGAGCTTCCAGATCTTGCTCCCCGCGCCATGCGCGCGAAAGGCCAGCATCAGGTGGACTACGCCTGCCAAAACAATCAGCCACCCGACCACCACGCTAAGCGCCACTGCGGCAAGATACGGCGACCCAATCGCCATCATGCCGAACACAATCAGCAAAACTCCCCACAAAACGGAAACCGTCGACGCTTTCCGTACCATCTCAACCGGAGTGTTCTGTGCCATTAAAGGCCTCCTTAAAAGAAACGGACTAAGCGTACCTCAAAAAGCGCAGGAATTGAAATCCAAGCTCACGTGGGGGGCGGCGGCATAGGCTAACGGCGAACGTCCCGATTCCCCTTGACATTCGCTTTATATTCGCCAACAATGTCCCCATGGCGATCACACGCAGGCAGCGCGAAGTGTATGACTTCATCTCCCGCTTTGTGGCGGAGCATGGCTACTCTCCGTCGTTTGAAGAGATCGGCAACGGGCTCGATCTGAACTCGCTGGCCACGGTGCACAAGCACATCACCAACCTAGAAAAGAAGGGGCTGCTCACCCGCGACTACAATCGCAGCCGCTCCATCGACCTGTTGCCGCCCAAGGGACGCCTCAAGCAGGCCATGAGCGTGAACACCGGCGTGATCTTGCCGCTGGTCGGGCGCATTGCCGCCGGCCAGCCCATCGAGGCCGTCGAGAACCCTGAGACCATCTCGCTCGCCGACTTCGTGCGCTCGAAAGAAGTTTTCGTGCTCGAAGTGCGCGGCGATTCCATGCAGGATGAGGCTATCCTCGACGGCGACTACGTGCTGGTGGAGAAGCTGAAGACGGCGCACAACGGCGACATCGTGGTCGCACTCGTAGACAAGAACGATGCCACGCTGAAGCGCTTTTACCGCGAAGGCGACAACATCCGGCTGCAGCCCTCGAACGCGACCATGAAGCCGATCATCCTGCCCGGGGCGTCGGTGGAAGTGCAGGGACGCGTGATCGGCGTACTGCGGAAGTACTAGTCGGGCTTCTCGCTTAGCCTCGGCAAAACCTCTTAGCCGCGAATCGCGCGAAGAATGGCCGCGAAGCTCGCGAAGAAAACGTGGGACCGTCAATCCCTAGGTAATGCTAATTTCGCGGGTAGACACGAACGCCCGGGACACTCCCGGGCGTTTGTCCTGGCTGAAAGCTGATGGCCGAAAGCTAGTTACCCGACGTGGCGGTCGAGGGCCTGCGCGATCGTTTCCTTGGGCTTGTAGCCTACGATCTGCTCCACTACTTGCCCGCCCTTGAAGACCAGCAACGTGGGGATGCCGGTGACTTTGTAGCGCATGGGAGTCGAGCTGTTGGCGTCGACGTCCATCTTGCCAATCTTGATCTTGCCCTGATAGTCCTTGGCTAGCTCCTCGACGATGGGAGCGATGGCGCGGCAAGGACCGCACCATGTTGCCCAGAAGTCCACCAGCACGGGCTTATCTGACTTCAAAACATCCTGGTCGAAGTTCGCGTCGGTGACTTCGACAATTCCATTGCCTGCCATGTTCGTTTCTCCTCGTTGTAACGTCGCGTCGTCGGCGGACGCTCCATCGAGTGTCGTTGCCGGGGCTCGGACGATCGGTGCATGCTTCCCCCAAACCGGGGACCAAGCTCTATCGTACCACTGCAATTGGATGCGCGGTCTAAGGCGAAAGTCGCACTAAGAGAAGGTCGGATTATCGCACCCAGGGACCGCGGGAGCGCGAGACCCGGCGGAAGCGCTGGATCGGTTTCGGAAGGCAGGAAAGCAAAGGCGGGAAGTAGTGGTCGGAACGCCTTGCCGAGCCGGTGGTCGCCGAAAAGGGTCCTTCGACCGCGGTTGTGTACCTTACGCTCAGGATGAGGGAGTGAAAGGACTGAGGGAACCTATGCGGAGTTGCCCTAGAAGATGAACTTCACCGCCGCCTGCATCAGACGGGGAGCGGCGGCGCTGACCACCTCTCCGAACGACGAGCTGTTGATGTTGCCGTTCACCGAAGCCGGGCCGTAGAACTGGGCGTGGTTGAAGGTGTTGAATCCCTCAAAACGGAATTGGAGGGACTTGGACTCGGTGAGGGGCACGGTCTTCAGTAGAGCTATATCGTAGTTGTCGATGCCGGGGCCGTAGAAGAAACGGCGCTTGGCATTGCCCGGCTGTCCCAGGGGCTGAAGACTGAACAGGTTGGTATTGAAATAGGGTTCGCCGTTACGAGGATTGTGGTTCAGGCCGAGCGCACCCGGAGTGTACTGCGGTTCGTCGACGCCATAGTTGTTCACCCCGTTCGGTTCAGCGCCCAGCAGGGAATTGTCGCCGTAGTTGTAGAGCGTGACGGGAAAGCCCGTGCTGTAGCGGGTAATGCCGGAGATCGCCCAACCTTGTGTCCAACGGGAGGAAGCGCGGAAAAGACGATCGAGGGGGAGTTGGTAGTTGTAGCTAACGACCAAGTCCTGTTTCACGTCGAAGGCAGAGAGAGCCTTGCTCAGCGCGGGGTTGACGGGATTGATCTCTTCTCCAAGGTTCGAAGCCTGGTCGAGGGACTTGCTGTAAGTGTAGCCGGCGAGAATTTCCACATGTCCGCTGGTATGGCGGAGAGTAACTTCGAGCGCATTGTAGTTGGAGTTGCCGACTGTGGCCTGATTTGTAACGCTGCCAAAGTTGGGCCCAAGCGGAGCGCGGGTTCCGTAGATCGTCTGCTGAGAAGCTGTGATGTAGGTATTGCCTTCGAGGAACGGTCCGCAGGGGGTTTGTCCACTGGCCAGGTTCGCCGGATTCATCAGTTGCAAACAAAGCGCGGGATTGCCGGGGTTGGCTTCCACGAGCGCCAGTAGACGATGTCCCTGGGTGCCCACGTAACTGGCGCTGAGCACCGCGTTGGGTGAGAGTTGGCGCTCCCAGGAGAACATGTACTCCTCGCTGTAGGGAATACGGTTGCTGGTGGGATAAGCGGGGAGTCCACTGATGGGCTCGAACTGCGACCAATCGATGTTGGGGTCGGGATGGTTCGCCGTGGAGTTGAGCGGGGCCAGTTGCACTGGGAAGTATTGGCTGCCTTGACCGGTGTAAGCGGAGACGAACGGCGTGGCAAACAGAGGCGGAGTGGGACTGGTATAGGTGGTGCCGTAAGGCGCGTTCGCCGCGAGAACTCCGATGGTCAGGGCTTCGATGGCAGTGTAAAACATGCCGAAGCCGACGCGCAGGCTGGTTTGGCCGGGACCTCCGAGGATCTTGCCAAATAGAGAATCCGAATCGGAAGTGGGTGAATAAACTAAGCCGAGGCGCGGTGCGAAATCTTTGTTGCCCGGGGGCGCCAGAGTGCGTGGAACTCCGGGATCGGTGGGGAAAAGAATTCCAACCGGCGCGGTGGGAAAAACTACGGATTGCCGGCCCGGCTCCAAAACTGCGAGCTGATTGTATTTTTCGTACCAGGGTTCGATCCGGTCCCAGCGCAGACCGTAATTGAGGGTGAGGTTAGGCCGCAGCCGCCAACTGTCCTGGGCGTAGAGACCGAGATATTTGTTGCGCCCGTAAAAGGGTTGGATTTGGCTCTGGTTGTATTGGGTGGGAGCGCCGAGCAGGAAGTCGGCGAAATCAGATCCCGTCTGACTGCCGTAAAACAGGAAACTGCCGTTGAACTGAGCGATGGCGTGAGTGTTGACCTGGTCGTAATGGAATTCGCCGCCGACTTTGATGCTGTGAGAACCCGCAACTTTGGAAAAATTGTCGAGCCACTGGTAGGTGTTGTTGGTTTGATGGAGCTCATTGGTATTGGTTCCGATGGAGTAGTTGTTGAAGGCGACGTTCTCGACGCCCTCGGTTTGGGGCGAGAGAGACACGATGCCCGGAGTGTTGGGTCCGACCTGAAAACCCTGAGATGCCAGGCTGACTCCCAGTCCACCCTGCGGACGGCCCAGGTCATTGGAGTCGCGTAGGTAACTGAAGCGAAATTCGTTGACGGCAGTCGTGCTCACGGTCTTAGTGTTGCCGAGGTTCAGCAACTGAGCGCGACCCAAATTCAGGGCGTTGAAGCCTGGCACATTCGCTCCACCCTGAGCCGTAGGATAGGGGTTGTTCTGAGTAAAGTTGTCGAGGAAATAGTATGCCGAGAACAAGCCCCAGGACGTGTTGGCGTCGAGGCGGAGGGCACCTTTGTTGTCGTGGAGTATCTGGTTGTTGGCGGAGGTGGAAAAGAAGTTGCCGGGCTGATTGGGGGCGGGAATGTACTGCAGTAGACGCTGGGCTGGAGCGGACCACGCTCCCTGCGGAATAGCCGCGTCAGGAAAAACACACTGCTGAGAACTGGTGCATGCGCTGGGATAGGTGGGGCAACCTCCAGCGGGGCAGGTTCCAGTGGAGGGAGGTTCCGTCTCCCCCTGTGTGAAGTAATACGGCTCTCCAGGAGTCACCGTGTAGGGGAAATCCTGATTAAGCTGGTAGGCCAATCCATTGGATGATCCAGTTACAGTGGTTGGAATCGTTACCTGCTGCGGCACGCCATTGATGTTGACGGAAGCTGTCGTAACCAGCGAACTTGCCAGGTCCGACAGATCGCCAGACCGGTCTTGGGCGGAAGGCACGGGAATCAATCCCGTGTCGACGCCCTGCGTCTGACGGGTGCCTTGATAATCGGAGTAGAAGAAAATCTTGTTCCGCAGGACTGGGCCCCCGAAGGTGCCGCCGAATTGATTCTGGTTAAAGGAGCCGCGGGTGGGAGAAAAGTAATTGCGCGCATCCAGATCCGTGTTGCGCAGAAACTCGAAGACATCGCCGTGAAATGCGTTGCTGCCCGACTTGGTGATGACATTGATCTGGCCGCCGCTATACTCGCCATATTCGGCATCGAAATTATTGGTGAGAATTCTGAACTCGGCGATGGAGTCCAAATTGGGAATGATCGCAGTGCCCATGTTGACGTCTTCTTCGACGTCGCTGCCATTCACCATAAAGCTGTTGGCGAATTCGCGCTGGCCGTTAATGGAAATGGTGCCGGGATTCAAGTTCCCCGAGGGAGAGAAGCCGCTGGCACCCACATCCTGTACCGTGCTGGAAGTGATGGAGGTGGCGGGAGCGACGCCGGCCTGAAGGGCGAGCAGATCGGTAAAGCTGCGGTAATCGAGAGGGACCGCGGTCATGGTGGAACCGGTAATCACCTCACCCATCTGCGAACTGGAGGTTTCCACGTGAACCGCATTCTCGGTAACTGTGATGGCGTCGGTTCTCTCCCCTACCTGCAGCACCACATCCAGCAGAAATGCGCTGTTGGCGTCGAGCGTGATTGCGGTGCGGCGGTAGGGCTTGAAGCCGGGATGGTTCACTTCGAGAACATAGCCGCCAACAGGAAGGACTGGAAAAGCATAACTGCCTCGGCCGTCGGCAGTGGCGGATTGTCGGACGCCCGTACTGGTGTTGACCAAGGTGACGGACGCTTTGGCAATGGCCGCCCCCGAAGGGTCTTTGATGGTGCCCGAGATGCTGCCGCCTACGCCGGCCCAGCCTATGCCCAGCAAGAGCAGGGGCAGGCACAGGCGGGATAGCGATATTTGGCAGAGACTCCGCATGGACTTTGACTTCACCAATCACTTCCAGTTGCAATCCAGTCGCATCTGGGGTTACGATCAAGCCTCGGTTGCAAATCTGCCGGGGCCAAAGGGATAAAGCGGACTAGCTAGTTGCAATCGAGTCGCATCTGAAGCACCATTGCATATTGACGGATAGGCCCGTCCGCCGTCAAGAACCCGCGGAGGATTCCGTCGCAGGGTGGTTGCGACCAGTTGCGACTGTCGAGGAGGGTGCCATGCCATTACCGCAAACCGAAATACCGGGCCGATTGCAGTCCCATCTCACCGAGCGTGGAATCCGCATGACTCAGCAACGGCGGGCCATTCTGCGTGTGATGGAAACCGCCAGCAAACACCTGGATGCAGCCCAGCTTTTGCGCAAGGCACAGAAGCTGGACGCCAGCGTGGATCGGAGCACGGTTTATCGAACCCTGCGGCTGCTCAAGCGGCAGGGTCTGATTGACGAACTCGACCTGATGCATATCCACGGTGAGGGTCACTACTATGAGCGCAAACTGAACCGGGACCACATCCACATGGCCTGCCTGCGTTGCGGAAAGATCATGGAATTCGTCAGCGATATTTTCGAGAAGCTGAAGGGGCAAGTGGAGAAAGACTGCCGGTTCCGCATTGTGGTGTCACGATTGGAAATTGGCGGATATTGCGCGGCCTGTTCGAAGTAGAGGAGGCCAGAGGTCGGGTTTGCCAGCGGACGGGTTTCCCCACATGGGGGCATTCGTGGCTGCTGAGGAAACGAGCAATTAAAAAGCGCCCTAGACTTTTCAGTCCAGGACGCCTCGGCAGCCCTCCCCCAGAACTGCCAAACCACGAAATGGATACTATTGAACTACCCATTTGGTGTAAACGTCACTTTGGTAATCAGCTCGTCCGGGTTATGAAGGGCTGCTGAATCGGCCTGCCGCGATCGCTCTTGACGCAGGCACTGAGAGCTCGCCATCCTCGTGCGCCTGATGCTTATTGTCGGCTTGGGGATTATTGCTGTTTGTGCCAGGTTTGGCCGGCGTCGAGGGTGGTCCAGACTTCGGCGTTCGATGTGGTCACGATTCCATTGCGCGAGTCGGAAAACTGAATGGCGATAATGTCGCCGGTGAGAAGGATGCCGACATCGGATGGAACCACGCGAGCCCAGCGATTGCCGCCATCCAGGGTGTGATACAAGGCGCCACCCGAACCTCCGGCCCAGACTTCACTGGCATTTGAAGATACGGAAACGGCGCGAAAGATCGTCCGCGGGGGTGGGGCTGGCTGTGCCGCTGCGGACTTCGCAGCGGGCTTTGATTCGGTTTGGGCGTCGGGCTGGACTTCAATGGCCGCGCTGCTCGCTTCGGGCGTCATTCCGGCCTGGGCGCGGCGCCCGAGATTGGCACTCATCGAGTCATCCACCAAGATGTTTACATCCAGCCAGGTCTTGCCTCCGTCAAGGGAATGCTGCAATGCGCCGCTGGCACTGATGGTCCACCGAGGCGCTGCCGGGCCTTTCATGAGCGTGGGATCGGTGTGCAGCAAAGGCGCTGGCGACATGGCCGGGGATGCTTGCGCCGACGCGGATTTCGCTTTGCCCACATGGTCGCTGGAGGACTGCGAAGGTTCCGCCGCTTCATTCTGAATGAGCTGGTCCTGAATCTGGTTTTGTGCGGTAGTTTGTGTTGTGACCAACGGAGACGCCCCCGACACTTCGACGGTCATCGTGGCAGACGGGACCACAGCCCGGGGGGCTGGACCGGGGGTAGGATTCTGCTTCGCATTCGCCGCCGGCGCAGCCTTTATGCCGTAGCTGCCGCCCGAACCAAATCCAGAACCAGCGGGAGCACCGCGGAATGCGCCTGCCGAACTGGAGCGGTGCGTCGACTGGGGTTGGGGAAAGATTTCATTGGGAGCCGGCATGTTGACAGCCAATTTGCTCAGGGCGCGAGACGGAGCCTTTTTTGCCATCTCGGTTTGTTTTCCCACGTCCGCTTGCCCAGCCACCGGCTGTGAAGCGGTCGCGGACGGCGCGGGCGCCGGAGTCTGCGTCCGAGCGCCAGCCAACTGCTCCCGGGGTATGAGGCGGGTAGCGACCAGCGTCTTTTCCTGGTGGCGCTCCCGGTATTGCAGAAGGCCGACCGAAGTGACGGCGAGGGTTGCCGCAGCCACCACGCCCCAACGAAGAACGGGCAAGCTGAACCAGCCGATTCGCGCAGAGCTGCCCGAACCGGCGAGTGCGACCGCCTCGGTGGCAGGCAAGGCGAGCACTACAACCTCGCGGCAATCGGCGCAGCGGGCAAGGTGCTCCAGCACCCGGTCGCGCTCGCGGGCGGCTAGAGAGTGCTCGGCCAACGCGGTGAGCAGATCGGCGTCGGGATGCGGCCCTGCCGTGGCCGGTGTCGGCCGCTGCAATCTAGCTCGCACGATCTTGGGAACGTTTTGCATTTAACTTCTGCTTCTAACTTCTGCTTCGAGCTTCCAGTTTCTAGCTTTTTGCCCTAGGCGCCACCTTGTGCGGAAGGGGCAACACATCCTTCTTCTCTGAGAACGTTGCTGGGGGGGATTCTTGCGCCAAGCTGCGGCGAATATCCACCTGCAAGTCGCGCACATCCACTTCCAAGGCCTCTTCGGCCTGGCGGCGGGCCATGCCTTGCTGCATCATGCCAGCCAGGATCTTTTTGCGCAACGACTTGGCCAGCTTGTCCACCTTACGGCTGATCGTGGACTCGTGTACGCCCAGCATACGGGCAATTTCGGCCAGGGTGCGTCCATCGAGATAATACGCCGTCAGCACCATGCGATCTTCGCTGTCGAGAGCGGCTAGGGCCGCGTCGGTGGCGGATTCCAGGCGCGAGTCGGCGGACGGAAGCGGCTCCGGGTCAGGAGTCGCGAATTGTGCGCCCTCTTCGCTCTCTTCGTCGAGGCTGACCAGCCGTTTGGTGCGGCGGTAGCGATTCACAAATTCCTGAGCCAGCACGGTGCGCAGCCAGCCTTCGAGCGATCCCCGTCCCGTGAAAGAGGCGAGCTTCGAAATGCGTTCGCCGTCGCGTGTGGAGGTTCCGTAGAGCTCGGCATAGAGACTGTCGGCGAGGTCGCGGGCGGCGGAGTCCTCGCGTGCAATGCGCAGCGCGGACTGATAAAGCTTGTCTCGGTAACGCGTGAGGAAAAGTTCCCAGGCGGAGTCGTGACCTGCGGCGCAGGCTCGGGCGAGCGCAAGTTCTTCGACGCGCAGCGTCAGCAGAAAAGTGCGAACCTGGGCTTCGGTGTCTTCGGCCGGCAGATACTTCGTGGCCACTTCACTGAGAATCGTGGCGAAAGATTCTCGGGCGAGGCCGATCTTCACGCAGCCGGCTTTCGAATGCAGCTCCAAGAGCAGAGCGGCGACTGCCGATTGCACTGCAGCGGAGTTCGGTTTCGCGGCGCGCATGTAGAAGAGAAGAGAGTACGACAGGCCCTGTGCTCGATGCTACCAATTATTAGACGCGTGCAAGGCTAATTTTGGCCGCAAGGCGTGACTTCTTTTTCGTTCTTCCGGGGAATCGAGTGGGCGGCTGCGCTCCGTGGAGCTGGCAACCACAGCCTCCTGGGACCGGAGCGCAGCGCCCACGAGGGCGGAGGAGAGTTATGCGTCCGAGCTTATTTGTGGCAGTGATCGGGTTGGGGGTCGCGGCCGGAATGGTTTCGCTTGGCCTGCGTCCGGTTCATGCCGGGGAGCAACCTTCCGCCTCCGGCTACAAGGTGCTGGAGCCGATCCGGCACGGAACTCTGACGGTGTTTCCCGTAGTCGCTTCCAAGTCCTATGCTACCGGCGAGTTTCTCACGCTGGATGAGGGATTGCGATCCGGAGAAGTGGTCGTTACCGAGTACGGAAATGTTCGCGGGCTGGTGCGGAGGAGCTTGACCCCAGCGTTGCGGCGCGAAAACGCCGAGGTGAACCAGTTGGTGCTGATCAACAACTCGAAGCGTCCACTGCTGCTACTGGCTGGCGAGATTGTTACCGGAGGGAAGCAGGATCGTGTGATTGGGAAGGACCGCATTGTTCCAGCGGAAAGCGATCCTGTGGATCTTAGTGTGTTCTGCGTGGAGCCTGGGCGCTGGGTCGCGACCAGCGAGCACTTCGGAACCTCGGGGGCGACCTATGGAGGCGCGAGCTCAGGAAAGGCCCCCGTTCCGAGCTCGCTGATGGCTCAACCCTCAGTACGCGCCAAAGCCATGGGAGATAAGGATCAGAGCCAGGTTTGGGCGGAGGTGAGGAAGCAGCAACAGGCGATGGTGACCGTTGAGTCGGCTGCGGCAGCTCCCCGCGCGAGCACCGGGGCGATCCAATCCACGAGTTCGTACGCCGCCGTGATGGAAAACCAAGACGTGAAAGAGAAGGTGGACGAGATTGCCGCACCGATCGAGCACAATTATGAAAGCCTGATCAAGCAACTGCGCGATCGCAAAGCGGTCGGAGTGGTGGTAGCGGTGAACGGGCGCATCATCTGGGCCGATGTTTTTGCCAGCACGGAACTGCTCGAAAAGTACTGGCCGAAACTGGTGCGCTCCTACGCGTCAGAAGCGGTGGTGTCGCGGGCGAAGGGCGGCGAGGCGAGCCTGGCACAGGCGGAGGCGTTTCTAGGAGACATGCAAGGACGGAGGGAGACGATTGAGAGCGAACCGGGCGTCTACCGTCACACCGAGATCAACGGCGATGGGTTCAAGGCGTTCGCGCTGGCGTCGTTGCTGCCGAAGACCGGCTTCGATGTGCACGTGGCGAAGATGGCGGAGTGAGAAAACCGTGGCCAGTGGTCGGAAAAACCACCCACTGGCCACGGACGTTTTGATATCAGGTCGGCCAGGCGCGGAGTCGTTGGGCAGGCGTTGTCTGGTGATGTCGGCCAGGGCCTGCCGGTCGAGACAGGATTCGCCGCGTTTTGGTTTACTGCAGGTTTGCGGGAATGACGCCCTTTTTGAACATGTCAAACCAGATTTGGGTGGTGGGCTCGTCGTAAATTCCTAGCTCGCGGATCGCCTCGCGCGCGAACTCCACGCTCCCCAGTCCGCTCGCGGTTATGATCTTGTGATCGGTCACGGCCAATTCATCCACATAGAAACGTTCGTCCGTGTACTCGGGGACCATTTCCTTGAGGTAACTTTTCGAATTGCTGGTGTGGCGAACCCCGCGCGTGAGCCCGGCGCGGCCAATTTCGAGCGTCGCTGCGCACAGCGCGCCGATCAGAATCTCGTCTGCATGCAGCCGCCGGAGAAGGTCATGCACCTTCTGGTCCGGCCCTTCTTCCCACCGGTTTCCACCGGGGACGATGAAAATCGCAGTTTCCCGCGCTTCGATCTCATCCATCGCGATGTCAGGCACCACATTCAGCCCTCCCATCGTCACCACGGCCTCGCGCGAATGCCCCGCCGTCCGCACCTCGTATTTGCCGGATTTTCGGATCTCGCACAAAGCCAGCGCCGGCTCCCAGTCCGCTAGCCCGTTAAAGACAAAGACGTAAGCCTTGAGTCTCATGCTTGGCCTTCTCCTAGGATTCAGGGGACGTTTGAACATGAATCATACCTGCCGAAACCGCTTTGGTGTGACCTCCGCCTCATTACTTTTGTGGAGCATACATAGAACGACCGTTCGGTTGTCAACTGCTTGCTTGCGGTGTATCATCGCTCCACTTTCCCGCATTCACCCGCTTCAGTCTGGCGTCGCATTGGCCTGGGGCCTCTAGGGATTTGGAAATGACGGTTGTTGACGACAAGTTTTTTCGCGCACGAATCACCAAACGCGTGGATTTTGCGCCTGATTTGTGGATGTTCCGCATTCAGTCGGACGGACCCTTCCATTTTGTTCCGGGGCAATACGCCACGCTGGGCGTGGAGGACGGCGGCAAGCGCATCGAACGTCCTTATTCGATCGTCTCGTCTCCCGCCGAAGGCGAAGTCGAATTCTTCTTCGAGCTGGTGCTCGAAGGAGCGCTCACGCCGCTGCTTCACCGGCTGCAGCCCGGGGACCAGTTACTGATGCGCAAGGCGCCCAAGGGACGGTTCACGCTTGAGACCGGCAACGGACGCACGAATCATCTGCTGGTATCCACGGTGACCGGCGTCGCTCCCTTCGTTAGTTTTGTCCGTACGCTGTACCAAGACTGGAAGGAAGACCGCTTCGATGGCGGTCACCAGCTATACCTGCTCAACGGCGCCAGCCGGCCATGGGAGTTCGGCTACAAAGAGGAATTGACTCGCTTCGGCGCGGAACTGCCCTGGTTCACGTATGTGCCCACCGTGAGCCGGCCATGGGATCACGCCGACTGGTCGGGTGAGATCGGGCGGGCCGACGACATCCTGCGCAAGTATGCCGACCGCTGGGAGCTCGATGCCAGCAATACTCATGCCTATCTTTGCGGCCATCCCGATATGATCGCGAACAGCAAGGCGATCCTGAAGCGGCGTGGATTTCTCGACAAGACTGCGATCAAGGAAGAGATTTACTGGGTGCCGGCGAAGTAGTTCCCAGTACCGACCAGCGAGTGAAACCGGGCCCCGCGCAACTCGATGCGGGCAGCGTTTTCGGGCAAGATTCCGACCTGCAGCCTCCAGATTCCACGACCATCGCACTTTCAGCTCACTAGGGCTGGTCGCGGCGGCGGAGGTAGTCGATGAACATTTGTTCTACCGGCTTGTCGTAGGCCATCAGGACGTGGCGGACGGTGCGACCGCTGACGACGTGGCAGACTTCTTCGGCGAGGTTCTTGGCGTGGTCGCCGGCGCGTTCAAGAGACTGGGTCATGAAGATGACTTGCAGGCTGGCTTGGCGGGCGATGTTTTCGGGATTCTCGATGTGGCGGAGGAAGATGAGGTTGCGCAGGCGGTCGATCTCGGAGTCGGCGCGGAGAACGTCGACGGCTTGGGAGACATCGCGCACGGAGAAGGCGTCGCCCACGTCGGTGAGCATTTTTTCGAGGATGGTGGCCATGCGGGTGAGGTCGCGGGTGTCATCGGAATCGATGCGGCCGGCGGCGGCCTGGGCGCTGTTGGCGAAGCTGAGAAGCAGGTCGCCGATGCGCTCCAGGCTGATCATGAACTTCATGCAGGCGAGCAGCTCACGAGCCTCGGCCGGTTCGACTTCGGTGATGGCGGTGGTGACGGCGCTGTCGATTTCCATGTCGAGCGTATCGAGTTCGCGCTCGCGCTGACGTAGAGAGTTCAGCAGTGGGCTGGAACCGGTGGCAATGCCCTCGGCAGCGGCTCCGGCGGCTTCTTTGGCCAGACGGCAGGCTTCGATGGTGCGGCGAACGATGTGATGATGGGCCGGTTCGGGGGCCAGGCTCTCAGCGCGGGCTGTGCTCATGAGGGTATCCCTCGGGAGTGTGTTGGAAGTGTGCGCAGCGGTTAATTCTGGTTTTGCCGTACCCACGGATAGATGGGCCACAGCAAAGGATAAGGTTTCCTTTTCAGGCGTGGGTTAAGGGAAGGTGAATTTTTGGTCATTTTTTGTAGTCCGAAGGCGATGTCGGGGCGAGCCGCCCTCCGGACCAAACGTCAGCCACCGAAAATCCAGCGTAGATAAAGGCGAGAGCTATGTGCGCCGGCGTTGCCGCTTCGCCGCCTTGCGTTGTGCCTTCTGGTATTTCTTCATAGCCTTGCGCTGTCTCTTGGCCTGCTTTTTTGAATACCTCTGCTGCTGCTTGGCCGCCTTCTTGGCCTCGCGGGTATTTTCGCCGATACTCCTATTTTCCTTTTGGGCATTGGCTGGCATCGACCACGCAACGCTCAAGACGATCAGCAGTAGGAAAGCCGCAATTCGTTTCATAACCTCTCCGAACGGAAGATCCTGCAGCGATTTTACACCGAGGCTACGGAGGGCTGGGGGTAACGTCGGTAATACTGTTTTGGTTCAGGCGTTGGGGAGCGTGAATAGGAAAGTCGAGCCGTGGGCCAGTTCGCTTTCGGCGCGGATGGCGCCGCCGTGGGCCAACATGATGTGCTTGGCGATGGCGAGGCCGAGGCCGGTGCCTCCGGACTCGCGGGAGCGGGCTTTGTCGACGCGATAGAAGCGTTCGAACAGCCGCGGGAGGTGCTCGGAGGCAATGCCGGCGCCGAAATCCTGGACGAAGAATTCTACGGCGTGGGCAAGGGCGCGGGCGCCCAAGATGATTCGTCCGCCAGAGGCGCCGTACTTTAGGGCATTGTCGATCAGGTTGGAGAAGACCTGGTGAATGGCTTCGCGGTCGGCGAGGACCGGGGGAAGGTTTTCTGGGACTGGGCTGGGGCCGGAAAAGTTCTGGCTCTGCAAAGGTTGGGCCGGAGAATCCTCGGTCTGCAAGCCTTGTATTTGCAAATCCTGTATTCGCAAATCAATGCCATGAGTGCGGGCGATTTCGCGGAAGCTTTCTTCGGCGTCGTGGAGAAGTTCGGCGGGCGGGACCGCCTCCGATTCGAAACGCGTTTCGCCGGATTCGACGCGCGCCAGGGTAAGCAGATCTTCGGTGAGGCGGGACATGCGGGAGGAATTCTTGCGGATGATTTCCAGAAACTCGCGTGTGGGCGCAGTATTTTCGGGGGTGCTGTCGAGCAAGGTCTCAGCGTAGCCCTGAATCGAAGTGAGAGGCGTGCGCAGTTCGTGGGAAACGTTCGCAATGAAGTCGCGTCGGGTTTTTTCTACACGCTCGGTTTCGGTCAGGTCGCGAAGCACTGCGACAGCGCCTCCGCCAGGCAGAGGGGCAGCGGTTACGTCGTATGCCCGGCCGGGAACGATTGAAGTAGCGCGGGCGGTTTTGACTTCGCGGGTCGTCGTGGCTTCCTTCACGGCGGCGAGGAAATCAGGGTCGCGGATGGTTTCGACAACGGGTTGATGCAGGCGAGTGCCTTGCGGGACCAGGCGATCGATGCGCTGGTTGGCCCACTGCACCACGCCGTCGGCGCTGACGGCGATGACGGCGTCCTGCATGCTGTTGAGCAGGGTTTCGAGCTGGCGCTGGCTGGAGCGGACCGCGGCGAAGCTTTGTTCGACGCGGCGAGCGGTTTTATCGATGGCACCGGCGACGCGGCCGATTTCATCCTGCGAGGTTTCGAGGATGCGGGCTTGAAGGTCGCCCTCGGCGATGCGGGCGGCGACCTCGACGATGCGCTCGAGCCGACGGGCAGTCCAATGGGCCGCGACCGCGGCCACCAGAAGGGCGAACAGGAATGCCAGGCCGGAGGCTTGTTCCAGCCTGCGGTGAACTTGCATGGAAACGGCTTCGACATCGGAGAGCGGGTAGGCGAGGCGGACGGCGCCCCCGGAGATGGGAGCTGCTACGTAAAGAAACGGAATGCCAATGGTCGCACTGCGGCGCTGGTCCACGCCGACGCGACCGGAGAGGGCGGCAGTGAATTCCTTGCGCTGGGCGAGATTTTCGGTTGCGCCCGGGCTCGATTCGGAATCGGCCAGCACCTTGCCGAGGGGATCGATGATGGTGACACGAGCGCCGGCGGCTTGCCCTTCCTGAGCGGCGATATCGACGAGGGAGTGGCCGCTGCGATCGGTTTCGACGCGGTGCGCTAGGAGTTGAGTCTTTTGGACGAGGTTGCGCTCAATTTCGGAGCGCAGCGAAGCTTGCCAAGCGCCACCGAGCATGAAGTCGAACATAACCGCGGCGGCGAGGATCACGACCAGAAAGGCCGCCAGCAGCTTGAAAAAAATCCCGTTTCTCACTTCTTTCTCACTTTGGGGCCTCGAAGCGGTAGCCCGCGCCGCGCACGGTCTTGAGGTAGCGCGGGTTTTCCGGGTCCGGTTCGATTTTTTCCCGGATGCGGCGGAC
>Ga0182015_10002279_pt1 | contig 23586 bp, 22 predicted proteins | sample 712P3MmetaG_FD_120478 | JGI IMG/M metagenome (GOLD analysis project Ga0182015, IMG submission 120478) | Permafrost microbial communities from Stordalen Mire, Sweden - 712P3M metaG | ecosystem: Environmental > Terrestrial > Soil > Wetlands > Permafrost | place: Sweden: Stordalen | collected...
CCTCGACGGCCTCGGCGTCATTGCCGTCGAACATGTCGATGCAGCGCGCATATTCCGCTAAATCATCCGCCGCGACGCCATCGACGAGGAAAAGGATCGAGGCGCCGTTCGGGTTTTCGGATTGATGGGTCAGCCAGATCGGCTGCGCCGACGCGTTGCCGTCGCGCGCCGAGCCGTGCGGCAGGAAGCCGGCCTCGTCGTACGTCCACAACAGCGCGTTCAGGTGCTCGACACGTTCGGGCGAGCCGGCCTGGATGACGACCCGAAGCCCCTGGCCCGTCGCCCGTTCCAGAAGGCGCGGCAAGGCACGCTCCAGCGGCGTCGACAGCAAGTGGTAAAAGCGGATCTCGGCCAAGAGGCGCCTCAACTCTTCTCATAAAAGTCGCTGACGAAGCGGTCGAGCAGGCGAACGCCGAACGCGGTCGCGCCTTTCGGCACGGTGGCCGCGTCCTTTTTCGACCAGGCGACGCCTGCGATATCGAGGTGCGCCCACGGCACCTTGTTGACGAAGCGCTGGACGAATTGCGCGCCGATAATGCTGCCGGCGGCGCGGTCGCCGGCGATGTTCTTGACGTCGGCGGCATCGCTGTCGATCGCCCGGTTGTAGGAATCGTCGAGCGGCAGGCGCCACAATTTCTCCCCGACCGCCTTGCCGGCGGCGACAAGGCGCTCGGCCAGCTCATCGTCGTTGGCGAAGAGCCCGGCATGCTCGTGGCCGAGCGCGACGATGATCGCCCCGGTCAGGGTCGCAAGGTCGATCATCAGCGACGGCTTGAAGCGGTCCTGGCAGTACCAGAGCGCGTCGGCAAGCACGAGCCGGCCCTCGGCATCGGTGTTGAGCACCTCGATCGTCTGACCCGACATCGAGGTCACGATATCGCCCGGGCGCTGCGCCGAGCCCGACGGCATATTCTCGACGAGACCGACCACCCCCACCGCGTTGACCTTGGCGCCGCGCGCCGCGAGCAGGCGCATCAGCCCGATCACCACGCCGGCGCCGGCCATATCCCATTTCATCTCGCCCATGCCTGCGGCGGGCTTGATCGAGATGCCACCGGTGTCGAACGTCACTCCCTTGCCGATAAAGGCCAGCGGGGCATCGCTGGCAGCGCCGCCGTTCCAGCGCATGACCACCATCCGCGGCGGCCGCACGCTGCCTTGCGCCACGCCGAGGATCGCGTTCATGCCAAGCGCGGCCATCCGCGCCTCGTCGAGAATCTCGACTTCCAAACCGAGCGATGACAGGCTCGCGGCCTGCGCCGCCAGGGTCTCGGGGTAGATGACATTGGCGGGCTCGGAGACGAGGTCGCGGGCAAAGGCGACCGATTCCGCCGTCGCCGCGAGGCTTTTGTAGGCGCGCTTCGCCGCGGCGGCGGCCGGGCCGGCGATGGTCAAAGCGGCGAGCGCCAGCTTGCGTTCGGGTTTTTCGGTGGTGCGGTATTTATCGAAACGGTAGGCGCGCAGCGCTGCGCCCAAGGCGAGGTGGGCGGCTGCGGCGCCCGGCGCCAGGCCTGGGGCGTCGCCGACATCGATGACGAAGATGGCGGCGGTTTCTCCGACGCCGTTCAAATGCGCGACGAGCGTGCCGCCAAGATCCTCGAGCCCGCGCGCGTCGACCGCGTCCGGTTTGCCGAGACCGGCAAGCACGATGCGGCTGGCGGTCAGGTTCGCCGGCCCGATCACCGGCACCAGCTCGTTCCGCTTCCCGCGAAAGCGCGGCGAGGCGGCGAGCGCGCGGCTGACCGCCCCGCCGCTGGCCTCGTCAAGCTGGCGGGCCGGCGGGGTCAAAGCGCCTTCCTCCCAGACGCCGACGACGACGGCGCCGGCGGCCGGCGGATCGAATTCGGCAAAGTTGATTTTCATCGAGCGGTCCCGTTGCTGGCCTACCACTTGCGCGATAGAGCGAGCGCCGCCGCGAGTCAACGACCCTGAGATCATCCTCCCCGCGGGCTGTGGCGCAAAGTCGGTAGTCCCGCCGCTGGGTCATCCCTATGATCGCGGCCAATGCTCGGGTTGGAACACTATGTCAGCGGGCTGAACCGCTACATGCTACGGCAATGCCTCAGTGTGATGATCTTCGTCACCGGCGCGCTGACCGCAGCGGTGTGGCTTGCCCAGTCGCTCAGGCTTGTCGATCTGATCGTCAACCGCGGCCTTTCGGCCGAAATATTCTTGTACCTGGCGATCCTTATTCTGCCTCGGTTTCTCGACATCGTGCTGCCGATCGGCGCGTTCATCGCGGTCTTGTTCGTGTTCAATCGCTTGGTCACCGAAAGCGAGCTCGTGGTCATGCGCGCGGCCGGGCTGAGCCCGCTGAGCCTGGCCAAGCCGGTTTTGGAGCTGGCTGGGATCGCCTTCCTCTTTCTGATGCTGCTTTCGCTCTACTTCCTCCCGGTCTCGAACCGGGAATTCAAGGATCTGCAGTTCGAGATCCGCAATCGGTTCGTATCCAGCCTGTTGCAGGAGGGCGCGTTCACGACGATCTCCGATAAGCTGACGATCTATATCGGCAACCGCAACGAGCGCGGCGAAGTGATCGGGCTGATGATCGACGACGAGCGCGATCCGCGGCGTCCGATCACCATTCTCGCCGAACGTGGCGCCTTCGCCGATACCGCCGGCGCGACGCGCATTATCATGGTCAATGGCAATCGCCAGCAGTACGACCGCGACACCGGCAAACTGTCGGTGCTGACTTTCGACCGTTACGTGCTCGACCTCGACATGCTGCGCGATGCGCCGGAGGTGCGCTTCCGCGAGGCGCAGGAGCGGTTTCTCGGCGAATTGCTGTTTCCGCCGGAGGACCTTGACCCCGGCACCCGCGAAGCGTTCTTGGTTGAGGCTAATGAACGCCTGACGGTGCCGCTATCGGCGTTGAGCTTCGCGATTATCCCGCTCGCCTGCCTGCTGCCGGGGCAGTTCAACCGCCGAGGACAGCTAAGGCGGGTGCTGGTCGCCGTTGGTTGCGCCCTGTCCTTCCAGGGACTCGATCTCGCGGTCAGGAATCTGGAGGGGCGGTACGCCGCCGCCATCATGCTAAGCTATGTCATTGACCTGCTGCCGTTCGCGGTCGGGCTTGGAATCCTCTTGCACCGTGGAATAAGGTTTAATTTCCGGCGGATGCCAATCGCGGCCGAAGCGACGCGCTGACCGTTCACCACGGAGAAGAGGCCGCAACCCGGTGATGCTCGCCAAGACCCTCTCGGGCTACATCGCGCGCCAGTTCTTTGCCTGGTTTTGCGGCGTGTACGGGGCGATGCTCAGCATCAGCTTCTTGATCGACTACATCGAGCTGCTGCGGCGCGGCTCGACGCGGGGCGGCGTCTCGCTCGGGGTCTTGCTGGAAATGGCGGCGCTAAAGCTGCCTCACACCGCGCAGGAGGTGATGCCGTTCGCGGTGCTGTTCGGCACGATGCTCGCCTTCTGGCGGCTGACCCGCAACAACGAACTGGTCGTCGCCCGCGCCGCCGGCGTTTCGGTCTGGCAATTCCTCACCCCGGCGGTACTCGTGGCGCTCCTCATCGGCATTATCGCGGTAACCGTCTTCAACCCGGCCGCCTCTCAGATGGAGGCGACTTACGAGCAGCTCGATGCCCGCTACCTGAAGCAAAGCTCGGAGGAGCTCTCGCTTTCGGGTTCCGGATTATGGCTGCGGCAGAGCGAGCCGAGCGGCGGCCAGGTGGTGATCCATGGCGACAAGATGGCCGCGCCCAAATTGCTGCTTGGCGAAGTGACGCTGTTCTTTTTCAACAGCGCTCATCAGTTCAGTTCGCGGATCGAGGCAAAGACCGCCCAGCTCGATGACGGCTACTGGATCATCGACAACGGCAATCGCTGGCGGACCAGCGACCAGCCCGAGCCGGTACCGGAGATGCGCCTGCCCACCAAGTTTACCACCCATCGGATCGAAGAAAGCCTGGCCTCGCCGGACACGATGTCGTTCTGGACGCTCCCAGGCTTCATCTCGCTGCTCGAGCAGTCGGGTTTCTCGGCGCAGCGTCATCGCCTGCAGTTCAACATCCTGCTCGCCCGGCCTTTCCTGTTTTGCGCGATGGTGCTGGTCGCGGCGACCTTCAGCCTCCGCATGCAGCGCCGCGGCGGCGCGACGCTGATGATCGTCGGCGGCGTCGCCGCCGGGTTCATTTTGTATTTCGTCAGCAACATCGTCTTCGCGCTTGGCCTTTCGGCCAAGTTGCCGGTGCTGCTCGCCGCATGGACCCCGACCGGGATCAGTCTGATTTTCGGGGTCTCGATGCTGCTCCACCTCGAAGACGGGTGACGAAAACCGCACTAGGCGATATTGCTGGTAGGAATTTGCCGATCGCGACAACCGTCAACCCCCGGATTGCTGTCCCCGATAGACAACCCGATGGATGTTCCCCTCCGAACTGGACGCACGCGGACGACCGGGTGGCTGCTTCGCCTGGCGACGGGCATCCTGTTCGGTCTCTGGTGCGGCGGTGCGCTCGCCGACCCGCCGACCGGGGGCAGTCCGACGGGCAGTAATGCGCCGCTGACGTTTCAGGCCGACGAAGTCGAATACGACCAGCAACTCGCTCTGACCGTGGCTAAGGGCCATGTCGAGATCGCGCAAGGCACGCAGATCCTGCTTGCCGACGTTGTCACCTATAACCAGCACACCGACACGGTCACCGCTTCCGGCCATGTCAGCCTGATGCTGGAGGACGGCACGGTCGTCTTTTCTGAGTACATGGAGCTGCGCAATTCGATGAACGACGCATTCGCCGATAATGTGCGAATGCTCATGTCCGATCGCTCGCGTCTCGTCGCCAACGCGGTGCGGCGGACGAACGGCAATCGGCTCGATCTGCGCAAGGCGGTCTATTCGCCCTGCGACCTGTGCCTGGATGATCCCAGCGCGCCGCCCGCATGGCAATTCAAAGCGCAGCAGATGACCGATGACAAAGATTTGAAGCGGCTCGAGTTCCGCGACGCCATCATGGAGATCGAAGGCTGGCCGGTCTTCTACACCCCGTATCTTTCTGCCCCCGATCCATCGCAGCACCGGGCGAGCGGGTTCCTGATGCCGACCTTCGGCAGCTCAAGCACCGTCGGCGGACATTTGGCGACGCCCTATTTTCTCGTGCTCGGACCGGACGCCGACCTAACGGTGACGCCGCGTTTCACCACGCTAGCTGGAACGGTGCTGCTGGGCGACTATCGCCAGCGGTTCTCGAACGGCTACATGGAGGATATCGCCAGCATCAATTACAGCAATGTCGTCACCCAAACCGACCCGAACTCGGTCAACGCGTGGCGCGGGCATGTCAACGCATCGGGCGAGTTCGATATCGACGACACCTATCGCACCGGTTTTTCGCTGCAGCGCGTCTCGGATCAGACGTATCTGGCGCGGTTCAGCTTCTTGCAGCCGCCGTTCGGCACGGAGATGAGCCGGGCTTACCTAGAGGGATTTCCGTCTAACGGGTCGCTTGACGTCAACGCGTACGTGTTCCAGCCGCTTCAGCCGGGTATTGTCGATTCGACCCAGCCCATCGTCTTGCCTGTCGTCAATCGCAACTGGGTGTTCCAACCCGACGTGATCGGGGGCACGCTCAAGGTCAATACCAATCTGCTCGATATCCAGCGCGAGGTCGGCACCCAGACGCGGCGCCTCTCGCTCAGCAGCGAATGGGACAGGACGTTCCGCGACGGCCTCGGCGGCGAATACAAATTCCAGGCAAGCCTTCGCGGCGACGCCTATTCGGTCGACGATCTCAGCAATCAGTCCAACCCGGATCTGCCGAGCCGCTATTTCTCGCAAAACGGTCTGGCTCCAGTCGAGCGCGTTCCTTACGACTTTTATGCCGTGCGCGGCTTCCCCCAGGTCGGGCTCACCTGGAACTATCCGCTGGTGCATCGCGGCACGGACTACACGTTCCTGGTGCAGCCGACAGCTGCCACCTTCGTCGGGCCGAGCAGCGGCAACCGGCGCATCATTCCGGACGAGGACAGCCTCGGCTACGAATTTCGCGACAGCGATCTCTTCCGCCCCGATCGCATGCAGGGCTACGATCTGCTCGATACCGGCCAGCGCGTGGATTACGGCCTCAATCTGGCCGCTTACCCCAATACCGGCGGCAGCTACCGCATGCTGATCGGGCAAAGCTATCGGGCAGAGCCGAACCCGTTCCTCCTCCCCGGCAGCGGCGCGGATCAGCGCCTGTCGGATGTCGTGGGCCGGGTAACGTTGACCCCTGCCTCCTATCTCGATCTGATCTATCGCTTCCGTCTCGACAAGGACACGCTGAGCAACCGGCTGCAGGAGGTTGGCTTCAATGCCGGGCCGACAAATTTCCGATTCGGCGCCAATTTCTTCCTAATCCCGGCGGAACTGCCAAGCGATCTCATCACGGTTCCCGGCAGCGGTCAGACCATCCTTTATGGCAAGCGCGAGCAGGTAACCTTCAATGCCACGGCCAAGCTGACGCGCTATTGGAGTCTTACGGGTTCCGAAACGCTGAACCTGACCAACTCCACGAATATCGTGGACGGCGTCGCCCAGCCTCAGTCGAACAGCACCAGCCTTAATGCCACGCTGGCGGCAACGTACCAGGACGAATGCATGGCGTTCATCGCTTCGATCTCTCAGTCGGGCATCCGCAACGGCGACGTGACGCCCGGCTACTCGGTGCTGCTGAGTATCGTTTTCAAAAATATCGGCGAGATTGGCGGCAACGTGCTGTCGGTTTCCGGAAGCTGAGTTCGCTTCGGCTCGCCTTCGAGCCTCGTCGAAAACGACGCGGCGACAGTCAAATCCGCCCGGTGTAAGCTGCGCTTCTTTAACGAGCAGGGTTTCAGGTAATGGCGGCATTGCGTACGGGAGGCGCGTTGCTGATGGCGCTCGCGCTCGCGTGCGTTGCGGCGCCGCTGGCCCGCTCCGCGCATCAGGCGCCCTCCCGTCAAGCGCCGCCATCGAGCGCCACGCCGACGGATCCGGGTCCGGAGATGCGCATCGCGGCGGTGGTCAACGACGAGGTGATTTCGGTCTTCGACCTCATCTCGCGGCTGCGCATGGTGCTGCTGTCGTCGAATATCTCGGATACCCCGGATGCCCGCCAAAAGGTCGAGGCGCAAGTGCTGCGTTCGCTGGTCGACGAGAGGTTGCAATTGCAGGAGGCGAAGAAGCAAAACATCGTCGCGACGGACGACGAGATCAACACCGCGCTGGCGCAAATCGAAAAGCAAAACAACATGCAGCCGGGGCAGCTCACGCAGTTTCTCAAATCGCGGGGCATCGACCGCGGTTCGCTGATCAACCAGGTCACCGCTTCCATCGTGTGGACCAAGCTGGTGCGCCGGCTCGCCGCGCAAACGACGGAGATATCCGACGAAGACGTCGACGACGCCATGAAGCGCCTTAAAGAGCATGCCGGAGCGCCGCAAAGCCGCGTCGCCGAAATATTTCTCGCCGTCGACAATCCCTCGCAGGATGGCGAGGTGCGTGCGCTCGCCGAAAAGCTGATCGGTCAGATGAAGCAAGGCGCGCGGTTCTCGGCGATCGCGCAGCAGTTTTCACAATCGGCGACGGCCGCGGTCGGCGGCGATATCGGCTGGGTGCGGCCGGATCAACTGCCGCCCGACCTCGCCGCGGCGGTCGGTCCGCTAAAGTCCGGCGAACTGTCGGCGCCGATCCGCACCAACGGCGGCTATTACCTGCTCCTCGTGCTCGACCGGCGCACCGGCGATACCGGCGGCGGCGGCGGCGAGACGGGGCCTGTCTACGACGTCGTGCAGGTCGTCTTTCCCCTGCCGCCGAATGCGACCGAAGCGATGAAACGAAGCGCCGCGGAACAGGCAAACAGCGTACGCGCCGCCGCCAAGAACTGCCCGGACATGCTGCGGATCGGCAAGGAAAAGGCGCCGCAATTGACCAGCGAAGGCAAGGTCGGCGGCAGCAGCATCACGCCGCAAATGCGCGATCTGCTGAACAAGATGCAGGTCAACGAGGCGTCGCAACCGATCCTGCAGCGCAACGGCATTGGGGTCATCATGCTGTGTTCGAAGGAGACCCAGGCTGCCGCGAAGAGCGGCGAGCCGACCCGCGAGGAGGTATTCGATTCCTTGCTGCGTCAGAAACTCGACACCGTGTCGCGACGCTATTTGCGCGATCTGCGGCGCGCCGCCTATGTCGATGTGAGGGTCTAGCGGGATGACGCTTCCGCTCGCCTTGACGATGGGCGAGCCGGCTGGCATCGGCGGCGAGATCGCCTTGCAGGCCTGGCTGCGGCGCGCCGCGGGCGCGCCGCCTTTCTACGTGATCGACCATCCCGACCGGCTGGCTGCGATAGCCCGGACGCTCGGCTGGGACGTTCCGCTGTGCATCGTCGATGCCCGCGCATGCGTCGCATCGGTGTTCGCCGATGCGCTCCCGGTTTCGCCGCTCGGCGCCCCACCCGCCGCCAGACCTGGATGCCCGGTGATGGCCGATCAAGCGCTGGTGCTGCGGGCGATCGACATGGCGGTTAGCGATGTGCGGGCCGGCCGCGCCGCCGCCCTTGTCACTAACCCGATCAACAAGGATGCGTTGTACCGGGCCGGCTTCCGCCATCCCGGCCATACGGAATACCTCGCCGAGCTGGCGGGATCGACAGAGCCGGCCGTGATGATGCTGGCCGGAAGCGACTTGCGGGTTGTGCCGGTGACGATCCATGTGGCGCTGCGCGAGGCGGTCGAAACCCTGTCCAGCGCGGCGATCGTTCATGCCGGGCGCGTCGTCGACGCCGCGCTGCGGCGCGATTTCGCCATCGCCGCGCCGGTTATTGCGGTCGCCGGCCTCAATCCCCATGCCGGCGAGGCAGGCGGGCTCGGGCGCGAGGATATTGACATCGTCGCCCCCGCCGTCGCCGAACTGCGCGCCGCCGGCATCGACGCTAAAGGTCCGCTGGCGGCCGACACGATGTTCCATGCCGCGGCGCGGCGTGGCTACGACGCCGCCTTGTGCATGTACCACGACCAGGCGCTGATCCCGATCAAGACGCTCGATTTCGACGGCGCGGTCAACGTGACGCTGGGGCTGCCCTTCATCCGCACCTCGCCCGACCACGGGACGGCATTCGATATCGCCGGGCGAGGCGTTGCGCGGCCGGACAGCCTGATCGCCGCGCTCCGGCTCGCCGCCGCGATGGCGGCGCGGCGCGGCGCAACCTGATCGCCGGCCCCTCTTTGTCGCTACCGCCGCTGCGCGAGGTCGTAGCTCGCCATGGCATCGCCGCCCGCAAGAGCCTCGGCCAGAATTTCCTCTTCGACCTCAACCTGACCGGACGCATCGCCCGGGCCGCCGGCCCGCTCGACACCGGCACGACGATCGAGATCGGCCCCGGTCCCGGCGGCCTCACGCGCGCGCTGCTCGCCGCAGGGGTGCGGCGCGTCGTCGCCATAGAACGTGACCCGCGATGCCTGGCGGCGCTCGCCGAGCTGGCGGCGCATTATCCCGGCCGGCTCGACATCGTCGACGGCGACGCACTGAAGCTTGATCCGGCCGTTCTGACCGAGCCGCCACGCCGGATCGTCGCCAACCTGCCCTACAACATCGCCACCGTGCTGCTGCTCAGATGGCTCGCGCGGATCGGCGAGTACGAGAGCCTGACCCTGATGTTTCAGCGCGAGGTCGCCGAGCGCCTCGTCGCCACCCCGCGCGGCCCGGCTTATGGACGGCTTTCGGTTCTGGTGCAGTGGCTGTGCGAGGCTCGTATCTTATTCGACATCCCGGGGCAGGCCTTCACCCCGGCGCCAAAAGTCACCTCGAGCGTCGTCCGCTTGGTGCCGCGCGGCCAGCCACTCGCAGCGGCCGACAAGGCGGTGCTCGAGCGCGTGACCGCCGCCGCGTTCGGCCAGCGCCGCAAGATGTTGCGGTCGAGCCTCAAGTCGCTGGACGTGCCGGTCGAACAGCTGCTCGCCGCCACCGGCATCGACGGGACGGCACGCGCCGAGGAGCTGTCGGTAGCGGAATTTTGCGCCCTAGCGCGGGCTACTGAAAAATCCGCACCGCGCGCGCATAAAGCTGCCCGTCGATCTCCAGCGAAACCTCAAACTTCCCCGAGTGGGTGATTGGAATACGCGTGACCGGCAGCATCATGACATAGGCCACATCGGGCAGTTTTTTGAATTCCGGGGCCTCGTAGCGGTGCAGCTCTTTGTCCAGCGGATCGACGATCCGGAAAATCGGGCGGAACTGCCCCTCGCCGTCCTTCAGCACGAAGACGAACGTGAGGTTGATCTCTACCGGAAGCTGCGCGGCGGGATCGACCCTGACCTCGGCGATCGGGAAGTATCCGGCAAGGTCAAGCTTGCCGTTCGGGTTCTGCCGCACCGCATCGCACAGCAGAAGATCGACTTTCGCGTCGGTGGGAAGCGCCATCAGCCGGGTGACCTCTTCGACGGATCGATAAGAGCGATCTTACCCGCCGCGCAGGCGGGTGACGAATTCGGCGAGGCCAATCTGGCGGTCGCGGCTGAGCCGCTCGGCGGTGACGATCGCCTGCGCCTGGGCGACGCTTGTCTCGAGGTCGTCATTGACGATGACATAACCGTATTCCGGCCAATGGCTCATTTCTTCCGCCGATTTCGCCATGCGCGACGCGACGACGGCGGCGCTGTCCTGAGCGCGCGTCCGCAGCCGCGCTTCGAGAGCGGCGGCGCTTGGCGGCAGGATGAAGATGGTCACGAGATCGCCCGACAGGCTGGCGCTAACTTGTTGGGTGCCTTGCCAGTCGATGTCGGTGACGATGTCGCGGCCGCCGGCGATGGCCGCCTCAATCGGCTGGCGCGGCGTGCCGTAGCTATGGCCGAAGACCGTCGCGTGTTCGAGAAGCTCGCCGTCGACCACCATGCGATCGAATTCGGGCCGGTCGATAAAGCGATAATCCTTGCCGTCGACCTCGCTCGGACGGCGCGGCCGGGTGGTCACCGAGACCGACAGCGACAGCGTGGGGTCGCGCTCGAGAAGACGCCGGGTGATCGTCGTCTTGCCGGCGCCCGAAGGCGACGACAGCACCACGAGAAACCCGCGCCGGCGGATCCCGGGTGTCTTCGAATCCGGAAAGCGGCGCACCCGGCTCATTCGAGGTTCTGCACCTGCTCGCGGAACTGCTCGACCACCAGCTTGAGCGCGAGCCCGATACGCGTCAGCTCGATATCGGCGGATTTCGAGCACAGCGTGTTCGCTTCACGGTTCAGCTCCTGGCACAGGAAGTCGAGCTGACGCCCGATCCCGTCGCCCTTCGCCAGCAGGTCGCCGGCCTGCGCCAGGTGAGCGCGCAGCCGATCAAGTTCTTCGCGAATGTCGCCGCGCGAGACCAGCAGCGCCAATTCCTGGGCGACGCGCTCTTGCGGCATGGTCGGCGCGAGCTCGCCGATCACGGCGAGCGATTGCTGCAACCGTGCCCGCAACGCCTCGGGCTGCGCCGCCGCGCAGGAAGTGGCGGCGGCGACGAGCTCGGCGAGTTCGGCGAGCTGGTTCGACAAGATCGCGCCAAGGCGGGCGCCCTCGCCGCCGCGCGCCGCCGCCAGCCCGTCGAGCGCAACGCCCCAAGCCTCGATCAGCGCCACCCGTCGCGCCTCGATGACGTCGTCGGGCTCGTCGTCGACCGTCTCGATGACCCCGCGCAGACCGATGAGACCATCAAGCCGCGGCGGCGCGGCCTCGACTTCCTGCGCCAGTTCGCCGAGCAGGGCGACGATCCGCGCCAACATCTCGCGATTGACCCGGATCGTCGGCGGGGCAACGCGGTTAACGGTAAGGTTCGCCGAGATATTGCCGCGGCGCATGCGGCCGCCAAGCGCGGCGCGCAGCGGCGCCTCCAGTGCGTCGTATCCCGGCGGCAGCCGCAAGCGCAGATCGAGCGACTTGCCATTGACGCTCTTCAGTTCCCACACCCAGGAGATCCCGGCTGCCTCGCCTTGGACCCGGGCGAACCCGGTCATGCTGGAGGTGCCCATCGCTCGCCTCAGCGCACGACGCAGGGATGGCCGGGGCTCGCGCGGCAATGTTGCTGCGCGCGCGCGGCCTGTGTCACCGGAGGCACGACCGGAGGCGGCGGCGGATTGAGCGGCACCGGCTCGGCCGCCGCCGCCGGGCTGTGCTGATAGGCCGCGACATTGCGATTGTGTTCGGCCAGGGTCTTGGCGAAGACATGCCCGCCAGAGCCGTCGGCGACGAAATAAAGATCGTCGCTGTGCCCCGGGCGCAGCGTGTCGCGCAAGGTCGCCTTGCCGGGGTTGCAGATCGGGCCGGGCGGCAATCCCTTGGCGACATAGGTATTGTAGGGCGAGTCGACCGCGAGGTCGGCATGGGTCAGCGGCCGGTCGAGCTTAGTCGCCCCGTTGTCGCTGAGAATGAAGATTACGGTGGGATCGGATTGCAGGCGCATGCCCAGGCGCAGGCGGTTGAGAAACACCGCCGCGATATGCTCGCGCTCCTCGTCGCGGCTCGATTCCTTTTCGACGATCGAAGCCAAGGTCAGCGCGTCTTGCGGGCTGGCAAGCGGCAGGTCGGGGCGGCGCTCGGCCCACTCGGCGGCGAGCGCCTCCTGCATTGCCTCGCGCATCCGCTCGATGAGACTGTCGCGCGTGTCGCCGCGGCTGTAGACATAGGTCTCCGGCAGCAATTCGCCCTCGGCCGGGACAGCGGCGATGTCACCGGTGAGCAACGGCGCGTCGCGCACCAGCGCGACGATTTCGGCGCTGGTCAGCCCTTCGCGAATTGTCAGCCGGTGCTTGACCGTCTTGCCGCCGGCGATGATGTCCATCACCTGCACCGCACTCGCCTCGGCGGGGAATTCATATTCGCCGGCCTTGAGCGCGCCGCCGCGGCCAGTCACTTCCGCGGCAACCTTGAAGGCAAGCGGATGGCGGATCACCCCTTCCTCGGCGAGGAGGTCGGTAATCCCCGAAATGCCGGTATGCGGCGGGATGATGACGGTATGGGCGGCGGCGAGCGGTCCCGCGCTGGTGACGTCGGTATAGACCCAATATCCAGCGCCCGCGGCGGCGACGACGATCGCCACGGCGGTCAGGAAACATCCGACCAGCATGCGGATAAACGCCAGCATGTCTCGGCGTCCGCCGGCCGCGTCGCGCCTACCCGGCGCGTTCGGGCGAGCTGAAGATCAGCGAGGCGTTGGTGCCGCCAAAGCCGAACGAGTTCGACAGCACGTACTCGACCTTGCGCTCCTTCGCGGTCTTGGCGACCAAATCGATGTCGCAAGCCGGCGACGGGTTGTCGAGGTTGAGGGTCGGCGGCACGACCCCGTCGCGCATCGCCAGGATCGCGAAAATCGACTCGACCGTCCCGGCGGCGCCCAGCAAATGGCCGATCGCCGATTTGGTCGAGGACATCGACAGCTTGTAGGCGTGATCGCCGAAGAGGCGCTTCACGGCGCCCAATTCGATCTCGTCGCCCAGGGGCGTCGACGTGCCATGGGCGTTGATGTAGTCGATCTTGTCCGGGGAAAGCTGCGCTCGTTTCAGCGCGTTGCGCATCGAACGGAAGGCGCCGTTGCCGTCTTCCGACGGCGCTGTCAGGTGGAAGGCGTCGCCCGACATGCCGTAGCCGATGACCTCGGCGTAGATCTTGGCGCCGCGCTTCTTCGCGTGCTCATATTCCTCGAGCACCATGATGCCGGCGCCCTCGCCCATCACGAAGCCGTCGCGCGCCTGGTCCCAGGGGCGCGAGGCCCGCGGCGGATCGTCGTTGAACGCGGTTGACAGCGCGCGCGCCGCTGCAAAGCCGGCAATGCCGAGCCGGCATATCGCCGCCTCCGCGCCGCCGCACACCATGACATCGGCGTCATCGAGCATGATGAGCCGAGCCGCGTCGCCGATCGCGTGCGCGCCGGTCGAGCAGGCTGTGACAACCGCGTGGTTCGGTCCCTTGAACCCGTATTTGATCGAGACATTGCCCGAGGCGAGGTTGATCAAATTGGCCGGGATGAAGAACGGGGTCAGGCGCCGCGGCCCCTTGGCCTGAAGGGTGAGCGCGCCCTCGGTGATGCCGGGGAGACCGCCGATGCCGGAGCCGATCATCACCCCGGTGCGTTCGAGGCTTTCCTCGTCCTGGGGAGCCCAGCCGGCATCCTCGACGGCCATTGTCGCCGCCGCCATCGCAAAGACAATGAACTGGTCCATCCGCCGCTGGTCCTTCGGGGGCACCCAATCGTCGGCGTTGAATAGGCCTGATTCGCGATCGCCGCGCGGAACCTGTGCGGCGATCCGCGCGGGCAGGTCGGAAACGTCGAAGGATTGGATAGCGCCAACGCCGGACTCGCCGTCGATCAGCTTTTTCCAGACGCGCTCGACGCCTAGTCCGAGCGGCGTCACAAGTCCCATCCCAGTGACGACCGTCCGCCTCATACCGGTGTACCTGATAGCGGAGAAACCGATGGCACGCTCAGCCGTGCGCCTCGATGAAGCTGACAGCGTCCTTGACGGTGATGATCTTTTCCGCCGCGTCGTCGGGTATTTCGCAGCCGAATTCCTCCTCGAACGCCATTACCAGCTCGACCGTGTCGAGACTGTCGGCTCCCAGATCATCGATAAAGCTGGCGTTTTCGGTCACCTTCGACTCTTCAACGCCAAGATGCTCGACGACGATCTTCTTCACTCGGTCGGCGACGTCACTCATTCGTGTTGTCCCTCAGTGGCTGGCTGGCAGGTGCTCTCGGTTCAGCGCGGTGCGGGTACCCGATCAGGGGGATCAGCCGTTCTCTATTGCCATCGCGGCCGCGTTGAAGGCGGCGGGTCACATAACACGAATTCGGCAGGCGTGCCAATCCGGGGAACCGCGCGCCCGGCGGCTTTATACCATGACCATGCCGCCGTTGACATGGAGCGTTTGGCCAGTGACGTAGGCGGCCTCGGCACTGGCGAGGTAGACCGCGGCGGCGGCGATTTCCTCGGGCGCGCCGAAGCGTTGCATGGGAACAGCCGCCGCGCCGCGGGCGCGCTGGTCCTCGGTCAACTTGTCGGTCATCGCGGTGGCGATAAAGCCCGGCGCGATGCAATTGACGGTGATGCCGCGGGTCGCGACCTCGGCGGCGATCGACTTCGCCATGCCGATGATCGCCGCCTTCGAGGCGGCGTAGTTCGCCTGGCCCGCATTGCCGGCGATGCCGACCAGCGAGGTGATGCAGATGATCCGGCCACGGCGGCGACGCAACATGCCGCGCAACGCCGCGCGGATCAGCTTGAAGCCGGCGGTGAGATTGAGGTCGAGCACCGCCTGCCAATCCTCGTCGCGCATGCGCATGGCCAGGCCGTCGCGGGTGACCCCGGCGTTGCTGACGAGGATATCGATCTGGCCGAGCGCGGCCTCCGCCTCCTTGATGAGGCGGTCGGGCTCGTCGGGCTGGGAAAGATCGGCGGTAAGGACGGAGGCGCGGTCGCCAAGTTCGGCGGCGAGCGCGGCCAACGCCCCCTCGCGCGTGCCGGCGAGGGCAACGGTCGCGCCCTGGGCGTGCAGCGCGCGGGCGATCGCACCGCCGATGCCGCCCGAGGCGCCGCTGACGAGGGCCTTCTGTCCGGCGAGATCGAACATCACAGCCGCTTCATCAGCGTTTCGGTCTCGGAAGCGGTACCGACCGAGGTGGCCAGCAATTCGCGGTCGATCCGCTTCACAAGGCCGGCGAGCACGCGCCCGGCGCCGATTTCGACGATTTCCTCGACCTGGTGCCGCTTGAATAGCAGCACGGTTTCGCGCCAGCGCACCATGCGGATCACCTGCTCGACCAGCAATTCCCGAATTTCCTCGGGATCGCTCACCGGCGCGGCGGTGACGTTGGCGACGACCGGGACGCGCGGCCGCCGCAAGGAGATTTCGCCGAGCGCCGCTTCCATGATTTCGGCGGCCGGCGCCATCAGCGGACAATGGAAGGGGGCGCTGACCGGCAGCATGATCGAGCGCCGCGCGCCGCGCTCGGCGGCAAGCGCCACGGCGCGCTCGACCGCGCCGGCATTGCCGCTAACGACGATCTGTCCGGCACAATTGTCGTTGGCGACGACACAAACGCCGTAACCGGCGGTGCCGGCGGCGACCTCGCGCGCAGCCTCGATGTCGAGACCGAGCAGCGCCGCCATCGCCCCCTCGCCGACCGGCACCGCCTTCTGCATCGCCTGGCCGCGCCGCTTGACGAGGCGCACCGCGTCGGGGACGGAAAACGTGCCGGCGGCAGCATGCGCCGAATATTCGCCGAGCGAATGCCCGGCGACGTAGGCGACGTGCTTTTCTAGGTCGAGCCCTGCCTCGGCCTCGAGCACGCGGATGACCGCGAGGCTCGCCGCGAGCAAGGCCGGCTGGGCATTTTCGGTGAGGGTAAGCTCGCTCTCGGGCCCCTCGAACATCAGCCGCGAGAGACGTTGCGACAGCGCGTCGTCGACTTCCTCGAAGAGGAGCCGCGCGGGCGCGAAAGCCTCGGCCAGGTCGCGCCCCATGCCGGGCTGCTGCGACCCCTGACCGGGGAAGACAAAGGCAATTTTCATCCGAGGCGCATCCCCCTTGCGACGCTCGCTTTGGTCATAGACCCGTCATCGGGGGAGTCAAGCCGAGGCTTGGTCTGGCAGTGTCTCAAGCCTAAACAGGGTAATTATATATTAGTGTGACCCAGGCGTAACTTCTCGAAGGAGGAGGGCTGTCATTCCGTAAGCGTCGGGCGGGTGACCGAGAAGTGTTCTTCCCCTATTCGCAAAATTTGTAATTGATGGCCTGAAATGGCCGGAAACACCTGTTTCAGCTACCATCAACTGTCGGGGTATTGGGCTCGGTTTCGCGTCCAAAACTCCAAGCATATTCCACGTTCTTAGGATTTCAGTGCCATGCATTAGCGAAAGGTCTGCAACTGCTCCAGTCATTCCCTCTTCATGTAGAATACGAGCCGGGGCTACCGGTTGACAGCTAAACCAGTGGAGAGAGTAAACCTTCGGCGCGGCCCTATAGCTTCGTCGCGACAGTATTGAACGTTGTCGAGAGATTGTGGCCGACGCTGGTCATCGCACTAATTGCGGCGACGGCGATCAGCGCTGCGATCAAACCATATTCGATGGCGGTCGCACCTGATTCGTTATTCCAGAGAATTTTGAGAAAGGCCAACATGTCGCCTCACGATTTTCGGGCTATCACGACGTATGGCAGGGAGCTTAGCGATCGAGCGTTAACGCCACCTTACTGGAACCTTACGTTTTTTTCGGACGGCGCACCGGAGGCTTATGCGGTTTCGGCAGCGTGGCGATCATCCGACGCACGACGGCATCGCGGCGGCCTTCCGAAAAGCCTAAGCGCCGCATTTGGCGACGTGAACGGGCCAACCCGCCCTCGCCACAGCCTTATATATCCCCCTGCGGACGGCCGCCGGTTCCCGTTAGCGGGATCGGTAGGCGAGACCCTTTCCATGTGGGAATGCCTTGAGTTGCAACCTGCGGGCCTCTTCCACGAACTGGTGTCCGGTATAGGCAACCCTCGCGCAAGCGAGCGGGCGTATGGCGCTGTAACGATATGGAGCATCCGGCGCGCCATGCTGAGGGCTGCCGCCGAGTCGCACTTCGCCGATTTCCGAACGAAGATATCAAAAACAAATAAATCTTTACATAAACTTAGTGGATCGTTACGTGGCGCGCCGCAATGACATAGCCCACGGCATGGCAACGATGTTGCCCGATAAATAAGAATTTCTGTTGATGCCCGACGTTCGCCTAGCAAAGCAGGAAACTATACTTGCAGAACCGTTGCCATGCCCGAAATATAGGTTCCGCGCGGCTCATATTTCTTAATTTTCTTACAAATCCATATTCTTATGGGGGCAACTTCCAGGTTAATCTTTGATCTCCGGAATTTGAACATAGAGCATCGAGGACGTCAGCTACAATTACCCTCAACAGGACGCGGTTGCTACTGGCACATCCGCAGGTTGTCGCGCTCGGCCTCGTAGTCGCTCATCACCTTGTGGAGGATGTTGTCCGGCGGCAGCGCCTGGAGCGCGTCCTGGATCTTCTTGTGGGTCGCGTCGTCGTAGCTCATCGGCACCGGGCAGCGCGCGACGAGGCCAGGGCCGAGCGGCTTGGTGATCTCGCCCGGCACGTCTAAGGCAGTGTCCGGCTTGGTTTTCAGGCCGAGCCAGCCGCCGCCACCGCAGCCGGCGACCAGCGCCGCGACGGCGAGCGCCATGACTGACTGGAATCGCATTCGTCCCCGCCTCCCCTGCCCGCACGATGCCGGCGCGCGGCGGGGCGGGCAAGAAAGAATGGCGCGGTGCGGCTTCAGGGCGCGGGCTTGACGCTGGTCAGCGTGCCGATCTGGCCGACCAGCTCGCCGAGCCAGATTGCGGTGCCGAGCGCGTCACCGGATGGCGGGTTGGCGCAGGCGGCGTCGCCATACTCCTACGTCGTCGCCATGGCCCCGTTGGGCCACGTGAGCCGCCGCTTTGACGGCTCGTAAAACGGCCGATCCTTGTCCGTTGAAAGAGCGAGAATGCCGGTTTCGCCCTCCACCATCACGTCGCGGGCGTCAGCCGCGGTCGGCGCCACCAGCGCGATGCGATGCGCCTTGCGAGACGCCACGCGCGACCGCACGAATTCCGCGCCGGTGAGCGTCTTACCGAACCCTCGTCCGGCAAGGAGGAGCCACACTCGCCAGTCGCCCGGCGGTGGAAGTTGATTGTCGCGGGCCCAAACGGGCCAGTCGTGCAGAAACGTATTGAGTTGATCGCGGTTCAGCGAGCGGAGCAGACTACGGCGGATCGGCTTCGCCAGCGAGGCGAGCCAGGCGGCGCTCAATCTCCTCACGCAGTTCCTCCGCCGGATCGCCCGCCTGTTCTTCGGCGGGCTCCTTCGGCGCCGCCGGGAACATCCCGAGATGGCGCGCAATCGTGTCGAGCGCCACCTTCTTGTCGTAGAGTTTCACCCGATACGGCCGGCTGCCCGAGGCGTCGGCGACGATCTCCTGGATCGGCGCCGCATCGGCCTCGCTCATCGGCTCGGATGCCTTGAGATGAAAGCCTTCCGGGTCCCACTCGACGATCCGCCGCAGATCGGCGAACGCGATCCAGGCGTATTCCTGCAGCACCTTATCGACCGTGACGCCGAGGCGCGCGGCGCGCGCCGTGACATCTTCAAAACCGCCGGCGGCATCGGCCAAGGCTATCGGCTCGGCGCCCGCTTTCGAGACCGGAACCGCGGAGGCAGTGGACGAACGGCGAAACTGCCTCCGCCGCGATGAGCGACGCGCCACTGTCGATGCTCCGATGGATTGCCGGCGGAGGTGCGGAGGCCGTTCGCCTCGCCCAGTTCCGCCAGTGTGCCGTTCTTGTATCCGATCGATCCGGATTTGTCAATATAAAAATGCGAACAGCACAATTATTTGAAATGGACTTCAAGCGCGCCGAGCGCGGCGATGAGGACGCCTGACGCAGTTTCCTGGCTGACCCGCCGCCCGGCCCAGCCCTGTTCCTGCGCCCATTCCTTGAGCGAGCACTCCCAGCCGACGACATGCCACAGGCAGGAGCCCGCCGGCGAAGCGATGCCCCCGACCGCGCGGAGCGCTCGCCATACCGCGGTGCGCGCGGCCTCTACCCGAAGCCCCGGCGCATGGTCGCCCCGCCGCGTCGGCTTGTCGCCGAGGCTGAGCCGCGACAGATCGAGCGCGCGCAATGGATCGAGCTGCGCCACTGCGAAGCGATGCCGGAAATCCTCACCCGCCTGGCGCATCTCGGCGGTAATCGATCCACGCCGCTCCATGATCGCCAAGGTGTCGATCACACGATGGGGCCGCGCCGGCCGCCCCGCCGCATCGGCAATAACCGTCGGAACCAATTCCACCAATCCGTGCTGCAGCCGCTCCCGACTGACGATGCCGGTCTCCGCCGCATTTCCCCCTTTTCCTCGCCGGTTCATCGATCGCACTCCCGAACAATACGTGAACGTTTTGGACGCGAAGAACCTCGCGCGACGTTTTCAAGCCGTCTCAGGAAGAACTCGGGCGGCATCCGCGCCGCGCGGCCGCGCTTGCCCCCGACCGCTGTCGCGATGGCCTCTTCCTCCCTTATCCTGCGCCGCTCTCCGGCGCTGCCTCCCGCGATATGGCACACCGCATGATGATGTTCGCAGTAAGAAGAACCGGGTCGCTGTCCCACCCCGCACGGCCCCCCGCCATCGAGAATATAAGCACATCCACGCTCCTCCCCCTTATTGACCCCGGCACCGAAAACGCGCGACGCCCCACCGTCCATTGCGCTTCCCTCGCCCTATTGCTAATCGAGCAAAACGCATATATCATCGTCAAACGTGTTGTCAATATAGCAATAGGCAAATGGATACGATCTGGTTTCACGAAGCCCTGGACCGCGCCGGCGCCAGCCAGGCCGACCTGTCCCGCCATTTGGGCCTCGCGCCTTCCGCGGTCTCGCGGATGCTCAAGGGCGAGCGGCAGATGAAGCTCTTAGAGGCGGTGCAGGTCGCCAACTTCCTCGGCGTTACGCAGGACGAGGTGCTGCGCCGCGCCGGCGAGGAGGGGCCGCCGCCATCGCCCGAGCCGGCGCGGCGCGGTCGCCCCCCGCGCGTTGCCCCGGCGTTCTTGCAGCGCCAGGATTCCATGCCGATCCGCAGCGCCGCGCGCGGCGGCGGCGAGCAGCAGATGTTTCTGGAGGACGGGCCGATCGGCTACACGCCGCGCCCGGCAAACCTGGCGGGCGTGCGTGACGCCTATGCGATCTATATGGTCGGCGACTCGATGGAGCCCCGCTACATGGCCGGGTGGCTCTTGCATGTGAACCCCTTCAAGCCGCCAACCCGCGGTCGCGACGTCGTCGTCTACAAAACGGACCAGGCGGTGCTGATCAAAACGTTCGTCGGCTGGAACGACGACGCGCTGGTGTTGCACCAGCTCAACCCGGACGAGACCTTTCGCCTCCTCCGCGCCGAGGTCGCCGAATGCCATCTCGTCGTAGGAGTCGATCAGGAAGGCTGAACCCGACTGGCGGAGTTGAATTTCCGCTTTCGAATCCCAGGAGGATCATTGCGAGCCCTTGGAGACAACGTGACCGGTTTTGCTCCAATGCTGCCGCTGGCCCGTTTTGCGGAGGGGGCGCTGGAGGAAATGGATGATCCGGAGCGCGCGTTTCAACAGATCGGTTGGACTCCAACCCGAAAGTCGGAAAAGAGCTGTTGGCCGAGCCGAATCTCGTTCGAACGAGCGCGGACCGTCAGAAGTTTCGGTAGACACCCATTGCCCAGCCAAAGGCATAGAAGATACTGGCAATGAAGATGCCCCATTGGCGATGACGGAAGGAAGTATAAAACCAAAAAGGCTGGGTTGCCAAACCGATGACGAAACCCCACCTACTTCCGCTGCCGAGCAACATGGCTCCGACAGGCCCCATGAATATCGCGGATTGGGAGGCAAAATCCAGCCACGCTCCTTTTGCACGAGACGATGTCTTCGCTGTGGCTACGTACTTTGGCCCCCGTATGAACAACCGACAAAACTTCAGGACGTACTCCCCAAATAGGCGCCGTCGCGCTACCGGCCGCTGACCGGAGGGTCGCGGATGTCTCTGCATTTTAGCGGAGCAGCGATTTTCCAGGTGTGATCCAGGTCACACTTGTGCGGACCCAGTCGTGATAGCGACCAGCCCCGGACTCACTGCGCCCGCAGCGACACCTTGCTGATTGGCGCCTGGCCGATCCGGAACAAATGGCCGCTGACGGCGCATCGGCGACCACCGACGCGCCGATGCGGATGGTCCGGTTCGCGCCCGCAGCGAAATTTCAAACTGAGATAGCACTGAGCGGGAACGGCGTTTGTCATCCCCGCGGCCGGGCGCTACGATCGCTCAATAGCCATGGTTTTCGGGGAGCGGACGGCGATGGGCACGACCTACAGCGTCAACGACATGACCATTCATCGGATCGTCGAGCAGGAGCAGGGCTTCACCCCGATGCTCGAATTCCTGCCGACCTTGTCGGAGGACACCCTCAAGGAAAACCTCTCCTGGCTGGCGCCGGGCGGCTTCGACAACAAGACTGGCAATGTCGTGCTCTGCTTCCAGTCCTATGTCGTCAAGACGCCGCACCACAACATCTTGGTCGATAGCTGCATCGGCAACGACAAGAACTTCCCGCTGCGGCCGACCTGGAACAAGAAGAGCGACCCCGCCTGGATGAACGCGTTGAAGGCGGCCGGTCTCACCGTCGACGACATCGACTTCGTGATGTGCAGCCATCTGCACGGCGACCATGTCGGCTGGAACACGAAGATGGAGAACGGCCGCTGGGTCCCGACTTTCCCAAAAGCGCGCTATCTCTTCTCCAAGAAGGAATACACCTACTGGAGCGAGATCCACCAAAAGACCCCGCTCGACCAGATCACCGACAGCGTCTTGCCGATCATCGAGGCGAACCGCGCCGAACTCGTCACCAGCGACCACGAGCTCAACGACCATATTCGCCTGAGCCCGACCCCGGGCCACACGCCTGATCATTTCGCGGTGTGCGCCGGCAAGGGCGGGGACAAAGCGGTCTTCACCGGCGATTTGATCCACTCGCCGCTCCAGGCGCGCTATCCCGAGCTGGTGATGCGGGTCGACACCGATCGCGACCAGGGCGTCAAAACCCGGCGTCAGTTCTTCGAGCGCTACTGCGACACCGACACGCTGTGCTGCACGATGCACTTCCCCTCGCCCTCGGTCGGCCACATCAAGCGCTGGGGCGACGGGTTCAAGCTCGACTATCTGACCTGATCAATGCGGTAGCCGAAGCACCGGCTTGATCGTCGCGCCGCTGACGGCGTCCGCGGCGGCGCGGTTGATGTCGGCGAGCTCGTAGCGGGTGACGAGCCGGTCGAGCGGAAACCGGCCCTCCATGAACAGATCGACGAGAAGCGGGATGAATTCGCGCGGCCGGCTGTCGCCCTGGACGACCCCGCGGATCACCCGCCCGCCCTGGATCACCGGCATCTCGAAGCTGGCTTCGGTGCCGGCGCGGGCGCTGCCGACCATCACGCACGTGCCCATCCCGCGCAGCGCGTCGGCGGCGAGTCGGAACACCGCCGGCATGGCCGAGGTCTCCAGGCTGAAATGCACGCCGTTGCCGGTGATCTCGCGGATTTCCGCGAGCGTGTCGGCGCCGCGGCTCTCCAGCGCATGCGTCGCCCCGAGTTCCCGGGCCAACGCCAGCCGCGCCGGCAGGACATCGACCGCTATGATCGGATCGCAGCCGGCGATCTTCGCCGCCATCAGCCCGGCGAGCCCGACCCCGCCGACCCCGAACACCGCGAAGGATTGCCCGGGCTCCGGCCGCATCACGTTGAGCACCGCGCCGGCCCCGGTTTGCAGCCCGCAGCCGAGCGGCCCCAGCATCTCAATGGGCGCGTCGCGGCGCAGCTTCACGACATCCTTCGCCGGCGCGACCGCAAAGGTCGCGAAGGAGGATTGCTGGAAAAAGCACGAGAAAACCGGCTCGCCGTCGCGGCTCGTCGGCGTGAAGCCATCGGCCCGCCTGCCGCTCGATTTGAGCGCGCGGCCGTTGACGCAATAGGCCGGGTGGTCGGCGCGGCACGGCTCGCACTCGCCGCAATAGGGGAAC
>Ga0182015_10002281_pt1 | contig 23574 bp, 19 predicted proteins | sample 712P3MmetaG_FD_120478 | JGI IMG/M metagenome (GOLD analysis project Ga0182015, IMG submission 120478) | Permafrost microbial communities from Stordalen Mire, Sweden - 712P3M metaG | ecosystem: Environmental > Terrestrial > Soil > Wetlands > Permafrost | place: Sweden: Stordalen | collected...
GGAAATGAACGTCGTGCCGCTCATAGACATTTTGCTGGTGCTGATCATCATTTTCATGGTGATCACGCCGACGGTGCCGAAGGGCCTCGACGCTCTTGTGCCTCAGCCCGCGCCTCCGAATCAGAAAGAAGATCCCGCTCTATTGGCGAAGACAATCGTCGTTCAGGTGACAGCGAGCGGGAAAGTGCTGATCAACCAGGACGAAACCACTTGGGATCAGCTCGGACCGCGGATTGACGACATCTTTAAGCAGCGCGCCGAGAAAGTGGCGTTCGTCAAGGGTGAGGATTCCGTGGACTTTGCCGAAGTGGCGCGCGCGATCGACATCATGCGAGCCAACGGCGTCGACAAAGTCGGTCTCATTACCGCGAAGGTGGAAGCGGGTCAGTAGTCGCGGTGTGTTCGAAAGCCTTCTTCTATCGCGAAACTGAATTCTGTTTGCGGGAGAAGTAGCGTTCGCGGCGGGACGCCGGCCGAGAATTCTCAAGGAGAAATTGGAATGGAGCGCAAGCCCTGCAGTCGGTACACCCTCGTACTGCTTCTTGCCGCGCTAGCCGCCACGGCGGGCTGCAGCAAGCTCAAAGCCCGGGATCTACTCAACAAGGGCGTTCAGGCGTACAAGGGCGGCCAGTTCGATCAGGCCATCGAAGACTTTAAGCAGTCGAAGGAGCTCGATCCGAGCCTCCTGAACGCGCGGCTTTATCTGGCCACCGCTTACTCGTCGCAATACATCCCTGGCGCTCCCTCGGAAGAAAACGTGCGCATGGGAAATCAGGCGATTGACGAGTACAAGCAAGTGCTCGACGTCGACCCGAATAATCTCTCCGCGATTGATGGCATCGGCGCCATTCTCTATAACATGGGCGGCACGCCCTTCGATCCGAAGAAATTCGAAGAGTCGAAGACCTATCACGAGAAGCACATCCAGATTAAGCCGGACGATCCCGAGCCTTATTACTGGATCGGTGTGATTGATTGGTCTCTCTCGTACCGCGGGAACAAAGACATGCGGGCCGAATACAACGCGAAGGGGAAGAAGCCCGTCAAGGATAGCGACCCGATGCCGGTGCCGCTGGCCACGGACTTTCAGACTAAGTTCGGCTCCATCATTGACGAGGGCGTCACGAACCTGAAAAAAGCCATCGAGTTGCGGCCCGACTACGACGACGCCATGGCGTATCTGAACCTGCTATATCGCCAGAAAGCCGATACCGAATTGACCGCGCAGGCTCACGACGCCGACGAAAAGATGGCCGACGAGTTGGTGGACAAGGTGAAGGCGATCAAGCAGAAAAAGATGGAGAACCCACAGGGATCTTCATAGACAGCGAACTTCGAATCTAGCTGGCCGGCTGGACCTTCGTGGTTCAGCCGGCCTTTTGTTTTTGGCGCGCTGCTATTATCATTTCTCGATTGCTGAATTTTGCGGTGAATCGGTTTTGGCGACTTTCTCCATCGAAAATTTTGGGTGTCGAGCCACGCACGCGGATGCCGCGGCGATCGAGCGGCAGTTGCTCGACCGGGGACTCCTGCGCGCGAGCGGCCATCGCGACGCCGAAATCGTCGTGCTGAACACGTGTACAGTCACCGCCGCGGCGGACGCGCAGGCGCGCGATGCGATCCGCCACATTCACTCGGCGAATCGCGGCGCTCGCATTCTGGTCACCGGCTGCTATGCGCAGCGCGCACCCGAGGAGCTGGCGAGTCTCGACGGCGTCGAATGGGTTGTCGGCAATTCTCATCAATCCGCGATTCCGGATTTGGCGGCTATTCCGGATTTGGTTTTTTGCAGCGCAAGTGCGGTCTCGCGGGCAGTACTTCGCGCTCCGGATTTTTTCCCTGCGTCCATTCTCGGAGATGGCAACCTTTCGCTTAAGCGCGGGCCTGCGAAGATTTTGACGGGTGATATTTTCGAGCAAACGGAAGTCATGGTAGCGCCGGTAGACGGCAACGAGTCCGAACGAACACGCCCGACCCTGAAGATTCAGGATGGCTGCAATAACCGCTGCGGGTACTGCGTGATTCCCTTCGTTCGCGGAAAAAGCCGAAGTCTTGCGCCGGACCAGGTAATCGCCGAGATTGCACGCCTTGTGTCAGCGGGCGCGCGCGAAATCGTCTTGAGCGGAATCAATCTCGGCAGCTATGGCCGGGATTTGGCGCCTCGCGCCTCGCTCGAGGAGCTTCTCCGCCGCGTCATGGCGGAGACTTCGCTCGATGAACTGCGGCTCAGCTCGATTGAGCCGATGGACGTAACGCGCGATTTCGTGGAAATGATCGCGTCGGAACGCCGGTTCGCGCGACACTTTCACATGCCGTTGCAATCGGCGTCCGATCTCATCCTAAAAGCGATGCATCGGTGGTATCGCGCCGCGCACTACCAGCGCCGCGTCGAAATTATTCTGGAGCTGCTGCCTGAGGCTGCGATTGGCGCGGATGTAATCGCCGGATTTCCGGGCGAGACGGACGAGGATTTCGCCGCCACCTTTGATTTCATCGAGAGCCTGCCCTTCACTTATCTCCACGTCTTCTCGTTTTCCGCGCGTCCGGGCACTGCTGCCGCAAATTTGGGGAACGAAGTTGCGCCGTCGGCGATTCGAGAGCGCGCACGCGCTCTTCGCGCGCTTGGCGAGCGCAAGGCGGCGGAATTTCGCGCCGCGCAGACGGGCTACGTCGTGCGCGCCTTGACGCTGAGGCGAAAAGGCGAAGGCTGGACGGAAGCGCTCTCGGGGAATTACTTGAAGGTGCGCGTCGCGGGCGATTGGCCTGCAAATACATGGCTCGACGTGCGCGTTGGACCCGACGGTGCGCTCGCAACCGCACGGGCGATTGGCCATTAATTCTCGAAAATCACTTGGGCGAATGCGATGTTGCCGCTATGCGTGATCGAAAGCGAAATGTTTTTGACGCCAATACGCGCCGCGAATTCTCCGGCAACGCCGCTGAGGCGCAACGTAGGTTTCCCGCCGGGCAGATTCGTCACTTCGATGTCCACCCAGCGCACCCCGCGCGCCCATCCTGTGCCGAGCGCTTTCATCGCCGCTTCTTTCGCGGCGAATCGCCCGGCGTAGCGCTCAAAGGGGTTCCTGTGCCGCTCGCAATATTCGATTTCAAGGGGCGTGAAAATCCGCTCGATAAAGCGGCGGCCATTGCGCTTGATGGCCGCTTGGATCCGGTCAATCTCCGCGATGTCCACGCCCATCCCGACGATCACGCGCATCCTCTTCGCACCGCGGCAATCGTGCGCCCACGGCTCGATGGAATTATACCTATAATTGAAAGTGCGCATGCGCGGCCGCTTCCCGTCGCGCGAGCATGAAATCATGACAATGATCGGCACTCGCGTTCGCGGTAAGACAAATCGCCGGAAACGCCGTGCCACAAGCGCGTCACGCTCGCCAAATTCGGATCGGCGGTGGGCGATTCGCAAGTCTGGGCGCGTCAGCGTCCTTCAGTCCGCCGCCCTCAGCAAACAAAAGTGGCTCGCGCACGGATTCAGCACGCGAGCCGGCGGCGCGAGTTCGCTCCCGGCTTGGGCTAGCTCGCGGAAAAGTCCCGCCGTTTTGAATCTCGGCTTTTCCGATTGGGACGCTCGCGCGAGTGTTGAAAAGAATCGCCTCCGCTTCGCGAAAGCCCTCGGCGCCGCCGGCATGAAAATGGTGCCTCTCCGGCAATTTCATTCCGACCTCATCCACGTGATCGACTCCGCGCCTGGCGGTCCCCTGCGCGGCGATGCGCTCATCACGCGAACGCCCAAGCTTCTACTCGCCGTGCAAACTGCCGATTGCATCCCGATTCTTCTCGCCGATCCGGAAAATCTCGTGGTCGCCGCAATTCACGCAGGTTGGCGCGGAACTCTCAAGCGCATTGCCGAAAAAACAGTCGGCCGCATGCGGATGCTTTTTAGTTCGCGGCCAGAGAGCATCATCGCGGCGCTGGGGCCCGGGATCGGCCGCTGCTGCTACGAAGTCGGTCCCGAAGTGGTGAAAGAGTTCGCGAGCCAGTTTGATGCGGCGCGTGATTGGTTCGATGGGCCATACGATGCACTTGTCTCGGGCGAAGATCCGAATCCGCTTCCATGGCTCTCGATGGTGCCGCCGGGACATCAGCCGCCGGAGCCTCGCGCTCAACTCGATCTGCATGCTGCGAACCGCGCAATTCTTGAAGGCGCCGGTGTTCTCGCAAAGAATATTGATGCGAGCAGCTTTTGCACGTCCTGCCGCACCGATCTGTTTTTCAGTTATCGCCGCGAAAAAATAACCGGCCGCCAGATGGCTGCAATCGGGATTCTCTGAAAGTATCTGCCGGGAGAAAGGCGTTCAGGGTCTCAGAATATCGGTTTGATTCATGGAAACCAGGCGGTAACGCAAGCCGCGCCAGCGAATTTGCCGCGTCGCGAGCGACACGCAGAAATTCCAGAAGAAAAGGAACGGCACCACGGGCGCAAGAGCGGTCCAGCTCCAACTCCACTCGTGCATTTTCACCTTCCACTCCGGCAGAAGTTCGGTGATCGCGATCGTTCGCAGCGCGCCTTTCATCGCCGCGAGCAGCGGAATCAAGAGCGTGAACACCGCGAGAGAAATCCACGGATCGCCTGACACAAATTTGGAGAACGTGATCGCCAGAGCTGTCAAGAAAGTGATCACGTAGGAAAAATGTGCGATCGCGCCGCTCAGCCAGATCTTTGGCGAATAAACGCGAGTCAAAATAATCTGGCGGTTCGTGAACTCGACAAGCTCGCTGAATGTCGCCGCGTAAGGTGTCGGCGTGATGCACTCCGGCACGAAAACAATCGGCATGCCCGCGCCTCGAACCGCATTCGTCAGCGCCAGATCGTCGGCAACTGCGCCGCGCCAGAAATTATCGGCTCCGATTTCAAGAAATGTCATCCGGCGAATTGCCGTTCCCCCGCCCCAGCAAAAATTCTGCGCGTGGTCGCCGAGCATCGTCGCAATGGATGCATTCCAGACCGATCCCAGCGCGCTCGCCAGCGCACTTTTCTTCGGCGCGCGCATCGGAAGCAGCCAGCGATACGTCGTGGCCGCGCCGATTCTCGGGTCGCCAAGCGGCGTAATCAGTTTGATGAGCCAGCCGCGGCTCGGCAGCGTATCCGCGTCGGTAAAGACAATTACTTCGAACGCCTCATTCAGTTGATCGATCACCTTGGAGAGGTTGTTCACCTTTTCGCCGCGGTCCAGCGGCGGGCCTGCAATCACGACGTTGATTTTCCTCTGCGTCGAAGTCTTGATTCGCTCGATCGCTTTCATCGCGGGATCGTTGACTGAAGCGACCGCAAAAAAAATCTCGTAGTTGGGATAATCGAAGTGCGTCAGGCACATCAGCGTCGCTTCGAGCCCGGGATCCGCGCCCTTGCACGGGCAGATCAACGCGACTTTAGGATTGTAGAAACCCGCGTGCGTGGCGAGCCGCCGGCGCACCATGCCCAGCCACGCAAATCCATTCCAAAGCGAATAAAGCCCCTGGAGGATTTGCTGGCAGACCAGGATGTAGAAGATCTGCAGCATTTCCAGCCAGAGTATCACCTTGAAACATCTTGCGGATTGCGCGCCGCTCGGGCCTGTAGCTACGTAGGCACGGTCATGTGGAATGCGCAGTAACACATGCCCTGTGAAGTGATTCAGGGCAGTCGTCGGGGCTCATTCCTTGACATGGGTTTGGCACGAACCTACACTTTTGCTAAATTCTGTTCCAACTCAGCCCATGGAGGAAACACAATGTCTGCCCCTGCTCAAGTCCCCATTGACGAAGCAAAATTGCATGCATTCCTCGGTCAAGCCATTGGCGAAATGGGTGCGGCGATCAACGCGGCGCTCATTCTCATCGGTGACAAACTCGGTCTCTACAAGGGAATGGCTAACGCCGGGCCTTTGACCTCGGACGAACTGGCCAAGAAAACCGGATTGTCCGAACGCTACGTCCGCGAATGGCTTTCCGCGCAAGCGGCAGGAGGTTTCGTCACCTACGATGCCGCGACTAAGAAATTCACGCTACCACCGGAGCAAGCATTCGCTCTGGCGATCGAAGATAGTCCCGTTTTTCTACCAGGTTTTTTTCAAGTTGTTTCCGCGGTTATAAAAGATGTGCCTAAGATCGAGGAAGCGTTTCGGAGCGGCAAAGGCCTCGGCTGGCACGAGCACGACCACGATCTCTTTCACGGCACCGAGCGCTTCTTCCGCCCGAACTATCGAGCGCATCTGATCGGCGAGTGGATTCCTGCGCTTGAGGGCGTCGAGGCGAAGTTGAAAGCGGGCGCGCGCGTCGCCGACGTCGGCTGCGGCCTCGGCACCTCGACGATTCTGATGGCGCAAGCGTTTCCGCGCTCGACGTTCATCGGCTTCGATTACCACGATCGCTCGATCGAGCTCGCGCGCGAGGCGGCGGCGCGTGCCGGCGTCAGCGACCGCGTGAAATTCGAGATCGCGGCGGCGAAAAATTTCCCCGGCAAAGACTACGATCTCGTGGCGTTTTTCGATTGCCTGCACGACATGGGCGACCCGGAAGGCGCTTCGCGCCACGTGTTGCAATCAATCGGCCGCGACGGCGTGTGGATGATCGTCGAGCCATTCGCGAACGACCGGCTCGAAGACAATCTCAATCCCATCGGCCGCGTTTTCTATTCCGCGTCAACTACGCTTTGCACCCCGGCGTCGCTTTCGCAGGAAGTTGGACTGGCGCTCGGCGCGCAGGCTGGCGAAGCGCGGCTCACGGCCGTTCTCAAGGCAGCGGGCTTCAAGCGCGTTCGCAAAGCTGCACAGACGCCGTTCAACATCGTTCTCGAAGCGCGGCCTTAACGCGGGCGTCGCTGCGCTCGTGGCGCGCGAAAGCTACATGGGTTTCGCGGCAAGCGTACGCAAAATCAATTGTCGCGCTGCGCTGAGAAAACTTTTTTCAGCACACGCTCCGCCGTGCTTTGGAGCTGCGCCTGAAATCGCCCGGCGGCGCGCCGCGCCTGCTCGAGCATCGATGGATCGAGAAGCAGCCCGCAGCGGTCCACAAATGGTCCCGAGGAAATATTCCTCGTGCCGCCGCCGGACCGCTCCGCGCCCGCCCGCGATCTCGTCGCTTCGTACAAGTCGTAGTCGCGCGCAAATTCGCCGGATTCCTCTTCGCTCCACCGGAGAGCCCGGCCGAGCGCCACAATGAATTCTTCGCGGAATAAATCCAGCACGGCGGCGTGCGCCGCTAGTTCGCGCCCGGTCATTGCGGTGGGCCGGGCCGCTGAAACTTTCTTGCGTGATCCGCGAGCGCCACGTTTCCCTGGCACTTTGCGCGCTTTTTTCTTCGGCGTTGCGGATGCGGGATTGCCAAGTCCGAGGCGGCGCGGCAACGCTTCGTCCACATGCGTGACCATCGCGAGCAGCGCTTCCCGGCGCACACACGCCATCAGATCGCCATAGAGCGCCGGTTGCGTGATTACTCCGGTGCGTTTGTGATCTTTCGCATAGGCTTGCAGGAAACGCGCGACCAGCGCTTCGCGATCGAGCGTCGCGAGCAACTGATACGCCGTCTCTTGCGCGCGGACCACAATTTGCCGTGGAGTGAATCGCATGGCGAAATTCCTAGCTGTACGCGATTCGCGCCACCCGCGCAAGAAATTTTCCGGCCTGAGTTTCAGCAGGTGATGTAGACAAAAAAAAGGGCGGGTCTGAGACCCGCCCTACGAACAATGCTTGCGACGAACTACGGCGATTAGTGGACCGGAGGAACAGCCGGGCCGACTTCGCCGCGGCGGCCGCCGCCAGTGAGTGGGCGAATCGGCTTCTCGATTTTGCCGATGGCAATTTCGATGGCCTGTTCGACCGTGCGAACGAAGTGGATCTTCAGCCCTTCGAGCATTTCAGGCGTCAAATCTTCCTTCAAGTTCGGCTCGTTCTCCGACGGCAGAATTACTTCACGGATGCCGGCGCGCTTGGCACCGAGCACCTTCTCCTTCACGCCGCCGATCGGCAGAACAATGCCGGTGAGCGAGATTTCTCCCGTCATCGCCACCCGAGGTCGAACGGGCTGCCCGGTGAGCAAACTGACGAGTGCGGTGACCATAGCTGCGCCCGCCGACGGGCCGTCCTTGGGAATTGCGCCCGACGGAACGTGGATGTGGAGGTCCGACTTGCGGAAGAAATCGGGATCGATTCCGTATTCTTCAGCATGAGCGCGGACCCAGCTCAACGCGGCGCGCATGGATTCCTGCATCACCTCGCCGAGATGCCCGGTCATCGTGAATTGCTTGCCGCCCCGCATTGACGTCGCTTCGATGAAGACGATGTCTCCACCGACTGGCGTCCAGACAAGACCGACGGAAACGCCGGGCTTCTGAACGCGCTCCTCGACTTCCTTCTCAAGCCGGTATTTCGGAACGCCAAGCGTGGCGTGAACCACTTCGGGCGTCACGATTTGCTTTTCCAACTTGCCCTCGGCGATGCGCCGCGCCTGTTTGCGGATTAAGTTGGCGATCTCGCGTTCGAGATTGCGGACACCCGCCTCGCGCGTGTAACTGTGAATGATCGCGCGCAAGGCTTCGTCGGAAAACTCGATTTGGTCGCCGAGTTTCAATCCGTGCTCCGTTGTCTGGCGCGGAATCAGGAAGCGCTTGGCGATATGGATTTTCTCTTCCTCGGTGTAGCCGGGAAGCTCGATGATTTCCATGCGATCGCGCAACGGCTCCGGAATCGGATCCATCCAGTTGGCCGTGGCGATGAAGATGACCTTCGAGAGATCGAACGGAACGTCGAGATAATGATCGCGGAACGTCGAATTCTGTTCCGGATCGAGCACTTCCATCAACGCTGCCGCTGGATCGCCGCGGAAATCGCGGCCGAGCTTGTCCACTTCGTCGAGCATGAGCACTGGGTCCATCGTCTCGGCGCGACGAATGTTCTGAATCACTTGCCCGGGCAGAGCGCCAATGTAAGTCCGGCGATGGCCGCGGATTTCAGCTTCGTCGTGCATGCCGCCAAGCGAGACGCGGACAAATTTCCGGCCCATAGCTCGCGCGATGGATTTTCCGAGAGATGTCTTGCCGACGCCTGGAGGCCCGACGAAGCAAAGAATCGGACCTTTCATTCCCGGTTGAAGCTTTTTCACCGCGAGATAGTCGAGAATGCGCTGCTTCACCTTTTCGAGATCGTAGTGATCTTCGTTGAGGATCGTCTCGGCCTTCGCGATGTCAATGTCTTCCGTGCCGGAGGTCTTGTTCCACGGCAGCGAGGTCATCCATTCGAGGTACGTCCTCGCGACCATGTACTCGGCTGAAGCCGGCGTCATGCGCGCGAGACGCTTCAGTTCGCGCTCGCACTCTTTCTTGGCTTCCGCGGGCATGCCCGAGGCTTCGACTTTATTCCGAAGCTCATCCACCTCGGCTTGCGAATCGTCGCCGTCGCCAAGTTCCTTCTGAATCGCCTTCATCTGTTCGCGAAGCAGGAATTCGCGCTGGCCTTGATTGACTTGCTCCTGCACCTGCTCAGAAATCTTGTTTCGAAGCTCGAGCACTTCGCGTTCCTTGGCCAACTCGCGGATCAGAATCTCGAGGCGGCTGCGAACGCTCGAAGTTTCGAGCAGCTCCTGGCGCAACATCGTCGAAAGCGACGGCAACGTCCCGGCGATGAAATCGGCGAGGCGCCCGGGCGAATCAATCGTCGAGACGACATTCTGCAAATCGTCGGAGAGTTGCGGCGAACGAGCCACGACATCTCGGAAGAGTTCCTGCGCATTGCGAACGAGCGCAGTCAATTCCGAGTCAAGTTGAGTTTCGATATCGGGCTGCTGTTCGACCTTGGCGCGCAGGAATGGCTTTATGCCAAGAATCTCCTCGACGCGAATGCGGTGCAATCCTTCGAGGAAAGCAACAACGTTTCCGTTGGGCATTCGGACCATTTTGTGGACGCGCGCGGCGGTTCCCATGCTGTGCAGGTCACTGCCGCCCGGATCTTCTATACGCGGGTCGAGCTGCGCTACCACGCCCAGAACCTTTTCGGTGCCTTCAAGCGCATCGAGTAGGGCGAGGGAGCTTTCCCGGCCTACGGTCAGAGGCATCAGCGCGCCTGGAAAGAGCACGGTGTCCCGGACAGGAAGGATAGGAAGATCTTGTGGATCAAATTTGGTTGTCACAATGTCCCCCTTGCAATAACCACCTTTAACATATATCGGCTGACAAAAGATTAGATGCAGCAGTGGATAAATCGATTGCGGTTGTTCAGTGGCGCTATAAACAAGGCTTAGTCTAAGGCACTAAGGTTCCAAAGTCAATAGTACAAACAATTGATTACAATAGACTTAATATTTATATGCCAAGCCTATCGAGCTGCAGAAGCTTGCTCTTTGGCGCGAAAACTGGCCTAAAGGACGGTTATCCCTTCAGAAACTCGTGGCGAATGAGTTCCAGGGCATCCTCGCGGCTGCGAACCCGCCCCTCCAGTTGGGCGTCCTCGACGTTCCGGAGGATTTCCTTGAACGCAGGCCCGGGATTGAGCCCTAGAGCCTTCAGGTCGTCGCCAGTGACGAGTCTAGCCGGCCGTACCTCCTCAGGTGGGGTCTCAGCGACGAACCGGCGAACGAAGTCGTAGATTTCGAGCCGACGGTGGCTCGAAAGGCAATCCATTCGATGTAGTTCGAGGTGCTCTTCGAACTTCGGCAGGCGCACGAAGCGCTTCAGCGTGGCCGGGCGCATTTGCGGCACGTCCTTGAACCGAAGATGATTCGCGACGAGCGCGACCACTTGATCCGTGTCCTCGTTGGGAAAACGAAGTCGGCGGGCGATGACTTCGGCCATCCGCGCGCCCACTTCGACGTGACCATCGAACCGAATGCGGCCCTCAGGGCCGGCCGGCGGCGCAAAGGTCGGAGGCTTGCCTACATCGTGGAGCAGCGCGCCCCAGGCTAGCGTCGGCGAAACTCCGGCGGGCAACATTTCCAGAATCATCCTCGTGTGAATCCAGACGTCGCCTTCGGGATGAAACTGCGGCGGCTGCTCGACGCCTTTCATGCGCGAAACTTCCGGAAGAATTTCGCCGAGGAGGCCGGTCTCGTCGAGAAGTTCGAAGCCGCGCCGCGCGGCGCCTTCGGTGAGGATTTTGGTGAGCTCGTCGCGCTGGCGTTCCCCGGATACGGCGTGAATTTCGGGCGCGAGCTTGACGATTGCGGCGAAGGTGTGCGGCTCGATGGCGAAACCGAAGCGCGCCGAAAAGCGGACTGCGCGAATCATCCTAAGCTTGTCTTCGCGGAAACGCTTCTCCGGATCACCAATCGCACGAATGATTTTTGCGCGGAGATCGGCGCGGCCGCCCACGTAGTCGAGAACTTCGCCGGAGACGGGATCGAGCAAAAGGCCATTGATCGTGAAATCGCGGCGAAAGACATCTTCGCGCGCGGAGGCTGAATAGACGACGCGATCGGGATGGCGCCCATCCGAATAGCTGACGTCGGAGCGAAACGTCGCAACTTCTACTTCCGCGCCGTCTTCGACCACAAGAATCACGCCGAACTGCGCGCCGATGGCCACGCTTTCAGGAAAAAGTTCCTGGACGCGTTCTGGCCGGGCATCAGTCGAGACATCGTAATCTTCCGGTTCGCGACCGAGTTCGAGATCGCGCACACAACCGCCGACGAGAAAGGCCTGATAACCGGCCTCGCGCAACTCGCGGCAAATCTTGTCGGCCAATTCGCGCGGCGTCATGCGCCGATTATGCGGGAAAGAAGCATGTTGCACCAACAGTTCGCGGTGGCGCGGCCTATTCGCGGCGTTTCGGCTCGTCGAGCGAGCCGCCGAGCTGAAGTTTGCTGAAACCGAAGCGATCGCGCAGACGATCGGCGGTGCGTGCGAGGCGCTCGAGCTTGGATTTCTGGCCGGCATCGAGCAAGCCGAGTTGCCGCGTAGCTGCCGAAAGCGATTCGAGCGAGATTCCGATCAGCCGCAACATTGCGCGTCCATCCCAATTCTGCGCGAAAAGATTTTTTGCGATTCCGAGAATCGTGCCGTCGAGGTCGGTGGGCTCGGAAAGCGATTTGCTGCGCGTCACGGTGCGGAAATTCGCGTAGCGAATCGTGATGCTGATCGTGCGCGCGTAGAGTCCGGAATCGCGCAAGCGTTTCGCCGCTTTCTGCGTGAGATAGCTTAGGGTTGTTTCGAGCCGCGCGCGATCGTTCGTGTCCGCGCCGAAAGTTTGATTGTGCGAAATGGATTTTGGCTCGGCGTCCACGAAGAACTCGTACGAATCCTGGCCGAGCGATTTGCGATAAAGAGCCGTTCCCCAGCGGCCAAACGATTCTTCCAGCTTTTCGCGAGGAACGGCGGCGAGTTGGCCAACGGTACGAATCTCGAGCGCATTGAGCGCGCCTTCCGTAACTTTTCCGATGCCTGGAATTTTGCGCACGTCAAGCGGCGCGAGAAACGCGGCTTCGATGCCGGGCGGAACCCATACGAGTCCCTGCGGCTTTGCTTGTTCGGACGCGACCTTCGCAACAAGCCGCGTGGATGCGAGACCTCCCGAGCACGGCAGGCCGGTCGAGCGGCGAACGTCGCGCAAGAGTTGATCGGCGGCGACGAGCGGCGGCCCATGCAGACGTTCCGTCCCCGTCAAATCGAGATACGCTTCATCTACCGATGCCATTTCGACGATGGGCGAATATTTCGCGAGGATCGTTGCGATGCGATCGCTCCACTCGCCGTAAAGGTCGGGGCGATTATCGAGGAAGATGGCATGAGGGCAGAGCTGGCCAGCAGTGCGCAGAGGCATCGCGGAGTGAATTCCGAAGCGCCGCGCCTCGTAGCTTGCCGACGTTACCACTCCGCGCTGATCTTTTCGGCCGCCGACGACAACGGGCGATCCCCGCAACTCGGGTCGCGAAAGCAACTCCACGGAAACGAAGAACGCGTCCATATCCACGTGAAGAATCGGCGTGGCGGAACTTGCGGAGGCAGTGGAAGTGAGAACGCCAGCGCGCGATTCGGCGTCCGGCGGAGTATGCTTTGCACGGAATTTTGCAAGTTTCGGCATCGCACGTGTCAAAGAAAATATACACCTGAGCGAGAACACCCCGCCAACGTTCCGGCTATTCCTATAAACGCGGACCGTGCACTCGTAGCGCCGGCATCTTGTTTACCCTGAGCCTCGAAGGGCCGGCGTTCTTTCGCGGGACGACGGGAACCAAAATCGCCGGCAAGATGCCGGCGCTACGAATGTCTAAATGCTCCTAACGGCGTTTGGCAGAGATAACGCGAGGAATTCCGGCGAGGTCATTCGTCACATGACTATCGGACCAGTCGCCGAGTTCGAGCCATTCGCGAACGGGCGCAAGTGAATTGTAACCGAGTTCGAGAATTAGAAGCCCGCCCGGCCGGAGTGCGGCCGACGCATCGCGAATCAGAGGAGCATAAACGGCAAGTCCATCGTCACCAGCGAACAACGCGATTTCGGGTTCGTGAGCGCGGACTTCGCGCTGCAGCGCGGGTGCATCGGCGATGCCAATGTACGGCGGATTGCTGACGATCACGTCGAAGCGCTGAGCCCCGCCCGCAAAAGCGTCGAGAAGATTCGTTTCGGCAAAATGGATTCGCGCGGAGAAGCCGTGACGCGCGGCGTTGCGCTGCGCGACTTCGAGGGCCGCGGCTGAAATATCCGTCGCGAAGATTTGGGCCATGGGCAACTCACTTGCGAGCGCAACGGCGATGCAACCTGAACCGGTTCCAATATCGGCGATGCGAAGCGGCTCGCTCTTGCTCGCGGGTCCCAGGCGGTCAAGCGCAACTTCAATGATGTGCTCCGTCTCGGGCCGCGGAATCAGAACCGCAGGTGTGACTTCGAACTCGAGCCCCCAAAATTCCTGCTTGCCGGTGAGATATTGCGTTGGCACGCCAGACGCGCGCCGCGCCACTAATTCGCAATATCTCTCGACTTGCGCGGCATCGAGTTCAAATTCCGGATGCGCATATATCCACGCACGATCGAGCCCGAGCGTATGCATCAACAGCAACTCGGCGGCAAGCGCATGCGAGGGCACATTCGCGGCGCTGAGCCGGGCCATGGCATCTTGCAGCGCGCTTCGAATATCCATCGCCGCAGTCATTGAGTTCGATACGTTTGCCTTCATGGAAACTTAGGATTCGTCCAGTTCCTGCCTCAGCCGCTCGGATTCGAAATGGGTAACCAGCTGATCCACGATCGGCCCAAGCTTTCCATCCATCACTTCGGTGAGCTGGTGGAGCGTCAAGCCGATGCGATGATCGCTAACGCGATTTTGCGGAAAATTGTACGTTCGAATTTTTTCGGAGCGGTCGCCGGTCTTGATTTGGCCGCGTCGCTCGGCGGCAATCTGCGCGTGCTGCTTCTCCACCTCCATCTCGTAGAGTCGCGCGCGGAGAACACGCATGGCCTTGGCGCGATTTTTGATCTGCGATTTTTCGTCCTGCTGCGAAACCACAAGGCCCGACGGAATATGCGTGATGCGCACGGCCGAATACGTCGTATTCACGGACTGGCCGCCCGGACCGGAAGAGCAAAACGTGTCAATCCGGAGATCCTTCGCTTCAATTTTGATGTCAATTTCGTCAGCTTCAGGCAACACGGCCACAGTAGCAGCAGAAGTATGAATGCGACCCTGCTGTTCGGTGGCCGGCACGCGCTGGACGCGGTGAACGCCGCTCTCGTATTTCAGCTTGGAGTAAACTTTTTTGCCCTGAATCGCGGCGATGACTTCCTTCATGCCGCCGACGGACGATGGCGAACTTTCGAGAACTTCGACGCGCCAGCCCTGCGATTCGGCGTAGCGCGAGTACATGCGAAAAAGCTCGCCGGCGAAAAGAGAGGCTTCGTCTCCGCCCGTGCCCGCACGAATTTCGACGAGGACGTTCTTATCGTCGAGCGGGTCCCTCGGCAGAAGCAGCAATTTCAGCTCCAGTTCGACCTTCTGCAGCCGCTCTTCGAGCGAGTGCTCCTCGTCGTGCGCCATCTGCTTCATTTCAGGATCGTCAGTTTCAACGAGCAATTGTCGCGTCCCGGTCAAGTTCTTCTCGATTTCCTTCCACTCGCGATACTTCGCGACGACTGCAGCGAGCTCGGCATGCGTCCTGGCAAGCTTCTGGTAACGCGAAGAATCGGAGAGCACGTCTGGCGATGAAAGCTGCTGCGTCAACTCCTCGTACTTCGCCTCAATTTGATCCAGCTTTTGAAACAACTTGCCGTCGGACATGGCGGAACCTCGGAGGTGCAGAAAATCGAAAATGGAAAAAAGAAATTAGAAAATAGAAATCGCGAATTCGGACGCCGGAGTTCCGGCGCGACGGGTGCGAGCTAATAAAACGAGGTGGTCATCGCATACTGCCTGATTTGAGAGTAGTCGCAATACTGGAGAGTGTCAAATTGCATGCTTTTGCCTGTGTTGCGGCGCAGACAAGCCGGCTCGCGCGTACGCGCAGCTTCGCATTGCCGGGATGCATTGCCGGAGGAAGTTGCCTGTACTACGATACATCGCGCGAATGAGTGATTTCGTACAAATGAACGATAGCGCACCCGCAGCCGCGCCTCCGCGCGATGCGGATATTCTGCTTGGCTTCTGGTATCCGGCGATGCGCAGCAATCAGGTAAATCGCCGGCGGATGCAGACCGCGCTTCTTCTCGAAATCCCTCTTGTCATCGGGCGTGACGCGCAGGGCAAACCCTTCGCGATGCGCGACATCTGCCCGCACCGCGGGATTCCTCTGTCGTTCGGGTGCCTCGATGGCGAAAACGTCGAATGTAATTATCACGGCTGGCAATTCGATGTGCACAGCGGCCAGTGCATGCAAATTCCTTCGCTGACCTCCGACTCAAAGCTGAAGTGCGGCCGGATTTTCGCCGAAGCATTTGCGTGTGGCGAGCGCGACGGCTACATCTGGGTTTTCGTTCCGGAGAGCGAGTCGCGTCCGCCGCGCACGGACAACATTCCGCCCGTGCCGGAAGTGCCGAAATTCAGCGAGCATTACCACATCGCGCATTTGAGCGCAGAAATGCCCGTGGCCATGGACCATGGCATCATCGGCCTGATGGACCCTGCGCACGGGCCGTTTGTGCACCAGTCTTGGTGGTGGCGCAGCCGGCACAGCATTCACGAAAAGCAAAAAGCCTTCGAGCCGATTCCGAACGGTTTTCGCATGAGCGCGCACACGCCATCGTCCAATAGCGCACCGTATAAATTATTGAAAGCGCTCTACGGAGCGCCGGTAACGACGACCATCGATTTCGTTCTGCCGAGCATGCGCTTCGAGCAGACACGCTGCGGAAAAGCTTGGTTCTCGAGCCGCGCGACCGTCACGCCCATTCGCCGCGATCGCTGCCGGTTGGATTTCTGCGCCGCGTGGAATGTAGCGCCGTGGGGAGGATTGATCGCCGCAGGGCTAAGTATTTTTGGCCCGCGATTCATTCGTCAGGACACTGAAACGATGGCAAAGCAATCCATCGGCCTGAAGCATCGCCCGAAGCTCATGCTGATTGACGATGCAGACCGCCCCGCAAAATGGTATTTCGCGCTCAAAGCTGCGTACCTCGAATCGAAACGCACCGGCGCTCCGATGGTTCACCCGATGGAAGGCCCTGTAGTTCTCCGCTGGCGCTCGTAGCGCGCCGCCAGCATCACTCCGCGAAATGAAATACCGCCGCAGCCATATCGTCACGCTGGTCGTCGCCGTCCGATGATTCCTCCACCGAGTTAAAAATGGAATCCAAGAGATCTGCAGGCGAGCTCGTGGCGCGCCCTCTGCAGTGGTCCACGAGATGTTCGACGCTAACCCTGCTTGGGTCCTTCAGTTTTGCTTCGACAATTCCATCGGTCATAAAGATCACCGACTCGCCAGGTTCGATTCTCAGAGTCGAGGTTTCGTACTGTGTGTCGGCGAACAATCCCGGCGGGAGGCCCGTGAGCCTCAAATTGCGGCAGTCCTTGCCGGAGAGATGCAGCGGCCCGTGCATTCCTGCGCTTGAGATGCGCATTTCCCGGGTATGAGGATCGAACACAGCGTAGAGCATCGCTGCGTATCGCAACGCGATGGACCGAGCGCAGAGTCTCTTATTGAGCAATGCCAGCACGGTGGAAGGTGGCTTCCCCGTCTTATGAACGCCACGAAGTGTGCCGACGACGAGCGCGGCATAGAGTGCGGCGGGCAGCCCCTTTCCGGCGACGTCGCCGAGATATATGCCAACGGTATCGTCACTCAGCGCGAAATAGTCGAGAAAATCGCCGCCGACTTCATGCATGGGACGCATTCGATGAGCGAATGTCACTTTGCCGATGTGGAGAGACTCTGCCGGCAGCATGGCGCTCTGGAGCTTGCGGGCTTCGTCAAGCTCTTGTTCACGGAGAATTTCGAGCGAAGTCAGGCCACGCTCAGGGCTCATGAGTTGCATATTATTTTCCGGGAAAACGAGATTCAAAAGCGGAAGGGGCTCACAAAACCAGTCTAACAGGAAATGGACATAGGCACTCGATAATCAATCCGGGCTCGATAATCAATCCGTACTCGATTCTCAATCCGTACTCCGGTCTCAATCAACGATGAATCAATCCGTGATGCCGCTCAGAAATGGATAGTGATCCGCCGCGCCCATGAAGAAAAGCATCGGGAACGACAGCCAGAACGCCGTTCGCGCCGCGAAATTAGACCAGGCGCGCAGGCGTTCAGCTTCCGGCGGCATCGGCGTCCCATCCTTCGCGTTCGCGCGCGTCCACGCGATCAGCTTCTTCTGCACGCGCCATACGACTCCCCACACATTCAAGAGCATGATGAGCCCGAGCCCGCCGCCGACACTAATTGAGAGATGACTGTTCGACGATTGCGGGCTGCTATTGAGATCGAGAACGATCCACGACGCCGCGATTACGACGAAGGCAATCAGCGCAGCGCGCAGCCAGCGAAGCTCGACCACGCCTTTCCACGGCATCTGCAGCGGATAGATGAATACGTACGCGACGATCCAGACGAGAAACCACTCGCCGAGCCAGCGCCATTGCATCGCTGGATTGCCGAGATTCGTCGCGTCGGCCTTCAAAATAATCATGAAGTAGCGGAGGCCGAAGAGCACGGTCAGCACCGCCGACCAGCGGAACCACCACATCGCTCTCGACATGATCACTGGGAAGACTTTGCCGCGGCTGGCCGCGTCAATTTCTTTCATCGCGGGCGTGCCGACCAGATTGAAGAAGTAGAGCAGGCCGATCCACATGAACCCGGCGATGAAATGGAACCAGCGAAGAAAAATTTCCTCGGTGGCCGTGCCGCCGGTGGGGAACGAGATGTGCGGCCCGAGGTACAAAAACGCCAAAATCAAGAATCCTCGCATTTGTGCTCCATCCATAGAGGTGAATTATTTCGAGAATTGCTCACAACGAACCGATCCTCGCCGCGAGCCACGTTAGCGAGTAGCGGCGTGAGTGTCAATCGGCGCGGTTGAGCCGATCGAGCGCCCACTGCGCGTGCTCGGCGATTGTCGAATCGCCCGAGGCCACGAGACGCTCGAGTGTGGCCGTGATGCTCGCGTGTTGCCCTGAGTCACGCGCAACCTTTGCGTTTCCGAGCGCAATACATGCATTTCGCACGAGCCCGCGCCACTTTGTTCGCTTCACCGCGCTGCCGCGGAATATTTCGCTGAACTCACCGGCAGTCAGGGTTGCGAGAGTTTCCAACATGGGAGCGAAGAGCGACCCATCCCCGTCATTGCCTCGACGATCATCCGGAACATCGCTCAGCGCATCCTGGGGCAACGGCAACGCGCGCGGCAAAAAATTCGCGAGGTGTGCGGCAGGCGCGTTGCGATTCCAGGGGCAAACATCCTGGCAAATGTCGCAGCCGAATACCATGCGTCCCATCGCGTTCCGAAATTCCTCCGGAATGGCGCCGCGTAGCTCGATGCTGAGATAGGAGATGCAGCGGCGCGCGTCGAGAATGTGCGGCTCGACGATCGCGTCCGTGGGGCAAGCATCAATACACAGGCGGCAATTTCCGCAGAGGTCGGCAGGCAGTGATTCGCCCCCGCGGACGCTTGGCGCAAGATCGAGAGTCGTAAGAATCACGCCGAGAAAAAGCCACGAACCGAGCTGCTCGTTGATAAGCATCGTGTTCTTCGCGAGCCAGCCAAGGCCGGCGTGATGCGCGGCGATTCGCTCGACGATCGGGCCGGTGTCCACGTAAGCGCGCGCCGAGAAGGGCTCCGCAAATTCGGCGCGCATCGCAGCGAGTAGCATATCTAGCTTCGCGCGGAAGATTTCGTGATAGTCGTCGCCCCACGCGTAGCGCGAAATCCAGCCGCGCGGCGGATCGCCACTCGCGGATGCCGGGACTTCTGTTGAATATGCTTGTGCGGTGCCGCCGTAGTTGAGCGCGCAGACGATGATGCTGCGCGCGCCATCGAGAACCTGTGCAGGATCGCCGCGTCGCGAATCGTGCAGATACTTCATTTCGCCCGCGTAGCCGCGCGCGAGCCATTCCGGCAGTCGCTCGAGCTCGATGAAATTCTCAGCCGGCGCCACGCCGCATAGCTCGAAGCCGAAGCTTCGCGCCTTGCCGGCTATCCATTCCGTGCGTTCTTCAGAGTTCACGGCACCATCATGATGCACGAATCTGCGCCACTCGGCACGGGTGCGATTTGGAACCGGCGGCGCGATGATTCAGCCTCGCGCACCAACACGCGGCGCTAGAAGCGCACACTTACTGGCTTCACAGAGCCTTCAGCGATACAATCGGCGCTCATGGCAAATTGGCGGCAAATACAAGGGCGCATCCGGCGCGCGAAAAGCAGCGCCGACGCCCCGACGAAACTCGCCGAACTTTACGCGAAGACCCGCGACGCGATGGTGGCGTTCGAACTTGGCGCCGTCGAAGAAAAGGCCGCGCACAACGACGAGGCCATCCGCTGGTACACGACGGCGATCGAACGATTCCGCCGCGCAGACTGGAAGAAAAAAGCGGCCGAAGCGCTCGAAAGATTGGGCTCGCCAATTCCCGCGGACGCGTTGACGGCATCGGCGGCAGCCTCAGTCACTGGCGGACCTCCGACGGACGAACAAGACTCCGCATTACCAGAATCGGCTGCTGGGGAGCCGGAAGTGTCGGAAGAAATCTCCGTAGAGACAGAAGCCGAAATATCCGTCACATCGGAAGTGCACGCCGCTGAAGAATCCGCGCCGGGCTCCACGCAGGCAAACAGCGGCGCCGATCCGGCCCATAAGCGCCGGCGTCGCGGGCGCCGAGGTGGCCGCGGACGACACCGTCGCGGAGGCTCGGCAAGCTCAGCAACGCCAGCGGTTCCGGCTCAACGATTTGTTTCGAGAGAGACGCCTCCTTCGCCCGAAGCGCCGAGCGCGCCGGATTCCGGAACGCTTCGCGCCCGAAGCGGGGAAGAATCCCTGAGGTCAGCGGCTTATAACGCCCCGCCGCCACGTAGTTCGTGGCCGGCAGAGGAAGCGCCGACGCTGCCTTCCGAGCGCATCGCGCATGGCCGTGGGGGCGAGCCTGCCATCGCATCGCGTCTCGCGCACCTTGAATCGATGCTGCGCCGGATGCTCGGAAGCCAACTCCACAAGCTCGATGAAGCGGACGAAGCGCCGGCGGGCCCGGGCGTTTTCCTGCTTTCGGATTCCGACATGGTGACGTCGTACTACATCGAGGCGTGCAAGACGCTTCGCGTAGGCATCGGCCAGCTTCTGCGCGGAGTGCGCGGCGGCCGCGCGCAATCGGGCGGTTCGCTCCGAACCCGGCTCGCGGAACATCTCGAAATTAGCGAATCGAAAGTATCGGATTATTTGAAGAAGCACTGCGTGGTCCGTTGGATTCAGCTCGACGACGAAGCTTCGAACCTCGCCCATTTCGCCATCGGAGTTCTCCGCACGCCCCTCAACGCGGAATAATTTTCGCGCACTCCCGCTGTGTTTCGCTTGTATAGCGCCGCACCGATTTTGTGCGGCATCCCGGCGCTTACACTCGTTCGGCATTTGTCATACATACTTCGATCGCGGAATGCTCCGATCAGAATTCTTCGACCGGCAGAAATTGTTCGTAGTTCGAATCCGGCGTCAGGTAGACGGTTATCAGGAGCGACTTTTTTTCGAATTCCACGCGGTACACGCGGAATGTCATTCCGCCGCGCAACGATTGGCGTGTGCGTTTCACGTCCTTCACGGCTCCGAGGGGCACGAACGACGATTGAATATCTTGTAGCGCCTGATCGTTAAAATAAAAATTGGCGTTGCTAGTAAATAGCGGCCTTTCGATTTTTCCCTGCTGCAATCCTTCCACGATGCCGCGCACTTGCTGCAGTTCTTCGGGCGAGCCGGTGTCGGCTTGCACTCGCGTTTCGGGCTCGAGAATGTAGCGCGAAATTTCCCTCGAGACGGGGCCGATCAGGCTGATGTCGTCCTGATTCGATAGCACGGTGACGGCCGCGCCGCGCGTGGGATAGACGGTGTTCGTCGCGAGGAATCCGGAGACTTCGCCACCGTGGCTGAGCGAGGGGATGTTGTCGAGTTCGCCGAGCGAAATTCCCAGCGCGTAATGCGTGTGATTCCCATTTTTCAAAACAACTTCGCGCGTAAATTCTTCGTACGATCCCGGCTTCAGAATTCGTTTGTTCAGAAACGCGATATTCCAGCGAGCCAGGTCCGCCGGCGTCATGCAAAGCTCTCCGGCCGCGAAATACCAGCCTGGCGCTTCGCGCAGCGCTGGACGCGCCGGGCCGAGGCCGTAACGCGTGTGCGCTACCGCGTCGTCCGGAGTCTTATCGACGCTGCAATCTCCGGCCGTGGACATTTTGAGAGGCGTGAAAATTCTTTGCTGCAGAAATTTCATCAGGTCCATGCCGGAGGCTTTTTCGGCGATGCGGCCAGCGAGGACGTAGTTCGTGTTGCTGTACTGCCACTTTGTCCCGGGATCGAAATCGAGCGGCTTCTTTGCCCATTTATCGAGAACCGCGTCGGGCGTCGTGGGTTGCAGCCATTCCGGAATCATGTAGTCTTGCGGCGCAAAATCTTCGTAGCCCGAGGTGTGCGATAAGAGCTGGCGGATGGTGATTTCGTTGGCGCGGGTGTACTGCGGGAAATACTTGGAGACGGTGTCGTCGAGCGAGAGCTTTCGCTCTTCGGCCAGAAATAGAATTGCGGCCGCTGTGAATTGCTTGCTAATGGAGCCGATGGCGTAACGGGTTTGAGGAGTGGCGGCGCGTTCCGGCGAAAGCGACGCCTCGCCGAGAGCTCTTGCGTAGACCGTCTTGCCATTTTCTTCGACGATCGAGATCGAAATGCTGGGGACGCCGCTTGCGGCCAGCATTTTGGATATTTTGGCTTCTTCTTGGGCGTCGAGCGGGCCGGCGGACGTTTGTGCGGCGAGTGAGGCTGGTTTCGCAAGCGCGGCTGAAACGATCGCGAGAATGATTAGGGCGTAATTTTTCACGCGCCTGCGTGGATTGATTTTTGATCGCGGCATTGAGTCGATTCCTTTCAATTTTGCGGGCAACGCTCGCGCTGAGATTTGCGGCGAGGCGCAAGTGTTATAGCACAGCTGCGAAGGCGGGGAGGATGTGCGATTGGCGCGGTAATGGAAATTGTTGTTTGTTGGGCGTGGGTTCCCCGAGGCAGGCGTTTCGGGGCTCTGAAGTTTTATTTTGAATCGGGCTCCTAAGCTATTTTTGGTTTGACTTTTGGCGCGCTAGGGTGCGGGCTTGGAGCCATGGATTAGGAGGGCGCCCATTTCGCGGAAGGCGCGGAGTTGCGCGGCGTCGCGGAACCAGCGGCCGGTGTAGACGGCGGGCGTGGGCGTGGGATCGGGGATGAGCTTGTGCGCGACTTCACTGAAGCGTGCGTCGCGAAACATTTTTTTCCATTCTTCGGCGGAGAGCAGGTGCACGGGGACTTCGAGTTTTTCCGCCCACTGATGGCAATCGGGATTGTCGCGGTAGTAGTTGATGAGAATCCACGCCGAGCCGCCTTCGGCGAGGACGCGATAGATTTCTCGAATTCCGCGCGCGGGATCGGGCCAGTAATAAGACGATTCGATGGAAATCACGCGCTGAAAGAAATTCGGCTCCCAGGGAATTTCGTTCACACCGCCAACGACGAAGACGAGATTGTCGTAGTCGAGGCTTTTCTGCCGGGCGTGACGCACCATTTCATCGGAAATATCCATGCCAATGACGCGGCCTTGCGGTGCGCGTTGCGCGAGGATGCGCGAGAGCCAGCCCGCGCCGCAGCCGGCATCGAGAATATTGTCTTCCGGCGTGATTTGTATGAGCTCGAGCGCAGGCTTGGTGATGGGCCAATGATCGTGCTCCATCGTTTCGCCCTTGCCGGCATCGGCCCAGCGATTGAATTCCTGGCGGAGAATTTGATCGGATTGCGAATCAGGCATTCGGATTTCCAGGGGCAAGCGGCATTAGGACGGACTGCCGCACACGCTGCAAAATCGCGCGGTCGGAAAGCGAATGATGCCGCAACGTGAGCAATAATTTCCGGCGCCGCTCGGGACGGCCATCACATATGAGGAAACGACGGGAGCGGGGACGCGAGGCGGCACGTCAGACGTGCAGGCCCAAAGCAATGCGACGATCC
>Ga0182015_10002282_pt1 | contig 23570 bp, 24 predicted proteins | sample 712P3MmetaG_FD_120478 | JGI IMG/M metagenome (GOLD analysis project Ga0182015, IMG submission 120478) | Permafrost microbial communities from Stordalen Mire, Sweden - 712P3M metaG | ecosystem: Environmental > Terrestrial > Soil > Wetlands > Permafrost | place: Sweden: Stordalen | collected...
ATTTCGGAGGGGTGGGTGAGTGGTTGAAACCGGCGGTCTTGAAAACCGTTAGGCCTCAAAAGGGTCTCGTGGGTTCGAATCCCACCCCCTCCGCCACGCAGTCGGGAGTTTTCTCTCTGGATCCCTTTGCCAGCCGAAAAGTCGCGATTTCCGGCCGAAGATAGCAATTCTCAATTTAGTTCCGCATCCTCTGCAGCCGTTCAACTCAGATCTGGCGGAGAATAGGGCTCGTTTTCTCCGATCGCAAATAAGCATGTCCCTTTGCGTATTTTCAAAACGCTGCCGTGACAGCGTAGCCGCATTCGGTTTTACAACAACTTAGAACAACGCGGGGATTGCCAAACTACGCGTAAGTCATATAAGACCACTCAATTTGTGGGTCGGATTGTGGGTTGGAAGTCCCCCGATCAGACCCCAGTTTTGTGCAGGCAGCGGCGTGTCTCTGACTCCAGATAAAACGGACGAAAGGATCTCGCGCACGTCGAGCACATCTTGAACAAATCCGCTGGCAGATTCTCGATTCTCGGTCAGAAACCGTCTCAGTGTGCGCCTTCCTATGAGGTCTTCCCATTCTTCATCGGACATCGCCTCGGTTGTCGGGCTGTTCGTGCATCAATCAATTGTCGGGATCCGCAGGAACCGTTCCTCCTGTTCTTGCCAGCAAAGTGGAGTCCCTTGAAGAAAGTCTTTGACGGTCAGATTTCGTCGGTGCTTGCCGGTCAGGATCGACTCGACAACTTTTGGCGAGAGCCAAGCGAACGGTAATAGACGCCGAACAGAGCGTTTTCGCAGCCCTGTTTGTTTTGCAAGCTCATCGATCGAGTTTATTTTCCCTGCCACAATCTGGTCATGCCATTCGCGTCCGCGGGTAACAGCCTTGACCAACGATGGAATTGGGGCGGCGTCGGAACGGGAGTCATTCTGCGGAGATTCGATGCGGACTTCGCGGCCGCGACGAAGTGTATGGAACTGGCACGTCAAGGTAACAATCCCCAAGTCAAGCTGTTCGAGAGATGCAAGCGCATCGGAGTTTTTAGCCATCAGTGTTCTGATCAACTTGGTCTTGTCGATCTCGATGCTGACAGCGGTCTGTCCGAGAATTACCCGTCTAAGCCCGGTTCGAACGAGCTGATCCTGCTTCGACGACTGAACGCTTGGCCAAACTCGAACCAGGTCAATGGCAGCGTCTGCAACAGCGCCCCTCACAATTTGTGTAGTCCTAGCCGTCAATTTTTCGGGAGACTGAAGCAGGGTCAGAAACCGTGATTTCACCAATTGCTCGATTTCGTCTGCGGGAAAGCGCGTGATTTCAGGCTTCAGTCCGCCGTCGTGAATGACGGTTTGCGAGGTGTAGTAACGGTATCGCTTTGCACCTTTCACAGCGTGCGTCGGTGTAAATCTCATTCCGTTGCTGTCGAACAAAATGCCCGTCAGCAAGCTACCTGAGGATCGGCTACGTTCGGTTCGCTGCGCGCGATCGTTCTCTTTGAGGATTGACGCGGCCCGATCCCAAAGCTTCCGCGATACAATTGGCTGGTGTCTGCCTGGATAGCATTGGCTGCGATGACGAATTTGGCCGACGTAGATAGGATTGCTCAAGAGATGATAGAGAGCACCGCGCGAAAAAGACGCTCCTCCGCTGAACCTCTCGGAAACACGCGCCTTGCTGCGGATTTGCCTGCGATCGAGAAATTCCTGTAGCTTCCTTACGCTTCCCAGCCGCACGTAGTTCCGAAAGATCTCGCGCACGGTCGTTGCTTCAGCTGGGTTGACAACAAGTTCGCGCTCGACGCAATCGTAGCCAAGGGGTACAAAGCCACCCATCCAGATTCCCTTCTTCTTTGAAGCGGCAACCTTGTCTCGGATTCTCTCGCCCGTGATCTCGCGCTCGAATTGGGCAAAAGACAGCAATACATTCAGCGTGAGCCGGCCCATCGACGAAGTCGTATTGAACTGTTGAGTGACCGATACAAAGCTCACTTTGTGAGTATCGAAGATTTCGATGATCTTGGCGAAGTCTGCGAGGGATCGGGTGAGGCGATCCACCTTGTAAACGACGACGGTATCGACCCTGGCTGCCTTGATATCGCTCAGAAGTTGTTTCAGTGCGGGCCGCTCCATTGTTCCACCGGAGAAACCGCCATCGTCGTAGCGGTTGCTAAGTACGGTCCAGCCTTCATGCTTCTGGCTAAGAGTGAATGCGCAGCAGGCCTCGCGCTGGGCCTCAAGAGAGTTAAAAGACTGCTCAAGCCCTTCTTCGGAGGACTTCCGAGTGTAGATGGCACATCGAATTTGTTGCTTAGCCATCGCTGCGGCTTGGAAGAGATCTGTTTTTTTGAAGGCCGAAGAAAGCGGGACCGGACCATCGAGTGCCTGTGATGTGACGGGCTATTTGCGACAGACTTCTGTAGCCGACTCCGCAATGTTCGTAGCCGCGCTCGGTTACGAACACCTCGTGCATCTCGCCGCTCCACCGGCGAAACAGACGCGTTCCAGGTTTGACTTTGAGTCGCGCGGATAGTTCGCTCGACGCCGAATTTCTCTCGAGAGCTCGGGCAATGCCACGGAGTTCGGCGCGCGTTGCTTGCTTCAGGCCTCCGTAGGCATTTTCTTGGAGCTTATAAGCCAGGAAGGGAATCAGTATTTCGCGACGCATTCCAACTGGCGCTGGCTTCCCGTAGGTCCTCTGCCAGAGCAGCAGCAATTTTCGACGTGACAGTGCGCCTAACCCTGAGAGCTGGCATTGGTCGTTTCTGTTCACCTAGATCAACCCCACACTCTGACACAGTGACGCTTGCCCGGGGGCGAACAGTCAAGTTAAGGTTAGGCGAGATAACCATGGATACCGAGAAGAAGCCGCGGGGAAGGCCCAAGAAAAAGGAGGGCCGGGTCGAAGCCTGGCAATTTTTTCGCGCGGCGATCGTCATCAGTGTCTATGATCAAGCCCGGCAGCGCGGAGAGAAACACAGCGTTGCCGTCAGGGAAGCTATCGACTATGTGAGGCAGAATTGGACGGACTTGGCTATTTCAGAGTCCGAAGTGAGGCGTATTTTGGGGGGCTATCGGCCCCGGGGAAGTATTAGCGTACTTCTCTTTCAGCCGTCGGTTCTGAGCGTAGAGGACGTGAAGACAAATCGCTGGATCCGCGATCAACTGAAGACGTTACAAGGAACAAAGGGCATTACATTGCCTGACATCCCAGACTATAGCCGGTCTAGAAACCGGATCGTACTGACGATCCGCGAACGTGTACGACCTCAATACCCCCGTCATAACCGCAAGACTCCAAAGCAATAACCCTCGTCCGACCTGTTCGAGCGATTTTTTTGGACCCAAATGTTGGTTTCCGATCCCGTGATTTCCATCCATCCTCAGAATGCGTAAATCCACGGGAGGTTTCGACACTTGGAAACACGACTCGGTTCAATTCAATATCGTTCAATCGCGTCTCTTCGTCCGAATGCGAACAACCCTCGCATTCACTCCAAGAAGCAGATTCGGCAAATTGCCCTGAGCGTCAAACCGTTCGGCTTCATCGCCCCGATCTTGATCGACGCGGAGGACCGAATCATTGCCGGGCACGGTCGGGTTCTGGCTGCGCAGCTTCTAGGAATGTGCGAGGTGCCCACTATTCAGATCGAACATCTTTCCGATCACCAGATCACAGCTTTCATCGTTGCGGACAATCGACTAACCGAGAACGCGGAATGGGACAACCGAATTCTCGGCGAGCAGCTGAAAATTCTCTCCGAAGCAGAGATCGATTTCAGCTTGGAGGTTACGGGGTTCGAGATGAGCGAAATCGACCTCTTCATCGAAAACATTCCGCCGGCAAGCAGCGGCAAGTGCGACCCCGCGGATGCGATCCCTGAACCTCTATCAAGGTCCCAAATAACGCGAATTGGTGACTGCTGGATCCTAGCCCGTCACCGGGTTTACTGCGGGGATGCCCGAGCGGACAGTTCGTATTCGGCGTTGATGGATGGTCAACGCGCGAACATGGTTTTCGCCGATCCGCCCTACAACGATCCAATAGACGGCTATGTCGGGGGATTTGGGAAAATTCATCATCCCGAGTTCGCAGTTGCTTCGGGAGAGATGTCCTCCGCTGAATTCACTCAATTCCTTCGGAATGCCTTTGAGAAATTGGCACGCCATAGTAGCAACGGATCATTGCACTACATATTTATGGACTGGCGGCACACGCAGGAAATTCTGTCGGCCGCCAGTTCAGTCTATTCGGAATTCAAGAACTTGTGCATTTGGGTCAAAGACAACGGTGGTCAGGGATCTCTGTACCGAAGCCAACACGAACTCGTGTTCGTCTTCAAGAGCGGGACGAAGCCGCACCGGAACAATGTACAGCTCGGGCAATATGGCCGGTATCGCACGAACGTTTGGAATTATCGGCGCGTGAATTCGCTTTCTCGAGGCGGCGACGAAGGAAGCCTCGCCCAGCTTCATCCGACCCTCAAACCAGTTGAGCTTGTCGCCGACGCGATTCTCGACTCCTCTGCACGAGGAGATCTGATCCTCGATGCATTCCTCGGTAGCGGGACCACGATCATCGCCGCCGAGCGCACAGGCCGTATTTGTTATGGGATTGAACTCGATCCCCGTTATGTCGATACGATCGTGCGCCGCTGGCAATCCTTCACGGGGCAGAGCGCGATTCTGGAATCGAGAAACCGTTCCTTCAACGAAATCGAGGAGGAGATTAATGGACGAAGAGAATAAGTCGGAAACGCCGGAGATCGAAAGCGCAGGCTATTGCAATCCGCCTATGCGCACTCGTTTTAAACGGGGACATTCGGGAAATCCGAAAGGTCGCCCTAAGGGAACTCTCAACATGGCCACCGTTTTGGCGAAGACCTTGCGCGAGAGGGTATTGATTAACGAGAACGGCAAACGAAAGACGGTCACCAAGCTCGAAGCTGCACTCAAGCAAGTCACGAACAAAGCCGCTTCAGGGGAGATCAAAGCTTTGCAGTTGTTGGCGGCATTGGTTCGATCTGCTGAAGAACGATCGAACCAAATCGCTGCACCCAATTCTGAACTCGAGGAGGTTGACGAGAAGGTCGTTCTTGGAATTCTCAAACGGTTGGAATACAGCAGTAAAGGAGATGGAGAATAATGATACTGACGCCCAGTGATTATCGTGCGCTCTTGCGCCGAGATTTGTACGCATTTACCCAACGCTCGTTCTATGAACTAAATCCAACGACTCCATTTATTCCGAATTGGCACATGGAAGTGGTTGCGTCGGCACTCGAAGCTTGCCGCCGCGGGGAGATCACTCGTCTGATCATAAATCAGCCACCACGTTCGTTGAAATCTGTCACTGCGTCCGTTGCATTTGTTGCATATCTCCTAGGTCACGACCCAACTGCACAAATCATTTGTGCCAGCTACGGTCAGGACTTGGCGAACAAGCATGCTTTAGACACTCGAACGATCATGGCCAGCAGTTGGTATCAATCGCTATTTCCTCGCACTCGACTGTCGTCACAGCGTCAAGCCTTGCAGGAGTTGATGACCTCCCTCCAAGGTTTTCGCCTCGCAACATCAGTTGGAGGTGTGCTGACCGGCAGAGGCGCGAACTACATCATCATTGATGACCCACTGAAGCCCGAAGAGGCTCTCTCAGACACTTCGAGAAGAGCCGCGAACGAGTGGTTTGACCATACGTTGTACAGCCGATTAAACGACAAGAGAAAGGGATGCATTATTCTAATCATGCAGAGATTGCATGAGGACGATCTCGTCGGCCACGTTCTTGGTTTGGAGCCCTGGACAATTATTCGACTACCGGCGATCGCCGAAGTAGACGAAAGGCACGAGATTCGTACTCCTTATGGAATACAGCTGTTCGAACGTTTTGCCGGCGAAGCTCTACATCCGGAACGAGAGCCGCTCGAGGTTTTGAAGCGTATACGCGAGGCACAGGGCGAATACAATTTTTCAGGGCAGTATCAACAGGCTCCTGCTCCTCTGGGCGGCGGTTTGGTCAAATTAGAGTGGTTTAAAAACTACACAACAGCCGACGTTCCTGCGAAGTTCGAGCTGGTCTTTCAGAGTTGGGACACGGCGAACAAGCCCTCGGAACTCAGCGATTATAGTGTCTGTACCACTTGGGGCGTGAAAGACAAGCACATTTATCTAATTCACGTCCTTCGAAAACGACTCGGCTATCCAGAATTGAAGCGCGCTCTGCGAGAGCAGGCAGAGGCATTTAGCCCGGAAACGATTCTCATCGAAGATAAAGCTTCAGGTACGCAACTGATTCAGGAAATGGTGAACGAGGGAATGCATGCGATCCAGAAATACGAACCGTCGATGGACAAGACGATGAGGATGAATTCAGTCACGAGTACTGTTGAAAATGGCTTCGTGCATCTTCCGGACAAGGCATCATGGCTGGGCGAATACCTGCACGAACTCGCGAGCTTTCCAAAATGCAAGTACGACGATCAAGCTGACTCGACATCACAGGCGCTCGACTGGTTCAAGCAGAAATGCATGACTGCAGTTTATGGACTCCTGGAGTGGTGGAAGGAACAAGAGGGAAAAATTGAGGCGGGAACGTCTTCTTTCTCGCGGTCATCGCGCGAGGTCTCTTCTACTATTCCCGAGTCTAGGCCATGTACCGGGTGCAACAGCGTAATGAGACAACCGATTCCCGGCGGATTGAGGTGCATGAGCTGTGGAACGCAGTGGCCGCAGCCTGGAGCTCGGCGCAGCGCTCCAATCTTCACTCGCACCGATGCCCTGAACGGAAGAAAATTCTGGTAACTGCGACTCGAAGCGGAGGACGAGAAGTATACTGAACTAGGGCATGCCAAAAGCGAGTTATTCGTTAGATCAAAATTCGCCATGGCATGCCCTGCTCAGCTATCTGACCTGCCCGAGGATTTGGCTACTACTTCTACTTTTTACCACCCATCCTTATATACATATTCTGTGTGCGCTTCACGCGCACTTGCGCTCCAGAGTCTTCGCGCTGTTTCAAAGTGATTTGATACAACGTCGGTACGCACGGATCGTTGGAGTGCCTTTCTCGATCCAAACGGGGATGCACCTGTCTCATGAGCAAGAGTGCTACGTTCGGACGAGATGCTCAAGGCACATCTGCATGTGTTTAGGTCTCCCTGAATATTTTGTCACTCGATGAACGTGATGAGTTGCCGTACTCGCCTTTTTCGTTGTCATGCGTAAGAGCTCAGCCAGGTCTCGCGTGCTCCATGTGTCCATTCCTCTCGTTTCTTCGAGAAAGCTAAAAACTGCGGCGACGGGAATTTGAGGAGAAATCTCCGGGCTATTTGCTGTAATTCTCAATTTAGTACCCCATCCTTTGCACCCGTCCGATAGAGCCGAACTACTTCGCCCGTTGAATCTCTCTTGTCTTAGGTGGGAACCGCCTCCGTTCGCCCGTGATCGTAGCTGGCGAGCCTGTAGAACCATTAGGCAAAGACACCCCGGGGCCATTTGTTCAATTTGTGCGTGGAATGCTTGGCGGAACGCGCGGGGCCTGTAGCTCAATCGGTTAGAAATACGTTTCCTATGAACCACCGACCGCATCTGCGCGCTCAAGCTCGTCAGGTCTGGCGCTAACGTTGTTGCCACACTGGGGGCATGGTCCTGCCAAGCCGCCAGCATCAGTCACTTGCGATCCTTCCTCGGCCACAATCAAAACGGCAAACGTGCCGCATTTTTCGCACTTAACACCCAGATTTGTGCGGCGTGGAATGGACATAGATCCTCCGATGCCCGGCAATCATTGATTATTTCAACTCGGAATCGAACCGTGCCGCGCAGACTATAACGAAGGTCGATCTGAGTCAATGAAGCGAGATAAGGACAAGATTCGAAGCTGAGGCGGTTTTTGTCCCTCGCCACCAGCATCTGGATTAATCGTGTCGCGCCAGCTCTATGAGTACTGCATCTGTTATTTACCCTAGACTTAATTTAAATGAAATTTGCAGCTCACTCGGGTCAAATCCGTATTGTTCAAAACCGTACAATCCAAGATGCTCTCTTCTGCGTAATGCCATTGAAGGAGCAGTCTAAGACACCACGTTCATTCTGGCCGTTCCTTCACGTATGTCGACGGCAGTTGTGGCATCACTGCTATCTGTTAAAGAGACGACGCCGTCGGTCCCAGTCTTGGCCAGCGCATCCGCAATTATTTTCCCGACCTGTACGTCGCCTCCCGCGGCTGTCCGCGCCACTGAGACAATGTCCAGTCCGCTTGGCGCTCGCGACTTTCCCTTAATTGTTTGCACCGTGGTTTCGACAGAGGCGTCCATATCATGAATAAGGTCTCGAAGTACCGACCCGGCCTGCAGCGCTTTGTATCCCTTTTCGATCAATTCTTGAAATATTAGGATCGCCGTCTTAGAGCCGTCACCTACTGCAGCGTTCATCTCCTGAGCCAGTCGATTGGCGTGTTCGATGCCCTTTCGCTGCAGCAGATCTGATGAGTTAGTTGCTTCCGCAATAACCAGACCGCTCCGATCAAAACGGGGCAACCCGAATGTGGCGCCAAGATCATCGTCGTACTTGGAAATCCTCCCTACAACCGATTTGCCGGCGTTCCTCTGGAGGAAGAAGCGGATCTGGTGGACCATTACAAGGGAATCACTCGGAACGGAGATGGGAAACAAATCGGACAGTCGCTGTTGTATACCCGCTGGCGGGTTCGCAAGCATCTTTTGGATGACCTATACATTCGTTTCTTTCGGCTCGCGGACATCCGTATCGGAGAAAAGGCGAAATTCGGCGTAGTGAGCTTTATCTCGAATAGCTCCTATATAGCGGGCCGCTCCCATCCCATTATGCGAGAGTCACTGCTAAGTCATTTCGATCAGGTCTGGATCGACAATCTTCACGGGAACAGGATTGCAAGCGAGCGGACTCCTTGGGGACAGTCCTGCGAAACGATTTTCAACACAGAGGGGATCGGTCCGGGAATCAAGGTTGGCACATGCGTTTCGACGTTCTTGAAACGGGACCATTCGTCGGGCAGGCCGGCAAGAGTCTTCATTCGAGATTTCTGGGGGCGAGCAGCGAAGAAGCGGAGCGCACTTGTCTCCTCCTTGACGATGGATGCTTGGACTACGAAGGATTTGAAGGCTGCGGCCGATAAGCCGGAAGGACCTCGGGGTTATCAAGAATTCTATCCGTCGGAGGAAAGGACCTGGAAATTTTCGTCGGTTGGAGAGGGTGGATTCGAGGATTGGCCAGCGCTGGATGATCTATTTCCGAGATCGCTTCAAGGTGTCAATCCCAATCGCGGTTTGGATGGTAGCGTGATCGATACGGAACACAGTGCGCTGGAAACCCGTATGCGGGACTACTTTTCGAATCCCGATTTTGAGGAATTGAAAAGGCGATATCCGAATCTCTTCAAACCTCGGGCCCGATACGAGCCAAGCGCCACGAGAGCGCGGCTCTTGCAAAGCGGCAGCTTCGATCCTGAAAAGATCCTTCCCTACGTACTATTCCCGCTCGACGGGCGTTGGATCTACTACGAAAGGGAAGCCAAGTTCCTCAACGAATCACGTCCTGAATTGGGCGATCACTTGAAAGACAATGAGTTTCTGGTGGGTATCCCGCAGGCGCGGCGACCATCGGAAAGCCGGCCCCTTACTCTTTCGGGACTATTCGACCTGCATCTTCATGATTGGGGTTCCGTCGGGTTTCCATCTGAGCTGAATCCCCACGAAGATGCAGGTTCGCTGTTAAAACGTCCAGGGGAAAAACTCGTCAGGTACGCTAATCTCGCGCAGGAAGCGTGGTCCAGCTTCCAAACGGCTTGGAACTACAAAGGCGATCTTCAGAGCATCGACGCAAAACGGTTTTGCCGGGAGCTTTTCCGTTACGCGATGGCGATCTGTCACTCACCGCAATACGAAGTAGATCACAAGGATTCCCTCGCCCAAGATTGGCCGCACATCCCGATTTCGAAGAACAAAGAACAATTTGAAGAGGGTGTGAAGTTAGGAGACCAAATTGCGCGCTTGCTTGATCCGTTTGGAGATCCGTCTCGAGTCTTGCAGGAATTATTGGGTAAAGACGGGAACACCCTCGGTGTAGCAGAACGACGAGGGGGCGGAAGCATCAGCGAGGCTGAGCTGATAGTGGAATTCAGCTATTACGGATCGGCGCGGGGACGATGGAGCGGGCGGCCGCCAAAAGACTATGAAATAATCCATGCGGCTTGGGGTGATGCGACGGGCGATCTGTTCCTAAACGACCAAATTTTCTTAAGTCACGTCCCCAAGGGAATTTGGCTTCGGTCAACTCGACCGAACAGACGACCACATTACCTTGAAGCTGCGCGCTGATAAGTGCACAGTCATCCGGCAGTTCTTGGTAGATGAATTTCACCTTCCTGCCGTCATCAAGGTTCTTGGTTCAGTCTTCGTCCGGCATGTTCGAGCTCCACAGGCGGGGGTCGATGTGTGTCGCGAGTATACTTCAGTTGGCGCGAGAAATTGCAAATCGGGAATCAGAAGCCGGCATTTCGGAAAGCGGCCCGGCACGCCGCCGATAGGCGTTTTATGAATCTTGTTGCCGCCAACAACCGGCGCTAGCAGGAGCTGGCTAACTCGCGGTTAGGAGCTTCCGATGTGTCCTGGTCCCCATCCAATCTTCATAAAGGCATAAATGCAACATTGATGAGGAATTCCGAAGGCTCTTAAGCGACGCCTGTTTTGAAGCGTGCTCATCCGTACGGCCGCCCATCAAAGCGTTCTTACTGCTTAAGTTCGACGAGCACTTCGCAAACTCGGTGCTTGCAGAGGTGCTTCGAAGCGAACGTAGGCATACGCGATTTCGTAGCATACTAGGGTACGTCGCGCTACCCATCGGCGTAATTCCGGGGATCAGCACTCCAGCGCAGAAACTCGTTGAAGAAACCATTGGCGCGTCAGTCGCGAAGAAATTGAAGCAAAAGCACCAATGGTTCTACATGCTGAGAGACTTCGCTGACTCTTGGGAGGACGTGACCAAAGGAGTCGAATCAATCCCACTCACCCTGGGCTACCATGTTGCATATTAGGAACATGTACTGGATAGAACAGGCGCAAAAGACTTGGGGTTATAAAAAAAACACAACTGTTACGGGACACTTCACTAACGTCCCACCCCAGGGGCCGGATACTTCGCCTGAATATTCGGCCCTTTATTCTCTGACTACTTCCGTCAATCGGACTGATTCATGACTCTTCCGAAGCCCTGGTCTTGCAGGTTTGTCGCTGCGCCTGCCATTCGAGGGAACTCACTCAACTGACGAAGTAGGAAGTCGTTCACATCCTGATGGCCGCTTTAATCGGTGAGGTGAAGTACTGGAGCGGCAGATATCGGTTAATGTGACTTATCGGGAGTTCGGCATTCCGTACCCGTGTTGGAACAATAGTTCAAGTCTTAGTTGAAGCCACACAGTAGGCATATGGCTACTTTGCCTCTGAAACCGGAGATTCTCGGTTGGAGAATGACTATGAAGAAATTTTTCCCTGCATTAGTGCTTACAAGCATGTTGGCAATTAGCGGGCTGCAATTGCAGAGCGGTCGCCATAGGGTCGGTGCTGTGTGTAATGACGGCACGACCAGCTCGGCAACAGGTAGCGGCGCGTGCTCTCACCACGGTGGTGTGAGTTGCTGGCAATACAGCGATGGAACGTGCACCAAGCCGTAAAGGCCCGGATCGGACATGTCGGGTAACCCGCCACCCGTCCGCGTAGCACCTGAATTGTCTATGCCTCCCGGATATCAAACCGTCTGACCAGTTCGTTTTCGACCCGAAAGATGTGCCCGACCATCTTATCGGCGAGCAGTTTCCCTTTGAGATCGCGCACCACCTGATGCACTTCGACAATCACATCCGCTTTTGGGCTTTCCGCAAACGCAACCGGCTCGACGTGCGGATCGACCATCGCCCACTGCCGTGTCCAGTAACTGCGTACTCCTTCGCGCCCGTGGACATGGCCTCCTTCCATGCCATTTGCCCAAATGACATCTTCGTGCAAGGCTGCGAGCACCGCCTCCATGTCGCGAGCATTGAAGCGATCGTAGATTCGCTTAAGTAGTTCTACGTTGTCCAACAATCGAATCTCCTTTCGTCATTACCCATACGGAGCCACTACTATTTTAGCGTGCGGACCTCTTGCGGGTCTTCTGAGGGGCGCTCATCGATTCTCTTTCTACTGGGTGGATTGTCGGCAATCCGGAAACTATCCAGAAATGGGGTTATGGAAACTTGGGTTGCACGCCTTTCTACTTAGACTCTTCGGCTATCGTTCACACTTCAAGCCGGTCGTGATAATGGCTGTACGAATTGTCCAAACTCAAGCAGTGAGTTATTACCATTGGGGATACTTGCTGGCCCCATCGAAGAAGTCGTAGGCTGGCTGAGGAGGGCTCAAGATGCCTGCGACAATTTCAACCTGGAACCTTAAAGACGCCGAAACAGAGAAGAAAGTCCGCGCAGCCGTGGAAGAACTCTTCAAGAAGTATCCGGACGATTGGAGAGTGGGAATTCGCGAAGGGATTAACAACGAGACGTGGGAAATTAAGGTGACTGCAGCGGACGGGAGAAAAAACGCGGCGAAAAAGGCGGAGATAACGTCGAGGCAGTGGTACGCTGTTTGATGGCAACGTTTCTTTTGCGATCGGCAGGTCTATCGCCACGACAAAATTGAAGTGTCGCCTACTTCTTCAAAAGCTCTCCCTTGAAATGACCTTCAACCTCTTCACGACTCAACGGGTTTCTGGCTTTGGTCGATACGACCGAATAGACGACCTCATTGCCTTCTGTCTGCGTGGTGATAAATGCGCCGTCTTCTGGCAGTTCTTGGTAGATGAACTTCACTTTTCTGCCGTCTTCAGGCGTTTTGATCCACTCTTCGTCGGGCATTTCTAGATCTCCATCGGTGATCAGTGAACGTCGCGAGTATAAAATTATTCGGTGAGATGACGATGCTCTGATCTGCGGCGATCAAAGCTGGGGCCGACTGTCTGACATCGCATCGGTGGCTATAGTGGTTAATTGCGTCGATTTATCTCTTTGGTCCGGCTGTTACGGTAACGTCAACGTGAGCACCCTTTTTGAGTCTCACATCATCGCCATTTTCGTCCGTTAACGCATTTTCAATACGGAGATCTCGATACCCGCGGGGGGAGCTCTCAACAGCAATCTGTGCCTTTTCAGGTTGGCTCGGACGCGGAGGGATAATTTTATCTACGGTTCCGCACATGGTCGCACTCGGCTGTTCCGGAATTCGCGCCCTATCCAGGTTCAGTGCCGCGACCTTTGCTGACCTAGTCATGCGCGGCTTCGCCATTTCCTTCGTGACGCTGGCACGTGTGGCTGTGTCTGATTCGCTCTCTGTTCTCTTATTGAACATACACGCATCATGACATCAAGATAGAACCAATGCAGTCCCGTTTCGAACAGTTGGAAATATGCGAGCGCTTGCTATCGCTAGCGTCGCGTTGGGATCGCCAATATTTGGGATAAACGTTTCAAAGTGAACAGACACACCTTTTGAGTAGGCTTATGATCCTGTTTTGATTTAGATGGAACGGCTGGCGGCCATGTCCCTTGTCGAGTGACTGCACACGGTAGTCCGCGCGGGCCTTTGCAGTTTGAACTCCTGGAAGCTGCCCTTGCCACCAGGTTCCATCGCAGTCCCGCGCCGAACGACGTTGTTCCTAACGCACAAGCAAGGTGCCCATCACCCTTTCGCGCGGTCTCAAAGGCTCGAACGCTTTCTGGTGTTTAGTCCAGTTCTAAGAAGCGGCCTTCGCGCGCGCCATCCCTGGTTGCCCGACCAGTTCCTCGAAAAGAGTCCGGTAATGAATCATGCCCTGGCGCAGTTCTTCGGTACCGGCCTGTCCCTTCGTTTGAAGAAGCGCACTTTGGTGGGCCGCACGGTAATTTTCGAGAACCAAAGGGTGATCCACAGAAATGTCCGCCGCACGTTGTTCAAAGTCGCTAACCGGATAGCCACGCGTGGACATTACGTCCCCCACCAGTTGGTCGGCGTCCGTTATCGCGCTTCCAGGACCGTCAACGAACCGCGCCTGAATTCTGCCCCACGATTCGATAAACCGCGCACGGTCACCCGGGGCGAGCGGCCGGATGTGTAAGGCTTCCACGCGTTCGGCACGTCCGTCGAGTACTGCCTCTGCGTGCCGCCGGCCTCCGACTTCTTTGACGGCGCGGGCATATTCGGCGCCACCGAACTGAGTGCGCAGTCGTTGCGTTCGGCGTTTACCAGTGGAAAACCAAACCGCAATACACGCGACCACTATCACGGTGACAGCGATGGCTGTGAGTATTTGTGTGGTGCTTAACGCTAATAGGTTCATGACGTAGCTCCAGTTTTTGGTCAAACCCTTAATTCAAAGGTGGTCGTGGCTCGGTAGTATGAAGTAGTACCGGCTCACGGTTTTTCGACGACTTTTTCCACTTGGCCGATTTTCTTCTGGACTGTCCCAGCAATCTTTTCGCCAGTACCATCCGCTTCCAAGCCCGGATCGTTCGCCAGTTGACCGACTTTTTCCCTAATGTCGCCCTTCACTTCGTGAACCTTACCTGCGATCTCGTCTTTTGTGCTTGGCTTCATCTTGATCTCTCCTCTGAAACGATTTGAATTCCGTTACTTCGCTAAGGAAACTCCGACTTCAACTGCGCAGTAGAAAGCGCCAGCCGTACACATCGTGCCCGGCGAGGCCGCTTAAGATTCGGTGATCGAGTGCATCTCTCTTCTTGACACCAAGAAGGCGCTAGTTCCTGCGCCAATGCGAGTATCCCCAGCCGCCGCCACCGAGCAAAAATACAACGAGAATAACGATCAGTATAGTTTCCATGTTTTCCTCACTCTACAGAGGGTTAACCCGCTTTGCTTCCTCCGCAGTCAACATCATAAAAGAGACGAAGATGGATATCTGTCCGTATCGAGACACATTCGCGTATTGATGGCCTTTTTTCTTGGTTCGAAAGTAGCTAGTGCTGGTAGAGAGTAAGGAGCTACTTACCGCGAAAGTGGGCCAGGCGAAAGCGGTTCGTTACTCGTGCAGGACAACACTGAGCAGAGAATTGTCGATTTTGATCTCACCGTTGTATTTGATGAAACCGAGCTTCCTGAATTTATTCATGAAGAAATTGACGCGAGACCGCGTTGTACCAATCATTTCCGCGAGCGTCTCCTGCGATACTTTGCCAAGAACCTTATGAGGTTGGTTTTGGGCGCCATAGCGCGCGAGCAGCAGCAGGGTACGCGCCAGCCTTTTCTCGGTGGAGTTGAAGAGCTGGTCGATCAGATCTTCTTCAACTCGTATATTTCGTGTCAGCATATAGGCGATGAAGCGATCGGAGAACTCGTGTTCCCTGTGGAGCACGCGAATCATCTCGTTTTTCTCAATGACGAGCAAAGTGGTGGGTGCGATTGCTGTCGCTGTCGCGATGCAAATCGACTGACCCGCCAGGCATCCTTCTCCAAAAAAATCACCCGGTCCCAGAATCGCCACCACGGCTTCTTTGCCGATCCCGTTCACCACAGCAAGCTTCACGCCGCCTTCCTGAATGTACATCACACTCTTGGCAGAGTTGCCCTGCGCGAAGACGGTTTCTTTTTTTCGGAACTTCACAACTTTCCTGCCGAGACCCGTCGAGTCGAGGAACAACTTCACATCGAACGCAGGGAATTCTGAATTCGCTTTTCGAGGGGAGCGAGGGACCTTGCCGGATACGCGACGAACTGCGGATGACACAGTGCTGTTAGGATAGCACGATCTGACTGATTGCCCAATATTGGACGGACGGGCTCGTACGGTCCTATGTCGTGAATTGCCAGCCCTAGAATTAGCTGCGTCCGAGGTGTGGGACTGCTTTCGAACGATGCCAAATGTACAGGTTGTTGACGAATCGCGGTACGCGCGTGTTTTCGAAACTGTACATTATGTGATAGTCAGCGAAATTACCTTCCGCATAGAATTCCCGCGATCTGCAACGAACACAACTTGGGTTTTCCCTAAAAATGAATATTAGGAGGGCCGGTTCATGAGCGACACCGTCATGTTCCCACGGGAACGTTTGCCAGATGCCAGCGCCAGCACATTTCGGAGCACCGCCAAAGCGACCGCGTCACGGAACGGTGCCAAACGAGTGGTTAGGTTACAACCGAAAATGGGCGCTCTCAAAGTGAGATTCGCAGAGCGCCTTCATGACACTGAAGCTCAGTTGATCGAGCGTAACAATTACGAAGAACGCCTCCGTGAACTAACGACTCGGCTTCTTCAGGCCCAGGATGATGAAGCCAGACGCATTGCCCGCGAGTTACATGACAGCGCAGGGCAGTACATCGCTGCGATACAGATGAACCTCGGCGCCGTGACGCGAGACGCGTCCTCGCCGCTTACAACCTCGCAGGCAAAGCGCATCTGCGATTCCGTCAAGATGCTAAGTCTGTGTTCGGATGAAATCAGAACCATATCTTATCTCCTTCATCCACCGCTGCTGGATGAGATGGGACTCGCTTCCGCTTTGTCCTGGTATTCGGACGGTTTCACCGAACGCAGCGGAATACTGGTCGAACTGGATATTTCCAAGGGCTTTGGGCGCCTATCTACAGAAACTGAGACTGCGATGTTTAGAATCGTGCAGCAAAGTCTAGCGAATATTTATCGTCATTCCGGAAGCCACGTCGCCAGGATCAAAATTCGCAGAAATGCTAAAGAAATCACCATGATGATTTGTGACGAAGGGTGCGGCATCGCTGCGGATGTTCTAAAAGAATTTTACCTAGGCACGCGACTTGTCGGAGTAGGCATCGCTGGAATGCGCGAACGGACACAAGTTATGAAAGGGCGATTCCGTATCAGTTCCGCGTCAGGCGGGACCACTATTGAGATCAGCTTACCGCTCGCCGAAAATACAACCCACAGATGAGTCGGTGGTTCGTTACTCGTGCAGGACAACACTGAGCAGAGAATTGTCGATTTTGATCCCGCCGTTGTATTTGATAAAACCGAGCTTCCTGAATTTGTTCATGAACACATTGACCCGGGCGCGAGTTGTCCCAATCATTCCCGCCAGAGTCTCCTGAGATATCTTCGGCAGCATCTTTTCTGGCTGGTCTTGCTTGCCATAGCGCGCAAGCATCAACAGGGTCCGTGCCAGACGTTTCTCAATGGAATTAAAGAGTTGATCAATTAGGTCCTCCTCGACTCGAATGTTTCGTGCGAGCATGTAAACGATGAAGCGGTCGGAAAACTCGTGTTCTCTGTGGAGCGCCCGAATCATCTCTTTCTTCTCAATGACGAGCACCGTACTGGCTGCCATCGCGGTCGCTGTCGTCATCCGAAAAGGCAGACCCGTCAGGCATCCCTCGCCGAAGAAGTCGCCCGGCCCCAGAATCGCCACAACGGCTTCTCTGCCGGATTCATTTACGACAGTAAGCTTCACGCCGCCTTCCTGAATGTACATGATAGTCTTGGCGGGATCGCCCTGCGCGAAGTCGGTTTCTCTGTTTTTAAGCTTTCGAACTGTTCTTCCGAGACCCGTTGAGTCGAGAAACAATTTCACATCGAACGCAGGGTTTCCTGAATTCGCTTTTCGGGGTGAGCGAGGGGTCTTGGAGGATATATGTCGAACTGTTGACGACACAACCCAGTTATGATAACACGATTCAACCGGCTGTTCAATATTGGACAGTTTCGAACCGGGGCAGGCTTTATTTGTATTTCAGAGCGATGCACAGAACACTTATTGGAGGCAACTGACAAAGAGACTAAACAAATCAGGACACTGACCCTTTTTTTGTTGAGGATCTCAAGCGTTCATTGGTAGAAGGCTGTAATATATCTTCAGCCCAATCCGAAACATAGTATCCCGCAACCCACGAATCGCCGAGTTTCGTTACGGCCACTTCATACACCGTGTCACCGTATGTCTCATAACGTCTTCTTACAGCGCCGTCTTCTTTCGTGTCGCGGTTGTACACCACGTCTCCTCGTTGAAATTTCGCTGTCATTAATGCTCTCGATCTCTCTTTGGGGTGGATTGGACAAACAGCCATATTGGTGCACTGCTTTGGCTGCTTCGCTTCCTTGACCCGAACGGACTTTGTCTTACGGGGCGCTTCCATTTCCTTCATCAGGTTGGAAAACAATTCTTCGTTTGACCGCTCTCGGGATGTGTTCTTCACCTTCACAGCGTACCCTCCAGTCTTAAGTGTTTTATTCACAACAGAACAATTTCAGCACATGAACTCCCTCTGGGCGCACTTTCGTACTGGCCCCAAAAGCGGCAGCTGTTCAAGTGGGACGTGTCCGTCGATGAGACATCTATTACGCGGTGCGCGATCCAGCAAAACGAATCGCACCCCTCGCTAAGTCTAGGGAATTCTCAAGTGCCAGCCGTGCCGGCGAAGCGCTCTCGCGCTTCTTGCCGGCTCCCACAGCGATCCAAGCAGCGTCATTCCGGCCACTGCCAGAATGCTTCCCGCGAAAATGGCTAAGGAGCTTTTTGCAGTCGAATGCGTCACGCCATAATGTACCAATAGAATCCCGGCAACCAGAAAGACTCTAGCTACAAGGCTACCCGCCCTCTGGAAGCAATGCGCGATCATGAGATCCAACTTTGTATCTGCTTTAGTCTCGGTGCTGCGTAATGAGCTAGTTTGGCTCTATCCGGAGCGGCGGCACGTCGCTGGCGACCGGTGTGAGTTCTTTACCCAAAGGCGGGATATTCGGGTTTTTCATAAGACTGTCACAGCAACAGAGGGGTTCCATAGACCCCACGAGCTCGCCCGTTCGCGACACAATGACCTCACAGCCGCAATCAGGATTCATGCACTTCCAGGTTTATCCAAGTTTCATTTGCATATTCGGATGCCCCCAAGCTAGTTTGACGTGGACATGTCGGGGAGGCTCAAGTCTGATTGTCATTGTCCAGTACATCTCCCGGCGCAGCTATACATCTCCTCGTAAAGATATTTGGATAACGGAAGTCGATTAGTCCACTTTGGTACAGATTCTTATGAGTAACGAGAACAGCTGTAGGTAGAAATACGGACGTAGTTGCACGGATTGACTTAGCATTCGGACGGAGTAAGGTAGGCCCATTGCCCGAAGGCGTCCATACCCCTAAAGCACATCGCCCTGCGGACAAGGCCAGGGGATTGTTGCTCACACTGAGTGGCAACCCCTGGCTGCACTGACTATGCATCGCTTCGCCACCGACGCGCCGATCGACGTGGCAGAATTTCGCGCCCGTCTGCGCAAGATGACGGTCGCCGAACTTCTCAAATACGGCAACCTGGACGCTATTTATGCTCACCGGAAGTTAATTTTTGGAAACCGCCTCGCGAGACTTTCGTTATTCAATTAGGTTTGTGCCGCGAAGTATGGAAGCGCCGAAAGGCCGCCAAGCTCATTTACGCGTACGGGTTCTTTACGCCGACTTTCATTTGTATCACGCCGTTGACAAAGTCTTCGAAACGCGCCGCTCGATCTTTTCAATCTGACCGCACGTCGCGTCCGTTCTCGCAATCCTCGCACTGACTCATTTTACGAGTCTGCGATGCTCACGACATACACACTTTCCGCTGGCTGCGACAATTGCGGCGACTTAATTTATTCTGGCGAGCCATATGACAACCGAAGATATCGTAACCTGGCTAGGCGCGTTTGACCTGAGAGAAGCTAATTGCCAGAATTGCCAGACCAAAACTATCGTTGCTCGGGAGACATTGATGGTGCTTCCGCTCCATTCCGCAACGAGAATTAATATCCTGTTGCCGTCCGGGGCGTCTCTCGTGAGGCACAAATCATCTTGGATCGCCTTCACAGGACAGGTCGAGAGATATAATCATCAACGATAGGAGAAGGCACAAAGCCGATTGTCACTGACGTTTTGGCGAAACGAGCAGTCGCGATTTCAAGTCCCCAGAAACGGCGCTCACGCATTATTTTTGATCCACCAATCGCACTTTGCCCAAAAACCTATTCGGCTTGGGTTACGCAAGTCTTTGATTCCAAGCGCGTGGAATGCTTGATTCAGATTGCCCACAAACACATGTTTTTAGGGCAGCGAGATTTCGAGTTCCAAATCGCTACGCAATCATCGGGCTGGCGAGCCGGTTCCAAAAACAAAATTCAGCTGATTAGAACCAAACCGCAGATGAAGCTAGACTGATTCCACTTGTCCCGGTCCGGTGCTTCGCCAAAATGTAATCCGCGCCGAAAATGGCACGTAAACTGCGATGATGTGATCTAAGAGTTCGCGGCGGCAACTGCCAATCCATCGCTCCGCAGTTCCATTCTGCCACGGACTCCGCAACGAAGTGCAGAACAGGACTCACCTTCAAGGATCGATCGGCTACGGGAACCTCCAGCCTCACTGCTCGGGCTCTCAAATGTTAACGGAGGCGCTACTGCACGCTAGGTGGCGGCGGGAGCTTATATACATCGCTAGGAATTGGTTCAGTTGCAACGAATGCCTGAGCCAAAACTTTCCACTGTCCAGATTGCTTTTGCCACGTATCGACAGCCACAAATTTCGCGTTCGGAACGTCGTAACGCGCATCTTTATGGCCGGTCGCGTTGAATGTACCTGAATACGTCACGATGGCTGTGTTGCCAGAAATTCTTACCTTGATGTCCTGAATTTCGGCGGTGGACTTAACGTCAGGGTCACTCTTTCTCATCCCTAAACTCATTTTCTCGGCGTCTGTCGGCGTCTGGTCGCTAACGTGACCCAAAGCGTCTACCGTTACCAAGTGGTCCGCAGAGATGCTCTTTCCGAAAGCGATATCGGCATCGCTCGTCCCAAGATGCTTGGCCCCATCAAGTTCCAGCTTCTTTAAGGTTTCCTCGTCGGATGTCGCCTGGGAAAAAGTTCGGGTCGGACAAATCACCACCGTCAAGCACGATAGGCACAACAAAGAGAGTAGTCGGTTCATTGGGCCCTCCTTTGCGCTGGAGCCTAACATACAGCCGCGCCCAGGGTCGACCGTTTACTGCGAGGAATTTGGCGACGTACGGTAGCGACGGCGCGTTAAAGATTTAAACAGTGCCGAAGAATAGGCCTTCCTTCACGATCTGCGATCAGGCATTCCTCCCGAGGCCGAAACGCCACTTGGCACCCCGCATGGCACCCCGAGGGCGCGGCCCGGCTCGCCTTTTTCTTGTGACGGTGGATGTCGCCGTGTAAATGTGAGTGAACCGAAAACTGTCCTCTGTTGCGTAGCAAAATTAACAGCACCACTGAAGCACCGAGAGTGATTCGTGCCTGGGGGGAAAACCCATGAACTGTCCGCACCGTAGGGTTCTGTCAGTGTATGCCGCGGTTTCGCTATTAGTGAGCGCTGTCGTTAGCTCGTGCAATCCGGTTCACAATAAGACGCTCGCCGAGCGCGGCGTCACTGAGTTCCAAAGCCGATTAGACTCCGCACAATTTCACACGATCTACGTTGAGGCTGACGAGAGCATCCGAAAATCGAACAACGAAGCGGAGTTCACCACGTTCCTGCGAAGTGTCCATGAAAAGCTGGGAAATGTCCGCAAAAGCAAGCTCCAGACTTTCAACATGGGATGGTCAACTGGCGTTGGCGTATCGGCGACTGTGTTGTACGTTACGGATTTTGCCGACGGCCAAGCATCCGAAACCTTTGTCTGGCGATTTATTGACTCAAATGCGGTGTTATTGGGATACCACATCGACTCGAATGCGTTAGTGACTAAGTAGAAGGCCGTGAGGTTGGCAAACTAATGCAAAACTTGGCGCCTGAACGTGCCCGGCTGACATTCACCAGGTTTGTTTTGGATCGTGATGGAACGCAATAGGAGTCGACTCGCCGCTCTCGACGCTCGCGGATGAGCTGCTACCACGCAAACATCAAAATTCGTGAAAATAGCCCATTTAGATTCAGTAACCTACAGACGGTAAAATACACGGTACGGTTAGGATGGGTCTGGATCGTGTTATTCTAATATCATCGTGCCATCCACAGTCCGCCGCGTACCCGCTAGGGTCCCTCGCTCCCCCCGAAAAGCGAATTCGGGAATCCCTGCGTTCGATGTGAAGTTGTTTCTCGACTCGGGCGGTCTAGGGAGGAGGGTGGCCAAGTTTCGAGGAAAAGAAACAGTCTTCGCGCAGGGCAACCCCGCGCAGAGTGTCATGTACATTCGGGAAGGCGGTGTGAAGCTTACGGTGGTCAATGAGGTCGGCAATGCCCAGTCCAGAATGTTCTGATCCGCCGCCGCGCGAAGGCCGCCTTCATGAGCCGCGATCTGCTGCGCAATTTCGAGCTTGTGCAAAAGTGCTTTCATGAGCACAATCCGGAAACCGAGTATTTCCATAACTGGCACATCGAAGTAATTGCCGAAGCGCTGGAACAATGCCGCTTGGGCAAGCTGCGTCGATTGATTATCAACGTTCCCCCACGTTCTCTGAAATCGCACATGGCCTCGATCGTGTTCCCTGCTTGGCTTCTCGGACATAATCCGGCAGTGCAGATCATTTGCGTGAGTTACGCGCAGGGTCTTTCGGACAAACTGGCTGCGGATTGCCGCTCGGTGATGGGAGCACAATGGTATCAAGATCTTTTCCCAGCAACCCGACTCGCTATGCGCAAGCCCGCGGTAAATGATTACACGACCACCAAAAACGGATGTCGCGTGTCCACGTCAATGGGTGGTGGTCTAACAGGTCGAGGCGCCGACTTTATTATCATTGACGATCCTCTCAAACCAGACGAAGCGCTATCGGAAACTCAGCGAACATCGGTGAACAATTGCTACGACAACACGTTGGTAAGTCGATTGAATAGCAAGCGCGATGGCTGCATCATTTTGATCCAACAAAGGCTCCATGAAGATGTACCTCTACGAGATGGCCGTATTCCCTAATGGGAAATACGACGATCAAGTGGATTCGACTTCGCAAGGATTGGACTGGTTCAAGGATTTTTCAGCGAATCAAACGCTTGGCCTGCTCGAGTATCAAAAACAAATGGAGCGAGCCGTGACGTGCGAAGAGGATTACTCCACTGTTCCACAATCGAGGCCTTGTGAGGGTTGTGGGGGCGTGATGAAACAACCTATCCCTAGCGGCTTGAGGTGCGCTCAATGTGGAGCGCAATGGCCACCTCCTGGCGCTCAGCGGAGCGCTCCAGTCTTCAATCGAGCCGATGCGCTGGAAGGAATGAGCTTCTGATAGTTTGCGCCTCAAAGAGAGGACGAGAAGTAAGCTGAACTAGGGCATGCCAAAAGCGGGTTATTCGTTAGGTAGGTTTCGAGATGGCATGCCCTGCTCAGCTATCTGCCCTACCCGAGGATTTGGTCCAGAAGAAATGAGGGAGTTTTTAGAAGTGATCGGACCGGCTTTTTTATACCAACTCTAAGGTGAGTTTCCGGCTGTGTGTAACCCAAGGAAATCACGGCTAGCCGCGATTTCCTTGGCGAATTCGTTAGGCGTCCGCTCCCCGAGAGATCGGTGAGGGCGACTCTCATTGTATTCCACCCGCCAAGTCTCCACGATCTGCTGGGCTTCCGTCAATGAC
>Ga0182015_10002283_pt1 | contig 23560 bp, 24 predicted proteins | sample 712P3MmetaG_FD_120478 | JGI IMG/M metagenome (GOLD analysis project Ga0182015, IMG submission 120478) | Permafrost microbial communities from Stordalen Mire, Sweden - 712P3M metaG | ecosystem: Environmental > Terrestrial > Soil > Wetlands > Permafrost | place: Sweden: Stordalen | collected...
CCCTAAGGTTCGGCAGTCTTCAGGCCGATGAACCTTAGGATGGCCGAGAGTATGCTTTCGTTTGGCGATACGGTTACGATGCTGAAAGATGCCGGCCGCGGCGCGCGTGAAACCCACGACGCAATCGCCAACAACGTCGCCAACATCAACACGCCCGGCTTCAAGCGGACCGACGTCAATTTCCGCGAGGCGCTGGCCGCCGAGTTGCCGCGCTACGACGATTCGACCGAGCTCGCGCTCGTGACGGACGACGATAAGCAGTTCCAGGCCGGCCCCGACTTCGAGGCCAAGCCGTTCGCGATTTCGACGCAGCTCGACGACACGCAAGCGATTCGGGTCGACGGTTCGAACGTCGATCTCGATCAAGAAATGGCGAAGTTGTCGATCAATTCATCGTATTCGCAGGCGATTCACACGCTGCTCTCCACCCAGTACTCCCGCATCCGGGAAGCGATCGCGGAAAAGGCCTAATCCATGGGAATGTACAGCTCGATCGAAGTCAGCGCGTCGGGGCTTTCCGCCGAACGCCTCGCGATGGACGTCATCGCCAACAACCTCGCGAACGTCAACACGACCCGCACGCCCGAAGGCGGCGCCTTCAAGCGGCAGCTGGTCGTGTTCGCGCAGAAGGAAGAGCAAGACCCGAACGCGAGCATGGACCCGCTCGACGCCTCCGATGACGCGGATCCGGGCAAGTCCCGCGACGGCGTTCAGGCGGTTGGGATCGTCAGCGACCCCGGTCCCGACCGGATGGTCTACGACCCGACGCATCCGGACGCCGACGCCAACGGCTACGTCCACATGCCGAACATCGACGTGGTGAAGGAGATGGTCGACATGATCGCCGCCTCACGCGCCTACCAGGCCAACGTCACGGCGATTCAAGAGTCCCGCAACATGGGCAACGCCGCGATGAACCTCCTGAAATCCTGATGGACTACGCCAGCGCAATCAGCAGCGTCATGCCGGGGACCTTCGTCCCCGATATCGGGAAGAACGACGAGACCCCGTCGGTTTCGGCGATCCCCGGAGCAGCCTCCGACCCGAACGTCACCTTCAAGAACACGCTCCAGAAGATGCTGAGCGACGTCAACGACAAGATCAACACCTCCGATGACAACACCCGCGACCTCGCCACCGGCGCCACCGGGGACATCCAAAAGGTCGTGACCTCGGTCGAAGAGGCGAACCTTGCGACGTCCTACATGATGTCGATCCGCACCAAGCTGCTGGACGTCTACTCGGAGATCTCCAGACTCCAGGTCTAGACCGGCCCGGCGCCCCTCGCCCTCTTTAAAAGCCCTCCGGTTCGCCGGGGGGTTTTGTCTTCGGCTAAAGTCGGTGGCCCGGATGCCGATGTAACAATAGACGCGGCTGGACTACCCTCGCACGGTGGGGGCCGCGACGGGACCTGATTGATTGACGGTTTCGTAGTCGCCCGGTAACGGCGACATCCCGGTGTGCGGAGGGCTTTTTCTTTTGATTCGCGGGTTATATTCTTCGGCCGCCGGCGCGCTCGTCGCGGAAGCCATGATCGACAACGTTTCGAATAATCTCGCAAACTCGTCGACCAACGGCTTCAAGCGTACGTTGCTGCAGATCGAATCGCAGCCGCAGACCCAGATCTACCGGTTCCAGACGGATCCCGGTCAGATGCCTGATAACCGGTTGCCCGGCGTGTCCACGCAAGTGCCGATCGGCACGCTCGGTTCGGGTTCGGACGTCTACGCGACGCCGACGAATTTCGAGCAAGGCCAGATCGCGATCAACGGCAACACGTATTCGTTCGCCCTCTCCGGTCCGGGCTTCTTCGCGATTCAAGATCCGGCGACGGGTCAGACCAGCTACACCCGCGACGGATCGTTCCAGCGCAGCGCGGACGGCACGCTGACGACCGTCGACGGCGCGAGCGTCCTCGACGGCGCCGGACACACGATCCCGATGCCCGCGCTCGGCAAAATTGAAGTCGACACGCAAGGCAACATCAACGTCAACGGTGTGACCTCGGGTCAAATCGGCGTCTTCGAGTTCAACAACGTCAACGCGTTGCAGCCGCAAGGCGCGACGCAGTACACGATCATCCCCGGTCAGCTCGCCGGCATCCGACCGGCAACGCAGACCAGCGTCATTCAGTATGCCGAAGAGAAGAGCAACGGCGATGTCGTGAAGTCGATCGTCGACCTCATCACCGCCGAACGTTGGTTTGACGCCGACGAAAAAAGTATCCAAACCCAAGACGATGCCACAAACCAGGCCATCACCGTCGTCGGCCGCACGAGCTAAGGGAGCCCTTAAACCGCCATGATGCGAGCACTCTTCACCGCTGCCAGCGGCATGATCGCCCAACAGTACAACATCGATACGATCTCCAACAACTTGGCGAACGTCAACACCACCGGCTTCCGCGACAACCTCGCGCACTTTCAAGATCTGATCTATCAGCAGTTGCGCGCTCCCGGTACGCCGGTCGGTGCCTCGCAGATCGCCGTCGGTCAAGACGTCGGTCTCGGCGTGAAGATCGGGGCGTCGGAAAAAGAATTTACGCAAGGCGTTCTGCAGCAGACCGCCGATCCGCTCGATCTTGCGATCGAAGGCGACGGCTTCTTCCAGGTTACGCTTCCCGACGGCACGCAAGCGTATTCGCGCGACGGTTCGTTCAAGGAAGACTCGAACGGATCGATCGTTACGGCGGACGGCTACTTCCTCAACCCGCAGATCACGATCCCGGCCAACGCAACGCAAGTGTCGGTCGGTCAAGACGGTACCGTCACCGCGCTGACGCCGGGCCAACTCGCGCCGACGCAGCTCGGGCAGATCACGCTCGTGCGCTTCTCGAACCCGGCCGGCCTCTCGCCGCAGGGCCAGAACTTGTACATCCAGACGGCGGCCTCGGGCGCGCCGCAGATCTCCGCGCCGGGACTCAACGGCACGGGTTCGATCCAGGGCGGCTACCTCGAGCAGAGCAACGTCTCGGTCGTCACCGAGATCGTCAACCTGATCACCGCGCAGCGCGCGTTCGAAGCGAACTCGAAAGCCGTGACGACCGCCGATCAAGTGCTCGCGACCGCGGTTAATACGAAGGCCTCGTAACCGAATGCTGCGCCGCCTGGCCGCCGTCATGCTCGTGCCGCTCGTGGTTTGCACCGCGACGGCCGCGGCATGGGCTGCGCCGGCGACGCTGTTGGCACTGGCTCCGGTCATCGTGCAAACCGTCAGCGGTACGCAGATCGCGGCGCTGACGGACAAGATCGCGTTCGGGCTCGTTCACGATGTCGACCGCACGGTCGTGCCGGCGTATCGCGTCGCCGATCAGACGGTGCCGCTCGGCCGGGTCGAGATCACGCCGCTCACGCCGCTCGTGTACGCGACCTACGTGGCGGTGCCGCTGCAGATCGCGGTCAACGGCCGGGTCGCGAAGACGATCACGGCCGGTTATCGCGTGCAACAGTACGTGCATACGGCCGTTGCGGCCCACGATCTCGCGCCGGGAGCGCTGCTCGCCGCCGCGGATCTAGCGGTGGCACGCGTGCTCTCGAACGGTCGCCCGACCGTCGACGTCGCCGTGCTGATCGGCCGCAAGATTCGCGCGGCCACGGCACGCGGCGCGCAGATTTTCGTCGAGCAGACCGCGATCAACGAACTGGTAAAAGCCGGTTCGGGCGCGATTCTGGTCGTGCACGATGGTCCGGTCGCGCTAACGGCGGACGTGATCGCGCGCACCGGCGGCGGTCTCGGTGAATCCGTCACGGTGTACAACGCGCAGACCAACCGCATACTTTCCGGGACCGTCACGGGCCCCGACCGCGTCGAACTCGTGCTCCCCGGAGGAGATGAATCGGAATGATCAAGCAGAGCTCGCTCATCGTGGCAGCGGTGCTGGCGTTGTCCGCACCGCTCGCTGCCGATACGCTCTACGTCGCGGGTCCGCCGCCGGCTGCGCCCGGACACCCGATGCATCTGGGCGCCGATCATCGCGCGACACAGGTCGGTGACCTGGTCCATATCGTGTTCAACTTCAACGGCAACGCGAACAACTCGGATGCGGCGACCACGGCGAACACCTACACCAACTCGCTCACGGCCGGATCGGGACTCTTCAATCTTCCGATTCTGCGCCTCGGCGGCGGAATCGGCGCTTCCAGTACGACGGGTCTAGCGAAGACCCAGACGATCGTGCAGACCTTCACGAGCTCGATGACGGCCATCGTGACGAGCGTTCTGCCCAGCGGTGCGATGCTGGTGGCCGGCGATCAGAAGCTGACGATCAACGGCGTGCCGCAAGCGCTGCACGTGACCGGCATCATCCGCGGCGAAGACATCGACAGCACCGATAGCGTGCTCTCGTCGCTCGTCGCCGACATCGATGCGAAGTTCAGCGGTATCGACACGCAAGAACGCAACAAGGGCATCTTGCAAAAAATCATCGGGTTCTTGTTCGGATGATGATGAAGATGAAACGTAACATCGTTGCCGTCGCCCTCACCTTCGCGCTGCTGGCGCTGCTCGTCGTGCCGGCGCGCGTTTCCGCGCAGGGCGTGTTGCTCAAGGACATCGCCAACGTCCAGGGCGTTACGGCCAACCAGTTGATCGGCTACGGCATCGTCACCGGCCTCAACCAGACCGGCGACTCGACCTCCGTGCTCTTCACGAGCAAGACGATCCAGAACATCTTGCAGACCTTCGGACTCTCGACCGCCTCGACCGACGTCCGCACGCGCGACGTGGCCGCGGTCATGGTGACCGCAAAGTTGCCGCCGTTCGCCCATTCCGGCGACAACGCCGACGTGCTCGTATCCGCGCTCGGCGACTCGACGACGCTCCAGGGTGGAACGCTGGTGCTCACCGAGTTGCGCGGCGCGAACAACCTCGTGTACGCGACGGCCCAAGGCCCGATCTCGGTCGGCGGCTTTTCGGCCGACACCGGCACCGGCAACTCGATCGCGAAGAATTTCGTCACGGCCGGGCGCGTGCCCGGCGGCGCCGTCATCGCGCGCGACATGATCACGAACTTGCAGCAGGATCCCGCCGGCTTTTCGTACGTGCTGAGCACGCCCGACTACAAGACGGCCGCGCACGCCTCAGCGGCACTCAACAGCCACTTCGGCCGCGGAACGGCCCACGCGCTCGATGCCGAGACGGTTCGCGTCACGCTGCCCACGCGCTACCTCAACGACCCGGTTTCGTTCTTGGCCGATGCCGGCGATCTGCGCATCGACGCCGACCAACTGGCGAAAGTCGTCATCAACGAGCGGACCGGAACGATCGTCATGGGCGGCGACATCACGCTCGCCCCGGTCGCCATCGCGCACGGCAACCTCTCGATCACGATCGCAACGAACAACCAGGCGGTGCCGGCGGGTCCGTTCTCGAGCGCGCCGACCGTCACGCAGACCAATACGACCGTCAAGACCTCCGAGAGCGGCCGCAAGCTGATCTACATCAGCGGCGCCGGGACACTCAGTCAGGTCGTCCGCGCGCTCAACACGATCGGCGTTTCGCCGCGCGACTTGATCTCGATCGTGCAGGCGCTGCGCGAATCGGGCTCCCTGCAAGCCGATATCGATATCATCTGATGGCTCTGATCAACCCGCTCCCCAACACCACGCCGCTCACGGCCGACCAGCAGGCCGGGCTGAAGAAGCTGCACGATGCGGCGACCCAGCTGGAGGGCGTCTTCGTCGGCATGCTGTTCAAAGAGATGCACAGCACGCTTCCCAAGGACACCATCTTCGGCAAGCAGTCCAATGCCGACGACATGTGGCAGAGCATGCTCGACGAGAAGCAGGCGGACGCCATCGCGAAGACGGGCTCGTTCGGCATCGCCAAGATGGTCGAGTCCCAGTTACGGGCCCAGGTCATCGGGAGCGCTTCGGCCTCGTCACTGACGTCGGCCGCCTCGGCGGCGTCGGCTGCTGCGGCCGCATCAGCCGCCTCGGCCGCCTCGGCCGTGCCGCCCGCGACAACCGCGCTGCCGCTGCAACCCGAAATCGAGGACCGGCCGTGAGCGCGCTAAAGTCGGCGCTGCCAGCCTCCGACACTATCCCTAGCAAGGACGGAGCGCAGGGGGTGCTTTCGGGGCATGATCATCAGCCGGGCCGAGATCGAATCGGCGGTTTCCGCCTATCGAACGTCGCGCAAGAAAAAGGCGCAGGCGGCGCAGTCGGTATCGTACGACACGGATCCACTGGACGTGGAATACGTCAGCTCCTCGGAAGCCTCGAGCTTCGCGGAGATGGCGGCCAACGTCGCGGCGGAGCCGATGTATCGCGAGGCCTTGGTCAAGGATTTGCAGCAGCGGGTCTCCCAGGGGAAGTACTACGTTCCATCCGAGATGATCGTCGAGAAGCTCCTCGGACGGCTCGTCCTCGAGTTGCTTCCCGCCTAACCCTCTCCGGCCGGCCCGAGGTGTGCCGATGAGCGCATCCTGGGACGGATTCCGCGCCCTCCTCCAAGAGGAGAGCCGGGTTCTCGGCGAGCTCAATTCGGTCGCCTTGGCGATGACCGAGGCGCTCGTCCAGAAGGACATCGACAAGATCAACGCCACCGAACGGCGGCTCGAAGGGAACCGGATCCTCCACCAGCAGGCGCGGCGTAAACGGCTGCAGATGCAAGTGGCGGGCTTCGGCGAGCTGACGCTCGAGCAGGTGTGCGCCTACGCGCCCGGCCCGATGCGCCGCGTGTTCCAACAGCTTTCGCGCGAGATGTCGATTCGGGGCATTTCGCTCGCGATCACGGTCAACAACAATAAGGCCCTCATCCTCGCGGGGATGGAGCGGCTGCGCAAGACCGTCGAACTGATCCACGATGCGATGACGGAATCGACCGGTACCTATAAACGTCGCGGCAACGTACCCAAGAGCACCTCCAGTGTGATCGTGAGTCGCAAAGCATGAGTTTTCTCGGCCTCAACATCGCCGGCTCGGCGCTCGATACGTTTCAAGAAGCGGAAAACGTCACCGCGCAAAACATCGCGAACGTGCAGACGCCCGGGGCGTCGCGACAGATCGTGAACATCGGGCAATTGCCGCCGATCGACGGCTTCCCGGGCTATCCGACGAACCTCACGCCGGGAACCCAGGGAACGGGCATCCTCGTGTCCTCGATCCAGCGCGTGCATCAGGACTCCTACGACGCGCTTTTTCGCGGCGCATCGTCCTCGCAGAATTTCTACACGTCGGAGTCCGGCATTCTCAGTTCGCTCCAATCGAGCTTCGGCGAGCCGAGCAACGGCATCAACACCGCCTACGCGAACTTCCAAACCGCGGTGCAGACGCTCTCGAATAACCCGCAAGGCACGGCCGAGGAGCAGGGTCTGCTGACGTCGGCGCAAGGCCTCGTCACGTCGATCACCGGCGCGAATGCCGCACTGAAAAGTTCCGAGACCCAGACGCAAACCCAGGCCACCACACTGATCTCGACCATCAATTCGACGATCGATCAGATCGGCACATTGAACGGCGAGATCCGCGCTGCGACGGCGGTCGGCGATAGCCCGAACACCTACGAGGATCAGCGCGACCAGCTGATCGACACGCTTTCGACCTACTTGCCGACGAGCACGTCGATCCAAGCGGACGGCTCGACGCTCGTGACCGTCGATGGGCAAGCGCTGGTCAACGACACCCAAACCTATCATCTGGCCAATCCGATCATCGGCACCGACTCGAGCGGAAATTCCCAGCTTCAGGTCGACTTCGTCACGCCGCCCAATCCGACGAATCCGGCCGCGATCACCATCACCGGCGGCCAGCTCGGCGGTCTGCTCGACACGTATAATAACAAGCTGATCCCGTATACCAACGACCTCAACGATTTTGCGAACAGCCTGGCCAGCGAAACCGACCGCATCTCACAGGCCGGTTACGATTCGACCGGTACCGCCGGCGCGGAGCTGTTCGCGCCGGTCGTGACGCAGTTGCCGATCAGCGCCGGCAACATCCAAGTTGGAATTTTGACGCCGTCGGAAGTGCCGACGAGCGTGGCAACGACGGCCGCCGGAACGCTCGTGCAAGCGCTGAACGCGGGCAACTCGGTGGTCGACACGACGGCCGACATCGACGCCAACCTCACGATGGCGAATCCGACGGCGATTGCTCCCGGCGGTGACATTACCGGCACGCTGTACGTGCAAGTCGACGGCATCAATGCGGCGGCAGTCCCGCCCGGAATCGCCGTCAACTACCAGATCAACTCATCGACCGGCGGTCCGGCCGTGCCGGCGGGCACGATCGACGCCACCACGATCGGCGGGTTCATCAACGGTTTCAACGCCGGACACTACGGCGTGACGGCTTCCTACAACGCGACCTCGCAAACGATCGTCTTCGCCCGCGATCCGACGAACATCGATCTCGTGCACCGCGCAGAGATGCAGGCCTCGGGCGGAGCGACCACGCCCGCCTTCACGATCACCGACAGCAACGTCCCCGGCGTGGGCCCGGCCCAACCAGCGCTCGGCACGGCTTCCGTCGCGTTGCTGACGTCGCTCGGCGCAAACCAGATCAGCGGCGTCCAGCAGAACGCGTCCAACGCCTTCGGCAGCACGAGCGGCGGCAACGTCAACGCGATGCTTTCGCTGTTTACCGCGTCGTACGGGGTGCCGTCGCTGCAAACCACCGACGGCAACCTCGCCGCCACGGTTGCCGGACCCATCACGACGACCGGCGCGAACCCGGCGTTTGCGGACATTGAAGTCGGCGACGTATTGACGATCGATGCGGGGTCGGCAAATCAGGAAAACGTCACGGTGACCGCCGTCAATCGGGCCGCCGGCAACATCACCTTCACGGCGAAGAACCCGCACGCGATCAATTTCTCGATCACGTCGGCCCAAACGGCCACGCTGCAAACCTCGTATGCGACCCTCGTCGCGCACATGGGGCAGGACGCGTCCGCGGCGACGACCGGTGTCTCGACCCAGACCAATTTGGCATCGAGCATCAACGCGGTTCGTCAATCGACCGACGGCATCAACATCGACGAGGAAACGCAGAATCTGGTCAAATTCCAGAATGCGTACGGCGCGGCCGCGCACGTTGTCACGGTCCTGAGTTCGATGTTGGAAGACGCGATCAATCTCGGCTCCGGTACATCGTTCTAGCATGGAGGCTATAATCTGATGCGCATCGCGACCAGCACGATCTACGACAACCAAATCACTTCGATCGACGGGCTCTCGGCGCAGTATCAGTCGATCGGCGAGGATCTCTCGACGGGCAAGTCGCTCAACGTTCCGAGCGACGATCCGGCGCAAGTCTCGCAAGACCTGACGCTGACGACGACGATCGCGGCCGAGAACGGCGATGCCTCCAACGCGACGGCGGCCCAGAACGAACTGACGTTCACCGATTCGACGCTCTCGTCGTTGACGAGCGTGCTGCAGAGCGCGCGTTCGCTCGCGGTCGAAGGCGCGACGGACATCATTCCCAACGGTTCGCAGCGGCCGCTGATCGGCCAGCAAGTTGCGGGACTTCTCAATCAGGCGCTGGCCTTAGCGAACTCGCAGTACGGCACCACCTACATCTTCTCCGGGACGGGCAGCAGCACGGTCGCACCGATCACGCCGCTCGGCTCTCCGCCGAACGCCGTCGTGTTCACCGGGAACAACCAAGCACGCACCGAGCTGATCAACGGTCAGGAAGTCCAGGTCGGAACCACGCTCCAGGCCGCCTTCAATCAAGGGTCGACGAACGGCACGCCGAGCGTGTTCACGCTCTTGGCGACGCTGCGCGACACGATGGACCAAGAGCCGGCATCGATCGAGAGCCAACAGCCGATCAACGTGACCGGTCAGACGATCCAAGGTGCGGCCGACGCCAATCCGACGACGCTGGGCGAAGTTGCCGGCCTCGGACCGGCGCCCTACACCGCGCCGATGACGACGGTTCCGCTGACGGCCGACAACGGTGCCCCCCCCGGCTACTCGATTGAGATCGACGGGACGAATCCGACGACGGCGCAGCCGGGTCAGGCGGTCTTCAATTTCACGGCCGCAACGCCGGTCGACGGCGTCGGCGGCGTGGTCCAGCAGATCAACGCCCAGACCGCGACGACCGGCGTCAGCGCGCTCTGGAACGTGGCTTCACAACGCATGACGTTGAGCAGCGTGGCGCCGAACAGCCCGCCGTTCCTGGTCTCGAACGTGTCCTCACCCGGCGCGACGACCCAATCGAATTTTCTGCAGGCGTTCCAGATTCCGGGCACGGTGAGCGTGACCAGCAACCTGTCCACGCAGATCGGCGATATCGACGCCGTGATCAACCAAGTGCTTACCGCTCGCGCTCAGATCGGGCAGCAGATCCAGAACCTGGCGGGGACCAGCACTCAAGTTCAGGCGTTAGCGAACGACAATATAACTACACAGTCCGGAATCCAGGACACGAACATTGCCCAGGCGACGTCGCAATTCACGCTGGTTCAGACGGCCCTCCAGGCCGCCTACGCGACGACAACGCGCCTCGAGGGCAAGACGCTGATCGACTATCTCTAAAAGTAGGAAGGAGCCCTATGGTGACTGCCCCGGTTGAAAGCGCCTTAATAACCGTCGACTTGCCGCGATTCGGAAGTTGCACGTACAAAGAGGCGGATGTGTTCGTGTTTCCGTGGGGGTTGCCGGGCTTCGAAGAGTTCCGCACGTTCATCGTGGTCCAGCTCGAAACGCAAGACCAAATCCTCTGGCTCCAGAGCTTGGACGACCTGAGCATCGCCTTGCCGCTGGGCAACCCGTGGATTTTCTTCCCCGACTACGATCCGACCATGCCCGGCTTTGCCCGGCTGTCGCTGGATCTGCAAAATCCCGAAGACTTCACGCTCCTCGCCGTCATGGTCGGAACCGACGGCGGCCCGACGTTTATGAACCTCATGGCCCCGATCGTCGTGAACCTCAAGACCCGGATCGGCCGCCAAGTGCCGCTCGAGACGAGCCGCTACACCGTCGCGATGGAAATCCCGGTGCCGGCCGCCGTGGCCGAGGCCCAAGCGCTCGCGCGGGCCCAGGCCAAAGCCAAAGCCCAGGCGGAGCCCATTTCCGAATAAGCGAAGACCGCAGGCCTCCACACAGCCACGGAAGGCGCGGTCATGCTGGTCCTCAGCCGGAAACTCAATCAGTCGATCGTCATCGGCGACGACATCCATATTGTCGTGGTATCGGTCGATAGAGACACGGTGAAGCTCGGCATCCAAGCCCCCCGCGAGGTGCCGGTTCACCGCGCCGAAGTCTACGAAGAGATCCAGCGCGCGAACCGCGCCGCCGTGCCGGGAACCATCCCGCAGCCCACCCAGCGGCCGGCGACGCCCGCCACCCTAAAGTCCTGGCCGCACCCGCCGAAAACCTAAATAGCGGAGTCAGGAAGGCTCCTGCTTTCTCACACGTGTGATCATGGAGGATTTACATGCCTAACTCAGTTGGTGGCATTTCAATTGCCACGAACCAACTTGCGAACGAAGCACTGCTCAACCTTAACCGGAACCAGCAGACCCTCGGCAAGCTCGTCTCGCAACTCTCAAGCGGCCTGCGCGTCGTAACCGCCGCCGACGATCCGTCGGGTCTGGCGATCGCGGTCAACCTGAACGATCAAGCCGCCGGTTTCGACACGGCGAACCTGAACGTTCAAGACGCAACGAACGCGGCCAACGTCGCCGACGGCGCGCTCTCGACCGTTACCAGCATTCTGCAACGCGTCCGTTCGCTTGCCATCGAAGCTGCGAACACGATCACGTCGCCAACCGACCGTGCTGCTCTGCAAGACGAAGTCGCGCAGTTGCTCCAAGAAATCAACCAGATTTCCAGCAACACGAACTTCAACGGTCAAGCGTTGCTCAACGGTAGCCATGCGGGCTTCCAGCCGGCAACCAACGCGACGGCAACCCTTACCGCGAACGCGCAAATCGGCGCGTTCAACACGAACATCGCCGGTGGCGGTTCGTCTGCTCTCGTAACCAGCGTCTCGATCAGCTCGTCGAACACGAACATCGTCGACGGTACGATCGAAATCCAGGTTGCGCAGATCAATGCGACCGCGCAGGGCATCATCGTGAGCTTCTTCACGTCGGGCACTGCGTCGTACTCGCAGCTCTCGCAGATCTTCACGCTTGGCTCGACCACGGGCGTCTTCTCGTCAGTGTTCAGCTTCGACGGCGTGACGGTCAACTTCAACCCGTCGGCCGGTACCGTCGACGTCAACGCAACGTCCTTCATCAAGGTCTTGCAGTACGTCTCGGTCAACTCGAACCCCAACGGCCCGGCGTTCCAATTCCAAGGCGGCGCCAACGAAGGCGCGACGATCTCGGTCGGCCTCGTGTCGGTCAGCACGTCGTCCCTGCGCGTCTCCAACATCAACGTCGCGACGACCCAAATCGTCAACGGTAACCCGAGCACGGCCGGTGCCGTCCTTGGTGCCCAAGACGCGATCGGTCAGATCGACCAAGCGATCACTCAGGTCAACGGGGCACGCGCCGCGCTCGGTGCCGTCATCAGCCGCCTGCAGAACGCTGAAAACAACAACAACATCGCGTCGGTCAACTTGACTGCGTCGGCGTCCGACATCACGGACCTCAACGTCGGCCAAGCAACCTCCGACTACAACAAAGAACAGATCCTCATCCAGATCGGTACGACGGTGCTCGCGCAATCGAACACCAACGCACAAACGGTTCTCGGTCTGTTCCGTTAATCGACGCCTCCGCGTTATCGATGAGGGGTCCGCTTCGGCGGGCCCCTTTTTGTCGTCATTCTAACAAAAATCCCCGCCCCGGCCGAAGACCTACTAAAGAGGTTTTTGCATGCCCATCCAGATCGCCGACGCCTACCGGAACTCCTCATTTGCCCAGTTGCAGACCGGCCTGCTCTTCAATCTGCCGCACCCGGAGCCGGGTCAAGAGCAGCTGCCCGAAGGTATCAGCCTGTGCATGATCGTCCGGAACGAAGAGCGCTTTCTGCCGGCCTGCCTCGAGAGCGTCAAGGACGTCGTCGACGAGATCAACATCGTCGATACCGGATCGACCGACCGCACGGTTGAGATCGCGCGTTCCTATGGCGCGAACATCGAATTCCGCACTTGGCGGAACGACTTCGGATGGGCCCGCAACGAGGCCCTGGCGATGGCGACCCGGCGTTGGACGTTCGTCCTCGACGCCGACGAGGAATTGGAAAAAGAGTCGATCCAGCTGATGCGGTCGCTCCGCACGACGCCCGCCGCGCTCGCGAGCGTGTACATCAGCATCGTCAACATCATCGACGACTCGGCCGGCGTGGGCACGATGTCGCACCGTCTGATCCGGGTATTCCCGACGAACCCGCTGCTGCGCTTCAACGGCGTTATCCACGAATGTCTGGCGACGCGCGACGGCTCCGAGATGGCGGCCGTCCTAGCGCCGATCACGATCCTGCACAAAGGCTACACCGGCGAGATGTTACAAGTGCGCGAGAAAGACGCGCGCAACAAACCGCTGATCTCGCGGGCCTACGAAGAAAACGGCGACGACGCGTTTTCCCTGTTCAACTTCGGCAACTCGTCGATCTGCTCGGGCAACGCCGAAGTCGGGTGCGAAGTTCTCGAACGCATGTTGGCCATGCCGGGCCCGACGAAGTTGTATTTCCCCCTCGCGTATCTGCTGCTCACGCAAACCTATTGCGAAACGTTCGGCGACAACGAGAAGGCACTCGAAAAAGTCGACGAAGCGATCGCGCGATTCCCCAACGACGCCGGCTTGGTGTTTACCAAGGGGCAAGTCCTGCGCAAGATGGACCGCTGGGACGACGCGCAAGAGCTCTTCGAGAAGGCGCTGACGCTGCGCGAACTCATGGCCTACTCGGTTATGACCGACGAGGAACTCTTCGAGTGGAAAGTGTTCTACTCGCTGGCCGGCGTGTACGAACACAAAAAAGACTACGACCGGGCGATCGAGTACATCGATATGGCCCTCGCGAACAAGCCGTCGTCACTGGTGTTGCAGCGCAGTAAAGCCGGATTTCTGGAGAGCCTGGGCCGGTACTACGATGCCGATCTCGCGTACCGGCGCATGGCCGAGACCGACCCCGAACGCGGTCGCGTCGAGTTGGTCAACTACCTGCTGCGCCGCCACCGCTATGCGCAAGCGATCGCGATCGTCGAAAACGAGATCGAGCCGGGGATGAACGGCGAAGTCGTCTCACGGCTCAACGTTGCGGCGGCCCGCGGCGTGATGGAAGCGAACTACGGCGACGCGTTGCCGTTTATCGAGGCGGCGCTGCGCCACGCGCCCGGCAACGGCATGGCGCTCTCGCTCAAAGAACGGATCCTCACCGAACGCGGCGACACCGCCGGCTTGGCTCGTCTGCATACCGAAGAACTCCTCGCGACGTGCACGCAGCCGGAAGATTTCGTGCGCCGCTCGCAGCGTCTACTTGCCCTGAACCGCGACGACGAAGCGCGTTTCGCCGCCGATCAGGGGCTGCAAATCGATCAGCGCAATCCCGAATTGCGCTTCAACACGGCGATGGCATCGCTGCGTCTCGGTGATGAGACGCGGGCGGCGCACGAACTTGGCCGCGTCGAGGGGCTCTCGCCGGACGTTTTTGCGACGGCAATGCAGATGCGTGCCGCGTTGCTGCTGCGGCGCGGGGATAGCGAGGAGGCGTTGGCGTCGCTCGAGCAACGGCTCGCGTTGTTGCCGAACGATATCAACGCGGTCCTGGATAGTGCGCGTACCCTGGTCGGCGGTGGTGCACGGAGCGAGGCGCGCACGTTGCTGCAAGCGCACGTCGATACGGATCCGATGATCGCGCTCGAACTGGCCACGTTACTCCTGCAAGATGGCGACATCGAGGGTGCGGGACGAGTTGCCACTGCTGCGCTGAAGTAGTAGCCGGTGCAAACCGTCGTCCTGACGTCGCCGTCGGCTGACGCCCGGTCGCGACACGCACTTTCGCATGCCCTCGAGCGCTGGCCGGCAACGGTTGAGATCGTGCCGCCGGCCGAGCTGTGCGCGGCGCTGCAACGTAGCGCGAACATCGCGGACGTCGATTGGATCGTCGTCGTCGATGCCGACGCCGTGCTGGAACCGGACGCCTTCGGATCGCTGCGCCGTATCCTCGCACCGCACGTCGCGGTCGTGGGCGGCCGCGCGCTCATCGGCGGCAGTCAGCGCTTCGGCGCGATGTTCGGGCCGCCGCGCTCGGGCCCCAATCCGTTCGAGCTCGTGGCGCTGGCCGGCCATCATGCCGATCGCGAGCTCCCTGCACTGACGCGCGGTCCGATCGACGTGCCGCAGCGCGGCGTCGTCGTCGTCGCGGCCGATTTCGTACGCGCGCTCGCGCACGTCGCGCTCGATCCGGTGCTGCTGCACATCGATCTTGCGGCGCACGCTCGAGCCGCCGGCCGGCCGGTCCTGTGCGAACCGGGGCTCACCTTCGAGATCGATGAGGATTCGCGCGAATTGCGCAGCCGCCTCGGCGACATGCGGCGGTATGCAAACGTCACTTCGTGGCGACCGTCCGAGCTGCACCGCGACCCGCCGCGTTTGCGCTCGGCGTTCATGCAGCGCGAAGTTCGCATCTTGGGGAACTACCGCGGCTTCGTTCGTCGCCCGTTTCCGCCGATCGACGTGTTGGCCGTCGCGGCGAACGAGTTGGAGGTCGCCCGGCTGCAGCGCACCGCCGGAGCGTTGAGCGGCGGCGGCAGCGTGAGCATTTGCGAGCCGGGCAACGGCGACGCCGTGCGCGACGCGCTGGCGCACACGAGCGACCGCTACCTGCTCGTCGCCGACGCAGCGACGTTCCCGGACCGGGCCATGCTCGAGACGTTCGTCGAGCGCATCGAACGAAACGCGCGTATCGCCCTCGTGGTGGAGTCGGCGAGCGCGCCCCTCGGCGCGGCGCTCTTCCATTGCGGCCGCGTGATCAACGGTGCCGTGCTGCAAGGTTCGACCGTGCACGAGGTCATTGCGGATGCGATCGAGCAGTTGCCGTCGCGCCGGCTCGTCGTCGCAAGCCTCGAGCCGAATCGCGCACCCCGCGCCGTTCCGCGCGCCGTCGTTCCGGGCACGCTGGACGTCGTGTTCGTTGCGGCATCGAAGCCGCCGGTCACCCATCAGACGCTGCAAGCATTGCTCGGCGAACCCGTCAACGGCGCGACGATCGCCGTGTATCCGGCCGGCGCAACGACGACCGAGCGGATGCTCTCGGTGCACAGCAGTTTGCGTCTGATGCCCGATGCCTCCGACGTGCAGCTGGCCGTCGGACTCAATCGGGCCCTGGGTGCCTGCCGTTCCGAGTCGATTGCGATCGTGCGCGACGACGTGCAGCTGCCGCACGGATTTCTGGCGCGCTTGCAAGCGGCGTTCGCCCGCATACCGCGGCTCGGAGCGGTCGTTCCGCGCGTCGGCGGCAGCGATCGGCCGGAGGCGTTGCCCGAGCAGAGCTATCTCAATTCAACCGAAATGCAGGGCGCCTTCGATCGCCGTGCGGAGGCGTACGCGCGCGAGACGATGCTCGTCGACGTCGCAACGACGCCGGTGATCATGGTCAGCCGCGAAGCGCTCGAAGTCGCCGGCGGATTCGACGAAACGTTCGGTTTTTCGCGCCCCGGCGTTGAAGATTTTACGCGTCGTCTGCGCAATGCGAACTTCCTCGTCGCCTGTTGCGAAGACGCCTACGCCCATCTCTTTCCGTTCTCCGAGGCGGCGTCGTTCGTCGGTAATCTCGACGACTCGCCCTTTCTGCGCGCGGCGTTCGAACAGCGTTGGGCAAACCGCCATGACTTCGATCCGCAGCGCGACCGCATCCCGCTGCGCACCGGCGAGCCGCCGCCGGCGATGGGGCCGGGCGGTCTGCGGATTTTGCTTCCGCTGGGCGACGAAGGCGAGTGGCTGCGCGCGCGGCCGTTGCTCGTCGAGCTCGCGAGTGCGTTTCGCGTGCGCGATCCGCTGGAAGTGGCGATCGGACTCGACGGATCGTTCGGATTGCAAGCCGCCTTATCCGCGATCCGCGAGCTGCTGCTCGCTTCGAACATCCCGATGGAAGAAACGCTGAACATCAGTATCGATTTCGTATCGGATATGGGAGCGTGGAAGGACGCGGGCGATCGCCGGAGCGTGCGCGTGAACGGCATCGAACGTGAAGCACACGCCGAATTGCCGGCGGTTGCCGACGCGAACGCCGTGCGCGCGTTGCTCGAGCGGATCGACGCGTGAGGACGCATCGCGTGTTCCCGGCGTTGCAGCCCTGGGCTTGGCGCACCGAACTGCTGCGCGAACTGGTGACGGGCGAGCGTCTCGTCGCGGCCCGCATCGAGCCGGTCACGCGAGGCCGCGAGCCCACCGCCTTCATCGACCTGACCTTTAGCGACGGCGAACGTTCGATCGCGATTCCGCTGGTGTACGTGGATATCGCGCAACTCGACATTCGCGAAGCCGATGCGCTCCTGTTTCCGCAGTTCGTTTTGGGGATCGTATCCGATGCGCGCGCGTGTGAGATCGTCGACCGCGTGCTGCCGGACCTCGAGCGGCGCGCGGCGAGCGGCGGATTCTGGACGGAAGAAGCGCTCCTCTACGGAGACGATACGCTGTTTGCGGCCGCGCGCGCGCGTGGATTTTTCGGCGCGGCGCCGCTGGCGACGTCGCTGCCGCGCATCGCGGCTGCCATGTATGCAAAGCGCTTTGCCGTCGGCAAACACGTCGTGGCCTATGGCGCGAATGCGGTCGAACTCGGCGCGTTTCTGGCCGGCGTCGCAACGTCGTGCACCGTTCTCGGCGACGACGCGGAAGCGAGTGCGTGGTACGGCCCATTGGAGCCCGGGAATCCGGGTCAAAGCTGCGACCTCGCCATCGGTGCCGGTCCACCACCCGTCGATGCTGCGACAACCGTGCGCGTCGACGATGACCGGGCCGGTTTTCGGGTCGCCGTGGCCGCGCCGATTCCGGCCGACCTCATGCTGGCCTTTCACGCCGGCGAGGGTCCGGCCGCGGCGCACTTCAGCGTCGCGACCACGCGCGAGCCCTATGCGCGCGCGACGCCGGACGTCGCGGTCACGGCAACCGTCGGCGGTTCGGCCGGCCGCGTTACCATCGTCGTGCGGCCCGACGGCGCCGCCGTGCCCGATTCCGATACGGACGAGGCCGCCGCGTTGGCGCAATCGCTGGCGCGCGAGGGGTTCACGGTCGGCATCGTGTCCAGCGTCGACGGGCTCGAAGCGTCCGCGCCGGATCTGGTGCATCTCTTCGGCACCCGTCCGGGGGCGTTCGCGCGCCGCGTCGCCGAATGGGCCGTGAACCACCGCAAGCCGTTCGCCGCGCACGCCTTCCACGAGGCACCCGCAGACGGCGGTTACTGGGGTACGATCGTCGCGCCGTATTGCTTCGGCTACTCCGGTGACGATCGCAGCGTGAGCACGTACTTGGACTTGCTCGCGCGCCGCGCGGTGGAAGTCGACGGCATCGGACCCGCGATGCGGTACGCGCCCGCGATCGTGGGGCTAGCCGACACCGAACGCGTGCTGGGCCTGGCCGACGTCGTGTTCGTAAACTCGGAGCGCGAACTCCGCGCCGTCGAGCCGTTCCGCCGGGGCCGCCCGACCTTCATCGTCGCGCCGCTGCCGCTCGTTCCCGCGGCGGCCGAACCGGTGGGAGCGCAGGTCGGCAGCGATCCGTTCGTGTTGGTGCACGCCCCGATCGGGCCCGAAGGAAACCAGTTGATCGTGGCGCGGGCCGCCGCCGCGGTCGGCGTCCCGGTCGTCATGGCCGGCCCGATCGAGGACCCCCTCTACGCCGAGCGTTTGCGCGAGTTCGCTCCCGACCAGCTGCTGCTGCTCGACGAACCGTCGCCTGCCGTCACGATGGGCCTCTACCGGAGCGCCGCCGTCGTCGCCGACGCGGCGTGGATCGCGCGCGGTCACGGGCGCCTGGCAACGGCGGCGGCGCACGGGGTGGCGGTCGTATGCTCGCGTTCGCGCTGGCTCGAGCTGCCGGGCAGCGAGGCCTGGATTGTCGATCCGGCCGACGTGCGCAGCGTTTCGCGGGGGATCGGGGAGGCCTGGGACAGCGCGGTCCGGCGGGATGCCGCCATCGAAAAGGCCGCTTCCTTTGCTCGGGAACGCCTGGGTTCGGCCGCCGCAACCGTGGTCGCGACTTATGCTAAGATCGCCCAAGGATTCTAAAGTCGGCACCCACCCGGCCGATACTTTTAGGTAGGAGGTTTCTCGAACATGGACGTTCAGGCCGCTGCCCCAACCGCGACCATTTTGCCGCCTGCCGTTGTGCAGAGCGCCTCGACGCAGCCGGCACCAAGCAGTGCGCCGCCGTCGACCGGTGCGTCGATCGGCGTCATCCCGGTGCCGGTCGCAGCAGTGTCCGAGAAAGAGGGCGCATCCTCGAGTTCGACCGACTCCGGCGGCACGGGAGGCTCGACCATCGGAGCGACTCCGGGTCTCGCCACGCTTCCCGCCGGCCCGCCCGACGGAACGAAAAAAGGTCAGGCCGACACGACGCTCGCGAGCGCTGTCGCCTTGCTCTATAACGTGCAAGAGCAAAACGTCGCGGTATCTTTTCAGATCGAGCAAAACCCCAACGAAATCGTGATGGTATTCACGAATAAGCAAACCGGTAAGGTGATCGTTCAGTTCCCCAGCGAAACGATGATTGCTCTGGCTAAGCTTTTCGACAAGCTTGACGGCAGCGTCGTCAACAAGAAGGTGTAAACGTGTCTGCCACAACCGGTACAACCTCGGCCACATCGGGAACCCTGGGCGACGCTGCCCCGGTATCGTTTCCCGGTATTGCGTCGGGTATCGACTACGACTCGATCATCGAGAAGTATACCGCCGACACGCTGCTCCAAGAGAAACCTGACATCGCTCAGGTCAACAATCTCAACTCGCAGAACACCGCAATTCTCAAGATCACCAACCTGATCGGCGCGGTCCAAGACTCGCTGACGGCGTTGAGCAACCCGACGCTGTTCGATGCGTATAAAGCGACCGTCTCGAATACCGCGAGTGGTTCCCCGGCGGCAACCGCGACGCAAATTGCGGGCCAGACGCCGGTCGCCGGAACCTACATCATCAACGCGCAAACCGCGGCGACCCAAACGTCGATCGTCAACAATCCGCAGGCCAATGCGCCGCTCAACACCACGACGGCGGCGCTCGATGAAGCCGGCACGTCGATCACGCCGACGAACGGCACGGCCGCCAACGGCATATTTACGATCAACGGCATATCGCTCAACTACGACGTTACGGTGCAGACGGCGTCGGCGATCGTATCCGAGATCAATACGGCGCTTCAAAGCAACGACGGCGGCAGTGCGACGCTCAACGCGAACGGCACGGTCACGCTGACGGGCGTTACGTCGATCGGCAGCGGCGGCGACAGCGGCAACTTGGAACAAGTGCTCAAGCTCGATACGGCGCAGCTCGTGCCCTCCGGAACGCCCGGGCAATACAACATTACCAGTTCGTCCGACATCGCCGGACTCAACCCGAACTCGCTGCTCGCCGCCTCCGACAATGCCGGGTTCAACACCGCGGTCACATCGGGCACGTTCACGATCAACGGCGTTCAGATCACGATCAATGCGAACACCGCCACCCTCGGCGACGTGATTACGCAGATCAACTCCTCGAACGCCGGCGTCACCGCAACCTACAACGCCGAAACATCGTCCTTTACGCTGACGAGCAAGACTCCCGGCCCGCAAAGCATCCTGCTCGGCGCGGGCAGCGACACCAGCAACTTTCTCGCCGCGGCCGGCTTCAAGGCGAACGGGCCGATCGCGGCCGGTACGACGACGGCCGGAACTCAAGCCTCGCTCACATACACCAATCAGCAAGGTGTCCCGACCACCGTCTATAGCGCGACGAACGATTTCACGAACGCGATCCCCGGGATCGATCTCAATGTGGGCAGCTCCGGGGGGGCGGTAGGGTCGACGTTCTACACCGTCACCGTTGCTTCGGACCCGACCCAGGCCGAGACCGCGATCAACACGTTCATCACGGCCTATAATGCCGCGATCACGGAGCTGAACAACGACACGGTCGCACCGACCGTGCAGGCCGGTACCGATGCGACCACCGGTACGTCGACGTCGAGTTCCGCCGGCGGCGGCGTCCTCTACGGCAACTATCAGATATCCGGTCTGCGCGATCAGCTCGTCGACTTGGTGAGCGGTTTCATCCCGTCGGGCTCGCAGGCGTACAATTCGCTGCAGTCGGTCGGCATTTTGCTCGACACGAATTCTCAAGAGGTCGGCACGGACTCGAGCGACTCGACCGACTCGACCGATTCCACCACCAAGGACACGTCGACGGGCGCTAATAACAGCTTCACCGTCAACGCGACGAGCGGCCAACTGCAAGCGCTCGACGCAACCACGTTCGCGGCAGCGTACGCGAACGACTCATCGGCCGTTGCGAACCTCTTCACGCTCCAACCGAAGCTGAGCGGAACGCAGTCCGGTGCTCCGCCGGTCCAGGGTGCGACCTACGGCTTCGCCTATCTCCTGGGCTCGACGCTCGCGAACATCGATGGTTTGGCGACGTTCTTGAACAACTCGGTCGTGACGCCGGACAATTTGGCCAACGTCTTGTTGACGAATATTACCGACTCGAACAATCAACAGATCGACTCGCTCCAGCAGCAGATCGCGATCGTCAACCAAGAAGCAACGCAGCAAGCGGATAACCTCCGCACGCAGTTTACCGCGAGTGAATCTCAGATCGCGGAACTGCAAGCGCTGCAATCCCAAATCGCTGCGATCGGGCACTGACGCACACGTGAGCGCAACCTCGCCCTCCATGAAGTACCTGGAAGCGTCGATTTCGACCGCTTCCAAGGAAGACCTCATGGTCAAGATATTCGATGCGATCGTGCTCTTTACGCGCAAAGCGATCGAGCGCATGCGCACGGATCCGTCCGACATTCAGGGCCGGCACGACTGCTTGCGCACGGCCCAGCGCGCATGCGGCGCGGCGATCGATGCGATCGACTTCGAACTCGGCGGCGAGCTGGCGCAAAGCAATTGTGCGCTCTACCGGTTCTGGTATCGCGAACTCGTGCAGGCAAATATGGAAGGCGACGTCACGCGGGCCGAAGGCGTCCTGCCGCAAATGCTCGAGATTCGTAACGCCTGGGCCGAAGCGGTGCGGCGCTACAAAATCGAATTTGCCAGTTCGGAGCCGCGTCAAAACGTAGCCGTAGTATGATTCGGGGGCCGGTCGAGCTCATCGTCGCGCTGGAACGAGAGTGCCTGAAGGTCGATGGTGCGATTGCGCAGCGGCGCTGGGACCTCTGTGAGGTATCCTGGCGAGCGCAACGTCTGTTGACGCACGAACTCGATATTGCGTTGCGCGATCAACCGTGGACTCCGGAGGAGTATGCCGCAGCCAAGAAGCGCATCAATCGCCTGACCGTGTATCGTGAGGGCCAGCTCAAGCGCCTCAAGGCATTCAACGAAGCGTGCGCCACGCGTTTGGCGAACATGGGCCGATTCCGCTCATTTGCGAAAAACGTGAACCAAGAGCGGCGCTCGTCGTTGCTCGACGTGACCAGCTAAGAGTGAAGGCCGTCATTCTCGCCGGTGGCTTGGGCACGCGCATCAGCGAGGAGACGCAGGTTCGGCCGAAGCCGATGATCGAGATCGGTGGGCGCCCGGTCCTCTGGCACATCATGAAGAGCTACGCGCACTACGGCATCACCGATTTCATCGTCTGTTGCGGGTACCGCGGTTACATGATCAAGGAATACTTCGCGAACTACGCGTTGCACAACACGGACGTCACGATCGACTTCAAGACGGGCCGCACGACCGTGCATCAAAATTCGACCGAGCCGTGGACGGTGACGCTCGTCGATACCGGCGATAAAACGCAAACCGGCGGGCGCCTCAAGCGCGTGCGGGACTACGTCGGCGATGAGGATTTCTGCTTCACCTACGGCGACGGGCTCAGCGACGTGAACATCGCCGGCGTGATCGCCCTGCATCGCCAAAAAGGCACCAAGGCGACGCTGACGGCGGTGCAGCCTCCGGGACGTTTCGGCGTGCTCGGTTTCGACGATCAAAAGATCGTCAGTTTCGAAGAAAAACCGCAGGGCGACGGTTCGTGGATCAACGGCGGGTACTTCGTGCTCTCGCCGGCCGTGTTCGATCTCTTGCCCGGTGACGACACCATTTGGGAACGCGAACCGCTCGGAGCGCTCGGCGCGTCGGGCGAACTCACGGCGTATCTCCATCGCGGCTTTTGGCAACCGATGGACACGATGCGCGACAAGCTGATGCTCGAGGATCTCTGGGCAACGGGGCGGGCGCCATGGCGCTCGTGGTGATCGAAGATGCGGATACTGGTTCTCGGTAATCTCGGCTACGTGGGCACCGTGCTCACGCGATATTTGCGGGCGAACGGACACACCGTCACCGGCTTCGACATCGGTTATTTCGAAGATTGTACGATCGCCGAACCGCCGGCGCCGGATCGGCAATACTTCGGTGACGTGCGCGATGTACCGGCCGAGATCTATGCCGATATCGATGCCGTGATCCATCTCGCGGCGCTTTCGAACGATACGCTCGGTGAGTTGAGCGCAGGCG
>Ga0182015_10002284_pt1 | contig 23558 bp, 19 predicted proteins | sample 712P3MmetaG_FD_120478 | JGI IMG/M metagenome (GOLD analysis project Ga0182015, IMG submission 120478) | Permafrost microbial communities from Stordalen Mire, Sweden - 712P3M metaG | ecosystem: Environmental > Terrestrial > Soil > Wetlands > Permafrost | place: Sweden: Stordalen | collected...
AGGGCCTGGAGATATTTGTCCATGGTGCCGGTGTAACCGAGGATAAAGCGCGACATGAAACGGAAGATGGGATTGTAGACGTTCGCGTCTTCAGTGATGCGGACGATGGTGCCGTTGGGGGCGGGCTCGAGGGTGTAGGTCCAGGAGCCGTCGAATGGCAGATTTTTGCCGAGGATGCGGCGGGTAAGGGACTTCGGGGAGACGGAGGCCATGATTTCGTAGGTCATCTTCGTGCCGTTGCGCAGGGACTCATGCAGGATGCGCTGGCCGTTGGGTCCGTCGTCGAGTTCGCTGTGGAGGACGTCGGGACGCCAGTTTTGCAGGCCAGCAATGTACGGGAAAAGCTGCTCGGGTGTGGCGCGATACGTGGCGGCGCGGGTGGCGACATGATGTTTGGGCAAAAGGTAGCCGGCGACGACGAAGAAGAGGATGAGAAGGACGATGGCGCCGAGGAGGATGAGGAGTATCTTCATGCGTCGTGCCTTTCTTTTTGCTTCGACGCGGCCTTTCGTTGCCGCTGCAGGATGCGTGCGTATTTGGCGAGCGATTCGATGCCGCGCAGCGACGATTCCATCTCGGCAGCGGGCATGAGCGCGAACATCCTGCGGAGCAGCTGCGGATCGAGGACCGCGTTATCGGCCTTGATGCGAGCTCCCGCGGGGGTGAGTGTGAGGGCGACGCGGCGAGAATCCGAAGAGTCGCGGCGTTGGGCAGCGTAGCCGGCGCGGACGAGACGAGCCACGAGGATGCTCATGGAAGATAGGCCGACGCCCATGTGCTCGGCGAGGCGGGAGAGCGTGGTAGGACGCGTGGGGTCGAGATGATCGAGGACGCTGGCCTGGCGCTCGGTGACGGGTTTGCCGGCGGCATCGGCGCGGAGATGGCGGCGATGGCAGGCGAGGAAGATGGCCGGGTAAGCATCGAGGAGGCGTCGCACGGAGTCCAGCATAGGCAGCAGCGTGGCGGAAATGGTTTGATTCGTCAAACGAAATCTGCCGGGGACTGCCGTTGCCTGCGGTGGGTTAGCGCAGTAGCTCCTGGATGGCATGCTCAAATTTAGTACGGTCGACGATCCCGGTATGGGAGATGGCGACACGGCCTTTGCGGTCGATGAGCAGAGTCAGCGGCATCTCGTCGATATGGAATTGGGTACCGATGGCATCGTTGCCGATGGCAACGGGGTAATTCATGCCGGATTTCGCCATGAAAGGCTTTACAACGGCGGGGCTTTCTCCGTACATATCGATGCCGACGATCCGGAGGCCCTGGGCGCGGTAGCTCTTATCGAAGGCGACGTACCAGGGGATTTCAATCTTGCAGCCACCGCAATCGACAGCCCAGAAATCGAGAAGGACAACGCGGCCTCGGTACTGGGCGAGTGTGAGCTTCTTTCCTTCGAGATCGGTAAGCAGGAAATCGGGCGCGAGCTTTCGGGCTTCTGCAGGAATGAGGGTATACGAAGCATCGCTCTGAGCGGTGGCGGGGGCCGCGCCCGCGATAAGACCGACCAGGATAATGGCAATTCTGGAAAAGGCGTTCAGCGCCAGTTGAGTGGGCCGACGGGATTGCATTGCATCTTCCTCCGTTCATTCTGTACGCGGTTTTCAAGCGCCGTAAAGATTCGTTGCGAGGAACTGGTTGCGGAATTTTCCGTTTGGGTCGTAGTTGGTGGCGAGGGATTTGAAGTCGGCGAGGCGGGGGTAGAGGGCGTCGAGCTGCGTTGGCGGGATGGTGAAGAGCTTGGCCCAGTGCGGGCGGGCTGCGAAGGGCGCGAGCCGCGCTTCGATCTGCGGAAGGATGGTGCGGACCTCGGGCCACTCGGGTTTCCAGGTGAAATGGATCGCGAGCGAACGGCGTTGATACGCCATGCTCATCCATAATTCGTCGGAGTCGATGGTGCGGAGTTCGGTGACGAACAGGTGGGGCGTGATCTGATCGCGTAGTGTTTCGACGGCGCGGATGGCGGCGTACGCGTGCTCGAAGGGGACGAAGTATTCGGTTTGCAGTTCCTGACCGCTGGACGGGGTGAAGTTCATGCGGAAGTGAGGCAGGCGCTCGTACCAGGGACCAGGGACGCCAAGTTGCTCGGTACAGGCTTCGGCTGTGTGGCCAAGGATGGGGTGCATGTTCTGGATGGCGCGATGGGCTCCGAAGAATTCGGGGCCGAGGGCGGATGGTTCGTAGCTGTGGTCGGTACGGCGTTTGATCCAGACCTGCGTGATGCGGCCGTTTTGCCAGTCGGTAAAGAGCGAGACGCTGTAGCCAGATGCGAAGATTTCTTCGATGTGGTGCTCGAGCGTTGCGATGGGGAGATCGAGGTAGACGGTTTGCGCGACCTGGTAGGTCGGCTGCACGTCGAGGGTGACGCGGGTGAGGATGCCGAGCGCGCCGAGATGAACGGCAGCGCCCGAAAATTTCTCCGAATCGCTGGCGCGGGTGAGATGCACGACGTCGCCGCTGGAGTTGACGAATTCGAGAGCCGAAGCCGCGGTCGAGAGATTGCCGTTGTGGAGGCCGGAACCGTGGGTCGCCGTCGCGATGGCTCCGGCGACGGAGATGTGCGGGAGGGAGGCGAGGTTGTGGAGGGCGAAGCCGCGCGCATCAATGACGGGGGCGAGGTCGCCATAGCGAACTCCGGCGCCGACGGTGACGGTTTTGGCGGCAACGTCGAGGTCGATGGAGTTGAGGGCGTGGAGGGAGATTTGATTCTCGGTGCTGTCGGCGATTGCGTTGAAGGAATGACGCGAGCCGAGCGCGCGGAGGTGACGACGCTCGCGGACGGCGGCCTGGACTTGTTCAGTGGAGTGAGGCTCCAGGAGGTTCGGAGCGGAGTAGGTGTAGTTGCCGGCCCAGTTCGTGCGGGGCGCGGACTGTGTCTGAGCGGGAAGCATCCGCGACAGGATACAGCCGGTGAGAGCTGCGCCCGAGGTTTTGAGAAATTCGCGCTTATCCATGGTGAAGAGCACCCCGCCGCGGTAGTGATTCGGGCGACCCTGCATGTATAGCTGGCGAGGGTGATGGTCGGCAAGCGGGCGGAGTTTGACTCCGGAGTGAACGGTGCATTGTCTTCAGACATTGACAGCGAGGGCTTGGGAAGGTATCGTCTTCCCCTAAAGGATTTATGGGAAAAGCGGAAGACGAAGGCGAACTAATTCAGGGAACGCTGGAGATGCTGGTGCTGAGAGCTCTTTTGCGCGGGCCGATGCACGGGTACGGCGTTGCGGAGTGGATCGAGCACACCTCGCAGCAGGTGCTGAAGGTGGAAGAAGGCGCGCTCTATCCAGCGCTGCATCGGCTGGAGCTGCGTGGGCTGCTGAAGGCGGAGTGGGGCGCGTCGGAAAACAATCGACGGGCGAAGTTCTATCGACTGACGGCGGATGGACGAAAGCGGCTCGATGCGGAGTCGCAGCGGTGGGCGCGACTGGCGGCAGCGGTGGCGTTCGTGATGCAGGCATCGTGATAGGGGAAAAGCAGGTCGCCATTCGGCTCGCGGCCTCCGGCCGCTTGCTCAGGCCAGGCTTTCGATTCGTTCTCTTACGAGAACTCACTCAGGATGACAGGTCATGCGCGAAGCTCTGAACGAATTTCTGCTGCAAGTGAAGGGTCTGTTTCACCGGAAGCGGATGAACCGCGAGATGGCGGAGGAGCTTGCATTTCACCAGGAACTGCTGCGGGCTAAGTTGTTGCGCGAGGGAATTTCGGAGGCGGAGGTAGAGATGGCGACACGGCGGAGATTCGGCAATGCCGGGCGCTGGCAGGAAAGGCTGCGCGAGCTGTGGCAGCTCAGGAGCTTCGAAAACTTTGGGCGCGACGTGAATTTTGCTGCGCGGCTGTTGCGGAAGTCGCCCGGGTTCACGGCGGTGGCGCTGCTGACGCTGGCGCTGGGCGTGGGCGCGAACACGGCTGTGTTTTCCATGATCAATGGGCTACTGCTGCGACCGTTGCCGGTTCCGCACAGCGACCGGCTGGCGGTGCTGGGTTTCGACCGCGGCGGGCCGAACACGAACTACAGTTTTCCCGAGCCGGTGTTTCGCGGACTGGAACGGAGGCACAGCGTTTTTGACGGCGTGTTCGCGTTTGACCATGTGAATCTGCAAGTGCGCGGGCGCGATGGGAACGAGAATGTGGCCGGGCAGTTTGTGAGCGGGAGCTTTTTCCCGACGCTGGAGACGGTTCCACTTCTGGGGCGAACCCTGACGCCGGATGATGACCGCAAGGGCGGCGATCCGGCAGGATTTGGGGTGGTGATCAGCGAGCATTTCTGGAAGAACTGGTTCGACGGCGCGCCGGATGTGGTGGGGCGGAAGCTGACAGTCGATAACACCGTATTCACGGTGGTGGGGGTGATGCCTAAGCGCTTTATAGGAGCGGATCCTCTGCAGCGCCCGGAGCTGTATGTACCGCTGGCGACCGAGCCGATCCTGAACGGCGAACGGAATATGACGGACGCCGGCGTTCACGGGTGGTGGCTCAACGTGATGGGGAGGCTCGCGCCTGGAGTGGCGGTGGAGCAGGCTGATGCGGAGGTGTCGGCAGCGACCGGCGCGGTGCTGCATGAAAACGCTCGAGACGAAGGATGGGTGAATCTGATGCTGAAACGGCATTTTCAGTTCAGGGCCGAGCCGGGGTCGGCGGGATTCACGTATTTGCGAATGATGTTTCGCAAGCCGCTGATGGCGGTGTTCGGGATGTGCGGGGGAATTCTGTTACTCGCGTGCCTGAACCTGACGAGCCTGCTGATGGCGCGGGGAGCGGCGCGAGAGCGGGAACTGGCGACGCGACTGGCGATGGGGGCGACCCGGCGGAGACTGACGCAGCAATTGCTGACGGAGAGCCTGCTGATTGCTGTGGCAGGGACGGTTCTGGGTCTGGCGGTTGCACCGTTGGTGGGCCAGGCGCTGGGAGCGGTGCTGCTGAGCGGGGCGCGCGATGCGCATTTGGATACCTCGCTGGACTTGCGGGTCTTCGCCTTTGCGGCGCTGGCGGCGGTGGTGGCGACCTTGTTCATCGGACTGGCTCCCGCGTTGCGGGCGACGTCGAGCGAATTGAACGGACAGATTAAGAGTGGGCAGCACACGACCCAGGCACACGAGCGAAACCGGTGGCTGCCGCGGGCGCTGATGTCGTTCGAAGTGGCTCTGGCGCTGGTGCTGGTGGTTGGGGCTGGATTGCTGGCGTCGAGCCTGGTGCGCTTGTACCGATCGGGGGCGGGGTTCGATCCGCGCGGTGTGGAGAATGTCGCGTTCAGCATGGACAAGAGCGGGATGGATAAGGACGCGCTGATGAACTTCTATCAGGGCGTGGGCGACCGGCTGAGCCATGTGCCGGGAGTGCAAAGTGTGAGCTTCGCGCTGATCGTACCTTTTACGGGCTACGTGTGGGACGAGGACTTTGCGGTGGCGGCTCAGCCGAGCCACGACATCGATTTGAATGGCGTGGCGCCGGAGTATTTTCGGACTATGAAAATCCCGATGCAGGAGGGGCGGGACTTTCGATGGAACGACACGAAGGGTACGGGGCAGAAGATCATCCTGAACGAGACGGCGGCGAAACTGCTGTTCCCGCAGGGAGATGCGCTGGGACGGATCGTGAACAAGAGCAGAGGCCCTAACCAGCCCGCTGTTCCGTATGAAGTGATCGGAGTGGTGGGTGATGCGAAATACGAGAGCTTGCGGGAGCCGGCGCCACCGACGGGGTACGCCGCAATCATGCAGGATGACGAGCACTCGCCTTCGTACCATGCGGTGGTGCGAACGGATGGGGATGCGGGTTCGGTGGCGAGCGCGGCGCGGGAGCTGGCGAGGCGGATGGCGCCGGGGATTCCTGTGCCCATGATGACGTCGATGATGACGACTGTGGACGATTCGTTGAGCGCGGAGCGGATGATGGCGCTGCTGTCGGTGTTCTTTGCCGGATGCGCGCTGCTGGTGACGGCGATTGGATTGTATGGAACGCTGGCGTACGCGACGGCGCGGCGAACGAGCGAGATTGGAATCCGCATGGCGCTGGGCGCGCGGCGAGCCCAGGTGGTAGGGATGGTATGCGGTCAGAACGCGCTGGTGGCGATGGCAGGAACCGTGGCGGGACTGATTGCCGCGGTGCTTGCGTCGAAGGCGCTGGCTAGTTTTCTCTACGGGACGTCGGCGCGCGATCCGTGGGTACTGGTGGGATCGGTGGCGGCGCTGGCTCTGATTGCCAGCGCTGCTTCGCTGCTGCCGGCGCTGCGAGCGGCACGGATCGATCCGATGGCGGCGATTCGCTGCGAGTAGGCTCTGCGCGGAAGCTGGAGTATTTCAATGCGATCGCGGAAGGATGCAGCGGCTGAAAACTCCGCGCGGACGCTCAGCGTCGAGCGCCCGTAACGTTCGTGAATGAGCAACTGATTTAACCTCTTTGTATCGATCGGAAGATCGTGCTTAGCGGTATCAGTACGCAAGCCCTCCGGCCCGCATCCAAACCAAACGATCTCCGTTTGACCGACTACGAGGGGACTGGTCCGAATGCTCGATCCGCATGCTGTTCGCTCCCCGCGCAATTACCGCGTACTGAGGCGCGAGCAGATGCGCGCGTGGCTCGCGCTCTCTGCGCTTCTGTTGTTGGGCTTGCTGATGCGGCCGGAGTCTGCTCGTTCCCAGGCAGCACCTAATGAGGGGTTGCAGGACCAGGGGCCGGCGCTTATTCGCCATCTGGATGGGACGCTTCAGTTTTATCGGACCGTGAATGAGCCGATGCAAAAGGCCGGCGAGCCGAACGATGTGGTGTATCGCGATCAGGCGATCGCACAGGCGGTTCAGGTGGGCACGCTGGCGTTTCAGTCGGCGAAAGCGGAAGCGACTTTGATTGGGGCAGGGACAGCGGGAGCAACGCAGGAATCGGACCAGCAGCAACGGATTCAGGCGGTGGTGGCAAGCAACGCCCAACAGATTCATGACCTCGAGGCCCGGGAGAAAGTCCTGGACCAGCAGCTGGCGAACGCGAGTCCGAGGACTGCCGAGGCGCTGCAGTCGCAGAAAGAGCAGGTGCATGCCGCGCTCGAACTAGATTACGCGATCCGAGACGCGCTGAACCGAATCGAGACATCGGGAGCGCGAGGAGCCACGGGGCTGCTATCCGACGTGAACCGGCTGCAGCACTCGATGCCGGAGCTCGAGGGAAACAACAAGACGAGCGCGCCGCAGCTGATGACGATTGACTCGGCGCTGTCGGCGGGGATCACGACACAGAGCGAGGTGCTGCTGGATCTGCTGGAGACGCAGCATTCTCTGGCGGCGACGCTTCAGGCGAACGATCGGCTGCGCCAGCAGGCAACGGATTTGAGGGCTCCGATGCTGACGATCGTGCGGCGGCTGCTGCAGGAGGGACAGCAGCTTTCGCAGCAGGCAGAAGCTGCGATCCCGGCTACAACGAAAGCGGGGAAAAGCCGTGCCGCTCAGCCCGCGGGCGCGCCTGCGTCGCCGGCGCCGGAGGATCTGCGATCGATTACGCAACAATTTAAGGCGTTGTCGGGCGCGACGGTTCCTCTGAGCGAGGAGGTCATCGTCCTGGAGCAGAGCCACGCGAATCTAAACGCGTGGCAGGCATCGGTGCATCAGGAATATGCCAGCATTCTGCATTCGCTGTTACTGCGCATCCTGGTGATGGCGATCGCGCTGGGCATCATCATCGGAGGCGCAGAGGCGTGGACGCGAGCGACCAACAAATACGTCCGCGATCTGCGGCGGCGGCGGCAGTTGCTGATCGTGCGCAGAGTTGTGGTCGGATTCCTCTCGGTGTTGGTGCTTGTGTTTGGGTTTGTCACGCGCTTCGATTCGCTGGCGACGTTTGCGGGATTTATTACGGCGGGTATTGCGGTCGGCCTGCAGACGATTCTGCTGTCGGTGGCGGCGTATTTTTTCATCGTTGGGCGTTATGGAATCAGGGTCGGCGATCGCATCACGGTGGCATCGGTGACGGGAGACGTGATCGATGTGGGCCTGGTGCGTTTCTACATGATGGAGTTGGCGGGGACCGGCAACTCACTGAATCCCACGGGGCGCGTTGCGGTTTTCTCGAATGCAGTTTTGTTTCAGGCAGGAACGCCGCTGTATAAGCAACTGCCTGGGACCGGATATGCATGGCACGAACTGACGGTGAGGCTGGCCGATGCAGTCGATTACAAGACGGTCTGCGCTGCAATCCTGAAGGAAGTTCAGGCGGTCTACGAGGGGTACCGGCCGGCGATCGAACGGCAACACCAGACGGTGGAGCAGTGGATGCAGGCGTCGATTGAATCGCCGGCGGTCGATTCACGGCTGCAGTTCACGGGTGGCGTGTTCCAGCTTTGGGCGCGTTTTCCGGTGGAGATTCGGGAGGCGGCGGAGATCGACGAGAAGATCACGCAGGCGCTGCTGGAACTGATGGCGAGGGACGCCGCGGTCAAAGCGGCAGTGGTGGGAACGCCATCGATTCAGCCCTCGGTGCGCGGCTGAGTTTCAGGATTGCATCTGGAGACGGTCGATGAGACTTTCTGTGTCAGGGCCGAGTCGAAGGAGAGGGATCACTGACCATGTTTACGCAGCAGGAGAAGGGCGAGGTTTTTCGGGCTTTGCACGAGCGGGAGCGCGCGTTCATCATTCCGAACCCATGGGACGCAGGAACGGCTCGGATGTTGGCGCACATGGGTTTCGAGGCTCTGGCCACCACGAGCGCGGGGCACGCGTTCACGCTGGGGCAGAAAGACGGGACGGTAGGACGCGAAGGGACGCTCGAGAATGTGGCTGCAATTGCAGCGGCGACCGATTTGCCGGTGAACGGCGATCTGGAAAACGGGTTTGGCGACAGCCCTGAGACGGCGGCAGAGACGATTCGCTTGGCGGCCGCGGCGGGACTCGTGGGGGGATCGATTGAGGACGCGACGGGAAAGCCGGGAGCGCCGATTTACGAGCTCGAGCGGGCGATCGAGCGCATCCAGGCGGCTGCCGAGGCTGCGCATGCGCTGCCGTTTCCGTTCCTGCTGACGGCGCGCGCGGAGAATTATCTGTATGGCCGTTCTGATTTGAAGGACACGATTCATCGACTGCGGACCTATCAGGAGGCGGGAGCCGATGTTTTGTATGCGCCTGGATTGACGACGAAGGAAGACATTGCCGCAGTGGTCAGCTCAGTGGATCGGCCGGTCAATGTGCTGATGGGGCTGGGCGGCCTCGATCTGAGTATCGAAGACTTGTCGGAGATGGGTGTGCGGCGCGTGAGCGTTGGCGGCGCGCTGTGCCGGATGGCTCTCGGTGCATTCCTGAGCGCCGCGCGCGAGATGAAGGAACGCGGGACGTTTGGGTTCACGAAGCGGGCAGCGAAGACGCAGACGATTGTCGAGATGTTCGGGGCTCAGTGAGGCGAAAAAAAAACGGAGAAAAAACAAAGCCCGACCCCGAAGATTCAGGGCCGGGCTTTCATTTGAAGTTGGGCTCGAGCTCTAGTGATGGGCTGCGCCGCCGCCAGAACTGGCAGGAACAGCACCTCCACCACTGCTGACCGCGCCACCGCCGCTGGAGGCTGGCGCACCACCGCTAGAGCCGCCGCCGTGCGATGCTCCTGCGCTACTGCCTCCGGAGCTGAAGGAGCCATGGCTGGCGCCGCTGGAGAAGCCGCCGGAATACCCCCCGGCGCGCGGAGCACTGAAGGTCGGCGGCGCGCCAAAGGTCCGGGTTCCCAGAATCGACGGCGTGTAAGGACTCCGGAAACCAAGCCCATCGCCTGACGTGGAGCGCAGGCCGGATGGCGCCATCTCCGGATGCGTGCGGACCAGGGCGTCGGTGAAGCTTTCGCCCATGGGTCCGCGCTGGAGCGGATGGATGCCGGACTCAAGCGGCTCGATCGACTTGCCCTGGTAGGTCAGAGGACGGGGCTCGGGCTTGACTCCATTTTGGAAACGGAACGGAGTGGAGAACTGGGACCCACGATTGACCGCAACCAGATTCGCTGGCCGCGGCTGACCGGGCCGCCTGGGCTCAGGACGACCGCGAGGACGAAGCGGCAGCGTGTAGCCCGGGGGCACGTTCCAAACGGTTGAGTACGGATACCAGCCAGGTCCGTAGAAGCCATAGCCGCAGTTGCCAGGAATCCAAATCCAGCCGTAGCCGTCAAGGAAATCCCAGGCGCCGCAGTGATACGGCCACCAGCCCCACGGGTTGCCGGAGATCCAGGTGTACCCCGAGCCGGGGTAGTAGCCCCAGGCGCCGTTGCCGAAGGGGTCCCAATTCGCGGCGACACCGGCGGGCGACCAGACCTGGCCGTAGCCTGGCAAGTTGTACCAGTTGCCGTAGTAGTCGAGATCGTTCCAGGCGGGATTGTCGGGATTGCCGGAACTGGCGCGGGCCGTGGACTGATTCGCCTCAAGCTGAGAGAGGGTTTGATCGCGGTCGGAGTTCCACTGATCCCAGGAATCGGCGGCGATAATTTGCGCGACAGTGAACTCGCCGGGCTGTTGAGGATCGGTCTGGAAGGTCTGGCTGGGATGCACGTCGAGGGAAAGTCCCTGCCCGTCGTCGACATGGACCGCGCCGTGCATGACCGCGAGCTGCGAGGGCGAGGCATCAAGCGCGACGCGGAAGACGGCGTTCTGCACAGGAGTGGCGGTATTGACGCCGAAGTGGACGCTGTACTCGCCGCCGCGGCTGTTCAACTCGAAGTAGCTGAGGCCGGTGAGGGCGTCGATGTGCGTGACGGTGCTGCCGTCGGCGTTCCGGCGCAGATGGGTGAGGCGGATGGAGCTATCAGGCGTGACGCGTGCGACGCTGCCATCTTCAAACTCGATTTCGAGGCGGCCGTTGTCGCCCGTGATCAGGCGCATGCCTTCGACGGCGGGCATATTCGGCTCGGCCTGATCGAAGGCCACATCGTTGCCCTCGAGGATCTGGACCTTGCCCTCGACATCGCTGATACGCACGGCGCGAACCTGACTCTGACCGGCGGCTTCCGCGGGCGTGGCGGCAGGCTGGTCAGGCGGGGGAGGGGGCGGCGTGGTGTCTTGCGCGGACGCGGCAAAACCGGCCAGGACGAGAGCAGCGGTGGCAGCGAAAACGATCAGGCGAGGAGAGGACGTTCTGCGGGCAGCGAAGAACGGAAAGCGGTGCGGAAAGTTGCTCAGCGAGCGGCGCCTCATGAAGGCACCTCCTTTAGCCTCTTCCCGTGGTAAGGCGGGATATGGTGCGCACCGAGATCGTGCCTCGCCGGGATCCCTGCCGCCCTGGGCCTGGAGGGAAGACGCTGTGGCCCACAACCCTTCTGCACATAGATAACGTGCAAGGGTCGTACTAAGTTTCGACTTATTTTCGCATGATCAGGGGGGCGGGAGGGAATTAATGCTGCTCCGGGAAAGGAAAGTCCCGGTTCGCTCTGGATTGAGGTCCCTAGTTCCGTTTCTGAGGGACGTCGGAGTGGGCCAGGAGGGCAAGAGCGCGCTTGCGGGCGCGGTCCATCACCTGCTGATTCTGGGCAATGGCCTGCAGTTCATCGGCGATGTTGGGCAGGTCGGAGGCACGGCGATCCTTCACCGCGTCCTGGAGGGTCTCCAGTTCGGCATCAAGGCCGAGGCGGTCGTGGCGAACCTCAACGTCGAGGCGGCGGCCTTCTTCGAGGGTAAAGGCGACGGCGCCGAGTTGGTCGACGATGCGCTGGAGGGCGGGGTCGCCGGCCCAGACGAAGGTGCAGGAACCACTGCCGTCGGGTCCGGAGTAAGTCAGGGTCTTGTTGCCGGTGAAGGCGAGGTTGGTTTGGGCGGAGGCGCAGTGTGTGGCGAAAAAACTGTGGGTGCGGGCATATCCGAACAACTCGGCGCGGAGGGTGTCGTCGAGTTGGATGGGACGGTCGACAGGCGTGGGGAAGACGCCATCGCTCGCGTCAGAGACGCTACCTGGCTGGGAGGTAAAGTGGCCAGCGCCGGTTTCGTCGATGGTGATGGTGTAGTGGGCGGGCTGAAGTTGCGGGTGACCGAAGGAAAAGACGATGCGGGCCGGTGTCTGGGCCTGAGCCGGAGCCACGAGTGGAGCGACGGCAGAAATGATGAGCAGCAGGAAGGCAGCCGAGTATTTCATGGCTAAACTACGCGCGCCTCCTGGAGGGCGAGCGTTTGCGCGTGGTGGATATGGCAGATGGCGATGGCGAGCGCGTCGGCGGCGTCGGCGGGCTCGGGCACAACAGCCAGAGACAGCAGGCGCGCGACCATGAACTGAACCTGATTCTTGGCGGCCAGACCGTATCCGGTGACGGTGGACTTAATGGTGAGCGGCGAATATTCGGCGATGGGGAGGCCGGCATGCGCCGCAGCGAGCAGCGCGACGCCGCGCACATGGCCGAGCTTAATAGCGGACTTTGCGTTGACGGAGTAAAAGACTTCTTCGACTGCGACCACTTCGGGCCGATGGCGTTCAAAGAGCGCGATCAGCTCGGCGTGAATGAAGGCAAGCCGTTCGGGGAGCAACGACTTTTTCGGAGGGCAGATGCCGCCGGAGCAGAGGGAGACGAGGTGGGGATTGCGGGCGGCGTCGTCCCACTCCACGACGCCGTAGCCGGTAGTCTCGGTTCCGCAGTCGACGCCGCAGACTCGCATGCAGGACCTCAAACAGAAGAAGAGGATCGTAGAGAAATTGCTACGGGCCAGTTTAGCGCAGGCGGAGAGGCGATGTTGGGGAATGTGAGGCGCGGGGCGCATCGCCGAAGAAGGAGGCGGCCGGAGAGAGCATTCCACTGACCAACGGGCTCTCGGGTCAAAAGATAGGCTGACGTACCGCGTTCGGTTCGAGAATCGATTCCTATTCGTTGCTGCCATGCTGTATGGTTAGGGGCGTTCGCAACGAACGCCCGCCGGCGTTGTTCGGCTCTATCCCTCCCGGCCCGCAGATTCCCTACAAATGAAAGCAGGAGGACCGCACGATGGCAATTCCTCGCATATTGGTGTGCGCCGCGCTCGCGACGGCACTTTCGACGACGCTTGTTGCTCAAATGTCCCAACCCACCCCGACCGGTTATCACAGCATTACCTGCGTTAAAGTACCCCCCGGGAAGACCGCCGATTTTAACAAGTTCATGGCCGAGGATGTACACAAATACGCTCAGTCCCGCGTCGATGCGGGGGCAATCGCCGGATGGCTGCTTCTGCGCACGGTGATGCCGCAGGGGAGCGAAGCGGAATGCGACTATGTGATGGTCTCGTTCTACCCGGGCCTGCCCAATGAGCCGTTGAGCGAAGCCGCGGTAACGGCGGCGCTGCATCAAGCCGGGTTGCCGATGAGCGCGCAGGAGTACAGCGACCGGCGTAACGCTCTCTCTTCGCTGGTCTACAACGACATCACGCAGTACCAGGTTCTGGTGGGCGGAGCGCACAAGGGAAACTATCTGGTCTTCAACTCGATGAAAGTTCCGGATGTGGCGGAATGGATCGCTTACGAAAAAAAGGTGTGGCAGCCGATCGCGGAGGCCGAGGTGAAGGAAGGCATCCGCACCGCCTGGGCCCTCAACGTGCAGGTCTTTCCGATGGGGAGCAAGGACAAGAATCTGGCCAGCACGGTCGACGTCTACCCGACGTGGGCATCCATGTTCACGGATCCCGGGTTCGACGCTCGATTTAAGAAGGTGCACCCAGACATGGAATTTGGCACCACGTTTGAGCACTTCGAAAAACTGCGCACGATCGAGTCAACGGTTCTTTATCACGTTGAGGATGTCGTGAGTAAATAACCGGACAGGACCCCCTCTAGCGCGAAACACCCTCGAGAGGCGAACTGGCGGTGGCGTAGAGTTTGCGGGGCATGCGGCCCGCGACGAAAGCCTGGCGTCCGGCGAGGACGGCGTGCTGCATCGCTTCGGCCATGAGGATCGGATTGGAAGCGGCGGCAATGGCGGTGTTCATGAGGACGCCGTCGGCGCCCATCTCCATGGCGAGAGCCGCGTCGGACGCGGTGCCAACGCCTGCGTCGACGATGAGGGGGACCTCGGTGATTATTTCACGCAGGATCTGCAGTGTCGCGCGGTTCTGAATGCCGAGGCCAGAGCCGATGGGCGCGGCGAGCGGCATGACGGCTGCGGCACCGGCGTCGATGAGGCGATGCGCGAAGACGATGTCGTCGGAGGTGTAGGGCAGCACGGTGAAGCCTTCTTTGACCAGCACGCGAGTGGCCTCGAGCGTGGCCTGGACGTCGGGGTAAAGGGTGGCCTGGTCGCCGATGACTTCGATTTTGACCCAGTCGGAGAGGCCGACTTCGCGGGCAAGGCGCGCGGCGCGAATGGCTTCGTCGGCGGTGTAACAGCCTGCGGTATTGGGGAGCAGGAAGTAGCGGCGCGGGTCGATGAAGTCGAGCAGGGATTCCATGGAGCGGTCGAGGTTCACGCGGCGCACGGCGACGGTGACCATCTCGGCGCCGGAGGCTTCGATGGCGGCTTGGGTCTCGGGTCCGTTTTTGTATTTGCCGGTGCCGACGATGAGGCGCGACTGGAAAGCTTTGCCTGCGATGACGAGGGGTTCCATGGGGACCATTGTAGAACTGCGGGCTCGCGAAGGACGTGGCCGCGATCACCACATAGTGCGGAGGGCGCGAGAGCGGCGGATATTCTGGTCGGCGGTGACGAGGGGAACGCGCTCGACGATAGCAGTGGCGGCGATGATGCGGTCGAAAGGGTCGGAGGGAAAGGTGGAGGGGAGTTGGGCGGCGGCGAGGGCGATTTGCCGGGTGAGGGGACGAACGATGAACCTGCGTTCGATATAAGCAAGCAGGTCCTCAAGGGACATTGCTGACAGTATCCTGCCTCTTAAGACTCCCCAGGCGATTTCGTAAAGCGACTGGCCGGAAACAGTGGGACGATGGCCTGATTTTTCGACTTCCCGGATAGCGGTTGACGCAGCCAGCGACAGATGATCAGGATCTTCGAGCAACCACAGCAGCACGTGGGTATCGAGGACGATCACTTCTTTGCTTTCACTGCGACTCTCGCTGCCGTTTTTGCCGCCGACTTCTTCTTGTTGCGCTCGAACTCTTCCCGTTCCGGGGTACCGCGAGGAAAGATGTCCTCGTCCCACTCCCAGGGTTCAACAATGGGTGAGACGATGTCGCCAACAATCTTCAACTTACCTCTGAGTGCGCCGAAAATACTCTCCGGCTTTTCTGCGGCGATGGGGACAAGCTTTGCCATGGGTTTGCCGCGCTTGGTGATGATGAGTTCTCCACCGTTGGCATGGACGTCGTCGATGATGGCGAGGCATTTTGCTTTGAAGGCGCCGGCGCCGATGGATTTCATAGCAATTCTCTCGATATGACCATGGTCATTTTACCATGGTCACGGGTTGTGATCGGTCGACAATGTGAAAGGCCCGCAGCCAGATTGGGCATGCGGGCCTTGATCACCGGTTGACTGTGGAGATTGACCTGAGGCGCCCCCGCTTTCGGAGTGGCCTCGGCGTTGGGTTACGCCAGGACTTAATCACTGAGCCAGGAGCGGCTCTAAGCCTCAGTCACCTCACGTAGGGTTCTGCGACTACTACTACCATCAGAATTTGTCATTAGCTGGATCATCCTCCTTTCCCGTGTACGGATACGTTAACCCCGGAGACCGCCGGAGAGCAAGTGGAGGAACCTTGGGTGCCACGTCGGACATTGTCTGACGCGCGTCGGACATGCGTCAGACAGGCTTACCAGGAGTGCCAGGCGCCGTCGCGCTCGATGAGGGTCACGTTGACGCCAAAGAGGTCGCGCAGCTTCTCCTGAGTCAGCAGCTCCCTCTTCGGTCCGTCCGCGAAGATGCGGCCGTCGCGCATCATGATCACCCGGTCGATCTCCGGGAAAACGTCGGCGATGTGGTGGGTGACCATGAGAATGCCAACGCCCTGTTGCGCCACGCGGCGCAGGGCTGCGCGCAGCTCGCGCTGGGCGGCGATGTCGAGGGCATTCGAGGGCTCGTCGAGGAGCAGCATTTCCGGCTGATGGACAAGCGCACGGGCGATCATGATGCGCCGCTGCTCGCCGGCAGACATTTGTCCGACAAGCTTCGATTCAAGATGCGTGGCCTGCATCAGTTGGAGGGCCTGGTGGGCGCGCTCCCGCATTTCGGGCGTGACGTGCAGGTTGGGCCAGAGGGTCGAGGCGGAGAAGAAGCCGGCAACAACGGCGTCCAGGCCGCGCGTGACCGGCGTGCGTTCGCCGGGCAGCTCAGCGGACACGACGCCGAGGTGGGTGCGGAGCTGCGAGACGTCCCAGCGCTCGCGGCCGAGGAGGCGCAGCTCGGTGGTGGGCGTGACGATGGGGTAGCACTGGCAGGTGATGGTCTTGATGAGCGTGGATTTGCCGCAGCCGTTGGGACCAAGGATAGCGACGTGTTCACCGTTAGAGATGCGCAGCGAGATATTGTGGAGGACGACATTGTCGCCGCGGGCGACATTGACGTCGTGCATTATCAGGAAGTCGGTTTGGTCCACGATGGGTGGGCAGCTCCCAAAAGAAGAATTATTTCAGAGTTCGAAGTTGGTAGATTTAGATATCGCTGCACCTACCCATGACTGAACTTTCTTTGATTTTTCGCCGAGCACTGCGTCGTGTGCGGATTCAACGTGGAATCGTTGCCATACTTTCGGCGTGCCTGGCATCTGCGGCCGGCGCGCAACGGCGGTTGGTGCTGATCGATCAGGACGGGTCGGGCCCTGGCGGCTCGAACCAGATGGCGATGATGGTCTTGCTGCAGTCGCCGACGGTCGAGGTGCTGGGCATCACGATGGTGACGGGCAATGCCTGGCGTGATGAAGAAACGCAGCACACACTACGCATGCTGGAACTGATCGGTCGGACCGACGTGCCGGTGGCGAAGGGTGCGGTTTTCCCGCTGGTGCGCGCCGAGGAGGAGACGCGACTGAACACGCCGCTGGTGGGACAGGTGGACTGGCTGGGAGCGTGGGGCCAGGGAACGACAACGCTGGTCGACACCGGTCATGGTGTGGTGGGCGTGAAGCCGGACCATCCTACGATGCACGCGCCCGATGTGGTACCGCCAATGCCGGAAGGCGCACCGCATACGAAGGCGATCGACGAGGACGCCGTGCATTTTCTGATCCGCCAGGTTCGTGCGCATCCGCACGAAGTGACGATCTATGCGGCGGGTCCGCTGACCAATATTGCGCTGGCGATTCGCGTCGATCCGCAGTTTGCGGAGCTGACGCGGGGGATCGTCCTGATGGGTGGGAGCCTCAATCCGCAGACGGACGATCCGGAATTTGCGGACAGTCCGCGGCACGAGTTTAATTTTTGGTTCGATCCGGAGGCGGCGCACATTGTCCTGCGCGCGCACTGGCCGCGCATCGATGTGACTACCGTGGACATCTCGATTAAAGCGATGTTCACGCAGGCCATGGTGGACGAGATCGGCAAGTCGCGAAATCCCGGGGCGCGGTATATCGCCGCCTGGTCGCAGGATCGCTACTATCTGTGGGACGAACTGGCTGCATGCGCATGGCTCGATCCTTCGATTATCACGAAAGAAAAGCAGGTCTACATGGACGTGGATCTGAGCCACGGCCCCAGTTACGGCGACACGCTCACGTGGACCGACGCGATGCGGCCGGCGACGGACGTGCAGAAGGTCCACGCGCAGCTCGATGTGGATCTCGCAAAATTTACGCGCGAATTTATCGAGCTGATGTCCGCGCCGCCGCAGAGCGGGCGAAAGCCGGGTGAGTGACAAAGACATGAACGATTCTTCTCTGATTTCCTCTGAAGCGCTGCCACGTGGGTTTCGTTTTGCGGCGGTGAAGGCGGGCATCAAGCCCAGCGGCAAGGCTGATTTTGCCGTGGCGCTCGCTGATAACGGCGCGAGTGCCGCGGCAATGTTCACGTCGAATCGAGTGCAGGCTGCGCCGATCACCGTGGGACGCAGGCATTTAGGGCGGAGCGGCGGACGCATGCGCGTGGTCGCTGTGAACGCAGGCAACGCGAACTGCGCGACGGGCGAAATTGGAATCACGGGGTGCGAGCAGGTGTGCCGTGCGGCTGCAGAGCAGTTCCAATGCGCGGGGCACGAGGTCTTCCCTTCCTCGACGGGGATTATCGGGGTTCCGTTGCCGGCGGAAAAGTTGGTGGCTGCGCTGCCGGCGGTTCGCGAGGCACTCAAGGCGGATACAACAGGATTCTCGGCGTTCGCGCAGGCGATTCTGACTACGGACACGCGGGCGAAAGTGGCGCATGCTTCGTTCGAGGTGGGCGGAAAGAGGGTGCGCATCGCGGGCGTATGCAAGGGCGCGGGCATGATTCATCCGCAACTGGTTCCGGCAGATCCGCACGCGACCTTACACGCAACCATGCTGGTGTATCTGTTCACCGATGCGGCTGTCGATCCTGCGGCTCTTGACGGATTTTTGCGCGGATCGGTGGAAGTCAGCTTCAATCGCATCTCGATTGACGGGGACACTTCGACGAACGACACGGTGCTGCTGCTGGCTTCGGGCGCATCGGGGGTGAAGGTTGAAGCGTCGGATCCGAAATTTGCAGCAGCGCTGACGGAAGTATGCACGTCGCTGGCGAAGCAGATCGTCGCCGACGGCGAGGGCGTGGGGCATGTCGTCGAGTTGCGGATTGAAGGTGCCCCGAACGATGCCGATGCGCTGAAGATTGCGAAGTCCATTGCGCACTCGCCGCTGGTGAAGACGGCGTGGGCGGGGTCGGATCCAAACTGGGGACGGCTGATGGCGGCGGTGGGCTATTCCGGCGTCGCGATCGATCCTGAAACAATTGCGATCTGGTTTGGCGATCTGCCAATCTGCGCCAGCGGCGGCCGGGCTCCCGAATACGACGAGAAAAAAGCACACACTTATCTGCAGCAACCGGAGTATTCGATTCGCGTTGCACTGGGGGCGGGCGACGGACGATGCCGGTTCTGGACGTGCGATCTGAGCACGGAATACGTGCGGATCAACGCGGAGTACTCCACATAGAACGACGCATCCGCAACGTGATGGAAATCACATTTTGGAACGATGCGAGAGTGCATCGCAGCGAGTGCAGAATGGTGAAGTCCGCACCATTGGTGACTTTCGAGTGGATGTGAACGGGAAATGCACAGGGTTATTCACAAAACTGTTGAAATCAGAGCGCGCACGACAAGCGCGTGGGCGCGGCGGTGACTGCGGGAACAATGCACGCGGCTGCGCTACAATTTTCGTATAGCCGGTTCTGCTCGGCGCGGATTCGGTCAGAGCAGCAAAGGCCGCGCACCCCCGAATGCGGCGGCTATAAAGGACTCTCAGAACACATGGTCGATCAGGCAAGGACCAGGGTGCCGTCTGCCGCGGCAAACGGCAAGATGGGTCACTCGCTCATCAGCGACAAGAAATCTCGGCAGTTGTACGAGCTGGCGCTCAAGCTGCGGATGCTTGCCAGGCGCGGCGGTCGAAGCGCGGGTTGGCTGCGCGGGCGAGAGGCAGGGTTTGCCGGTGTTGCGGCGGATTTGCGGACGGACGATGTCGTTGTTACCGAATATGCCGGGTCGGTGAACGAGATTCTAGGCGGTCATTTTCCAGTTCGCATGGACCAGCGCAGCTTTGAAGAGCGCGTCATTGAAGCGCTGAGTGACGCTGTCGGCGATCGACTGAGAAAGACAGGAAGAATCACAGCAATGTTTCTCGATAGCGCGCGGGGCGGAAAGATTTTGCCGGAGGCGCGCGCGTTGGCGATCGCGGCCAAGCTGCCGGTGCTGTTCGTCGGGGAACCGCAGAAGGCGCGGGGTGCGAAGAGCAGGACAAAACAGCCGACGCTCGAGTATCCGTCGATTCCAGTCGACACACAGGATGTGATCGCGATGTACCGGGTCGCGCACGAATCGATAACGCGAGCGCGCGAGGGCATCGGGCCAACGCACATTGTCAGCGTGCGATGGGCGCCTGTCGCGAAGAACAAGAAGCGCGTGGGCAAGGTTGCAGCCGAAGACGCGGTCGAGCATCTGGAACATTGGTTGATTGCGAGAGGATTACCGGCGCAGGACTGGCGGCGCGAGATCGTCGCGGAGTTTGAAGCGAGAGACAGTGAACGGATTTTTGGCGCGCTTCATGGCGACCGCGTGGGCGCAGGTGAAGAGGCGGAGACGCGAGCGATCGCGTAGAGGCAGAGGAGACGAATCAGGATTTTATGGCAACCAAAGTTACGAATCCGGTGAGCGGAGATTTTTCGGTGGAGCTTCGCGAGTGGATCGAAGCGTTCGATGACGTAGTGGTGGGCAGCGGCCCTGAGCAGGGCGCAGAGCTGTTGACTGCCCTGAAGCAGCGCGCGAGAGAGGCTGGAATTACGCAGCAGAGCGAGCTGACCACGCCCTACGTGAACACAATTCCGAAGCACGAGGAAGTTCCCTATCCTGGGGATCGCGCGCTGGAGCGGCGGATCGAGGCACTCATCCGCTGGAATGCGATGGCCATGGTGCACGGGCAGAACAAAAAGGATCACGGGATCGGCGGGCACATCGCGACATATTCCTCGCTAGCCACGCTGCTTGAGGTCGGGTTCAACCATTTCTTTCACGCGACGTATGGCGATCAGCCAGGAGACTTTGTTTACTTCCAGGGACACGCGAGCCCTGGTATCTATGCGCGCGCATTTTTGCTGGGGCGGCTCGATGAACAGCGCGTGCTGAATTTTCGACACGAGTTGCGCGACAGGCCGGGACTGTCGTCGTATCCGCACCCGTGGCTCATGCCGGATTTCTGGCGGTTCCCCACGGTGTCGATGGGGATTGGTCCGCTGAACGCCGTGTATCAGGCGCGATTCATGCGGTATCTCGAAAATCGCGGACTCATCGAGAAAACGCCGCGGAAGATTTGGGCGTTTGTCGGTGATGGCGAAACGGATGAGGTCGATACGCTGGGTGCGCTGTCGCTGGGGCGTCGCGAGAAGCTCGACAACCTGATCTTCGTGGTGAACTGCAACCTGCAGCGGCTGGATGGGCCGGTGCGCGGGAACGGGCGGATCATCGACGAACTGGAAGCGGTGTTCCTCGGCGCGGGCTGGAATGTGATCAAGGTGATCTGGGGTTCGGACTGGGACGAGTTGTTCGAGCGCGATCACACAGGCCTGCTGTTGAAGCGCATGGAAGAGTGCGTGGACGGCGAGTATCAGGCGTTCAAGGCGAAGGGCGGCGCCTATATCCGCAGCGAATTCTTCGGGAAGTATCCGGAGTTGCTGAAGCTGGTGGAGCACATGACGGACGATGAAATCTTCCACCTGCATCGCGGCGGACATGATGCGAAGAAGATCTACAACGCGTACAAGCGGGCCGTGGAGCACAAAGGCGGGCCAACGGTGATCCTTGCAAAAACGGTGAAGGGCTACGGGCTGGGCAGCACGCAGGCGCGCAATGCTTCGCATCAGGAGAAGAAGGTCGCGGACGACGCGCTGGTGGAGTTCACGAAGCGGTACGAACTGCCCATGTCGGAGGAGGATGCGAAGGCGGGAAAGCTGTATCGGCCACCGCAGGACGCGCCGGAGATGGCGTACATGCATGCGCGGCGGCAGGGACTGGGCGGGTTCATGCCCAAGCGCGATGTACCGAAGATCGAGTACAAGGCGCCGAGGCTGGAGTCGTTCAAGGAGTGGACGAGCGGATCGCGGGGGCGCGCGGTGTCGACGACGATGGGCTTCGTGAGCATCCTGCGCGCGTTGATGAAGGACCCGCAGACCGGGAAGTACATTGTGCCCATTGTGCCGGACGAGGGGCGGACGTTCGGACTCGAGTCGGCGATCAAGCAGGTGGGTATCTACGCGAGTGAGGGACAAAAATACAAGCCGCACGACGTAGACATGGTGCTGTCGTATCGCGAAGAGAAGGACGGGCAGATTCTGGAGGAAGGGATTACTGAAGCCGGAGCGATGGCATCGTTCACCGCGGCGGGCACGGGGTACTCGAATTATCTGGTGCCGACGATTCCCTTCTATATGTACTACTCGATGTTTGGATTTCAGCGCGTGGGCGACATGATGTGGGCGTTCGCCGATGCGCGCGGCAAGGGATTCCTGATGGCGGGGACCGCGGGTCGCACGACGATGACTGGCGAGGGCCTGCAGCACCAGGATGGGCACAGTCATGTGCTGATGAGCGTGATTCCGACCTGCGTGAGTTATGACCCGGCCTATGTATACGAGCTAGCGGTGATCGTGCAGGACGGGCTGAAGCGGATGTATGAGAATGGCGAGGACATCTTCTACTACATCACGATGTACAACGAAGACTACGCCATGCCGGAGATGCCGGAAGGGTCGCGCGATGGAATTGTGCGCGGCATCTACAAGCTGAAGCCGGCGGCGAGCGGAAAAGCTGTGGCGCAGTTGTTCGGCAGTGGGCCAATTCTGAATGAGGTGCTGCGCGCGCAGGATATTCTCTCCCAGAAGTACGGCATGGAAACGGATGTGTGGAGCGTGACCAGCTACAACGAGCTGCGACGTGAGGCGCTGGGTGTGGAACGGTGGAACCGCCTGCATCCCACAGAGCCGGAGAAGACGCCGTACATCGTGTCAACGCTGAGCAAGGCGAAGGGACCGATCATCGCCGCGACGGATTACATGAAGGCTGTCCCGGATCAGCTTTCTCCGTGGCTGACGACCCGGTTGGTGTCGCTGGGGACGGATGGATTTGGACGCAGTGACAATCGCGAGCATCTGCGGCGGCACTTCGAAGTGAATGCGGAGTCAGTTGTGGCAGCAACGTTGTCGAAGCTGGCGCGCGAGGGCAAGTTCGACGCGAGGAAGGCACAGAAGGCGTTTATGGACCTGGGAGTGGACGCAGAGCGTGGCGATCCTGCGCATATGTGACAGGCCCGTAATTCTTTTCGCGGGCTAAAGATCCGGCCCAGCAGCAACACGTTGCCACGACTGCACGTCCTATGTCCCAGAGATGCAACCGACGGAGCTTGACACCGCAGTTTCCATGAATGAGTCTGAACTTATGGGCGCACGCAGAAATTCCTCCGCGCCTGGAACGGCAAAAACCCTCCGAGGTACGCTTGAGAACCTCTTTTGTCCTACCCGCAGTTCTGATATGCGCCGCAGTTTTGTCACAAACACAGGCACAGGTTACGACGCAGGAGCCGTTTCCTCCGGGATATAAACCGCCCGCGGAGACCATCACCACGAGCGCGCAGGGATCGACGTACGTGCCTATGGACAGCTGGATCTATCCGGCGATGGATCGTCTGCACTCACTGGGATACCTGGACTCGGCATTCCTGGGAATCCGGCCATGGACTCGGCTGAGCATCGCGCACATGCTGGAGCAAAGCGCGGACCGCATCGACACGGACACGGGGAACGATGAAGCGCGGAGCATTTATCTGGCGGTGCTCGAAGAGGTGCAGCCGGACATCGACAACGCGACAGAGCTGAACCATCCGAGCGGTGAACTGGAAAGCGTCTATACAAATCTGCGCGGCATCAGCGGAACGCCGTTGCGGGACAGTTTTCACCTCGGACAGACGATTATCGACGATTACGGGCGTCCATACCAGGCTGGATTCGATAACTATACCGGCTTCAGCGCCAGAGCCGAGGCGGGCCGCTTCTCGCTGTACT
>Ga0182015_10002285_pt1 | contig 23545 bp, 20 predicted proteins | sample 712P3MmetaG_FD_120478 | JGI IMG/M metagenome (GOLD analysis project Ga0182015, IMG submission 120478) | Permafrost microbial communities from Stordalen Mire, Sweden - 712P3M metaG | ecosystem: Environmental > Terrestrial > Soil > Wetlands > Permafrost | place: Sweden: Stordalen | collected...
CGAGCCGCTGCCACCGTGCTCGGCCTGCACCGTGCCGATTTTCAGGACGTTTCCTACGATGCCCCCCGACTCCGAGCCCTCGAGGGTGCCCACGCCGAGGAGGTCGGCCAGGTAGACCCTGATCGCCTCGCCGGGCTCGTCGATGGTGATCACCTTTCCGTGGTTCATCACCACCGCCCGGTCGCAATTCTGGCGGATGGTGTCCGGGCTGTGGCTCACCACCACGATGGTGCGACCCTCGCGCTGGATCTTCTTCACATGGTCGAGGCACTTGCGCTGGAAGGCGGCATCGCCCACCGACAGCACCTCGTCGACCAGCAGCACGTCTGGCTCCACGTTGATGGCCACCGCGAACCCGAGCCGGACGTACATGCCCGAGGAGTAGAACTTGACCTGGTTGTCGATGAATTGATCGAGCTCGGCGAAGGCCACGATGTCGTCGAACCGCTTCTCGATGTCGGATCGCGAGAGCCCGAGGAGCGACCCGTTGAGGAAGATGTTGTCGCGCCCGGAGAGGTCCGGCTGGAACCCCGCTCCCAGTTCCAGCATGGCGGCCAAGGTGCCGCGCACCCGTATCTCCCCGGAGGTGGGCTTGAGGATGCCGGCCACGCACTTGAGCAGCGTCGATTTGCCGCACCCGTTGCGGCCGAGGATCCCGAAGGTCTCCCCCTGGCTGATGTCGATGTTGACGTCGCGGAGGGCCCAGAACGGGGTGAACGGCATCTTCCCGCCGTGGATGACCCGCTCCTTCAACGACGTGTGCTTCTCGTTGTACAGGCGGAACTGCTTGGAGATGTCCTTGACCTCGATGGCGACGCCCACCGGTCAGAGCTCCTCGGCGAAGTTGCCCTCGAGTCGGCCGAAGACGATCAACGCCAGCAGGAACAACCCCACACTGACGGCCAGCACGATGCCCAGCATCCCGGCATAGGTGCCCACACCCCAGGTCGGGAGGACGTGATAGACGATCGGTGTTTTCGTGCCCGGCGGCGTCCACGAGTACTGGGTCTTCCCGTAGATGGCCCGTTGGAAGGTCATCACGATCGGTTCCACCGGGTTGAACAGGTACGCATACTGCAGCCACTTCAACGAAGGGTGGTCCTTCTGGTAGCCGGACAGGAAGATCGTCCCGTAGGTGTAGACGATGGACGTGCTCCAGAACCAGGCCATGAGCAGCACCTCGGTCAGGTGCTGGGTGTCCCGGAGGTAGACGTTGACCGCCGACAGGAAGATGGACAACGCACCGGTGAAGACGAGCAGGGCCAGCAGGGCCAGGGGGAGGAGCGCCAGCATGGTCATGTCGGGCGTGATGCTGAACAGCACCATAGCCAGGACCAATACCACCACCTGGATGGCGAACAGCACCATGGCCACCCCGACCACCGACAGCGCCAACAGCTCACGGGGGAAGGCCACCTTCTTCACGATGCCGGCCTTTCCCACCACCACCCCGGTCGACCCCAGGGCCGCCCCGCTGAACAGGTTCCACACCAACAGGCCGGCGAACAGCCAGATGGCGAAGTTCGGCTGGTGGTTTCGGGCGATGATCTTGAAGACCATGTAGTAGATGGTGAGGACCAGGGCCGGGTTGAGCATCGACCAGGCAAAGCCGAGCACCGATCCCTTGTACTTGACCTTGAGCTCGGTCCGGACCAGGAGCATGAGCAGGTCGCGATTGAGCCACAGGTCCTTGAGCCGCTGGCCCAGCTGGACCTTCCCATTGACCACGGTGATGCGGTCGTGACTCTGACCGGGGACGAAGCGGGTGCTCCCCCCGATGGTCGCGGCGCGCTCGGGATCCGCGGAGGCGGGCTTCTCGACGCTCAGGCTCACTTGCTGGCAGCCCCCACCCCGGCAGTAGGCACGTCCATGGCGTCCTTTTGGATGACCTCGTCGATGAAGCCGTATTCGCGGGCCTCCTCGGCGGTGAACCAGCGGTCGCGATCCGAGTCGGCCTCGATCCGCTCCACCGGCTGCCCGGTGTGGAAGGCGATCCTCTCGGCCATCATCCGCTTCAGATAGATGATCTGCTCCGCCTGGATGGCGATGTCGGAGGCCTGGCCCTGCATCTGGCCCGACGGCTGGTGCATCAGGATCCGGCTGTGGGGAAGGGCGAACCGCTTGCCCGGCGTGCCCGCGCACAGGAGGAACTGGCCCATCGATGCGGCCAGCCCGACACAGATGGTGCGGACGTCGCAACGCACGTACTGCATGGTGTCGTAGATGGCCAGGCCGTCGGTCACCGAGCCCCCGGGTGAATTGATGTAGACCGAGATGTCGCGCTCCTGGTTTTCGGCCTCGAGCAGGATCAACTGGGAGCACACCAGGTTGGCGGTGTCCTGGTCGATCGCCGAGCCGATGAACACGATCCGCTCCTTCAACAGGCGTTGGAAGATGTCCGATCCCGGACCTACCTCGGTCATGGACTTCATCTGGACCGGGCCCGGTCCCGTGTCGGCCATGTGGGCATGCGGGGGCACAGGGAAATGGTCGTCCATAGGCGCCGAGCCTAGTGGCTCGGCGCTCGGCGGGGTCGCAGGGTCGGCCGTGTCCCCGGTCACCGGGCGCTGGTCGGCTCCTCCGCCACGCTTCGGAGCGCCTCCACCAGGCGATCCCCAGCGTCCCCGAGGCCCAGCGCCGCGAATCTGGCCCGGCCCGCCTCCACCAGTCGGCTCTGTTCGGCGCCGTCGGCCAGCAATCGGGAGACGGACTCGGCGACGTGCAGGGGATGCTTGTTCGCCAGCACCACCCCGCCGTCACCGAGGACCTCGCGCACAGCACCGGCGCCGAAGGCGACGACGGGGAGACCCTGTCCCATCGCCTCGACCAGGGGAACCCCGTACCCCTCGTGCTCGGACAGCATCACCAGCGCATCGGCGGACCGGTAGCGGGCGGCCAGCTCGGCGTCGGTGAGACCGGTGACGAACTCCACCGAGTCGGCCAGGCCCAACGCTGCGGCATAGTGCCGGAGCGCTCGGGCGTAAGCGGGCTCCGACGGTGCGCCCACCAAGGTCAGCCGCGGGCCTGGCCCCATGGTGGCGCGGGCCACGAACAGCGCGGCGATGGTCTGGTGATGGCACTTGTTGGGAGCCAGGCGCCCTACCGACAGCCATCGGGGGCCGCGGCCGGCGTCCCGGGCCCGGAGCCGGTCGACCACGGCGGGATCGGGCTCCACCGGTGGCACCGCCATCTGGGCCACCGGGATGACCGTCGTGCGTGCACAGCCGGCCCGATGGAGCTCCGCTTCGTCGAAGTGGGAGACGGCGACGCCCAGAGCGGCGCGGGGTGCCAGTTGGCCGAGCTCGATCTGGGCTCCCACCTGGAGACGGGTGATCCCGTTGCTCCATGGCCAGAAGTACTCCGGCGGGGTGATGCTGTGGTAGTTGATCACGACAGGCTCGGATCGCCCCGCCAGCCACGGCGCCATCACCGACTCGGTGGCGAACTGGTACACGAGCACGTCGCCGGCCTCGGCGTCCGACTCGTAGTCGAGGTAGTGATGGGTCTGGTCGGCGGTGCCCGGATCGGGGATCTGGATGTAGATCCTCGACGCCACGCCGGCACGGGACAGTCGGTCCCGCAGCGCCATGGTGTGCTCCCCCACCGCGTCATGCCGGTGGAGCATGGGGACGAACAGATGGACCCCCATCAGGTCACCGCTCCACCGTCGCCACCACCGCGTGGACGGTGCCCGACGCCGGTGGGTGCCACACCGCGTGGTGCCCGGCTCGCTCGAGCAGCCAGCACCAGGTCTCGGGATGGAGGGGCCGACCCGGGAGGAGGTCGCGCGCCGGCACCTCGAGCGCCTCGTCCCACGCCGATGGATCGACGGTCAGCACGACGACGGTCCCACCGGACCGGACCACCCGGAGCGAATGATCGAGGAGCTCCACCTTGCCGGCCAGATCGACCCGGTCGACGCAGCCTACGAGCACGATGGCGGCGGCGGTTGCGGTGGGAACGGTCCTCAGGTAGGCCGCCACCTCGGCGAAGGCGATGTCCGTCCCCGGGCCCGATCCCACCTCGGGCGAGATGAGCGCCTGCCAGGCGGTCGCACCCCGGGGCTCCACGCCCACTACCTGCCGGCCGGTGGCACGCGCCGCGGCGACCAGGGCACCGTCCCCCACTTCGCCCACCACCACCAGGTCCCCCCGATCCGGTGGTCCCAGCCAGGTGCCGATGACCCCGACCCACTCGCTCGGATCAGGCACCGGAATCGGCCACTCGGCGGACTCGAGCCCCAGCGGGTCGGTGCGAGCCTCGAGGATCTCCACCCGGGCCACCAGATGGCGCAGCGCATCCCAGACCGCCACGTTGACCGACGACACCGCGGCGTCGGCCACCGATCGGGCGTCGGCCGCCAGAATGTCGGCCAGCACACCGGCGACATCACCCACGAATCGCTGGCCGATCCGGGCCGAGTGCCCGCGTTGCCACAGGTCATCGGGGAGGCCTCGCCAGGGGGCCACGCCGCTGGCTGAGTTGAGATCGGCGTGCTCGATGCGGCCCATGGCATCGTCGAAGCCCCACTGCAGGCTGCCCTGTGGACTCAGCCGGTCGAAGGCGGCCAGCAACTCCTGTTCGGCGGCACTGGGAGCCTCGACGTCGCTGTCGGAGTGGGGCTCGTCTCCGGACCCGTCAGGTTGGGACATCAGGCCATCATCCTGCCCGAACGTACTCCGTACCGCCCGCTTGGATGGGGAGTCTGTTGGTACGGATCGGGAGACGGCGACCTCGGGCGACGACGCCCTCGAGGAACGAGGTGTAGCGGTCGATGATCGAGGGCCACCGGTAGTAGCGGGCGGTATACCGCGCCCCCGCCCCCGCCAGCGCCGACCGCAACCCGGCATCGGTCACCAATCGATCGACGGTGGCCTCGAAGGAGCCATAGGACTCGAACCAGAGGCCACCACCCGATCGTCGGCAGTGCTCCATGGTGGCGGCACAGGAGGCGTTGACCAGTACGGGGACGCCCGCCGTCCATGCCTCGAGGACCACCAGGGAGAACGACTCGTACGCCGACGGTGTGACCATCACCTGGGCGCCGCCCAGGATGTCCCACTTGTCCGCCTCGCTCATCGTGCCGGTGACCACGATGTCCCGATGGGCGGGGGGTGTTGCGGACACCGGTCCCACGAAGGCGAGGGCCAGGTCACTCGGGTGCCGCTCTTTGTAGGTGGCGAAGTACTCGGCCAGCATCCCGCATCCCTTGTGTTCGTCGACCCGACCGAGGTAGCACAGGTACGGTCGCTCCCCGATGCCCAGGATGTCCCCCCCGGGCCGTCCGGCGCCGGCCGGATCGTTGACCCCCAGACCGAGGACGATCTGAGGGTCGGCCCCGATGCCGAACACATGCTCCATCAGGTCGCGCTCCGCCCGGGTGTGGTACACCAGCCCGTCGATGTCCCGGAAGCTCTGGCGAAAGGCCGGGAGATAGAGGGCGGGCTCGTCGTGAGCGGCCGGGTGGAGCACGGTGGGCACCCGGGACACGGCGATACCGTCCACGGTGGTGGCGAACAGGTACGGGTAGCAGGCCACCACGTCGGCATCGGTGGAGGCCACCGCGTCGACCAGGCCCGGGCACATCGGCCCGTTGAGCGCCACCCATCGCCGCGACTCGGACAGGGTGGCCGTCGACGGCGACACCCGTAGCCTGGCGTCGAGGGTGAAGTAGTCGAGCACTCGGCGACCGGCGGTAGGGAACCGGTGAACGGTGACCCCGTTGAGCACCGAGGTGCCCGGCAGCTCAGTGTTCTCCCACGTGAGGTGGTCGAGGGCACAACTGGTCATCACCTCGACCTCCCACCCCGGTCGCCCACAGAGCCGTTCGGCGAGCATGCGGGCGCCCGTCTCGGCCCCGCCGATGACCTCGAGGCCGTAACGCGGGGTCACGAAGGCAAGTTTCATGGGCCGGGTGACCGCGACTCGACCAGCCCGGTGAGCACCTCGATGAACCGGGCGCGGGTACGGGCCAATGAGAACGACTCGAGGCGCCGATGCCCGGCCGCAGCCAAGCCATCGACCAGCCCGGCATCGCGCCGGACTCGCTCGACGGCGGATGCCACCACCCCGGGTCGCTTCGAGTCGAGCAGGATGCCGGCCTCACCGAGGGTCTCGGGCACGGCACCGGCGGCAAAGGCAACGATGGGGAGACCCGACCGCATGGCCTCGAGCAGCGGAATGCAGAATCCCTCGTGGTCGGAGAGGCAGACGAACACGTCGGCGTCGGCATACCAGGCGGCAAGCTCGCCGTCGGTGAGGTCCTCACCGTGACGGACCGCACCGGCCAGGCCCAACGCATCGGCGAAGGCGAACACCGCGTCGACGTAGGAGCGGGTGACCGCCGGACCCACCAAATGGAGCACGGCGTCAGGGTCGTGCCAACGCCGGTAGAGCCAGAGCGCCTCCACCAGGTGATGCTGGGCCTTGTTGGGTGAGAGCCGTCCCACGAACAAGAGCACCGTCGAGGATCCATGGTCGGCGCCGAGCCGGGCCAACTCGGCCTGATCGACGACGGCCTGCCCGGCGTCCATCTCCACCAGCAGGGGAACCACCGTCGTGGACCGGCACCCGAGACGGGTGAGCTCGGCGGCGTTGAACGACGAGTCGGCGATCCCCAGGGCCGCCAGTGGGGCCAACTCGGCCACCTGGCTCCGGGCCAGGGCCACCTTGTCGGCGGTGTGATCCTCCCAGCCCTCATAGAACGACGGCGGGGTGATGTTGTGATAGTCGAGGACCAGGGTCTCGGGCCGGCCGGCCAGGAAGTCGGCCACCGGGGACGCGGTGCTCACCTGGTAGAGGAGGACGTCGCCCGGCCTGGCCCGCTCCGGGTAGCGCTCGAAGTAGCTGGCCTCGGCGCTGAGCTCGTCATGCACGGCCTCGACGTAGATGTCCGATTCCCATCCGGCGGCGCGCAGGGTGTCACGCAGGGCCAGGGTGTGATCGCCGGTGGCATCCCTGGGCAGCAGGGCGGGGACGAACTGGTGGACGGAGGTCACCGCTCCCGGACGGCGACCACGAGGTACTCGCCAGGTCCCAGCAGCAATTCGTTGACCACCTCGATGGCGCCGTTGATGGCCGAGGCGTCCGGGTTGGACGGAGCCACCCGATCGAGCCGGCGCGCCTCGCCGCCGGAGGTGACCGCGAACCGGCCGAACCCGAGCCCGGCGAGGAGATGGCTCCAGGTGTCGGCATGCAGAGGGCGACCGGGGGCGAGGTCACTGACCAGGTGCGAGGTGGTGGCGTTCCACGATTCGGGTGTTGCCGAGTGGATCACCACGACACCGTCGATGGCCAGCCTCGAGGAGGCCAACGTCATCAACCGGTCACGTTGGTTGGGATGGAGCCATTGGACCGAGCCGCTCAGCACCAGGCCCGAGAGCGCCTCGTCGGCCACCACCTCGAGGTGGTCGAGGACCGACTCCGCCCTGGCATCCAGGCCCCGTTCGACGGCCGACTCGACCGCCGGCTCGGATGGGTCGACGCCGTAGGCGTCGACCCCGGCGGCGATCAGCGCATCGAGGAGGGTCCCACTACCGCAGTCGGCGTGCAGCACCCTCCCGGTGATGCCGGTCAGGGCGGCCACTGCGTCGTTCGACCACCAGCTCGCCCCCGCATCGGTCACCGGCACCGCACTGGTCGGCAGCTCGGGCGTGCGCTGGCTGTCCACGGCAGCTTCGAGGACCTCGATGTGGTCGACCACCACGTGGAACATGCGAGAGACCGCCCACGCGAACTTGATGATCTGGTGGACGATGAACCCGATGTACCACTCCACCGACTTGCGGATCAGGCGCTTGACCGAGCTGCCCACCGCCTTTTGGGAATCGACGGGGACGGCGATGTCCACGTAGGCGGATCCGTCCACCAGGGCGAGCGTCTCCCGCAGCCGGGCCCGGCCCTGTAGCCCCACCGGCGAGAACTCGAGGAAGAGCTCGTCCAGTTCGCGCTCCAATCCGGCGGGCAGGTCCCCCGAGGCGCGCCGACGCCTGACCTCGACATCGATCTCGGCCATCACCGTGGCCAGGTACTGTGCCCGATCGACGCCGTCCCCATCGACGGCGCCGGTGGACGGGTCCGGCTCGATGGGAGCCACCGGGGGGGTGGACGGTGGCGCGGGCGGCACACGGTGACTATAGCCAGCGCCCCAGGGCCGTCCCGTGAACAGGTCTCCGTGTCTGAGACGATCCCGCCGTCGCCACTGGGGCCTTGTCCTCCCTCGGTAGGCTGACCGTGCCGCGGGCGTGGCGGAACTGGCAGACGCGCCGGGTTTAGGTCCCGGTCCCCACTGGGGATGGAGGTTCGAATCCTCTCGCCCGCACTGATGTGACATCGCGAGACAGCGGAGACAGGGGGTCCGTCCACTAGCCTCCGTTTCCATGAGTTCCCCCCAAGAGGTCCAAGCACAGGCGGACGAAATACTCTGGTTCCACTCCATCGATCTGGGTGACGGCGTGGTGACCAAGGGGGCCTCGGTGATCCAGATCCCCGAGGACCAGTTCCCGTCGTTTACCGGGCGCAGTGTGCTCGACATTGGTGCGTGGGACGGGTACTACTCCTTCCTGGCCGAGCGGGGAGGAGCCAGCCGGGTGGTCGCCCTCGACCACTACGCCTGGGGCGTGGACATCGCCGCCCGGCACGCGTACTGGACCGAGTGCAAGGAGAACGGCACACTTCCCGACCAGTCCCGCGACCTCACCGATTTCTGGAGCTCCGACCTGCCCGGCCGCCGGGGCCTCGAGTTCGCCGCGGCCACCCTCGGGTCCAAGGTCGAGACCGAGTTGGCCGACTTCGCCACCACCGACCTGGCCGAGCTCGGTGTCTTCGACGTCGTGCTCTACCTCGGCGTCCTCTACCACATGAAGGAGCCACTCACCTGTCTCGAGAGGGTCCGGTCGGTGACCCGGGAGGTGGCGGTGGTCGAGACCCAGGCGGTGCACTTCCCCCATCTCCCGGACGAGCGGATCCTGCAGTTCCATCCGGGGGCCGAGCTCAACAACGACTTCGGCAACTGGTACTGCCCGACGATTGCCGCGCTCCACGCCCTATGCCTGGCCGCCGGATTCTCGTCGGTGCGCACAATTGCCGGCCCGCCCGACGCCGCCGGCTCCCCATCGGAGCCCACCCGAGCACGTCGGGGGCGGCGGCCGGGTCGCACCGAGGCACCGGTGCCCGCCGCAACCAGCGTTCCCTATCGCGCCATCGTCCACGCGTTCGTCTGACCGCCCCGGCCGGGCCGTCTTGCCGGGAGGTCCCCGTTTCGGCCATGCTTCCCCGGTTCCGCCGCACCATGGTCGCACCCGATGGGGGCGACCCGGCTGGTCCGGGCAGTGCGGCACCGACACGAACTCTGGCACCGGCTGCCGGCAGATCAGACACAGGAGGAAATCATGGGAATGCTCGACGGCAAGGTGGCCATCGTGACCGGCGCAGGGAGGGGGATCGGACGCGAAGAGGCGCTGCTGCTCGCCTCCGAGGGCGCCCGGGTGATCGTCAACGACGTCGGCGCCTCCGTGGACGGGGCCGGCGGCGACAAGCACCCTGCCGAAGAGGTGGTGGAGCTGATCAAGAAGGGGGGCAGCGACGGAGCGGTGAACGCATCCGACGCCAGCTCGTGGCCGGGGGCCAAGGACCTCGTCGACCAGGCCGTCGACACCTTCGGGCAGCTCGACATCCTGGTCAACAACGCCGGAATCCTCCGGGACAAGATGAGCTTCAACATGGAGGAGTCCGATTGGGATGACGTCATCCGGGTCCACCTGAAGGGCCACTTCGCTCCCTCCCACCACGCCGCCGTCTACTGGCGGGCGCGGGCAAAGGCCGGCGAGACGGTCAGCGGTCACATCATCAACACCTCGTCGGAGGCCGGGCTCTACGGGAATGCCGGGCAGGCCAACTACTCCTCGGCCAAGGCGGGCATCGCCTCCCTGACCTGGGTGCTGGCTCGAGAGCTTGAGCGGTACGGCATCACCGTCAACTCCATCTCCCCGCGGGCACGCACCCGCATGACCGAGAACCTGTTCGGCGAGATGGCCAAGGCCGGCGAGGGATTCGACGAGTGGGATCCGCGCAACATCGCGCAGATGGTGGCGTTCCTGGCCTCGGACGCGGCGTCCGACGTGACCGGTCAGAACTTCGTCGTCTTCGGCGGCAATGTCTGGGCCATGGGTGGCTTCCACCCGGTCGGCGAGATCCATCGCGATTCGATGTGGACGCCTGCGGAGCTGGCCGAGGCCAAGGGCGACCTGTTCAAGGACGTGTCCTCGGGAATCCCCAAGTTCAGCTTCTTCTGAGGAGCATCGGGGCCCACGCCGACCCCGATCCGAGCGGATGGCCGGTCACAACGTGTCGGCCACCCGCTTGGCCATCTTGCGCACCGCCACCCGCGGGAGCACTCGGACCATCCCCACCGTCGCCTTGTTGAGGGCACCGGGCACCACCACCGCCCTGTTCTGCTGCCACCCGGCCCACCCCGCCTCGGCCACTTGGTCGGCGCTCTGCCAGGCGAACTCGGGTATCCCCGGCGCTGACATTCCCGACCGTTCCTGAAAGCCGGTGCGGGTGAATCCGGGGCAGAGGCAGGAGACCTGCACGCCCGAGCCGAGCACCTCTTCGTGCACGGCCTCGGTGAAACTCAGCACGAAGGCCTTGGTGGCGGAGTAGGTGGCATTGAGGGGGGCCGGCTGAAAGCCACCCAGCGACGAGACGTTGATGATCCCGCCCCGTCCCCGTCCGACCATGCCCGGCAGCACGGCGTGGGTCAGCCTGACCAGGGCGGTGATGTTGAGATCGACCTGGGCCACCTCGCCATCGATGGGGAGGTCGATGAAGGCGCCGGCGGAACCCACCCCGGCATTGTTCACCAGCAGTTCGATGGGGTCGTCGACCGAGGCGGCCCGGGCCTCCACCACGGCCAACTGTTCCTGGTCAGCGAGGTCGGCGGCGATCACCTCGGTGGCCACGTCGTGCTGATGTCGGACCTCGTCGGCCACCCGTTCGAGGGCGGGCGCGCCACGGGCCACCATCACCAGGTCGTAGCCGGCACCGCCGAGCAGTCGGACGAACGAGGCCCCGATGCCGTTCGACGCCCCGGTGACCAGTGCCGCCGGACGGCCGCTCATGGGGTGATGGTCAGGGACGGCCGGGGACGGCGGCGGTGGCCTCGCCCACCACCTTCTCCTCACCGTCCGCATTGTGGAGCCGGACGTCGAGGTCGACCAGATGGTCGTCACCCTCGGTCCGCTTGCCGGTCACCACGATCTCCGTGCGAAGTTCCTCGTCGGGCCAGGTCTGCTTGGCGAACCGGACCTGAAAACGGCGCACGTTTCCGATGCCCACGTAGTCGGTGATGGCCGTCCCCAGGAGGCCCATGGAGAACATGCCGTGGCCGAAGACGCTGGGCTGGCCGGCCGCCACCGCTTTCACCTCGTCGTGGTGCATCGGGTTGAAGTCCCCTGAGGCGCCGGCGTAGGTGACCAGGTCGGTGCGGCTCAGCACATGGGACCGTTCCGGCGCGTGGTCCCCTTCGGCCACGTCCTCGAAATAGAGCACCCGGTCACCCATCGATCCGACCTCCGTTCTCGTCGATCGCTCCCAGCGTAGGCCACATCTCGGTGGTCAGCGGCCGGGCTCGGGGTCGCGTGGGAGGCCGAGCAGGCGCTCCCCGATGACGTTGCGCTGCACCTCGCTGGTACCACCGGCGATGGTGAGGCATTTGCTCTGAAGGACCCCATGGGCCGACACCGCCGCCTCGCCGTCGGTGATCGCTCCGTCCGGTCCGCACAGGTCGAGACCGAACTCGTGGACCCGTTGCTCGAACTCCGCGCCGACCAACTTGCCCACACTCGACTCGGGACCGGGTTGCAGCCCGCCCACCGATCGCAAGGTGGCTCGCATGCCCAGCTGGGCCAGGGACTGGGCCTCGGCCAGCAGGCCACCGAGCCGGTCGAGGGTCACCGGGTCCTGCCGCTCGGGGTGGTCGGACACCCGGGCCAGCACGCCCTCGAGGGATCCGCCGAATGCCGAGTCCGACGACAAGGAGACCCGCTCGTTGGCCAGGGTGGTGCGGGCCAGCCGCCAGCCGCCGTCCACCTCACCCACCACCCAATCATCGGGCACGAAGCAACCGTCGAAGAAGACCTGGTTGAACAGGGCCGCGCCGGTGATCTCCCGCAGCGGGCGCACGTCGATGCCCGCCGAACGCATGTCGACCAGAAAGTAGGTGATGCCCCGGTGCTTGGGAACGTCGGGATTGGTACGGGCCAGACAGATGCCCATGTCGGCTCGGGCCGCCACCGAGGTCCACACCTTCTGCCCGTCGAGCCGCCACCCGCCGTCCACCCGGGTGGCCCGGGTGCTCAACGCGGCCAGATCGGAACCCGCACCCGGCTCGCTGAACAACTGGCACCAGACCAGTTCGCCGCGGAGCGTCGGCGCCACCCATCGCTCGGTCTGCTCCGGGGTCCCGTGAGCCATGATCGTCGGGAGGGCCCAGGCGGCCACGGCCAGCGTCGGCCGACGGAGACCGGACTCGGCACAGACCTGGTCGATCACCAGCTGCTCGACGGGACCGGCGTCGCGTCCCCACGGGGACGGCCAGTGCGGCGCCAACAACCCTTCGTCGGCCAACGCCCTCCGTTGCTCGACCGGGTCGTCGATGGCGGCGATGGCCGCCACCACCGGCTCCAGTTCCGCCCGCAGGGTCTCCGCTTCGGGGGGGAGCTCGACGGTCAACCGGCGTCGCCATCCTGCCAGCGCCATCCGGGCCGAGCCGGCCCGGAGTGTGGCGGTGCCGCCCAACAGCTGACGCAAGGTGGTCGCCCGGCGGAGGTGGACGTGGACGTCGTGCTCCCAGGTGAACCCCATGCCCCCGAGCACCTGAATGGCACCCTTGGCCGCCTCGACATAGCCGTCGAGAGCCAGCGTGGCCGCCAACTGGGTGGCCAGGCGGCTCTGCGTCCCGGCCCCTTCGGATGCGTGCGCACCGTCGAATGCCGGGCGATCACTCCCGGCCAGCATGGCTGCGTCCCACGTCGAGGCGGCCGCCTGCTCGACGGTGACCAACATGTCCGCCAATCGGTGCTTGACCCCTTGGAACTGGCCGATAGGACGCCCGAACTGGTGACGGGTGCGGGCGTGCTCGGCGGCGGTGTCGAGGCACCAGCGTGCGCCCCCCACCGCCTCCGCCGAGGCCACCACCAGGGCGAGGTCGCGGATGCGGTTGGTAGTGTCCGCGTCCGGCAGCACCCGGGTGGCGGCCACCGGGTGGTCGTGCAGCGACCAGCCGGCCGAGCGTCGGGTCGGGTCGAAGCTGGCCAGCGGCTCGACGACCACTGCGTCGGACCGTTCCAGCAGCGCCCACACCGTGGCTCCCTCGCACTCGACCGGGGCCAGCACCACGGTGACAGTGGCTCCGTTGGGTATCGGCCGCAGGGTTCCACTGACCAGCAGCGCGCCCTGCCGGCCCGGCCGGGAGGTGAGGCCCGACCGGGCCACCGCCGATCCGTCCGGTGCGCCGGTGGGAACGACCAGCGAGGCGGCAACGGTGCCGTCGACCAGCCCCGGGAGGACCTCCTTGGCCATCACCGGTCCCCCGCACCCGGCCACCACGGCGGCGACCACGGCGGTGCTGCTCCACGGACCGGGCGCTGCCGCCCGTCCGAGCTCCTCGGCCACCACCGCCAGCTCGAGCATCCCGGCACCCTGACCGCCGAACTCCTCGGGAATGTGGATCCCGAGCGCACCGAGCGCACCGAGCTCGCCCCAGAAGTCAGGAAGGGTGTCGTCCTCGGCGTCGAGAGCGGCCCGGGTCACCGCCGGCGGGCAGTAGGTCTCGCTCCACCGCTGCAGCGAGGCTCGGAGCTCGTCGTGCTCGTCCCGGATCCCGATCGGCACCGGTCAGGCTCCGGTCCCGACCGTCGCCGGCCCTGTTGCACTGCTCGACCAGGTCGGCGCCATGGGAGAGTTTCTACCATCTGGCGGCCGAACAACGAGAACCTGTTCTAGCCAACCCGACCTTCCCGGGTAGGCGGCTACCAGCCCTTGAAGCTCGGCGTGCGCCGCTCGGCGAATGCGGCCAGGCCCTCGCGGCAGTCCTCGGACCCGATCACCAGCTCCTGGGCTACGGCCTCGTCCCACAGCGCGGTGGCCCGATCCGATTCGAGCGACCGGTTGGTCAGGTACTTGGTGGCCCCGATGGCCTTGGTCGGGCCGGCCGCCAGCCGGGCCGCCCACTCGGCGGCCACCGTGGGGAGCTGCTCTCGTGGGACCACCCGGTTGACCAGACCCAACCGCTCGGCCTCTCGGGCCGGTAGATCGTCGCCGAAGAAGAACAGCTCCTTGGCCCGCTGGGGCCCGATGAGCCGTGGGAGCAGGTAGGCGCCGCCGGCGTCGGGGGCGATCCCCCGCCGGACGAACACCTCGATGAATTTGGCCTCCTCGGCCGCCAGCACCAGGTCGCAGGCCAGCGCCAGGTGCATCCCTCCCCCGGCGGCCGTGGCATTGACTGCGGCGATCACCGGCTTCTCGCAGTCGAGCAGGGCACTGATCAGTCGCTGCCACCCGGTACGGATCTGGCGCGCCGCGTCCCCCACGGCGCGAGCGGGCGCGCCGGCCGGCCGATCGGGGACCGCCGGCATGGTGCGGAGGTCGGCCCCGGTACAGAAGCCCTTCTCTCCGGTTCCGATGAGCACCACCGCCCGGACGGCGAGGTCGTCGGACGCCTCCTCGAGCCAGGTGACCATCCGGTCGCGCATGTCGGGGGTGATGGCGTTGCCGGCCTCGGGCCGGTTGAGCGTGATCCAGCACACCCCACCTTCGATCCGGCGCAGGACCAGGTCGGCGACCGTTCCCGCCGCCTCGTCCGCCATCAGCTTCGGTGGATGATGTTCATGCGCGAGGTGCACACCGGCGCTCCGGTGGCCTTCTCGCTCCAGGCGGTCTCGACCACCACGAAGGTCATGGTCCGACCCTTGGACTCCTTCTGGTAGGCGTCGACCACCGAGCCCCGACCCACCAACACGTCGCCGGCCAGCACCGGGCGGTGATAGGTGAACTCCTGCTCACCGTGGAGGATCAGCCCGCCGTTGGCCATCAGGGGACCGAGCACCTCGGCCATCGGGTTCCCACTGGGGGCATCGTCCTCCTGCAACTCGGGGAAGGCCCCGAAGTTCCCCATCACGAAGGGATAGCTGGGAGGGGCGGGGATCCCCGGCAGTCCGGCCGCCGCGGCGGCGGTGGCGTCGCGGTAGATCGGGCTCTGGTCGGTGACGGCGGCGGCGAACAGCGCCAGCTGGCCACGCTCGACGGTGACCACAGTGGTACCGGTCGGCCTGCCGATGATCTTGCTCAGGATGTCGTCTGCCACCTGGGTATCCTCCCCTGTCGTCGAACCGCACCCGCACCCTCCGGCCGCGGTGGCCGTGGCGTGGGCGCTCGGGTGCCCGGTGCAGGGTAGCGCGCCATTTCGACGGCACGACAGAACGCCGTCGCCGGGATGGCGGAGTTCACTCGCGGAGCATGACCAGGTAGCCACCGACGAAGAAGAGCCCGAGCCCCACCGCCGTCCAGGCATAGAGCAACCCGGCAGCCACGCCGCCGGCGGCGACCGCCTCGGCCAGCAGGACGAGACCGGAGGCGGCCAGCATCAACGCCCCCCGTCGGCGCGTCCGGTGGCGACGGGTGGGGGCGAGCTCGGTGCCGTCGGTGCCGATGCCGGGGACACCCTCCACGGTCATTCCGGCCAACAGGTCCTCGACGATGTGCTCCAGGTGGAGGGCCCGGGCCACGGCGATCCCGAGCGCAGGGCGATCGATGGTCAGCGCCTGCAGGCGGCGCACATAGGCTCTGCCCCGCGGAACTCCTCCGGCAAGGTCCGCCGCGGCGCCGGCCCGGAGCTGGTCGGCGGCGTGGGCCACCAGTTCGGAGTCGTCCTGCTCCAGCCGCGTCGCCTCCACGAATGGATCCGCCATCGCCCTCGGTCGTCCCTCGGCTCCGCTCACCCGGCCGCACCGCTCCCCATCGATTGGGACATGGCCAGACACTAGGCTCGCTCCCCCCGGGGATCGTGTCGGCCGGCCGCGGCGGTTGCGCCCGCCATCCCATCACCGCGGCGACCTGGGTCCCCTACAGTCATCCCATGCGTGGACCACCATCCGCCGACGACGGACCACCGGATGTCCAGGTGCTGGCCGACAGCGACACCGTGGCCCGGGTGGCGGCCGACGAAGCCGCCGCCGTCCTGCGCGCCGCCGTGGCCAGAAACGGCACCGCCCACGCCATGTTCGCCACCGGCAACTCCCAGCTGGCCTTCGTCGACGCACTGGTGGCCCACACCGACGGCGTGCCGTGGGGCGACGTCATCGTCTTCCACATGGACGAGTACGTCGGCCTCGGCCCCGAGCACCCGGCGAGCTTCCGACGCTGGATCCGCCAACGGATCGGCGACCCGGCCGCTCCCCGTGCCACCCACTACATCGACGGTCTGGCCCCGCCCGAGGCGGAGTGCGAGCGCTATGCCGGCCTGTTGGCCACCTTCCCGCTCGACCTGTGCTGCCTGGGCATCGGGGAGAACGGACACCTGGCCTTCAACGACCCGCCGGTGGCCGACTTCGCCGATGCCCGTGACCTGAAGGTGGTGACTCTCGATGGCGCCTGCCGCCGCCAGCAGGTCGACGAGGGCCACTTCGCCACCGACGGTGACGTCCCCGAACAGGCGGTGACCGTGACCATTCCCGCCCTCCTGCGGGCCACCCGGGTGCTGGCAGTGGTCCCCGACGCCCGGAAGGCGGTGGCGGTTCGCGACGCCCTGGAGGGTCCGGTGGGCACCTCGTGCCCGGCGTCGATCCTGCAACGGACGCCCCACGCCGCCATCTATCTCGACCCCGACTCGGCTGGTCTGCTCTCGGCTGCCCGCTGACCGGCCGCCGGGGGGCCGCGACCGGACGGTCGGGAAGTCCCCGGGGCTCAGCCCGGCCCCGCCGGCGGGGTGTGACCGAGCCAGCGGTCGAGGAACGGGTAGGCCAGGGCACCGTGCCACTGGTGCTCACCGTCGAAGATATCGTGGACCAACCGGTCCCCGGCTCCCAGGTGGTCGTAGACGCGGCGCACCCGGGCCACCGAGGCCTCCGCGGCAGCCTGTGGGAACAGCGGGTCCTGGTTGCCGGTCTCGATGAGCAGGGGTCGCGGGGCGACCAGGGCGCCGATGTCGGCGTGTTCCATCCGACCGAGCATGCCCGGGAGCACCTGGGAGCCGCACATGTTCCACGGGACCTTGTGCGACTCGGCCCACGACGAGAAATAGGCGCTCACCACTGCCGCGGCCACCCGGCTGTCGAGGGCGGCGAGAAAGAGGGTAACCGTCGCCCCGTAGGAGAAACCCACCATCCCCACCCGGGCCGGGTCGACCAGTGGGTCCGCCTGCAGCACGTCCACCGCCCGGGCGAGGTCCCACAGGTTCTGAGTCAGCGGGTTCCACCCTCCCATGACCTGATGGACCAGGTTGGTGTCGCAGGCGTAGTTCTCGGGTGGGTTCCAGTCGAGACGCTCACCGAAGCAACGCAGGTCAGGGGCCATGACCACGTAGCCACGCCGGGCCAGCTCGGCGGCGTAGTCACCGCCGGGCACCTCGCCCGGGTCGAGCCCGCACACCCGGGACTTGCCCGGGCCGTGCCCGTGGACGGCGAGGACCGCGGCACCGGCCGCGGTGCGGCCGTCGGGCACCAACAGGTAGGCCGGCACCGACATGGTGTCCTCGGTGTCGAACACGATCCGGCGCCGCCGGTAGCCCTCCGCCTCTACTTCCTCGGTGACCTCGACGTCCGGCGGCACCCGCTCGGGCCATGGCGCCAAGGCATCGTCGAGGCGACGGCGGAACCGCTCCTCCCAGGGCCCGAGGGAGGCCAGATCGCCATCGGGCAGCGGATCGGTCTCGGTGGTGGCCATCAGGCGGCTCACCACCTGGTACCAGGGCGAGAAGTTGCGTCGCGGGGCCGGCAGCGTGGTCATGGTCGTTCCTTCCGGGTCACCGGGCCCGTCGGGGGGCCGGGCGCGACGCCAACGTTGCCACACCCGGCGCCCGACCCGGTTGAGGCGCCTCCCCGGGTAGGGCACACTGGAACCATGAGGAGGATCCTGTGACCATCGCCACCGAGCTCGACATCCGCCCGCTGTCGCCGATCATCGGGGCGGAGATCCACGGCATCGACCTGTCGCTCCCGCTGGGGGCGCCGGTGGTGGCCCGGGTGCGTCAGGCGCTCAACGACCATCACGTGATCTTCTTCCGCGACCAGCAACTGACCCCGGAGCAACAGGCGGACTTCGCCCGCCAGTTCGGAACGGTCACCGAGGGCCACCCGGTCATCACGCCCATCGCCGAGCACCCCGACGTGCTGGCCATCGACGGCAGCGTCGACCGGGCCAGCTGGTGGCATACCGACGTCACCTTCCTCCAGCAACCGGTCTTCGGCTCGATCCTCTACATGCTCGAGTGCCCCGAGGTGGGAGGCGACACCACCTGGGCCAGCCTGCAGGATGCCTATGACCGACTGGCCGAACCGGTCCGGGCCATGTGCGACACGTTGATCGCCATCCACTTCGACCCCTGGTTCGCCGCTGACGTCGACGCCATGGGCGGCTACGAATGGCAGGGGGAGCGCCACGACAAACTGCTGCCGGCCCTCCATCCGGTGGTGCGCACCCATCCGGAGAACGGTCGCAACGCCCTCTTCGTCAACCAGCAGTTCACCCAGACGATCCTCGGTCTGTCGAAGAACGAGAGCAACGCCATTTTGGACATGCTCTACCGGCACTGCCAGCAACCGGAGCTGAACTGCCGATTCCGGTGGCGCCCGGGCTCGGTGGCCTTCTGGGACAACCGGGCCACCTTGCACTACGCCCTCGACGACTACGGCGACGCCACCCGGGTTGCCCATCGGGTGACCCTGAAGGGCGACGTGCCCTACGGCCCCGCCATGCCCCTCCGCTGAACGGTCGGGAGCCCGCGTCGGTCATCCTCCGGCAGGCGGAGCCGGGCCGTCCGTGCCACTCGAGGGGCGCACCGGGACAGCCCCGGACACGGCCAACGCCTCCTCGCTGGCCCCCAGGTAGGCGGCCAGCGCCCGGGGGTCACGCCCCACCTCCTCGGGCGTCCCGGTGGACACCACCGTGCCCGTCTCCATCATCACCACCTTGGTACACAGCGCGAACACCAGGGGCACGTCGTGCTCGACGAGGACGATGGTGGTGTCCGCCAGCTGGTGCAACCGGCGCAACAAGGGGACGAACGCCTCGGCCTCGCGCTGGGCGATGCCGGCGGTGGGCTCGTCGAGGAGCAGCAGGCGAGGTCGGGCCAGCACGATGGAGGCGAGGTCGACCACCCTGCGGGTTCCGGTGGAGAGCTCCGAGACCTGGTGCCGGCGGAAGCGCTCGATCCCGAAGGCGTGGACCACCTGGTCGACCGCCTCGCGCTTGACCCGCTCGGATCGCCGGGCCCAGGGCATCTGGAGGGTGGAGGACAACACGCCCACCGGCCGTCGGGCGTCCTGGGTCAACAGCAGCACCTCTTCGACTCGCAGTTCGGGGAAGAGCCGGCAGTCTTGGAACGAGCGCACGATGCCCAGGGCGGCCCGCTCCTCGGGCAGGTACTCGACGAGGCTCTCGCCGTCCAGCCGCACCGAGCCCCCCCGGGGGGTGACCAGCCCCGAGATGACGTCCAACATGGTGGTCTTGCCCGATCCGTTGGACCCGATCAGCCCGACGATGGCACCGGGCTCGGCGGACAGGTCGGCGCCATCGACCGCCCGTACCCCGCCGAAGGACACCTGCACGCCCTCGAGGTCCAGGCGGGCGGGACCGCGGGCACCGGCGACGGCATCGGGAGCGGCGCTGGTGCTGGGGCTGGGGCTGGGGCTGGTCATCCGACCACCTCGCTGACCACCGACCCGGGCGCCGGCTCGGGACGATCGGGTGGGGGCGGGGTGGCACGGTACTCGCCCAGCTTCTCGATGCCCAGGGTCACCAGGTCGCCGAAGCGGTGGAGAAGCTCGGCCAGCCCGCCGGGGAGGTAGAGGATGAAGGCCAGGAGCCCGAGGCCGCTGGTGAGGAATTGGATGGTCGGGTCGGTCCCGAAGATGGCCGGGAGACCGACCAGGTAGATCGCCCCCAGCACCGCCCCATCGATGGTGCCGAGCCCCCCGATGACCACCATGGAGACGACCAGGATGGAGAAGGTGGGATCGAAGGTCTCCGTCGAGAACCGCTCGGTGGCGAAGGCCAGGCACACACCGGCATACCCGGCGATGAAGCCGGACAGGGCGAAGGCCAACAGCTTGCTACGGGACAGTGGTATGCCCATGGCCCCGGCGGCGGTCTCGTTGTCGCGTACGGCCATCAGCCGTCTGGCCACCCCCCGGTCGCGCCAGAGCCGGACCATCAGCACCGAGAGCACCAGGACGCCCAGCGAGAACCAGGCGAAGGCCCGTTCCGAGCCCAGCTGGATCCCGAACAGGCTGGGCCTGGCGATGAGGGTGGACTGCGGATTGGGCAGTCCCGTGCAGATCATCTTGTTGACCAGGGGAAGGGTCCAGCAGGTGGTGGACAGTACCGACTCCATGAACCAGACGGCGAAGGCCAGGGTGCTCACCGCCAGGTAGAGGCCCCGCACCCGCAGGGCGGGCAGGCCGACCAGCACGGCGATCACCGCGGTGACCAAGCCGGCGAACGGCATGAGCAGTACCAGCGGCACGCTCGAGCCGAGGTGCGACGCCATCAGGGCGCCACAGGCCACCAGCCCGAACTGCCCCAGCGACACCTGGCCCGCCCATCCGGTGAGCACGGTGAGCGAGAGGGCGATGACCGCGTAGATGCAGACCTGGGAGAGCAGGAACGAATTTCCGGTGCTCACCACCAGGGGCAACAGCGCGGCTCCCACCACCGACAGCACCACCCCGATCCCGCCGACCCGGCGACGGAGGGGGCTCTCGGTACGCAGCTGGCCGCGCGCGTTCTCGAACCAGGTGGAGCGATCCTCACGGCGCGGCCCGGTCTGCAGGGCGGCGATCCGGACCAGCAGCACCGCCATGACGATGATGAAGAGCACCAGGTCCACTTGGGCCGTGCTGGAGAGGTTCCACACCAGGATCTCCTGGATCACCCCCACCGCGATGGCCGCCACGAAGGCCGCGGTCAGGCTCACCATCGCCCCGACCAACGCCGCGGTGAGGGCCAACAAGAGCAGCTCGGGACTGAGCACCTCGGTCAACGACGAGGTCTGCCCGGGGGCGGCCAGAATGGCGGTGAAGGCGGACAGCACGCCGGCCACCGTCCACGCCGTGGTCGAGGTGCGGCGGACCCACACCCCCGACAGACGGGCCGAGTCGGCGTTCTCGGCCATGGCCCGCATGGCCAGTCCCCACGGGGACCACTTCACCAGCACGGCCAGCCCGATGGCCACGATGGGCGCCGCCACCAGGATCATCAGCTGCCCCGGGGTGAACAGGTAGGTGCCGATGTGGAAGGACACGTCGAAGGGGACCGGGAACGGCTTGAACAGGTTCTTCGGGCGGATGAAGGGCAGGGCGGTGAAGACGAAGAGGACTTGACTCAACCCGATGGTGGCCACCATCACCAGCACCCGGGGCCGGTTGAACAGCCGCCGGAGCAGCAGTTCGCTCAGGCCCCCGACCGCGGCGGCCAGGAGCAACGACAAGACCAGGGCGAACCAGTAGTTGAAGCCGAAGTCGTAGAAGCACTTGACCATGAAGACGGCCGCCACCACCCCGAGCTGTCCCTGGGCGAAGTTGAGCACCCGGTTGGTCTTGTAGATGAGCACCAGGCCCATGGCCAGCAAGCCGTAGCTGAGGCCGGTGATGACTCCCTGGACCAGGACGAAGCTCGGTATCGACACCGGGGCCCCTGCTACCCGAGCCCGGTCGCGGCCGCGCCGAGGAACACCGGGCGCAGCAGGTCGGTGCGCTCGAGCAGGTCGGCGGTGAGACCGTCGAAGCGAACCTCCCCCCGTTCGATGAACACGGCCCGCTCGGCCAGGCTCATGGCTCGGTTCACGCTCTGCTCCACCAGCACCACCGTGGTCCCCTGGGCGTTGACCTCGCGCACGATGGCCATCAGTCGGTCCACCGCCTTGGGGGCCAGCCCGAGCGCCAACTCGTCGATCAGCAGCAGCTTCGGTGCGGTCAGCATCACCCGGGCCAGGGCCAGCATCTGCTGCTCGCCGCCGGAGAGCGTCCCCGCCGGCTGGTTGAGCCGGTCGGCCAGCTCGGGAAAGCGGTCGATGGCTTCGGCCTGGGCCGACCGCGCCCGCGAGCCCTGCCGCCGCAGGGAGTGGGCGCCGATGCGCAGGTTGTCGCGCACGGTCAGCCCGGGGAAGGTCATCTTGCCGCCGACCAGCAGGGCCACGTCCTGGTCGATGATCTGTTCGGGCTCGAGGTAGGTGCAGTTGACCCCGAAGATCCTGATCACCCCCCGGTGGGGATGGTCCAGCCCGGACACGGCGCGCAGCAGGGTGGACTTACCGGCTCCGTTGGTGCCCAACAGGGCGAGGATCTCTCCCTGGGCCACCTCGAGGTTGACATCGAAGAGCACCTGGTTGGAACCGTAGAAGAAGTCGAGGTTGTGGACCTGCAGGGCCGGCAGGGCCCCACCGGACTGGCGGCGCTGACCCTCGGCGTGGCGTTCGAGGACGTCTTCGATGACCAGGGTGATGTCCCGTTTCACATGCTTCGAGCCGATGTACAGCATGAACCCGCCGATGGCGCACACCGGTGCGATCAGGGTCAGCGCCACCGTCGGCCCGTGGAGGTAGCCGGCCGCATCGCTGACCGCACCGAGGAGGATGCCGCCGGCGAAGGCGCCGAAGACCAGCGAGTAGACCCCGAACATGGCGAAGCAGATGGTGCGCATCTCCGGCGGGGCGGTGGCCGCCAGCGTGAGGAAGATGCAAATGGCCAGCGGTGACACCGCCGCCTGGGCCAGGAACTGGAGCACCACCACCATCCACAGGTGCGGCATGTACAAGGACCCGACGAAGAGGGCCCCGTAGGCGGTGATGCAGAGGGCGGCGATGACCAGGGGCCGTTCCGGGGCCCGCCGGAAGAAGCGGTCCCCCACCACGTAGGCCACCGGGAGACCGAGGAAGGCGGCCACGCCGATGATCGAGTACACGTCGCCCCGCTGTGCGGTGTCGAGACCCCACCGCCGGACGAAGTAGAGGTTGCCGAACAGGGGTGCGGCGGTTCCGGCAAAGCCCAGGATGGCCACCGCCACCAGCTCGTAATAGATGGAGCGGATCCGCAACAGCCGGGTGACGGCCGAGCCCAGCAGGACCCGGGGGGCCTCGCTCTGCTGGGATTGGATGTCCATGCCCGACGCCTTGAGGATGTGGCTCGACTCGTTGGCCCCCTTGTCCGGCTCGCGCAGAGTGAACAGGGACAGCCCGATGGGGATCCCGGCCAGGGCGATGAGTAACCCGTAGCGCCAGTTGTGGGCGACGCTGATGACAAAGACGAAGATGAGGACGCCGATGGTCTGGGAC
>Ga0182015_10002286_pt1 | contig 23533 bp, 12 predicted proteins | sample 712P3MmetaG_FD_120478 | JGI IMG/M metagenome (GOLD analysis project Ga0182015, IMG submission 120478) | Permafrost microbial communities from Stordalen Mire, Sweden - 712P3M metaG | ecosystem: Environmental > Terrestrial > Soil > Wetlands > Permafrost | place: Sweden: Stordalen | collected...
AGCGGCGTGCGCGCTTCGTCGATCAGGATCGAGTCAACTTCATCGACGATGGCGAAATGATGGGCGCGCTGGACACAATTCGCGAGGTCGTATTTCATGTTGTCGCGAAGATAGTCGAAGCCGAATTCGTTGTTGGTGCCGTAGGTGATGTCGGCGGCGTACGCGGCGCGGCGCTGCTCGTCGTCGAGGTCATGAACGATCACGCCGACGGACAAGCCGAGAACGCGATAGAGCGCGCTCATCCATTCCGCGTCGCGGCGTGCCAAATAATCATTCACGGTGATGATGTGAACGCCGCGGCCGGCGAGCGCGTTGAGGGCGGCAGGAAGGGTGGCGACCAGCGTCTTGCCTTCACCCGTTTTCATTTCCGCGATCTTGCCGTCGTGCAACACCATGCCTCCAATTAATTGCACATCGAAATGGCGCATGTTCAGAGCGCGGCGGCCGGCTTCACGCGCCAATGCAAACGCCGGAACGATGGCGGGCTCGAAAGCCTTCTGCATCAGGTCGCGAAAGCTCGGCTCGGTAGGATCGGCTTCTTTCAGAGGTTCCTGAACTTGTTCTTTCAGCGCGAGAAAGCGAGCCTTCAGCTCTTCGTCGCTGAGCGCCTTGATTTCGGCCTCCAGCGCATTGATCGCCACGACCATCGGCTGCAATTTTTTGACGTCGCGCTCGTGCTTGGTACCTATAAATCGCGCGATGACGCTGTCAACAACCTTTGCTACATCCATGAATAGTTTTCGCCGTTTCTGACGGTATCCGACCGCGCTCGCGCCCTTCAACGGAACGAGGGCGGTTGACGCAACACTTTATTCTATCTGTTTAGATGCGCGGACGCCAAGATTGTGGCGAAGGGGTGCGAGAGAGGCCCACCGAGGTGTTGTGGGCGGTGTTGTAGCCGCCCTCTTCCAGAGGGCCGCTACAGGGCGGCAACTTCAGCGGGAGCGGGTGCCGGCAGGAACGGGAACTTATAGAGGCGCGGGCGTATCTTCCGCACCGTTCGAATCGTTTCGTGACGAAAGATTGTCGGCGAGAAGGCGGCGCAGGCGGCTGCGTTCTTCGAGATTCATGTCGACGAATTCAAAGGCCATATCCTGAGCGCGATAGTCGCGCATCAACGCTGTCGCTTGCAGGTTGCGCAGGCCCAGCTGAAACTTCAGGTGTACCGGCGTTCCGGGCGCAAGATGGCGGCTGATGGTCGCCACGCCACCGGTCAGGCTGGCGGTTTTGATTTGCAGGCTGCAGTTTTCCTTCAGGTTGGTGCTGACCGCGGTAACCGGTTTGTTGAGGCGCACGCGACGGTGACGCCGCTGGCGCACGAATTTGCAGTCCGGCGCGATATCGAGTGGAGCGAGCGTAAGATCGGCTTTGTCGACACCACAGTGCGGCATAAACGCTATGGCCCAAGCGGGGTCCAGCTTCTGGAGCGCTTGAATGGCGGCGATTCGCAGCTCTTGTGGCTGAAGCCAGCCGAGAAATTTTCTGCCCTGCGCGATGCGTTTTAGCGCGCTGATGGATTCCGGCGCCTGAATGCGGCCGAGCGCTTCGACGGCTTTCACGCGCAGATAGGTGCCGGCGCCGCCGGGCAAGTCGCCGTCCGCGATGGTGAGCAAGCGGCCCAGCGCTTCGCGATCTTCGGTGATACCGATTTCGTCGATAGCCAGCGGCATGACCAGTGGATCGAGGTGATCGAGCAATTCCAGCAAAATACGGCAGCGGCCCGGCGCGCCGCTGGCGGAAATCTGCCGCAGGATGCGGTCTTGCGAGGTGCGCAGAAAATCCTTCATGCGCGGCGGCAAGAACACCTGCACGGATTGCGGATCGAGTTTGCTGAGCAGGCCGACCATGTCGACGGCTTCGGCGATCGGTCCACTGCGCACGGTGCTGCGGAGATACTGAATGCCCTCTTCGCCCAAATCCGCGGCCAGGTTTGCGACATTTTCGGCGTCGTCGCGCAGGTTGCAGCGATTGAATTTCGCGGATAACTGCTCCATGGTCGTCTGCGGCAGCAGCTTCAGCACATTGGTCAGACCAGCGGCGGCTTGGCGCGCGCGCAGCGCTTCTTCGACAAATTCGGGAACGCGCTCTTCGATGCCCATCTTCGAGCGGAGCGTCCGCGCGGTTCCGGGACGCTGCGCTTCCACACCGGAGAGCAAATCGAGCGCCTGTTCCATCGCGGGATAACAGCGATTGGTGGCGGCTTCCTGGCTCAAGCGTACGAATGCGGCGCTAACAAGGTCCTGGAGATCGGCATCGTGCTCGACATTTAGCCGCAAGCCAAGCTGCTGCAACGCCACGATTAGAAGTTTGGGATCGACCTTGGCGTACAACTCGGCCATTTGCGAGAGGCCGGCCGCGGTTTTCCTGCGTGCGTCGCTTTCATCGCTGTCGGCGCACGCCGCATAATTCTGCAAGACGCTGATCGCGTCGGCGATATTCCCCTGCTCGATCAATTCGCCCACGTAGGACTGCACGTTGCGCGGCGGAATGCACCACGCTTCGCTCGAGAGAAGCACAGTACGCTTGCCGCTTTCCGGAACCGCGGCCCAGAACTGGCGATCCAAAATTTCGCGGTGCGGCTCCACCATGATGCCCGCATCGCTCATCTTGTCTTCGTGAGCGCCGAGAATCTTGCGCAGGCTCTCGATTTCCGAGTTCATGCGATCGAGCATCTGGCGGACCGCGTTAACCTTCACTTCCCCTTTTTCGTAGCGCTCCAGCGCAAAGCGAATCGCCAGGTGCTCCGCGAGTTGCACCAGCATGGATTGATCGGGCTTGGCGTCCGGGGCGTGCGCCGCCAATTCGGCCAGCGCCGCTTTCAGGGTGTCTTGCGCACGCCCAGGCAACTGCGACATCTGCTCGTGAAAAACGCCGGCAGCGGCCATTCCGCCGCCCCCGCCCGCGCCAACATGTCCGATGCTGGTTAGCGCGCTGAGAATGCCGAAAATTTCTTCTTCGCTGGGCTCGCCGGCTACTTGCCGGCCGGGACCGAGATTGCCCACTCTCCCCGGGCCCGCGGCACCCGCACCGGGCGGCAAGAAATTTGCCGATGAAGTTTCCGCCACCGGGCCGCTTAGAAAATTGGGATCCGCGCCCGCACCCGACTCCGTGGCAATTTCTCCTATGTCCGCGGCACGATGGTAGTAGCCGCCTCCGCCGCCATTGCTTCCGCTGTCGCGGCCGCCGGCGTCATTTTGGCCTTGGCCGCTTCGCGTTCCGTTGGGACCACCGCCGTTGTTCGCACCCTGCGCCGCGGCGATCATTTCCAGCAATTTTTGCGGATCATTCAGCCACTGTTTGAACTGTTCCTGATCGTCGCCAAGCGTCGCCACCGCAAGCTGCGCAGCAACATTGACTTCGCGGAAACGCGAGTCTGTGGCCACGAAACAGATCTCGTTGATGCGAATTCCCTTGGAATCGGCGAGCGCGATCTTCAATTGCTCCGCCAGCTCGGCGGGTTTGGACTTGCCGGTCGGAAAAGCGCGCGCGAAACGGCCCAGTTCGTCCTGGGTGATGGCTGGGAAGAACTGCACGCTGGCCAGCCCGGCAGCGGAAAGCAGCTGCGCAAATTGTTTTTCGGCGGGAGAGCCTTCGAGAGGCACTCCGTCCAGCAAGAGCTGATTGCCGGTGGCGCCCAGCAGCAAACCAGCTTCGTTGTCCGCAGGAATCGCGGTGCGCAGCTCCTGCCACGCGACTTCGAGCAACTCGACAGTCCGAGCGTGGTCATACCCGTACAAACGGGCAAATTTCAGAAGGATGTTCAGGCTTCTTACGAAAGCCCGACCCGCTGTGGTCTTGGGATCCGCTAGCTTCATGCGCTCCGCCGTCTCGGTCGAACTGGGTCAGTTGGGACTGGGACTATTGCACTAGTACGGTAGAGGCACAGAGGTGGGGCGGCAATGGTACAGAGGTTCCATATTGCCCGACAGTCCCCAGACCAGAGAGCGGGGAAGAACCTGCCCGAAGGGACGGGCGCCAAGGCCCGGGACGCGACGACAGTAAACGAGCGGGAAGCCGCTAGTTTCGCATCATGGCTACGCGGCCACGGCGGCGAGTGCGATTGGAAACCTGCGCGGCCATCGGCAGTCCGCCAAGTTCCAGAAGAAGTTTTCGCAGCCGCGACCGTTCATCGAGTTCCATCTCGACAAATTCGAAGGCCATCGCCTGCGGCCGCGCCCCGCGGACAACCGCTTGCGCCTTGATGGTGCGAACTCCGTTCGAAAACCTCAGCGACAAGAGCGAGCCCGGCGCCAGATGGCGATCGCCAGCGCCAATGCCGCCGCCAAGATTCAATTCAGGGATGCTCAAGTGAATGTTTTCGCGCAAGTTGGTGGTGTGCGCCACAAGATTGCGCGAGAGTTTCAGGCGCGCGTAGCGGCGTTGGCGAATGACCGATGCGTTCGGGTCGGGATCGGTAGGCTCGAGGGTCAGGTCCTTGCGATCGAATCCGCTGGGACCTAGCTTTTGCAGTGCCATGGTGGCATCGATTCGCATCAAGGACTGTGCGGCGGCGATGCGCACTTCGTCAGGATAGCTCCAGCGCCAGAGCTGTTTCGCTTCCATCATTTCCTGCATCAACGGAGCGGCGGCGGCGGCTCGCAAACGGCCGAGCGCTTCAATCGCTTTCACCTTGGTGTATCCGGGCGTGCTGTGCTCTTCGGCGAGTTCGAGGAGTTTCGAGATGCAGTCCGGGTGACCACTCATGCCCATTTCGTCGATGGCCAGCGGGCGAATCATGACGTCGAGCGAATCGTAAAGAGTGACGAGCAGCGGAGCGCGGGAGTCGACCGGTGCGGAAGAAAGTTGGCGAATCGTGCGATCGTGGGCGGTGCGCGGCCATTGCGACAATCGCACCGGAAGGATTTTCGCCACCGCTTCCGGCGCAAGCTGTGTCAGCAGACCCACGGTTTCCGCTGCTTCAGAAGCCGGCGCGGTTTGCAGCGTTTCGATCAGCCGGTTGGTGGCATCTTCGCCGAGAGAGCGCACAATATTGCCGAGCAGCTCGCAATCTTCGCGAAACCCGCAATGCCCAAAACGATTGGTGACGTAGTGGAGGGTAGTCTTCGGCATCAACGCAAGAATCTCGACCATGCCGTCGGCCACGTGACCGCTGCGCAGCGCTTCTTCCACGAATTCGGGCATGCGTTCTTCGGCGCCGATGCGTGGCCGCAAGCTCTGCGTGGAGCCCGGGCGTTGCGCTTCGACGCTGTCGAGCGAAGCCAGTGCTTGCTGCATCGCCGGGTAGCAGCGTTTCGAAGCGGCTTCCTGGCTGAGCCGCACGAAGGCCGCGCTGATCAAGGTCTGCAGCTCAGGCTCGCGTTCGACCGCGAGTTGGTTGCCCAGTCGTCGAATGCCGTCCATCAGCGCGCTGCCATCGCCGCTGCCATAAAGTTCCGCGAGGTCGGACAAGCCGATCGCCGTTGTGCGCCGCGCTTCGCCATTTTCCAGGCCGACGCATGCGGCATACTTCATCAAAATCTCGTTCACCGTTTTCAGTTCGCCGCGGCGCAGCATGTCTTCCAGGTAAGCGCGCACGTTGCGAGGCGGAACGCACCAGGCTTCATCGGAGGTCAGCACTTCTTTTTTATTTTCGTCGGGGACCTGTTCCCAGAATTCCTGATCGAGCAATTCGGTGTACGACTGCACCTGCAGGCCCGCATTCGACATCATCTCTTCCTGCGTGCCCAAAATTTTGCGCAGGCCTTCGATTTCGGCATTCATGCGATCCAGCAACTGTTTTACAGCGTTTACGCGCAGCTCGCCGCGCTCGTAGCTATCCAGGGCAAATCGTATGGCCACGTGCTCCGCGAGTTTCAGGAGCATCGGCTTGTCCGCTTTTTCGGTTGGCGCCTGCGCAGCTAATCCCGCCAGCGCCTGCTGCAGGGTAACCTGCGCGCGCACCGGCATAGCGCTCAATCGCGCCTGAAAATTTGGAACTTCCGCGCGCGCTTCGGGATCTTTGCGCGCTTTGCCGAGCTGCGCGAAGAGCGCGAGCATCTGCCGGACATCGTCTTCGGCAACGGCGTATTGACCCGGAGGACCGCCGCCTGCGCCACCCACCTCGGTGCCTACACCGGAGCCTGTGGCGGTCGCGCTGCGTAAGAGCGCGGACGCGGTGAGCCATTTTCCTTGCGGACCTGTGTCGATACCTCCGGCACTACCTGAGCCGCTCGGACTACCGGCGAACCCGCTCCCGCCACCACTGCCGCCCGACCCACCTCGAGAGGTTGCAGCGCCGCCACCCGACACGGCACCGCCCCCGCCGCCGGTTCCTGAGCCAGCCCCTGTGTCCCAAAGATTTCCCGAACTGCTACCGCCCACTCCTCCGCCGCCTCCCGCACCGCCCGAACCTGGGCCCGATCCGCCGCCTCCGGGTCCGCGACTGCTCTCCGCGGCGAGAATCATCTGCAGGAGCTTGTTGGGATCGTCGAAGAAATCCTTAAATTTGTCGCCGTGCGCGCCCAGGACCTTCGCGGTCAGATTGGCGGCCATCTTGATTCCCGCAACCGAAGAATCTTCCGCCACGTAGCGGATCTCGTTGATTTTGATGCTGGTGTCGCCGGCAATGGCGGATTTCAGCTGCTCGGCCAACGCGGTGGGTTTCGCATTGCCACTAGGGAACCCGCGCACGAAGCGGGCAAATTGCCCCTGTGTGGTCATGGTTCCGAAATGGATGCTGGCGATGCCTGAGGTGGCGAGCAACTGCGCAAAGCTGCGTTCGCCGGCTGCGGTGCCAAGCGGAACGCCATCCAGCAGGATTTGGTTCCCGGACGCGCCGAGCAACAAACCACTGCCCCCGCTTGCGTCCAGAGCCGCATGCAGCTCTTTCCACGCCGTCTCGAATTGCGCACCCGTGCGAGCGTGCCCAAACTCGTACAGGCGCGCGAATTTAAGCAAAATATTGAGGCTGCGCACAAACGCCCGCGCGTCCGCTCGTGTATCGCCGGTCATAATGACGTTCTGAGTCGGGAATCCGCCTCCCGCGCTCTTTTCGTAGTTACTACAGTAGGGGGCCCGGCGGCCCTAAACAAGTCCGGCCATCCCGACTTGTACCCTTCTCAATAACAGTCGCGCCATCCAGCAACGCTGGACCAAGACGTTACCACTTGATGGGTTTCTCCCAAGCAACTCCGCTCTGCGTCTCCGTTGCCTCGCCGTCCGCCGCGCCCTACAATTGGCCCTGGATAGTAATCTCAGCGCCAATGGCGCCGAGCAAAACGCGCAGTTTGCAGCGTTCGATTTTTCCACAGCGGTCAGCGGATCAAGGATGACGGACCAGCCCCAATCCGAACGATTTAAAGCCGAAATGCCGCAGATTCCCGGCGTCCCTACGGAAGGTGCGCGCCACGGTGCGGCCGCAAATCCCGCGTTGCGTATGGTCGCGGCGCTCGTGGTCGTGCTGTTCCTTTGCATTCTTGGCTCGCGCTTGTTGATCCGCCCCAAGCAAGCCGCGGCACCCGTTGCCGCGCCACCACCTCAAATCGAAGTGGCGGCCCCGGTGGCCGATCCTGCCGCTGCGCTGCCGCATGCCACACAAGCTGCTCCGGAAATTGCAACAGTTGTGGAAATGACGAAATCCTGGACTTCCAAGAGCTTTTTCTTCGTGAATCATTTAACGAACGAAAATGTGCCCGCGTTGCTGATCCGGCTCTCTTCCGGATCTCCCTCGCAGCCCGACGGCTATTGGGCGCTGGAAACGAATGTGCCCTTTGGGAATTGCCAGTTCGAATACATCACCGACCTCGACCGGCTGAAGAACGACTACGACTTTCGGTTGGCAAAGCACGCCATGGTGGGAAACCCGTGCAGCCGCTCGGTCTTTGATCCGTTGAAGATGAGCCTTATCCCTGGCGATTTCTGGGTGCGCGGAACCCTGGTGCAAGGGTCGGATGTACGCCCGCCCATGGGCATTGAGCTGAAAATTCAGGGAAAGAATATCCTCGCGGTTCGAATGGAATAGTCTTTCGCTTTCCACGGTATTCGGGCGCACTTCCATCGCCCCTTTTTCAATCCCTACACAGGCTGGGTCGCAGCACATTTCCGAACTTCATCGCCCATGCGCCCTGTCATTGTAAGGAACACCATGCGCTGATCGGCCCACCAGGACCATAGCGGATGATCGAAAGTTGCCGGCCGATTGTGCTCCAGGAAGAAATGCGAAATCCACGCAAGCGCGTAGGAAACCACCAAGGCCGCCGATATCCACCACCACCGATGCACCGCCAGCGCGCCGCCCAGCAGCAACCAACCTGCAATCGTGCCCACACAGTGCACTGCTCGTGTAGCCGGTCGATTGTGCGCACGCACGTACGCCGGCCAGAAATCGGCAAACGTCACGGAAGACCCCTCGCTCGCAACGAATTGCAACAGTTGGGCGGAGCTTACCACAGGCCGATTTGGCCTGTTATCAAAATTTGGAGGCACAAAAAAAAGAGGCGCTCCGTTTGCCGGAACGCCTCTTTGTAATTTCCGCCCGAAACTCGGGCGAAAAGGTCGAGTTATCTCTAGAAGAACAGCTTCAAAGCCAGTGTCAGTTGACGAGGATTGCTCGAGAACACTGTGCTCGGCTGGTTGAAGTTCGGGCTGGAGGGCTCCAAGATGGCGCGCTCGGAACCGGTAAAGCCGAGTGGCTGCACATCGTTCAGTTCACCGCCGATGTATTGAGCGTGGTTGAACAGGTTCGATGCGGAAGCGCGGAACTCCACTTTGAAGCGCTCATTGATGCTGAAACGCTTGATCGCGGTCATGTCCACGTCATTGATGGGCTTCAGCTGCAGGGTGTTACGACCCCCGGTCGCCAAGGCTCCAAAACCCGCCTCGATGTATTCGGCGTTGGGGACGGTGGCCAAATAGCCCACGACACCCACCGGATTAGCTTCGGCATCGTCCACGGTCGCCGGGCAAACTGCAACCGCGCTGGTGCACAGGGGAGTCACGCCGCTGCCAGTTCCCTTCACACCGCCCAGGTTTTGGATCGTACGATCGCCCGCCGCGTCGCCGTTCAGGTTGGAGTCGATGCCGCTCTGCGCGGTGACCCACTGTCCGGACTGATAGGTATAGATTGGCGCGATTTCCCAACCGCCTACCGTGTTCCTCAGGAACGCATTGCCGTTCTTGAAGAAGGGCTCATCGTAAACGAGAGACAACGTGAAGCGATGACGGTGGTCGAGAATCGAATTCGCTCGGTCAGCGGAAAGGTTCAAGCCATCTTGCGCGCGGCGCGGCGACAAAACCGTGCTGAACACTTCGGCCGTAGCGTCGTCGATGTCGTGGCTGTAGGTGTAAGCGCCCACGAATTGCAGGCCGTGGCTGAATCGCTTGTTGATCTGCGTCGCGAGACCATGATAGGTCGAAGAAGCCCACGGCTGGTACGACGTCAGGAAGTTGCCGTTGAACCCTGCATTGTTGTAGGCCGGGACGATGAAGTTCACGTTTTCGAGCGCATTCAAGTCTAGCGTCGAAGCATCGAGCGTCGCCTGGCTTGGTGCCGTTGTGTACGTGGGCAGGAAGCTGGTTGGAGTTACCACCGACTCGGTGTTTAGGCGAATCTGAGCCGGCAAGTGAATGCCGCGGGTCCCAACGTAGCGAACCTCGACAGTGAAGTCGGACCCGAAGGTGTGCTGAATGCCCAAAGTCCAGTCGATCGACTTTGGATCCTTCTGATCAACGGGAACAAACGCGGAGGTCGCAGCTCTTTGGTCCGCGATGGTCGGGAAAGTAGCAATTCCGCCAGGACCCGGCAGGATGCCACCGTTTCCGAGAAACGGCGTCGGGCAAGGAGCGCTGCCTACTGGCGCGCAGTCAATCGTCGAGGATAGTTGCGGCGGCAGGGACAACAGACCCAGGTTGTCAAACAACACGTCGTAGGCAATACCCGCTCCGGCGCGGATGGAGGTGCGTCCGCTGTCGCCAGGCGAATACGCGAAACCGATACGCGGACCCCAATTATTCTTGGGCGCTTGCGGCGCTGCGAAGTCAATCAGTCCGGGAACGCTGGCGGCCGAGTTCAAAGCTTGCGATCGCTGCGTGAACGGAATGGTCGTGTACTCATAGCGCAGGCCAAGATTCAGCGTCAGGTTCTTGCGAATGCGCCAGTTGTCATTGCCGTAAAAATAAAGCGCAGACTGGTCGCCGTAGTAAACGGGGTTTCCGTTGCTGCGCTCTGCCAGCGAATCGGGAGTTCCATCTTGCAGGAACGTAAGCGTGTTGTTGTATTCGTAGTCGCCGCGAACGCGCTGCGTGAAGGTTTCCGGAGCGATCAACTTCCGGCCTTCGATGCCGAATTTCAACGTGTGCGCGCTCTTGGTCCAGGTGATGGCTTCCGTAACCTGGTACGTATTCTGAATGGTGCTCTGCGGAGCGTTGCCGTCCGGCCCGATCTGCAAGAAGTTCAGGTCGTTAAGCACCAGGTTGGGAAAGCTGTCCAATCCCGGGAAGGTAAAATCTCCGGCGCTGGTAATGCTCGCGAATCGGTTGAATCCGAGACGAAATTCGTTGGTAAGAGTCGGAGAAAATGTGTGGTACTCGTTGATGGTCACGAGGTGGAACTTATTGGGGGCCGGCAGAAAAAATGCCGGCAGGTTCGCGCTGTTGTCGATCCCGACTTGGCTGTTATAGATATAGCGACCGCGGATTTGATCTTTGGACGAGATGTCGTAGTCCATGCTGGTCGTAACGAACCGGTAGTTCACGAAGCTCGGCGCGAGAATGGCGAGTCCCTCCGTTGGAATCGTTGTTGTGCCGACCCAAGAGATGGGTGCGCAACCGTCGCCTGCCGTAGTGCCAGGCTGAACGTATTTCTCGAAGATCGCCAGGTTCGTAGCGGACAATCCGCCCGTGGCATTGATGGTCGAGAAGCCGGCAGCCGTTGGCGAGCAAACCGCGCCGCCCGTACCTGCTTGACCAAGTGGTTCCTGCTCGAAGTTAACGAAGAAGAACAACTTGTTCTTGATGACCGGGCCGCCGACTTGACCGCCAAAGCGGTTGTTGTCGAAGCGCGGATTCGAGGTGAGCCCGCCAATGCCATTCAAGCTATCGAAGGCATCGTAGTTGCGGTTCTGGTTGTATACGTAGGCGAGCCCGTGAAAAGAGTTCGTGCCGCTCTTCACCACGGTGTTGAACTGGCCGCCCGAAGAGTGCCCGAATTCCGGCGAAAACTGGTTTTGCAGAAGAGAAAATTCCGCCACCGCGTCGTTGGGAACCATCACCAGCGGTCCGGTAACGCTCTTGTTGTTGTTGTCTACGCCTTCGATTGTGAAGTCATTGTTACGAGGACGCTGGCCGCCAACCGACGGGCCCGACCCCACTCCGACTCCGCCGCTGCTCGCCACACCGGCGCTCAGCAAGGAGAGGTTCAGAACGCCGCTTCCATTACCACCCGTGGCGGCAATTGCGGAATCCCCGATGGCCTTGGCGTCAAACGTAGTTTGCAGCTGCGCCGTGGTGGTATCCAGAGCGACGGCCTGACCGGAAACTTCCACGGTCGTGACTGCGCCCTTCACTTCCAGGGTAATCTGTAGTGTCGAGGACTTGTTGAGCTCGATCACGAATCCGTTGACGGTCGTCGTAGCGAAATTTGCCGACGACGCCGAGACGCTGTACGTGCCGATCGGCAGGTTATTGAAGCGGTATTCGCCGCTTTCCCCGGCCTTGGTCTCGTACTTAACTCCGGTGTCCGTCTTGGTTGCTTCCACCCTTGCGCCTGGCACAACCGCGCCGGTCTTATCAAAGATGGTTCCCACCAGGTCGCCGCTGATGACTTGCGCGCTCAGCTGACCACTCACCGCCAAACCTAGAACCAGTACTGCGATACTCAAAAATGTTACAACTCCCCGATAGGCTGTTTTCACTGAGCCCTCCCTAAATTTCTCGTAATCCCCATTGTGTAGGTACTGAAGAAGAAAATCGTAACTGCCCCCACCCTGCGTCTCTCCAACTTTGACTTCTGGTAGTTAGTGACCCTTTGGGTGCAATCGGCGTTCCAAAGAAGGTACGAATTGGCTAGTCGAATGCGGGCTGTGGAAATAACCCAAAGCAACCGTAAGTTATTGCCATATATCATTTTACCTGGCGTACTTCGCGCCAGCCTCGCCCCTCAAAACCTCGGTACCAAAGTCCCATGGATATAAGGCTACATAGAAAATATGGAATTTAGGATTAGGTCTCGGCCCAGTTAGACGAGTTTTAGCTGGACGTAACCTCGGCATACATCGAGCAGAACGATGGCGTCTGCGCGGGACGCTATGCGGCACCTCTGTTGGGAGACTTAGGTTCCGGACTCGCTTCCTGCCAACCCATCGCCCGCAATACGGACTTGACAGCGCCCGCCCGGGCCGGATAAAGCTCTCCCCCACATGCGCATACGCTCAATGGACACCGCCCTACAGCCGTCGCGCCGCGGATTTCTCAAAGGTAGCGCCGCCGCCTCGTTCGGAGCCCTCACCTCCAGCGGCCAGGCTCACGGCCAAACTTCCGCGGAGCCCCTTCCTCCCGCTTTCTCCGCCCTGAATCCCTTAGGCGCCAGAGTTAAACCCATCACACCCGCCGAATTCGCCGAACGTATCCACCATGCCCAGGAATTAATGTCCGGGGTCCCATCGCCCGCCGGCGGAAAGGCTTCGGACACCTCCCGCTACGACGCCTTGTTCCTCGCCCCTGGCACCTCGCTGTACTACTTCACCGGCATTCACTGGGGACTTAGCGAACGACTGCTGGGATTGATCATCCCTCGTACCGGCAATCCAATTCTGGTGGTTCCCGGTTTCGAAGAAGGCCGGATGCGCGAGCGTCTCCGCCTTCCGCTCGAAGTTCGTGCCTGGCAAGAAGACGAAAGCCCCACAAAGCTGGCCGCCGCCGCATTGGCGGATCGCGGCATACGTTCCGGACGCATCGGCGTAGAAGAAACCACCGGCTTCACCTTCTTCGACCATCTCAGGCAGGCAGCGCCGAATTTCGAATACGTCTCCGCCGATCCCATCACCATCGCTTGCCGCGCCCGCAAGTCGCCTCACGAACTGGAACTGTTGCGCCTGGCTTGTGACGCCACCTTCGACGTCTTCCGCGCCGTCTTCGCCTCGCTGAAGGAAGGTATGTCCCAGGAAGACATCGGTCATCTGGTGGAAGCCGGATTCGCGAAAATGAATCTGCGTGGCGACTCGCTGGTCCTTATAGGAGCATCCGCCGCTCTTCCCCACGGCTCCGTGCAGCCACAAACGCTGAAAGATGGCGACGTCGTGCTGATCGATGGTGGATGCAAAGTGGAAGTCTACGAGTCCGACGTAACCCGCACCGGCGTATTCGGCAAGCCGTCCGAAAAAGTCGCTCAAGTCTTCGAAATCGTTCGCAAAGCGCAGGACGCAGCGCTCGACGCCGCCCGGGCGGGCCATCTGTCCGGCACGGTAGACGACGCCGCGCGCGCCGTAATCACCGCCGGCGGCTACGGCCCCGACTACAAATTCTTCACCCACCGCCTCGGCCACGGCCTAGGCCTCGACGGCCACGAGCATCCTTATCTGGTCCGCGGCAGCAAGAGCCTGCTGGAGTCCGGCATGACCTTTTCGAACGAGCCGGGGATTTATATTCCGGGCGAGTTCGGCGTGCGCTGCGAAGACGATATGGTCATCGCTGCCGACGGTCCCGCGCAACTTTTAACTCAAGGCTTCGCAGTCTCCCTGGAAAAACCCTTCGGCTGATCCGCGATTGCTCGCGGGCACTCGTGGGTTTTTCTCGGAGTATTCTTGGGTGCCGACCCTTGTGGTTTTCAAGGGTGCGGATTTTGAAGTATTCAGCTCTGGCGATTCCCTCATCCCCGGCATGTACAGCGAACTTCAACCGATACCCGGTTTAGATCGAACCTCAAGCCCGCCGCCAGATCCCCTCACAAAACTCCACCACCCGCTGCTCCGCCCAAAATCTCTCCGCCCCGCTCTTGTTCGAAATAAACGCGCAGTGCCCGCCATGCTCCGGCGCGACAAACTGAATCGCCGGATTTTTTTCCGCGCCCGCAGCCAGAAACGATACATAAGGCACAAACGGATCATCTTCCGCGGTAATCAGCAAAGTAGGCACGCGTACCTGCGCGAGTACCTTTTTCGCCCCCGCCGACTCGTAATATTCCTCCGCATCGCGAAAACCGAAACACGGCGCGGTGATCGCATCATCAAACTCCCGCACCGTTCGAATCGCTCCGAACCCGTTTTGCGAATACCGGTCCGGAAACATTTTCACTTTGCGCGCATATCGCGCCATCAACCCTTTCACAAAATGCCGCTGGTACAAATAATTGTCTTTCCGCTCCAGCGCGTCCGCGCAAGCCGACAAGTTCAGCGCCGGGCAAATCGCGCAAACACCGCGGAGCGCCTCGGGAACATCCTCGCCATACTCCCCAGCCATCTTCGTGACCAGATTCCCGCCCATCGAATATCCCGCGAAAAAAATCCTCTCGAACCCATCCCCGCCAGCCAGTTCCTCCAAAACCGCCCGGTAATCCCCGCTCATCCCGGAGTTGTAAAGCGTCGGCGTCAATTTTTCGGTCCCGCCGCAATTCCGCTGATTCAACCGCACCACGTGAAATCCGCGATGAAACGCCTTCTCCGCAATCCCCCGCACGTAATTCGACTCCGCCGACCCTTCCAATCCATGCACGATCGCGATCACCGGCGTGTCGCGCAACTTCCCCACCTGCCAGTTGCACTGCCCCAGCAATTGCGAATAAGGATCGACGCGAAATAACTGCGCCTCCGCGTCCGGCAACGCAAATCGCCTCGGCATAAACGCCGCCGCAATGGTCATCGCATGCCCGCTTCGCAAAAGCCCATGCGGGACAAACTCGGGAACTTCACTTCGCATGCTCGGAACTGTATTTCACGGGCTCACTCGACACAAGGGTCGCACCACAAATCAAATCGTCCCGGCGGAGAACAAATCGACCGCATTTGCCCCCGCTTGACCCAATCCCCACCGCCCCCTACAATATAAATTCACGGTGATGCATTTTTTCGATTCGATGAATTTCTTCTCCGGCCCGGCGGCCACCCGCTGGGCTGCGCTGTTTATGCCCCGCTTCTCTATCGAAATGAGGATGGAATGATCGACGGTCCAATTCCCGAAGGTCTTACTTTTGACGACGTGCTGCTGCTCCCCGGCAAATCCTCCATCTTGCCCACCGAGGTCGACACCCGCACCTGCTTCACGCGCAAACTCACCCTGAACATTCCGCTAGCTTCCGCTGCCATGGACACCGTGACCGAGTCCAACCTGGCCATGGCTATCGCCCGCCAGGGCGGCATCGGCGTAATTCACCGCAACATGCCCATCGATCGCCAAGCCGAAGAAGTCGACCGCGTAAAGCGCTCCGAAAGCGGCATGATCGTCGACCCCGTAACCATCTCCCCCGACATCACTCTTCGCCAGGCCCTCGAAATCATGGAGAAGTACCGCATTTCGGGCCTTCCGGTAACCCGCGGCTCCCGCCTCACCGGCATCCTTACCAACCGCGACATGCGCTTTGAAAAAAATCACAACCAGTTGGTCAGCTCCGTAATGACCAAAGACAATCTGGTCACCGTCCCGGTAGGCACCACGCTCGACGAAGCCGAACGCATCCTGCAAAAACATCGCATCGAAAAACTCCTCGTTGTCGATCAGGACTTCAACCTGAAGGGCCTGATCACCGTAAAAGACATCCAGAAAAAACTCGAATATCCACGCGCCGCAAAAGACGACCACGGCCGCCTCCGGGTAGGCGCAGCTGTAGGCGCCACCGGCGACTATCTCGAACGCGCCGTCGAAATGTCTAAAACCAAAGCCGACGTCCTGGCCATTGACACCGCCCACGGCCACTCCGCCCGCGTAATGGAAGCCATTAAAGCCATCAAGCACCGCTTGCCGGACATTCAAGTCATCGCCGGTAACGTCGCCACTTTCGAAGGCGCAAGAGACCTCATCGCCCTCGGCATCGACGGCCTCAAAGTCGGCATCGGTCCCGGCTCGATCTGCACCACTCGCGTAGTCACCGGCGCGGGCGTTCCGCAGCTCACCGCCATCATCGAAGCCTCGCGCGCCGCGGAAGGCACCGGCGTCCCCATCATCGCCGACGGCGGCATCAAATTTTCCGGTGACATCACTAAAGCGATCGCCGCTGGCGCATCCTGCGTGATGATCGGCAGCCTCTTCGCCGGCACCGAAGAATCTCCCGGCGAGACCATCCTCTACCAGGGCCGGACCTTCAAGTCCTACCGCGGCATGGGCTCCACAGCCGCTATGGCCGAAGGCTCCGACCGCTACGCCACCGTACAAGACGACGAAAACCGCGAGCGCGGCAAATCCGTCCCCGAAGGCGTAGAAGGCCGCGTCCCCTACAAAGGCCCGCTGGGCGCCCTGACCGAACAACTAGTAGGCGGCCTGAAAAGCGGCATGGGCTACGTAGGCGCAGCCACCCTAGCCGACTTGAAAGCCAAAGGCCGCTTCGTCCGTATCACCAGCGCCGGCCTCCGCGAATCCCACGTCCACGACGTAATCATCACTCGCGAAGCCCCCAACTACCGCATGGAGTAAGTAGCACAGACACTCGTGTTCACCCTGAGTCGACGAAGGGTCTACCCTGAGCAGACGAAGGGTCTGTGCCAACCGATCGACGCCAAGACAAAAGCCGCCCAAAGGAAGTTGATAGCGCCGGCTTGCTCTGAGCCTCGAAAACCATCCCTGCCGGCTCCGGGCATTTCCACCTCAAATTGCCACCAGTCCGCGAGAGCAACACCCTCATTTCCCCACAAGCATTCCCCGAACTCCCACGCTAAAATAATCTCCGACCAACTGGAGCTAAATTCGTGCCCGAACAACCGTGGCGCAACCCGCGCCCAGCCCCCAATCTCCCCGACGTGCAACCTCGCATAGGCAGCGTGCTGATCCCTACCTGGCTTCGCGTATGGTGGCCCGCCGTCCTCTGGGCCTGCTTCATTTTCCTGATGTCCACCGACACCTTTTCCGCCCAGCACACCGGCTCTATCATCGAACCCATCCTCCGCTGGCTGTTCCCCTCGATCACCCAAATCCAGCTCGACTTCATTCACCACATCATCCGCAAGTGCGCCCACTTCACCGAATATTTCATCTTCGGCCTACTCATCTATCGCGGTGTCCAAGGCGCCCGCCGAGGCTGGCACTGGACCTGGGGACTGACCGCCCTCGCCATAGCCGCCGGCTACTCCGCCCTCGACGAAATCCACCAATCCTTCATATCCAGCCGCACCGCCTCGCCCTATGATTCCCTGCTCGACTCCGTCGGCGCTTTCTTCGCCATCCTGGCACTCTACCTATGGTTCCGCTTGCGCAAACGCAGCTCAGCCCTCCCCGCGCTCTCCTGAAGTTTCCCTAATCCCGGAACTACTTTGTGGTTCATGTCGACGAGGGTCAGATAGGCGCCGCAGTTGCGGCCGCGCCGCTCATCTATATCTCCCTAACGCGAACGTGAAAACCAACAAACCAATCCAATCGCGCCCTACTCCTCATACGTCCGATTAGGCCGTCAACCAGGCATAGGCCTCTGATTTTCAACCCAAGCTGCGCGGATGCGTTGACTTACCTCATGCTGAAACCTACGATGTCGGCAGCGTGACCGATAACCAATCACTTATTGGACAGACCATCTCGCATTACTGCATCGTCGAGAAACTCGGCGCTGGAGGTATGGGCGTGGTCTACAAGGCCCAGGACGCGCGCCTCGAACGCTTTGTCGCCCTGAAATTCCTGCCTCCCGACTTAGTCAATGACCGCCAAGCGATGGAGCGATTCGGCCGCGAAGCCAAGGCTGCTTCGGCGCTGAACCATCCCAACATCTGCACGGTTTACGACACCGGCGAAGCGAACGGAAAAACGTTCATCGCCATGGAATATATGGACGGGTCCACGCTCAAAAAAAGTATTTCCAGCGGCCCGCTGGAAACCGCAACCCTCTTGACGCTGGCGATGGAAATCGCGGACGCCCTGGATGCGGCCCATTCGCAAGGAATCATTCACCGTGACATCAAGCCGGCCAATATCTTCGTCACCAGACGCGGACACGCCAAAATTCTGGACTTTGGATTAGCCAAGGTCAGCGCCGCGAAGAAGACCACCGGCAACGAGGCCACGCTCGCCACCGACGAAGCCGATTCCGATTTTCTGACTCGTCCTGGCACAACGCTGGGAACCCTCGCGTACATGTCGCCGGAACAGGCGCGCGCCAGAGACTTGGACACCCGCACGGATTTGTTCTCCTTCGGAGCGGTGTTGTATGAGATGGCCACCGGGCAGCCGGCTTTTCGTGGTGACAACGCCGCAACGGTTTTCGACGCGATTCTGAACCGTGCCCCCGTGGCTGCGGTTCGTCTGAATCCCGGCCTCCCAGTAAAGCTCGAAGAGATCATCAACAAGTCTCTGGAGAAAGATCCCGACCTGCGGTACCAGCACGCTTCCGAAATTCGTGCCGACCTCCAGCGCGCTAAGCGCGACCTGGATGGGCACTCCACCGCCGAACCGCAAACTCCCGCAACAGGAATCCTTCAGCACGTCGACCAAAAGTCCCTCGCCGCCAGTCAAGTTATCGTCCCGCAAAGACGTCGCTCCTTGCCGTGGAAGGTTCTGGTCACCGCAGCCGTCGCACTACTTGCCCTCGCCACCGGAGGCTTCTACTGGCGTTCGCATCGCGCCCTGAAACTGACCAACAAAGACACCATCGTCCTCGGCGACTTCACCAATAAAACCGGCGACCCCGTTTTCGACGACACCCTGAAGCAAGCGCTCTCTGTCACTCTTGGCCAGTCCCCGTTCCTGAATATTCTGTCCGACCAGAGAGTGCGCAGCACCCTGCAACGCATGGGGCGCCCCGAAAGCGATGCCCTCTCCTTGGACGCCGCCCGCGAGGTCTGCCAGCGCACCGGCAGCGCCGCGGTTTTATCCGGCTCGATCGCCAGCCTGGGGAGCGAATATGTGCTCGGCTTGAACGCCATGAACTGCGCCACCGGCGACCTCCTCGCTCAGACCCAAGTCCAGGCGCGCCGCAAGGAAGATGTGTTGAAGGCCCTCGATCGAGCGGCAACCCAACTCCGCGAGAAGCTCGGCGAATCGCTCAGCACCATGCAGCGGAATGACCTGCCACTCGAAGACGTCACCACCGCTTCTCTCGAAGCGCTCAAAGCCTACACACAAGGCAGGAAATTACACGTGGCCGGCGACGACAAGGCGGCCGTTCCGTTCCACAAATTTGCCGTTGAACGTGACCCGAACTTCGCCATCGCCTACCAGGATTTGAGTTTCGCCTCCGGGATTCTAGGCCTGGCCGAATACCAGGCAAAATACCAGGACAAGGCCTTCGAGCTGCGCGGCCGGGCCAGTGAGCGCGAGCGCTTTCGCATTGAAGCTTTCTACTATTTGGCGCAGGGAGACTTCGACAACGTACGCGACACGTGCCAGCGGTGGGCCCAAGCGTATCCCCAGGATCTCGGTTCGTATTTGGCTCTTGGCTATCTTGGGCAAAGAACCGGTGACTTTGACCAGGCCATCAAAGATAGCCGCGAGGCCCTGCGCGTCGCGCCCGATTCCGGGCTCGTGCTCGCACAGCTTTTTTCGTTGTACGTGAACGCCAATCGCACCGGCGAGGCCAGGACCATCTACCAGGACGCACACTTGGAACAGCCAAACTACCCCAACGCCGACCGCTACGCGTTGGCTTTTCTCACCGGCGATTCGCAAGAGATGCAACGCCAGTTGGCATGGGCTGCGGGGAAAGCAGACGTCGAAGGGCAGTTGCTGTCCACTGCGTCCGATACCGAGGCCTACTACGGGCGGAATGCCAAAGCTCGCGAACTCTCGCGGCGCGCCGTTGTTGCCGAAAAGCGCGATGACCACAAAGAAAACGCCGCGCGACGCCAAATCCACCTGGCGCTGCGCGAAGCGGAACTCGGCAATAGCTCCGAAGCTCGTCTCCAGGCAAAAGCAGGCCTGGCACTGGACTCCTCACGCGGTTCCCAACTTCTCGGTGCGCTTGCTCTGGCTCGCGCGGGCGATTCCTCCGCCGTCTCCAAATTAGCCGACGATCTTGCCAAACGTTATCCACGAGACACGCTCGTCAATCGCTACTGGCTGCCGTGCATTCACGCCGCCATGGAGATGGGGCGCGGCAAGCCCGATAAAGCTCTCGAATTTTTGCAAACGACCACGCCCTATGAGCTGGGCGACTCCGGCCCCTTGGTTCCCGTATACCTGCGTGGAGACGCGCTTCTAGCTCTGCGGCAAGGAAAAGAAGCAGCGGCTGAGTTCCAGAAAATTTTGGACCATCCTGGCGTCGTTCTAAACAACGTCGGCGGCGCCCTGGCGCACCTTGGCCTAGGCCGCGCGTATGCGATAGACAACGATTCCGCCAAAGCGCACGCTTCCTATCAAGATTTCTTTACGCTGTGGAAGGATGCCGACCCCGATATTCCCATTCTCAAGCAAGCCAGAGCCGAATACGCAGACCTGCGCTAGTCGACCAAAAAATCTAGCTTCCGGCGGCCCCAACCGAAATTCGCGGCAGCAGATCGGCAAAAACGAATCCATCCCGATCCACGATCTCGCCGGCCGTCACCGGTATTTCCGCTCGGAACATCGGCCCTGCATTAGCAAACGTGTGAAACTCTCCGTTTTCGCCGCAAGGATCCACGCCACCGGGAAGCGCTCCGAGCAGTTCCCTGTCAAAGCGCCGTCCGGCAAACCCGCGATCGAGCTGTCGCGGATCGACGCACGTCAAAAACGCCGACAAGCCGCCCGCGATCATATCTTCGGCCAGCTGCCGCGTCTCTTTCCCCCACAGCGGGAAAACCGGGAACATCCCGCAGCTCGCGAGCTGCTTTTCCCGGTACGCCCGAATATCCTCCAGAAAGAGATCGCCAAAAATGACATGCCGCGCTCCCTCGGCTCTCGCCCGCGTCATCGCCTCGCTCATCGCCTGCTCGTAGACTTCGTTCGGGCACGGCGACGGGATCGGCACTTTCACGAGTGGCAACCCCGCCGCCGCAGCCTGCATTTCAAGTAGGCTCTCCCGCACCGCGTGCATGGCCACGCGCTGGTGCGTGCGATTCACCGTGGTAAGCAGCGCAACCACGTCGAATTCGCGCTCCTGACGCACGGTGTGCAGCGCCCACGCGCTATCTTTTCCGCTGCTCCACGCGAGCCATGCCTTAGGCCGACCCGCGTTCTGCGGTCCCAAGTCCGTTCCCATCGTCATCTCCGATTGCCGCTCCGATTAAGCGCGATGATACTCTCGAAATCTATTTAGACCCTCTCCCCGCAGCGCGATCCTGGGCTCTTTCCCCCAAACACATACAATTATCCGTCGCCCACACATTCCCCTTGACATTTCCGGCGGCTGTGGTATTCTGACAGCTGAAGAAGTTTCGCTTAGACCGCGCCCAACTCGGGCGCTTTTTTATTTTAGAGCCAAGCTATTCCTCTCAGATCCAGGCCAATGCCAAAAAATGCCTCGCATTCCCTAACTCCATTGTTTTGAGATCATTACAAACTGCAACAAATCTAAGTCTTTTGGTTTGATACTCATACCAAACTGGTAGGGGGTGTAGGGGGTAGCGCGAAAGCCGAACGAGCTTCAAAATCCCGCGCGGATCACCGCGGGACGCTTATCTCTCTTACCATCAGATACATAGCCGCGAAACCCAGCAACAATACCCCACCTTCCAGCGAAGCCGACGCCCGGTGCAATCGCCCGAACTGCTCCAGAAGCGGATTGTCCGCCGCCGTCGCTTGAATCGACCCCATCTGTATCCGCTGAGCCGCCATCCGTGGACTGACCGCAATCTGCGAGATCGCTGTCAACGCCATCATCCCGATCACGCAAAGTGCCGCAGGCGCCACCAATGCCTCCGCCGTCCGGCCCCGCAACAGCCGCGCCGCCAAAAGCAACAAGCCGCATGCGATGCCCGCGACATGCATCCGCGTAAGCGAAAACCCGACGATGGCCCCGGCCTGATCGCGGCTGGCCAGTACCCGGAATGCCCGGGGCGCCACAACAAAGCTCAGAAACACATCACTTCCAAGCCACAGCGACAAACTCAGAAATTCGATGGTGCGCAATAAAGTCAACATTGTGTAGTTCCGGTCTCACTAAGTTTACATCCGATGTCCCACAATAAAACGTCTCGACGCACTTCCAGATTTTTCCCAATGCATGTCCATCCGGAATCTGGGAAAATGCGGGCCATGAAATCCACATCTCGTTGCGGCATCCTCTTCGCGCTTTGTGCATCCGTCTCTCTGGCGCCCTTCTCAGCCGCTGTGGCGCAGCAGCTTCCAGCCGCCATCACCACCGATCTGCCTCGCGACAAGGATTTTCCTGCGATTATGGAAGCTCCCGACATCATCAGCCACGGCACGCGACTGAACGCGGTCTTCTATCTCGCTTCCGGCGCGGGCCCACACCCCGTCGTCCTCCTGATGCACGGATTTCCCGGCAACGAGCAGAACATGGATCTCGCCTACGTAATTCGCCGCGCCGGCTGGAACGTCTTGGTCCCGCACTATCGCGGCTCGTGGGGCAGCGCCGGCTCATTCTCGTTCAGCAACGCCATAGAAGACACCCGCGCCGCGGTGGAATTCCTGCGCGATCCGGAAAACGCTAAGAAATATCGCTACGACCCCGCAAGAATCGTCGCCATTGGCCACAGCATGGGCGGCTTCCTGTCCGCCTATACGACAGCACACGACCCCGCTATCCTCGGCGTGGCGTTGATTTCCGCTTGGAATCTGGGCCCAGGTGCGGCGAAACCCGCCAGCGATGCCCGCACCAAGAGTTACCACGACGCCTCGACAAGATTGGCGGGCACCACGCCTGAAGGCATGCTCGCCGAAGCAAAAGAAAACTCCGCAAAGTGGAATTACGTCGATTGGGCCGCGGACTTAAAAACCCGCCCGGTTCTGGTAGTCGAATCACACGACGGCAATGATCCCGACAACCGGGCTTTAGCTGAAGCCCTCCGCAAAGCCGGCGACCCTCACGTCACCGAGGTCTACATGGAAACCGATCACGGCTACGCGGACCATCGCATCGCCCTGCAAATCGCCATCCTCGACTGGCTACAAACCCTCGGCGTCGCACCGGCCAACGGCGTGGGACACGTCGCGAACAACAATTAAGGATCGACTAGAAGCTAAGCGCCCGCCCCCTCTTGCTCCTTCGTGCAAAAACGCGCTCCCTTAACTCCTTTGCTTGCCACTCTTACGAGCTCCGTTCCCCGTAACTCATACGAAAACAGCCGGGTGTCACCCAACCGCAAACGCATCTTTGAGCACATCGCCGATGCACAGCCCTAGCGCAATTCTCCCGCGGTGCGACAATATGAGTGGGAATCGGCGATTAGCAGGAAAGTGGTGGGCGACAAAGGACTCGAACCTTTGACCTCTCCCGTGTGAGGGGAGCGCTCTAACCAACTGAGCTAGTCGCCCATAAATCTCGCCCCGAAGTTGCTAAGTGCCGCGAATTTGGGAACTCGCGCCTTAGCCGAGG
>Ga0182015_10002288_pt1 | contig 23510 bp, 11 predicted proteins | sample 712P3MmetaG_FD_120478 | JGI IMG/M metagenome (GOLD analysis project Ga0182015, IMG submission 120478) | Permafrost microbial communities from Stordalen Mire, Sweden - 712P3M metaG | ecosystem: Environmental > Terrestrial > Soil > Wetlands > Permafrost | place: Sweden: Stordalen | collected...
GGAATGCAACGGCTGCGTCGAGCGATTCGCACGCCGAAGGTGACGTTGTACCGTAAAAGCAAAAGCATACGAGAGATATCGTCCTAGAAGAGCGTGGCAGCCGTCTGTTCAGGGAAAGCGGTTCCGGAGCATAATTGTCTTTGTGAAACACCACTACCTTTTCAGTATAGCAACGGTTTTGGCCGTCGAGTTCGCGGCGATGAATCCGATCCTCGCCTCCAGCCGGACTCTTACTCGATGGGCACATATCAACGCCTTGACGGCCGCGGGCCAAGAGGACAACCCGAAGACGGAACACAGCGACGGTGGGTCGAAGTCAAGCGTCAAACAGTACCAAGAAGCGGTTCGGCTGAACCCCGCCGACGCCCAAGCTCACAACGACCTGGGAGCTGCGCTCGCCGAACAAGGTGATCTTCGCACCGCTATCCTTGAGTTTCGCACTGCCATCCGGCTGAAGACCGACTACCCGGAAGCTCACGATAATCTAGCGGAAGCCCTAGCTGCAGCGAACGATGATGACGATGAGGAAGCCATTGGCGAGTTCCGAAAAGCGCTGGCGTTACGACCTGCTTATGCCGACGCACATGAAGGCTTGGGATTGATGCTAGCCAAAAAGGGCGACTTAGCAGCAGCGATTCCTGAGTTTCGAACCTCTGTGCGACTCACCCCTGACTCGGTTGATTATTGTGAAAATCTCGCGTCGGCCCTGGCCCGAACCGGCAACCTCGATCAAGCTATTGCCGAATACCGAGCATTGGCAGAACTCGCGCCGAATGCTGCTCCCATCCACTATCAGTTAGGCGCGCTCATCCTGCGCAAGGTGCAAGGCCAAAGCAACAAGGAAACGACCGCGCTGCAGCAGGCAAAAGAGGAGCTTCTCACCGCAGTACGGCTCCGGCCAGACTACGTCGAGGCTCATTACGGACTCGGCCGAACTTTCGACGCCCTCGGTGACTTCGATGGAGCCGCCGTGCAGTTTCAGCGGACACTACAACTTCAGCCCGCTTCGTACGAGGTGTGTGACGCGCTCGGAACGGTCTTGACAAAGCAAGGGCACTGGGCCGAGGCGATCACCTATTTCACGAAGTCCACTGAGATCAAGCCTGACGATGCCTATGCGCACTATCACCTGGGCCTAGCCCTCTCCGAGCAAGGTGCTACTAGCCGGGCTAGTGCAGAGTTTCAAAAGGCACACGATATCGACCCTCGCTTTTCCCCTCCCAACGCAAGCTCCTGTGCTCCTCCCCGGTGAGAGGACTCTTTGACTCCTGCAGCTTATTCGCGGGCTCGTCAACCCGCATCGCCGATTCGGAGCATATCCTCTGCCAGGAACTTGGTCGCGCCGATCCAAAGCAAAGACCCAGCTAGCAGAGCCAGTGGAGCTGTGCTCGATATGATTGCTCGAAGACCGATCCGAGAGGCGAGCACCCCGACCAGCAGCGTACCCACACCTCCTCCCAGCATTCCGGCCAAGTTGTAGAGCCCATATGCGGAAGCCCACATTTCCGGAGGCGCCACATCACACAGAATCGCCATATTGTTGCAGTCCCAAGCCCCACGCCCGAACCCAAACACGATCATCGCCACTACGGCCAACACGAGGGACCGACTCAGCCCAAGAAGGAGAAGAAATGGTGCCGGGACCATGATTCCGACAAATTGCACCCACATGCGGGCTCGAACATGGCACCGCGCAGAATAATCTGCTGTTACCCCGCCAATCAGAATCCCTACCACACTGGCGATTTGCGTATAGGCCGTCGCCGTGAATGCGGCTCGGGTCAGGCTCATTGCGAATTCCTGATAGAAAAATAGTGGCATCCAAACCGTGAGTATCCAAAAGTAAATCGAGAAAACCATTACAACGACCGACAGAATCAAGACAGTGGGAATCCTTAAGAGCACTGCGTAGTTATGCCGAATAGAACCTTGAGCAAGTCTTTCGCGTCCTTCACTCGCCGCCGTTCCTGCGTCGCCTCGAGGCGCATCTTGGAGCACAAAGCCAAGGAAAATAGCCAGCGCAATGCCAACCCCACCTAGGCAATAAAACGCGTAGCGCCAGCCAAGGTGATCTCCCATATAAGCGGCGAAAACCCCTCCAACGATGATGCCGATGTATACGCCGCTCTGGTGCAATGCCACAGCAGTCGATCGACGACGAGGGCCGTGATAGTCGGCGATAAGGGCCAACCCCGTGGGCATATAGCAGGCCTCGCTCACACCCATCAGACCTCGAAGAACAATCAGCCCAACTGCTGTGGTAGCCAACCCTGTGGCGGTTGTGACCAAACTCCACAGAACGAGACTCGCAATAATAACGTCGCGCCGCCGAAACCGATCTCCTAAGTAGCCTGCGAAAGGTGAAACCGCGGCGTAAACCCAGAGGAATACAGAAGCCATGGAGCCAAGCGCGATATTTGAGGCAGCTAGTTCTCTGCGAAGGAGTGGGAAAAGCGAGAAAATAGCTTGGCGGTCGGCGTAATTGAGGGTGACGACCACCCACAGGACTCCTACCACGAACCAGGCATACGTCCTTGACCGATTCGCTGCGTGAGTTTCACGTCCAGCCATAGCCATCTAGTCGGTGACCGCGTGATGGTGTAGCTAAAGGTATTGCGGGTCTTTTGCGACTAAGTTCACATTGGATGGGAATCCGGACGCGATTGATGCCGCACTCCCAGGCGCGAGTTTCCCTGCGCGGAGAAGTTCGACCTCCTCCCGTGTTGGCTCAAGCATTGCCGGGAGAACAGGCTGATTGCGATCTCCGCTTGATTCGACCGACTGCCAGATTGCCCTTCCCTGGCTGTGAGGCCTCCTGCGGACCAGCGGGCCTCAGACGATCACTTGGCCATGGTGAAGTGGTTGCCGAGACCTACAATGAATACCGCAAGTACCTCCAGGACAATTCCGACGTACATGAGCCGAAGAATCTTGGGGCTGGCGTGAGCCCACTCCCCTGTCTTCAGCCCCAGCAGGGTCGAGATGACGATCATGGCGCCCATAAAGATCGCCGCACCCACCGGGACACCCAAGCTCCCGAGCATCGTAAACCCCACGGTGTAGCAGACTCCCTGTCCGATGAACCAGAACAACCCGATACTTATGGCAAGAAAGTACTCAAGGCCCAGCCGGTTCCCTTCCCAATAGTTCTTGAAACTTCGGTCTTTCGCCATTTTGAACAGGCAATAAATAAGGTTGATCGTAAACATGCCGGCAAAGAGCGGTACCACGTTGACAACGGGCCAAAGCGCTTCTTTAACCCCAAACTGCTGCGTGGCAATGGCCTTCAGGCCTTTTTGAAACTCGAACGAAAAATAGAAAAAGGAGTTCGCAACTCCGGAATAGAGAGTGATCAGAATCGCGACGCCGAAGTTACGCATTTTGGCTTGGGACCCGGCCGCCTGCTCGCGCAGACGGCCCGCTCTGCCGGAAAAGCACACACCCAGGATCAAGGTCGCCACCCCGATCATCAAGGTCACTCCACCGGTGGTCCGTATTTGCTCAGGATGGCCGATCACTAGCGGAACCAGCACGCCGGTGGTGGCGATCAAGCTGATCATCAACGAATAACCAAGCGACAGGCCCATCAACGTGGTGCCATACGTGAATGCAAGGGCGCCCGTTCCTTGCACCAAGCCAAACACGTAAATCATTCCGATATCTCGGGGATTGGCGGCGCGGAAAATATTGAGGAACCCGGGAACGAATATCTTGGCCTCAATGAGCGGCAGCACCAGGTACATGAAGGACGCGCCTACCAGCCACGAATTCTCCCACTTCCAGCTTTTCGAGAACTTCAGGGGCAGCAGAAATACGCCCACACCGATTCCCCCCAACATGCACAGGAAGATACCGAGGACCTGTTCCATCGTTTTTTCTCCATACTGAACATCTACCACGACCCTCCATCAAATCGTGGAGGATTTGAAGTCCACATCGTCCGCCGCACTGACCGCAAACTCCGCACATCGTGCGAGAGCCGCCGTTAGCCCGGTGGTCTGCCGGCTTGGGCGACGGTTCCGTTTGCCTCCGCTTCGGTGGAAAGATAGCCGTGTGTCCCAGGCGGAATCGGGGACACTAGGATTTCCGTCGGCAACGCCGATTCTCTGTCGGCCGCACATATTCCGCCTACGATAACAGGCCAGCCCCCATCCCGACCGGGTGGGGTGGACGCTCGGTCGGGACGGGGGGTCAGGCCTACGCGTTGGGGTAAATCAGTCTCTCGGTGACGTATCGGGACACCTTCTTCATTGGAGCGGTGTCCTTGTTGTAGAAGTCACGCACGTAGATTGGATAGGAATCCAGTGGTGACTGGCGCGGCGAGAGATTCACCACCGTGCTTCCCTTCAACTCCGCAGTATAGGTCTGGCCATACCAATCAAATTTGAGGGTACGTCGAGGTACTGGAAAGGTGAGTGTGATTTCGTCGCGAGGAGAGAGGTTTTTCACGAGCAGATAATTTCCAACCCAAACAGTGGGGATTTTCCGCTCGCCGATGCGACAATTCAAAGCGTCGCGATTCACCCATTGTGGAATGCGCACGGAGACCTGCTCAGAAGTCTTGTTCCTGATGACAACCTTGCCTTCGTATGGCAGATAGCTATCAATATCAAGCCAGGGTGATGCTCGGTTGAGCAGCAGATTGACCACCGCTGATCCGTTTTGATAACGGGTGGTCGCTTCCCACGCGTAATACAGAGCCTGCGTGCTGTTACCGGTGCAGCAATGCATAATCCAAGTCTTGGGTAACTCGGCCAAATTCCCAAATCCAACGAATCCCCCGATATTCCGCTGGATGACCTGATCGCTGGTCTGCCGGGGGGAATCAATCGTCGCGGCCATGGAATGTTCTGAAACCGCCTGAAGCAGGTCAGGATTAATCACTTGTTGCTCCACCAGTTGGTTTCGAACGTACATATCAACATCATCCCAGTAATCTCCGACGCCCGCGGTACTCAAGCTGGCGGCGAGCCCAACCATATCCGCAATGCAACAAGATTCACAAGGACGGTGGTCAAAGTGGGTTGTTTCGGGGAACCATCCCAGGGTGGGAACCCCATAAGTGCGCGCGAACTCGTACCCATTGCGCACAAAGTCCTTGAGGTTGCCGTCGTTGACGGCGGTGGCATAACTCAGAATGCCTCGCAACATCATCACGTGCCCGTGAAAATGACCACCCCAATGGGCCAAATCCGTTGACTCGATGAAGCGCGGCTCATCAATGTTCCCCCACATCTTCGATTGCGTCATGTAATTCGTAATCTTGCGGGAGAGTTCCAGAGCCTTTGGATTCCCGTTCATCAGGTACCACGCTGCGGCGGCGCGAGGAGTCCCGCTGTGGTACATATGGATCCAGTTTACGTTATCTGATTCCTTTGTCGAGTGCCACCCGCCGAGAGGATAACTAAATGCCTCGCCAACGCGATCATCGGGATAGTAGGCATAATCTCCGCGATCAATCGCCACATTCAGCAGCCCCTCAACCATGGCGTTAATTTTCTGCTTCCATTCGGGATTCTGATCGCGCTGGTACCAAGCCATCATCCCCAGCACCATTCGTGAATTGCCGTAAACGTTGGCGAAATCACGATCGGCGGGGTTCCAGGTCTGGTCCCAGGTGCGCAACTTGGTGTGGTGGGCGTAATAAAGACCTGGTGGTTCGATAAACCGCAGCATGGACTTCATCATGCCGTTCTCGACGTCCAAGTTGTGGTCACTGCCGGACATAACGCGCATCATCGGCAGCGACTCGGCGAATTTGGGGTTAATGGTTGGCAGGCCGGTGCCTTCGTGCGCCATCCACGCAGGGCTGGCATTGAAGTTAACGTGAAAGTAGATTTCGTATTGAACTCCGTCTCGATCCACGGGGTCCAACGTGCCGGTCAAACATCGCAACGCGAGGCGCGCCCGCTCCGCCAAGTCAAGAGTGTCTGGGACCGTTGCTTCATAACTAATGCCGGCCGGGACTCCAGGTTCTTCGGAAACGGGCGCGGCGGCAGCGACCGCGGCGGCAGTTTTGGAGGTCTTCAAAAGTAAGTAAGATCCCGCCGCGGAGGAAAGAGTTCGCTCGATGAATGCCCGACGCGTGACTCCGGAGTTGCTTTCTGATTGTTTCACTCGGTTTTCCATAATGTAGTCCCAAAGCAGAATTGTATTGGAGCCATAGTTAGTGGCTGCCAGACCCGGTCGGACTCCAAACTCCTTGCAGGGAGTCTGGAGCCTTAACCGAGACCTTGCAGCCCATGCATTTGGCAAAACTCGCTTCTCGCTTCTACCAGTAATACTTCAGGCCGAACTGGATCAATCGAGGACTGCTGGCGGTTGTTAGAGCACCAAAATTCGCCGCCGTCAGAGTAGTTGCTGGCCCAGACAAACTATGGTTGTTGAATAAGTTAAAGAATTCCGCTCGAAGCTCGAACCTGCCCCACTTCTCGCTAATAGGGAATTCCCGAAGGATGGAGGCATCCTCGTTCCAAACATTTGGCAGGCGGAGGACGTTCCGACCGAAGTCTCCGGGCGACCCGATAGGATTCGCGACAAACGCCGCCGGGTTAAACGCCATGTCAGGGGTCACGGGAGATGGATTGCCTACGATGTCGGGCCGGTCGGTATTGTCCCCATCCAGCTTATCGTTTTTCCCTGTGGCGAGGGTAAACGGTGTGTTGGTCCCAGCCGTAAAGATGGAGGCCACTTCCCAACCGCCCAGAATGTGCTTCGCCAGCCAGTTCGATTGCGAGAATGTGGGAGTATCGTAAATGAGCGATAACGCGTATACGTGTTGACGATCGAAGTCCGAACTGGCCTTATCCGATAGGCAGGCAAATGGATTTTGACATGCGATGCCTCCGATCGAGTCGACGGAACGATCATCGATCGAGTGGGAATAGGTATAGGAAGAGAGAAACATGAGGCCATGGCTGATGTTCTTGCGCACGGTGAACTCGAGCGCATTGAAATTGCTGGTTGCGTACGGGACTGCATATTGCACGGCGGCGATGATTCCCGGATTGTAGATGCGGCGGCTGTTAACGTTCGCTGCGGTTGACAGCGGGTCCCCGCTCGCATCGACACCGGGAATGTATACTGCGGGATTCCCCTCAGTACTTATCGTCAGGTTGCTCGCGTGATTGCCTACGTAAGCGAGATCAAAGAGCCAGTCGCTCCACATCTGACGCTGAATGTTCAAGTTCCATTCGGAAATGCGGGGGTCTTTCCAGAAGGGAGCCTCAGTTTCCAGAGTGGCTGGCGTCACGAAGATCGGACTCTTCGGGTTGAAGGAATTCGCCGCCGGCCATGGATCACCGCCAGGATACCCCAAGAACGGATTCTGTAATCCTCCTACGGGAGCAGGAAGATCCGTAATTTGGAGGAAGGGTGGCATCGCATGGGCCTGTCCAATCAAGTCAGGTACCGGCACATCGGAGAATAATCCGTATGCCCCACGGATTACCAGGTTGCTGCTCGCACGCGGGGTCCAGGCAAACCCGACGCGAGGCTCCAGGTTTTTCTTAGGCAACGGATAGAGTCCGGACGCAACTCCGCTGTCCCCGGGATAAAGGACGCCAATAGGGGCGGTAGGAAATATAGTGGACTGTCGGCCTGGAACCCAAGTCGCCTGCTGATCCGGAAATGGGCCAGGCGTGCCATCCACCAACGGCCCGTTTAGCTCCCAACGGAAACCGAGGTTCAATGTAAGACGGGAAGAGATTTTGATGTCATCCTGAACGAACGGATAGATCTTCTTCATCTGGCCATCCACTATATATTTACCGTGGATGTTAAAATCGCTCGGCGAACCTAACAGAAAATCCGCCAGAGGATTCCCCGTGAATGCGCCGCTAAAAGTGTAGTCCCCGTTGGTGTTCGAGAAAGAAGCATTGTGGTAATCATCAATTTCAAACTCCATGCCGAACTTGAAGGCATGCTTCCCGTGAATCCAACTCAGCGTGTCTGAATACTGGTCACTGAATCCGCTTTCCTGCTCCGCGTTCACACGCCCGGTTATGTATCCGGAGATGGCAAAAGTGGGTGCGTAGGGCCGCAGACTCGGCAGATCGATCCCGAGGGACTGGTAGCTTACGCCAAAAGCCTCAGAATTCGGAGTCATGCCATTGTAATAAAGTCCTTTATTGATTCCGAAATGCACCTGGTTAAGGAGCGTCGAGCTAATCACCCAAGTGTGAGACACACTGGCATCTTGTGTGTGGACATTTTGTTGGAAGGTCACGTAATTAGGAAGGGTCATGCCAAACGGTGCAGCGGTTTTCGACAAATCCTTGAAAAAGCGGACCGACAAAGTCTGGTTGTTAGTGATGCGCCAATCGCCCTTTATGAGCTCCTGGTCTACATCGATGGGAGCGCTCCCTACCGCGGTGAAGGTCCGACCGTCGGCGTTGTTCGGGAGTGGCGCAAATGCGTTGTACCAAGTCTGGGCGATAGGGCTGATGCGATTCGCAGGGATCGTGTTGCCCGGAAATGGCTGGCCGGTCGTGGGATCGGTGATTGTCGGATCGGCTGAGAAGTCACCGTTGCGCTCGTCCTGCGTCCCTGTCAAGACGTTGGATTCGAGGCTCTGCTGCAGAATTCTGAAGCCCTGATAGGATCCAAACAGGAAAAGCTTGTCCTTCACGATTGGCCCACCGGCCACGACGCCGAACTGATTCTGTTTCAAAACGGGAACGGTTTTCGCAAAGGTATTGCGGGCATTCAAATCGTTATTCCGCAGGAATTCCCACGCGTCGCCATGAAACTGATTCGTGCCCGATTTCGTTATGGCAGCCAAAATCGCGCCCGCGTCCCGACCGTACTCCGCGCTGTAGTCATGGGTGATCAACTGGAATTCCTGCAGCGCATCGGGATTGGGGTAGTTCAAGCCGGTATTTAGATAGACGCTGCTGTAGTTGTTACCGTCAAAGAGGTAATTAAGTTCGTTTTCGCGACTGCCATTAATGCTCGCATAAGAACCGCCCCTGTAGCCGGCAAGAACCGCGGGGGCACTGACCACGGTCGCGCCAGTCACTAGAGTAACCAATGCGACTGGGTTGCGCCCGTTTAGGGGCAAGTCGGTCAGGTTTGTTTGTTCTACAATTTGGCCTAGGCTGCTGGTAGTAGGAGTGAGCAGTTCGGCTTGCGCTTGTACCTCGACGTGTTGAGTCGTCGCCCCTAGCTGGAGCACCACGTTGACGTCTGCGGTCTGGCTGACGTCCAGGACGATGCCGACCTGCTTGATGGTCAGGAACCCCGTCTTGGACACCGAAAGGTCGTATTTACCGACGGGCAATAGCGGAAAAGTATACGAGCCCGCCGCGTCGGTTTGGGCGGTTCGTGTGAGATCCGTGTTCGTGTTCACGATCGTCACCCTGACATCCGGCACGACAGCCCCTGCAGGATCGGTGACCGAACCCGTGATGGCCGCCGTCGTCGCGGTTTGCGCCCACCCTTGATTTAAGTCCAACATGAGCAACGCCAGCACCAGAAACAAAAACCGGGCTATACGGAGCAACATTTTTTCTCCTCAAAACACCCTGTCGAGCTGTCTAGCTAAGTCTTGGGGTAAGCTAGATTCAGATTCAGGGTATCGGTCGAAGGCCCCCACTCCTGTCCGCAGGTGCGACTTCAGCCCCCGACATCCGGCACAATGCATCGTTCTCGAAAACCATCCGCGATTCATTCCTCGTTGAGTTTTGTTGTACTAAATACAATCGAAAACCACTATTGCGGGCAGATAATAGCCGATGAGCGATTGTTGTCAAGCGAATTCTAGACAAAATGCGTCTGGCGTTGGTAATTGCGGCACAACAACCTGCATAAAAAATTTTTGCCCCACAATTGCGCATATGTCGCCGTCGCCGGGACGTAAACCTGCGGAGGAGTCCGTGCATCCTCATCGCGTGGCAAGGATCTTCCGCAGCGGTTTCCCTGAGGTGCGGCGGCAGGCACGCGCAACCGCCGCGGCCACGGCCGCCCGTGCGGGTGATGAAAATCCACCATGAAGGAGTTGATTCCGGGAGACAGCCGTATACTTGGGAGACGCTCGGTTTAGCCCAGGCTTCCGGACGATCTTTGCGCGGCTACAACTATAAGATCGCCCCTGCGCCGGGTGATTGGCCTAATGATTTGGGCGGTAGAGGATCTCGTTGCAGGGGGGCACACTGCCAATTCTAGAGCGGAAAGTACTGCTCGAGGTTCGATCTTGGAAAAACGGGCTAATTTTAGAACGGCGATCGTTGTTTGTTTGGTGGCAGTGATATGGGGTTGCTCCTTTGTCCCGAGCGTTCTGGCTCAGTCTAGCCTCGCTCCTGGCCAGAAGGACTTCGACGCGGGGCAAGATGCGCTGAAGAACCGCCGCTGGGCAGACGCTGCTGATGCCCTCGATAGAGCGGTTCGCGCTCGCCCCGGCTGGTCAGCCGCAATCGCGCTGCGTGCCACAGCCCTCGCTCAGCTCGGAAAACTCGACGCTGCCGGCGAATCCTTTAGGAAAGCTATCCAGATGGATCCCAACCAAGCTTCATTTCATGCTGGGTTGGCGTCTGTTTACGCACGCCAGCAGCGGTTTGCCGAGGCCGCAACTGAGTTTAAAAGAGCCGTGCAGCTCGATCCGAAGAGCGTCGATTCCCACTACAATCTGGCTCTCGCTTACATTGGCGAGCAGTTCTATAACAAGGCAGTCGAAGAACTGACACGAGCCAGCCACATGGACACCTCGAGCCCCGAGATACTCATTAATCTGGCCGCGGCGCAATTCCTGGCGGGTAACAGTAAAGGAGCCGCTGAACTTGTCGAGTCCATCGAAGTTCGGTGGAAGAACTCTCCACAGGTTCTCTACAACCTGGGTCTTGTGCTTATTCAGCAGCAAGATTGGAGCCGGGCCGCCAAAGCGTTCGCGCAAGCTCAGATCCTAGCGCCGGATGAAACAGCGATCACGATTCAATGGGCTAAATGCGAGCTCGAACTCCACAATTTCCACGACGCAGAATCTGCGCTCACGCGCTTGCGCGGCGAGGGTTACGACAGTGATGACGTTGAGGTTCTTCTCGGGTCCACCGAGGTCGGACTTGGCAAACCGGACCTGGCGGAGGAAGCTTTCCGCCGAGCGGAGGGCTTGAATGCCAGGTCTGCCGATGCCCATTTTGGGATGGGCGAGTTGTTGTTTCAGAAAGCCGACGTGCCTGGAGCACTGGCAGAAATGAAGGAGGCATGCGACCTGGCTCCCAAGGAACTACGGTTCGTGCTGGGCCTCGCCCGGATACTCCTCAAGAGTGGTCAGAACGAAGAGGGCGCGAGGTTCCTGGCGACGAGCCTCGAAGAATTCCCGGCGGACCCGGATATAACGTATCTCCTGGGTATTGCTCAATACAATCTGGGGCATTACGCTGATGCGCTCGCGAGCTTTCAAAACACTCTACGATTCGACCCCAAGGAAAGCCGTGGATATTTCATGTTGGGGAACACACTGGCTCAGCTTGGCGATCTCGCAAAATCCGATGTGGCCTATCGTGACGCCATCAAACGAAATCCTCAACCTGCACTGTATTATGTTTCGATCGCCTCTCTGCTGGAGCGAGAGGGCAAGCTCTCGGAAGCGGCCGAAAACCTAAAAAAATCCATCGTCCTTGCGCCGAACATCCCATTCACCCATTACGCACTCGGACGGATCGACATGCAAATGAAGCGGTATGACGAGGCGATCGCGGAATTAACGAAATCGCTTAGCCTCGACCCTTCTGCGGGACCTCCGTACTATGTCCTCGCCCGTTGCTACGAACGAACCGGCGATCAAGCAAATGCGAGAAAGTATCGGGAGAAATTCGCGTCCATGTCGGCGCAAAGCCAGCGCGAGGAGTTCCTCAATCGGGGGGGCGAATTGGAAGATCTACCATTTGGGCCCTCACAGTTTTCCCATGCTCCGGCAGCCGACGAAGTTCCCTCAAACCGCGGCAATTCGATTGAGAACCATCCGTAAGAACTGAACCCCGGTTAGGTGACCTCAATACAACTGGATAAAACAGACTCGGAGTCTGCCGGTTCCGCTAGTCCAACGTCGGGAGCTGCGGAGCGACTATGACTTCGCCAAGTGAAACGGAAGCGCGCGTTCTGCGGGGATGCAACCTGACGAAGGAATAGCCAGGTGGACTGATCGAGACGACGATCGATAGCGCTGGAGCGAACCTCTTCCGCAGTCTCCCGAACCCTAGATGTGATCGAAACCCGCAATAGGGTGAACTGCCGCCCGAAACGCGCATATTCGCGAGCGGAGAGCGACCCTCTCTCCTGATTGCGGCTAAAACCAAGACACTTTCCGCTTGACAAAGTATATGGTGCTGATCTATTTAAAACGACGTTGCGATATTGCTAACAGTGTGGCGCGGCAATCTCAGGCCTTAAATCTAGGGCAGGGGCATAGGAATTTGGTGCAAAGCCTGCCAAATCAGCCCGTTGGTCATAGAGAGATTGCAATCGCCCAGGAGGATTAGCGATGGCAAGCCCCCGCCGTGCGTTTCTTAAACAGGCCTCAGTTGTTGCAGCGGCCGCAATGACCGGCCCCACTGTTTCAGGCAGAGAGAGAGCCGGAGCGTTTCACTTATCGGGCGCGGCTCCTTACGATCAAAAATCCTACAAGTCAAACGTCCCAGACTCTCTGGACCTTGTCGATTACGCGAATTATGGGATTAACGGGCTGACCCAGACGCTCGATCCCCAGTTCAACTATGAAATCTTCTTTCGGGTCCAACTGGGAACGAACCCGCCCTACCTCTCGCACGACACCACGGGTTTGCCCACCATCAACCCGAAATTCGCCGAGTCCCTTCCCATGCTGCGAGCGATGAGCGGCTCGACCCAATACGCCGATATCGACCAGAAGCTCATGCAGATGATGATCGACAACACCGGGGAAGACGGTCTCTATTATTCGCGCTACAACCAACGCCGGACATGGCATGAAGGCGTGGGGCACAACTATGACAAGCAATTCCACATCGATTTCGCCAACGTTTACGGAAACAGCCGGCTGTTGCTTGCGATGATGGCTTGGTACCAGGTGGGACGCGACCCCATCTGGGAACCACGAATGGAGAAGCTAGCCCACGCGCTCTGCAACATCAGCATTCAACGAGAAGACTACAGCTATTACCCAGACAGCCAGATCGGTGAAGCCTTCAGTTACGCGAAAGGCCTGGGTTGGCTCCGCTCGGAAGAGCCGATGATCGAGCACACCGGCGCGGAAGGGTCCATGTTCATGTACCACTGCGGGTCCATCCGCGCGCTGGCTCGCTACTACGCGATGACGGGTGACAAGCAGTCGATCGATACGGCAACGCGGCTGGTAACGTTCGTGACCAAGCCTAAGTTCTGGGGCGTTCCGACGGACAAAATCCTTGGCGTCGGCACGAGCGCGGAACGGGCTCAATGGCAGGGCCATCCGCACGCGCACTCGGCGATGCTAATGGCCTTGCTCGAATATTCCTATGTGGTCAACGATCCGCGACTCGCGCGTTTCGTTCGAAACGCCTACCAGTACGACTTGTCGCATTATGGACTGCCGAGAATTGGGATGTTTGGAGAGGGCTGTACGGACGGGGACATGGTCGCACTATCGATGATGTTGAGCGATGCGGGGCAGGGAGACTACTGGGACGACACCGATTCCTTCGTCCGGAACCACTTGATCGAGTCGATGTTCACCGACCCGGAGCGAATTCGAAAGCTCGATCATGTTTCCCCGGTCGCTAGCACCAATGCGCCGCAAGATTCAACCGAGGACACGATTCGTCGCTCCATTGGGGTCATCGGAAGCCCAGGCTTAACTTCCATGATTCCCTTTTCGATTGGCTGCTGCACGGGAAACGTGACGGAGGCAATGTATTACGCTTGGGCGAGCGCGGTTCGACACAAGAACAAAACCTCGACCGTGAATCTGTTGATCAATCGGGCGTCTCCCTGGTTGGACGTCGACAGCTTCCTGCCCTACGAGGGGAAAGTACTCCTCAAGAATAAGACTAGCGAGCAAGTTTCGGTTCGGGTGCCAGCGTGGGTCGATCGCGCCCAACTGCGCTGCCACGTTAATGAGCAGAGTGTGGTGCCGATCGCAGTGGGGAATTTCGTGGTCTTCGAGGGGCTTAGGCCAAATGACGCAATCAAGCTAGAGTTCCCGGTGAAAGAGCAAACCGAATACTACACCTATCGTCCCACTGGTTTTTCCGTTCTACAGGAAACGAGCGAAGATGCGGGAATCGTGTATACGTTGCGATTCCGAGGGAATACCTTGGTGGATGTTTCGCCGAGAGAGGATGCGGGCTATTACCCCATCTACCAAAGGGATCATTACAAGCAGGCTCAAGCACCGGAACGGGAGGTCACGCGGTACGTCGCGCCGCGCCTTATTAAGTGGTGGTCCGGCGATCCCAACGAACAGGTCTGAAGGCTACGAAAGATCGGTTGAAAGGAAACAGAGACGAGACCTGGCAGTAAACGGGAGAGAAAGGCGTGGGGACCATGAAAACGACGCGGCGGGGCTTTTTGCAGAGTGTCTCGGCAGCAGCAGCAAGTCTGCCACTTACGTCCAGTGTTATAGCCGGGACGCGGCCTTCGAACACGAGCGCTGCCTCCTCGAATTCGGCCGCGGAGGTTCCGGCCACCCTCGATCTGATGGAGCGAGGGAATCACGCGCTGAATGGATTGATCGGTACGCTGGATTGGGAAACCGTCCCGGAGTTTTACTTCAGAACCGTGCTGGCGCCACCCACCTTTGTTCACGATGCCATTAGCTTTGCGGCCTGCGGACCAAAGTACTGGGAAGCGTTAGTGATGATGCGAGCCATGACGGACAGCCAGGTTCACAGGGACATGCAGGAGCGTTACAAGCAATACATGCTGAGCTGCATAGAAGAGGACGGGTTGTTCTACTGCAAGATTGGCCCTCAGCGCCCTTGGGACAAGAGCAGCCCGGAGGACTACGCGAACATTTATGGGCAGGGCCGGATGATTCGCGCTCTGCTGGCGCAGTATGACTATGATGGCAATCCGGAATGGCTGGCCCGAGCGCACAAGATTGAGAACAAGCTGGCCGAAATTGCGATCGCGAAAAACGATTACATCTACTACCCAAACCAACCGGGCTATGGGGATGTTTTCAGCTATCCCAAATCTGGCTATAAGGTGAGCGGCCCGCTCACCGGGCCAGAGGCTAACCGCGCCGACGATTACTTTGGAATTCCGATGTATCTCGGCGGTACGATTCTGCCGCTGGTCCGGCTCGCTGAAACGTCGCAGGATGAAAAGTCATTGGAGCTGGCGGCGAAACTTACCCGTTACCTTCTGCTGCCCGAGTCCGGATGGATGCCTCGTGAATATACGCACGGCCTTACCCCCGCGGATCATGGCGAGTACCGCGGACACTTCCACGGACACGTAATGGCCTTGCGCGGAATTCTGGCGTGCGGCGTGGCCACGAACAATGTGGGCATGAAGGAGTTTGCCCGGGACGGGTACGAGTTCTCCCGGAATCTGGGTATCGGCCCGCTGGGATGGTTCGAGGAGATCGCAGGAAAGCATTCCCATGAAACTTGTTGCCTGGCAGACATGGTGTCGCTTGCGATCCGGCTCTCCGAGGCCGGTCTTGGGGACTACTGGGACGACGTTGACGGTTATGTGAGAAATCATCTGACCGAGGGGCAGTTCATCGACCTCGAAAAGATGAAGGGTATGAACTCGAATCTAACCGCCGATCAGGAGAATTTGTTGGAACGTTCGATCGGCACTTATTGCGGCTGGGGCAATCCAATCGCCTTGAGCCCCGTTCTGCAGAACTGCTGCATGGCCAATGGCGCCCAGTCGCTATACTCCGCCTGGGACAGCATCGTTAAGTTTCAAGACGCAACAGCGACGGTGAATCTGTTATTGAACCGCGCGTCACCTTGGCTGGATGTAGAGAGCTGGCTGCCTTACCAGGGGAAAGTGGTTCTGCGCAACAAGCAGGCCCGGCGCATCTTCGTTCGTGTCCCGCAGTGGGTCGATCGGCACAAGATCGACTGTCGGCTCGACGGGGAGTCCACCGCGCCGCGTTTCCTTGGCAACTATCTGCTGCTTGATCCGGTCCGGAGCTCCGCCGTAGTTACGTTGACTTTCCCAGTTCATGAAGAGGTGCGCACCTTTACGCTCGACGAATACGGGCCCCGAGGCGAGGCGCCAAAGTCCTTAGGCACGTATAAGTACCGTGTCGCTTTTAAAGCAGCGACCGCAATGACGGTGACGTCTATCGAAGGCGACCAGACCACAACCTACGACCGAGGCAAGCTAGAAGTCTTGCATACGTATTCGGCGTACCAAGACCGCGGTTACTTGGCTGGGAATGCCGCCCCAATGAAGAAGGTTCAACAGGTCGCTATGACGAAGGTAATTCGCGCCTGGTAGCGTTTCTCGCCACATTCAAAAGGAAGTGCGCAGCGAAAACCGACATAGCCGCGATTATGCGCGACGGAGTGACGGAGTAAGGAGGGGAACGACATGACGGCGACTCGGAGAGACTTCCTGCGCAATGCCTCAACAACATTGGCGGGGACCCTGGCGGTCTCAAACGAGATCCTCCAGAACGGGTTCGGCGTCGTGGCGGGGGTCGGGGCTTCTCGCGCCGGCCGCGTTTATAACGCAGAGGTACCTGACACCTTGGACCTGGCGGATCAAGCCAAGCTGGCCCTCAACGGCCTAGGTGGGACGCTCGATTGGGAGCATGGTCCTGAGTTTTACTTCCGTATCATTCTAGAACCTCCCGAGCTAAAGCATGACGCCATCAGCTTTGCCGCCTGTGGACCGAAGTTCTGGGAAGCCTTTCCCATGATGCGGCTCATGTCGGGGAGTGATCTCTACGCTGACCTTGAGAAGCGTCACTCCGAGTATTTGGTCAGTTGCATCCAGGACGACGGTTTGTTCTATTGCAAGATCGGGCCGGAGCGTCCGTGGGATAACAGCAGCCCAGAAGACTACGCCAATATCTACGGTCAGGGCCGCATGATTCGCGCCATGCTGGCTCAGTATTATTACGATGGCAACCGCGAGTGGCTGGCGCGTCTCGACAAGATGTTCAACAGGCTCGCCGAAATCGCCATTTACAAAGACGACTATGCGTACTATCCCAACACGCCGGGGTACGGGGACAGGTATAGCTATCCGAAGTCGGGGTGGAAGGTGACGGAGCTCAAGCCGGAAACACTCCAGTCATCGCCGAACATCTGGCTGTATGGCCATTTCGGAATACCGATGTACCTGGGAGGGACAATCCTGCCGCTGGTTCGCTATGCAGAACAGACCCAGAGCGAGAGGGCCATGGACCTTGCTGGAAAACTGGTCCGCTTCGTGGCCAAGCCCGAAAATGGATGGAATCCCGAATCGGACACGCCCGGCGTAAATGCGTCGGAGCGCGCGCATTATCCAGGTCAATTCCATGCTCATGTCATGGCCCTGCGCGGCATTCTGGCCTACGGCGTGGCGGTCAACGACACCCATTGGAAAAATTTCGCCCGGGACGGCTATGAGTTCTCACGGACCCTTGGCATCGCCCGCCTTGGCTGGTTTGAAGGATTTGTGGGGAAACACTCCCATGAGAGCTGCGGACTTGCAGACATGGTCTCGCTAGCCATCAAGCTTACTGAAGCTGGAATGGGCGACTACTGGGACGACGTTGATGGCTACACCCGCAACCATCTGACCGAGGGGCGCCACCTGGATCTTGCGCGATTGAAGGAGATTAATCCTGGACTGACTCTGGACCAGGAAAAGATTTTGGAGCGCTGCGTAGGAACCTTTACTGGTTATGGCAGACCCACGGCGTTGAGTGCGCGCTTGCAGAATTGCTGCATGGCAAACGGGGCGCAAGGGCTTTATTCAGTATGGGAGAGCATGCTCAAATTCCAGGACGGGACAGTCCAGGTGAATCTGCTTCTCAACCGGGCCTCGCCCTGGCTGGATGTCGACAGTTCTCTGCCCCACGAAGGGAAAGTGGTTATCCATAACAAGCAGGCCCGGAGGGTCCTGGTTTGTATTCCTAGGTGGGTGAATAAAAATAAAGTCAGATGCAGTATCGATGGAAATACCTACGCCCCTCTTTTCGTCGGAAACTATCTGTTGGTTGAGCCTGTCCGCCCGGGTGCCGCGGTCGTGGTGACTTTCCCCATTCAAGAAGAGACCGAATCGTTCACGCTTGAGGATTGGGGGCAACTGCCGACGAATCTTCTCGGCACCTACACCTACAACATCGTGTTCAGAGGCAACACGGCGGTTAAGGTTGTCCCGAACCCCAGCAACGAGGCCGAACCGAAAACTTGGGGTGGCCGAGAAAGAGATGCGTACCCCATCTACCCAGCGTATCAGGATCGAGATCGGGAGAAACTGCGTTCCGCAGAAACTCCGACCCGAAAAGTCGACCGGGTGATTGCCGACAAAATCATTTCCAGTTGGTAGAGACCGTTTTGACGGAAATGAAGTGCCGCTCTGTGCGCTGAGTGGCGTGGTCCAGGCTTTCTTCAGTTCAAGTCGCAAGCAGTTCGCAAACGAAACGGATTCAAGGAGAATGTGATGAGACCAAACAGATTAAGTGCGCCGATGCTGGCTTCTGTCTTGGGAATACTTGTCTTTGCATTCGTCGAATTTCCTCTGCTGGCTCAGGAGGCCCACGATATCGCCAAGTGGGCGACGGTTGAGGCCCACGATCACAACGTCCCGGTTTACGCGTTCGGCTATACCTATGTTTACGGCGTCAGTCCGGATTTCTTCCCGGACGTGCACATGCAAGAGGGCAACAGCGCGCCGGTTCATAAGATCGAGCCCAAGAAATCGTGGGAGATTCAAGACAATTTCTTCGGTTCTACCCCCGCTCGCGAACCGCGCACCGCGGCGAACGACGATCAGCCGCTGCTTGCCGTCCATCTGATCGACGGCGACGTCCGCAGTAGCTGGGCGAGTCGTGGCCAGAACCAGGCGGATTCTGATCCGGAATGGATCCGCATTGATCTACCCATCGAAACGACGATTAACCGGGTGGTGCTCGTCGGTCATCCCGAAGGGATGGGGGGAAGCCAACAATTCAATTCGACCACGGGAAGCGTAAAAGTCGGACAAGCTTACCCGCGCCGCCTTGAAGTCCGCGTCAGCCGTGACGCTTGGCATTGGGAAACCGTCTTTAAGAACGATGCCTACGCGCCCAGTGACATCAAGGGCCGCAACGAGATTCCTTTCAACCCGCATTTCGCAAAACAGATTTGGATTCTTGGATCCGACCTTCCTGCGACCCATTATTTTGGCCATTGCTTCTCAATCTCGGAGGCCGAAGTCCTAACCCCGAAAGGTGAAAACGTGGCCCTGATCAGTCGCGGGGCGGGGGTTCAGGTTTCCTCTACGCACACCGGCTATGGCATGGACCGTTTCACTCAAGACATGCTATGGCCAACTCAATACGACCTCGGGTTCAAATGGACGCGCGTAGGTTACGATATGAGCTTGTACCAATGGGCATACGTCGAGCGCCAAAAGGGAAAGCTACACGTGGACGATCGCGCTGACGAGGTGGTGACGGAAGCGGTGAAAAATGGCGTTCAGGTCGTGATGTCCCTTGACAAGGGCAATTGGCTGTACGCTGCGACCCCCAAAACGCCGGACCGAACCAGAGACCTCATGGAGACGTACTCGAACAACCCCGGAAAGGTCACTGAATACGATCCGATGCTCGCAGGTTATCTCAACTATGTACGCTTCATGGTCCGTCACTTCAAAGACCGCGTAACGGTCTTCGAAGTCTGGAACGAGTGGGGCCCGTACACCTATGATGAAGCGAAAAAGTATGCCGTGCTTCTGAAGAAGGTAATTCCGATTATTCGAGAAGAAGCTCCGCAGGCGAAGATCATGCCGGCATCGCCCGGGTGGCTTGTGCAGGACAAGTTTGGGTGGTTCCGTGCTTTGGGTGAAGAAGGGCTGCTCTCGCAGGTCGACGTGATAGGGTTCCACCCTTTTTACAATCCCTCGCCAGCCGATCCTTATCTTGTCTCTTTCCATGATGATTTCCCACAGTTTCAGAAGATGCTGGCCGGATACGGCTTCAAGGGTTCCTATATGGCCAGCGAGTGGGATTACTTCACGGCTTATCCTCCGTCGGACCTGCCGGGCTACGTCGATCGCGAAACTCATAGCGAGATCCAGAAGGCGATCTACGCCGCGCGGCTGTCCACTACCTTCGCCCACTTCAACATCGTGAATCTGTGGAATGAAACTTTCCAAACGCAGCAAACGATGCGCGGTCTCAGCCTATTCCGAAATACTTTCGCGAATGAGGTTATGGACCCGACGCAACCGGAACCTGTCTATTACGCTTTCCGTACCCTCTCTACGGCGCTAGCCGATGTGCGCGGGGCGGACCTGCCGGCCACTTTCAGCAGCCGACGGGAAATTGAAAGCTATGGCTTTGCGCGCAAAAACGGCGAAAAGCTGCTTGCCTTCTGGGTGCCGGGTGTGGCGGAGGAGCGCGCAGGTTACACAGTAAACGCGGATCTCGCCTTAAAGGGCTATTCGGGCGAAGGAGCAACCGTTATCGATGTTCTCGACGGCACGGAACAGCCCTTGCAGGTGGAACGGAGCGTGGAGGGTATTATTGTTCGGAACCTTCGTGTACCGAGTTGGCCGCTTATCATTCGCCTGCCCCACTAAAAGATACCGAACCGGAGCGTGGATGCGCAATGCTGGAACAGGAGCCCTAGGGGAGCGAATCGAGAACTTCAGTCGGCGAAGGGTGCTGCGAGATCTTCTATCGTTCGGGGTGACGGGAATCAGTGCGGTGCGTTCGCTTGCGTCGCCCGTGGTCTCGGAAAGCGGAACTCAAGGGAAGGCGCAAGCTCGTAAATTCTCGTCCGAATCGCCGTCGGTTTACCTTCCTCGTTACGAAGACTTTGCTTCCCGCGCCGGTCTGGCCTCACCCACTATCATCGGTGACGTTCATCGAAAGAAATACATCATCGAGACCATGGGCGGTGGTATAGCTCTTTTCGATTATGACGGCGATGGCTGGCTCGACATCTTTGTCGTGAACGGGTCGAGGCTGGAAGGATTTCCTGGCGGCGAGGAGCCCACCAACCACCTTTACCACAACAACCGCGACGGGACTTTTACTGATGTAACCGAGGCCGCAGGCTTGATTCATTCCGGCTGGGGTCAGGGTGTCTGCGTTGGCGACTATGATAACGACGGACATATCGATCTGTTCGTAACCTACTACGGCAAAAACGTCCTTTACCATAACAACGGCAACGGTACCTTCACCGACGTCACCCACCAGGCAGGCCTGTTGCAGTCAGGAGACTTTTGGAATACCGGCTGCGCTTTTCTGGACTATGACCGGGATGGACACCTCGATCTCTTCGTGGCGAATTATGTCGCCTATGAGGACGGCGCGCGAGTTCCCCCCAATTGCTCGTACAAAGGCACGAAGGTGAACTGCGGCCCACTGGGCCTGCGGGGGTCCAGAAATTTTCTATATCACAACAATGGTAAGGGTGAATTCGTCGATGTTTCGGAACAATCGGGAATTCTCGGCACGGGAACTCATTACTGCTTTTCACCCTGTGTCTTTGACTACGATAACGACGGCTGGCCGGATATCTATGTGTCCGCTGATTCGACTCCCAGCGTATTGTACCGCAACAATCGCGATGGAACGTTTGCCGAGGTTGGCTTGGCCGCTGGTGTTGCCTTTAGCCAGGACGGTATATCTCAAGCGGCCATGGGCGTGGCCGCCGGCGATTACGATTGCGATGGCTATCTTGACTTGTTTCGCACCAATTTTTCCGACGATACGTCGACCCTTTTCCATAATCTCCGCGATGGCACATTTGAAGACGCAACCTTCGCCTCCGGGATCGGGGTCAACACCCGCTTTCTCGGATGGGGCGTGGGGTTCTACGATTTTGATAACGACGGATCTCTTGATCTCCTTCTGGTGAATGGCCACGTTTTCCCAGAGCTTGAGGGAGGGAAGGTGGGCGACGAGTACGAAGAACGCAAGGTGGTTTACCGAAATCTCGGCAACGCAAAGTTCGAAGACGTCTCCTTGAACTCTGGTCCGGGGATCTTGCTTCGGCGGTGTGCTCGTGGCGCAGCTTTCGGGGATCTGTTTAACACCGGACAGATCGACGTCGTGATCAACAACATGAATGACATTCCTTCACTTCTGCGCAATGTAACTCCGAGTCCTCACAATTGGTTTCAAGTGAGCTTGATCGGACGGCGCACCAACCGCGCCGCCATCGGTTCCCGCGCGACTCTTTGGGCCGGGCAGCATCGACAGATTGCCGACGTGCAAAGTGGCGGCAGCTTCTGTTCACAGAATGACCTGCGCCTCCATTTTGGTCTGGGCGCGAACAAAAAAGTTGATCGGCTCGACATAGCGTGGTTGGGTGGCGGTCAGGAAAGCTATCGGGACCTCGGGGTCAACTGTCTCGCGACCATCGTTGAGGGTGAGGGAGTGCAGTCCATCAAACAACATCGTCCGCGCCTTTGATACCCTCAAGTAAATGGTGGGGCAGGAAAGTCTTGCGCACGGAAGAGCAGAGAGAGTTTTGGTAGGGGCGGTGGGCATCGAACATTAGGTACATCCACTAAGTCTTGTTGATTCCGCAACCCTTACCCCGTTCCTACCGGCGAAACACCCGCAGAAACGCCAATTCTTGGACTCCAGTTGGACTCACAATTCCCCGCTTGATTTTAGGAATCCTAAAATGCTGGCCGACGCCGCGATTGAAGATCTTACCAGCCGGCGGTCGAGGTCGATATTGTCCACCCTGCTTATCAGGAGTTGACCGAGGAATGCAAACGCATCACGTCATGTCCCAATGTCATCGTGCGGACTCTGGTTGAGGCTTGCCTAAACGCATATTGAACCCAACCATTGGACCGTAGACATTGATTCCGTTGTCACAATACATCGGGTGACATAAATAGGCGTCGGATACATGCATGTAACTGACACCAAAGGCCATGCTGTAGCGAGAATTGAAATTGTACCTCACTCCACTGCCTAGCATGAGGGTAAACGTGAAATCGCCTCCCTGTGCCCATTTCACTCCATCGGGGCCCTTCGCGTTAATGAATCCGGCACCACCGCGCAGCTCAAAATAGGGAACAACCCTCCAATTTCGGTGGACAAAATTACGCCGCACACCCAGATCGAAGGCCCCATATCGCGTTTCAGGCCCTCTCGGAATCGCAGTGAAAGACAGGGTGAGCGTAAGATCGGTATTACCACGTAGAATCCAAGGACCTCTTACGGCGCCCATTTGCCACCGGAGCGAAGGAAAGATGGGTACCAGAGTGTAATGAAGAGGACTGTTCCAGGAGTAAGGACTACCTACGAAACCATCGAAAACAAAAGGAATATTGACGGGAAGCCATCCCGCTTCCAACGAGAATTCGAGCTTGTTTTTGTAATAGATGCTTCTGTTGAAATCAGTTGGTTTATACTCCCGCAAAATTCCAAC